>Ga0207693_10005888_pt1 | contig 10173 bp, 13 predicted proteins | sample LARL81metaG_FD_184347 | JGI IMG/M metagenome (GOLD analysis project Ga0207693, IMG submission 184347) | Corn, switchgrass and miscanthus rhizosphere microbial communities from Kellogg Biological Station, Michigan, USA - LAR L8-1 metaG... | ecosystem: Host-associated > Plants > Roots >... | reverse complement strand
ATGGACACCTACTCAACCTAGGAAACCATCTGCCCGCGTGAATTGAAGCTGCCCGAAGGGCCACCGCCGCCGGGCAAAGTCCCGGCCGCGGCGTAGCTTTGCTTGGTCGGGGTGAAGTTCACGGTCAGACCAAGTTGAGGTTATGCGGTGGTGAGTGCCTCGCTGATGAAATTGTCTAGTGCGCAGTCGAATTGGCGCCAGGCAATGGCCAGCGGGCTTCGTCGGACCACATCCGGAGGTAAGCGTGGGTCAAGGGCGGCAAGTCCGGGTGCCAGGACCCGTCCGTAGGTCTTGGTGAACAAGACGGCAACGCGTCTGCCAAGTGGGGTGAGTTGGTAGCGGTGATGTCCCGATAGCCGCACGATGAGTCCCTTGCGTTTGAGCCGACGCAGGTCATAGGTGGCTTGGCGGCTGGTGTAGGGCTGATCGAGCAGTGCGGCGACGAGCCGTACCAGGGTTGGGTTGTCGAACCCGGCGAGCAGGTGCGTGAATCCGAGGATGGCGGCCAACACCGCCATCACCCGTGGCTCCCCAAAGCGCAGCGCGGGCGCGTGCTGGCCGTCATTATCGGACGGCCGGGTCACCTCGGTGAAGGTGGCCACATCCGGAGCGGGTCGGGCATCGGTTGCTTGCGCGTCGCACAGACGCTGGTTGGCCGCATCGCCAACCGCCCGAAGGGCTTTCCAGTTCTCGGCGGTGACCCGCCGGCCGATGCCGAAGTCGCGGGTGTTGCAGATAACCGTCTCGGTGCGCAACGCGCGCTGCTCCTTGAAGTACTGCTTGATCCGGCTGGACTTGTAATAGCAGCTGATCTGCGGATCGACGCCCTTGGTGATGACCTTGGTGCGCCAGCCGCCCGGGGTGGTAGCGATGATCCGCCGATCGAAGATCAGCGACACAATCCGGCCGCCCGATGTCGAGGTGGTCACCGATGAGTTGTTCGAAAAACGAGCGCCCGGCCGCCGGTCGGTCAAACACCCGAGTGTCGGAGATCTCGAATTGGCGAAACGCCAGCTCGTAGACGTAGCCGGCGCGCACATCCGCGCGGGTCAGCGGCGAGGGCAGCCGCCGTTGCCAGCGCCAGAAGAAGCTCTTCACCGCGCCCGAGCCGAGCCGGTCGCAGATCTTCTGCAGCGCCACGGCATCCGCACAGTCACGGAAGCCGTTGTCCAGGGCGGTGTAGCCGATGCCGGCCCGAGCGCACTGCCGCTGCGCCCAGGTGTGCCCGTTGAGCCAGATCCACACCGGCCACGGGGCATAGGCGTTGGTCTTCCAGAACGCCCCGCCCCACTCGGGGTCCCACAGGTAGAAGTAGAAGTGGTTGACGAAGCCCATCTGCCGACCCCACTCCATGTGCGGATGCGCCGCGTGCTCTTGGCCCTTGGCCTTCCACGACCGCCACACCGGGGTCTTTTCCTGCGCGATGCCGATCAACACCACCCGCCCGTCACCGCCCTCGCGTTCGGCAGCCTCGATCAACGGGCGGGCGATGTGCTCCTTGTTCTCGCCCTTGGCGAACCGGCGCACCGGGATCTCATTGTTCTTCGCCCACCGGTGTACCTCGGCGACGTAGGCGTCGCCGATCTTGCCGAACGCCGCCGAGGAGGGGATCCCGAATCCTTTCTGCCAGTACAGGAACTGGCAGACACCACCCACACATTGCAACTTCGGCACGTACGCCTGCAAAAAGATGCGGTCCACCGAGCGGCAGGTCAAAGTGACGTGATCCCGCAGTAAGGTTGCATAGTCGGCCATGATCGCCTCCTTGGTCTCAGCAACCTTGAGGCTAGGCCGACGCGAGGGATCTCCGACCGAGGAGATCCCTCGCCCCTTTCAAATCCTTCGTCCCGCTGCGCGGGACGAACTCAACCCACCCGGTCCGTCGACCGTATGAGGACGCTCGCTACCTATAGCTAGCCGGCGAGCGCGGCAATCTCTTCGGCGATATTGCGTCGAGCGGTCTCTTCCCACCGCTCACGGCCCGCTGACGTGTGGAACAGTGACCTGTCGAGCAATGCCGAAAGGACCTGTGCGCGAGCTGGTTTGAACACCTCGTCTGGAACGTCGGCGTACTCGTCCCTGACCGCCGCCGCATAGGTCCGGTATCTGAGCGCGTCGCTGCCCAGCACCGACAGGTCGGCGTCGCTGAGCACTGCGCCGTTGACGTCGTCGTCGGCCACCTCATGCGTCTTGGTGACCAGGATCAGCCGCGCGACCTCATCCCGAAACGGCGATGACGCCAGCAACTCGCGTGCCAGCTCGGCGGAGCGGTCCTCGTTGTCGTCGCGGCCGATTTCGTAGACGGCGTCGTGGAACCACGCGGCGAGCTCCACCGCCTCACGATCGAACTCGATACCCGCGCCGGCCAGCAGTCCGATCGCGTCGAGCATCTCGTGCAGGTGAGTGACGGTGTGATGCTTGCGGTGGGTCTCCGACCATCGGGCCAGCAAGTCCTCGCGCAGTTCCTCGGTCAGGTGGGCGGCCACCCCCTCAGTGTTCCACCGGGTTGACCTCAACCCGTATTGAGGTCGCAGGATGGCGTCATGACAACGGAAGTCACCGGCGCTGTGGACGTGGCCGCATATTTCGACCGGATCGGCTACCGGGGCCCTGCGGAACCGACTGTCGAGACGGTGCATGCACTCGTGGCCGCCCACAACCGGTCCATCCCGTTCGAGAACCTCGACCCGCTGCTGGGCATCCCCGTCGCGGACCTCAGCGCCGCCGCGCTCGCCGACAAGCTGGTGTCCCGCCGCCGCGGCGGCTACTGCTACGAGCACAACGGACTGATGGGCTATGCGCTCGAGGAGTTGGGTTTCGGCGTTGAACGATTCCCGGGCCGCGTGGTGTGGATGAATCCCGATGGCCCACTGCCCGCGCAGACGCATCAGGTGCTGTCGGTGACGGTGCCAGACGTCGAAGGACCGTTTCTGGTCGATGTCGGGTTCGGCGGGCAGACGCTGACATCGCCGATTCGCCTGCAGCCCGGTCCGGTGCAGGAAACCCGCCATGAGCCGTACCGCATCCGCGACCGAGATGACGGCTATCAGCTGGAGGCAGAGATCCGCGGCGAGTGGCAGCCGCTGTACATGTTCACCACCCGGCCGCAATCGCGAATCGATCTCGAAGTCGGAAGTTGGTATGTGTCAACGCACCCCAATTCGTTCTTCGTCACGGGCCTGACGGTGGCACTGGTGACCGACGACGCCCGCTACAACATGCGTGGTCGGCACCTGGCCATCCACCGGGCCGGAAAAACCGAGCAGATCCGCTTCGACACAGCCGCGGATGTGCTCGATGCGTTGACCAAACGCTTCGGCATCGACGTGACCGACCTCGGTGACGGTGCCGACCTCGAGGCGCGCGTCAACGAGGTGCTGGATAGCTGACCACGACATCCCACGGATCGTCGGCGGCCAGCGCCATCCGGCCCAGCCTCCGCGCGTACTGCGTGGTCGTGCCGAAATCGTCGACCCAGCTGCGTGCCCGCATGGTTGCCAGCCACAGCCGGTGCTCGATGGTCACGCCGATCGCGCCATGCAACTGGTGGGCGATGGTGGTCACCGGAGGAACGGCTCGGCCGACGGCCACCTTCGCCGCTGTTACGGCATAGTCGGTCGCAGGGTGGTCGAAGCCGTAGTCGGTTGCCGCGGCGACGGCTAAAGCGGTTGCGGCGCGTGCCCGTTCGATCTCACCGGCCATGGCGGCCAGCGAATGCTGCACGGCCTGAAACTTGCTGAGTTGACGTCCGAACTGCACCCGCCCGGTGGTGTGCGCGACGGTGAGGCCGCACGCGGCATCGAGCACACCGACAATCTGATTGCAGCGCGCCCACGCGCCGCGGCGCGTCAGCTGGTCGGCAACGCCGACATCGACGGTGCGCGTATCGCCGACCGCCACATCGAACGTGACTGACCCGCGCGGTTCGCCTGCCAGGTTGTGGCCCTCGATCTTCGCTGCAGCCTCGATCAACGCGACGTGCAGCGCATCGGCCGTCCGCGCCGCCAGCACTATGGTGGTTGAAGGCCATGGCACTTCGCGGGCGGTTCCGCTGATCCGGCCGCCAGTCTCGGTGGCATCGGCGATTGCCACCGTCAGCGGACCGGCATCGGGCTCCGGCAAGCCAGCCTTGACCGCCAGCCACGCCGCGAGCAGGTCGGTCTCGGCGATCGGAACCGCGGCCGCATGTCTTGCCAAGCCGGACAATACGATCGCCGCCTCCCCGGGTCCGGCGTCCTGGCTGCTGGTCAGCCGGGCGAGTCCGGTGTCCTCCAGATTGCGCCACAGCGCCTCGTCGAGGGTGTCGGGAAGGCCGCGATGCCCGAGGCGGGCGTCAAAAGACCGGCGGCCGAGATCGTCTACCAGTTGCGCCAATTCGTTCATCGGTGTCCTCGGCACTTCGCGCAAGCGCTCATCGCACGCCCATGCCTTTAGCTACCACCCCGCGCAGCACCTCGTTCGTCCCGCCGCGCAGCGTGAACAGAGGGGAGTGCACGCGCGCAGTGGCCAGCAACGCGCGCAACGGCTCGGCGTCCTCGACGTAGTCAAGCAGGTCGGCGACCAATTCGACGGAATCCTGCTCGAAGCGCGTGCCGAGATCCTTCACCAGTGCCGCGCGGTTTACGGCGTCCCCTCCGTCGGCCAACGTGCGCGCCACCGAGATCGACAGCTGACGCAGCGAAATCATCCGGGCCACAAGGTCTCCCACGTCGGTCGCGATGCCGTCGTCGACGTCGCCCAGTGCGCGGATGACGCTGAAGATCAGCGTTGCGGTGGACAGGATCCGTTCGGGACCGCTTCGCTCGAAACCCAATTCGGCGGTGACCTGATGCCAGCCGTCGCCGATCTGCCCGAGCACGTCGTCATCGGGAATGAACACGTCGGAGAAGATGACCTCGTTGAAATGGTGCTCGCCGTTCATCAACAAGATTGGGCTGATCGTGACGCCCGGCGCCGAAGTCTGCACGATGAACTGGGAAAAGCCCGCGTGCCGGTGCTGCGTGTCCAGTGGGCTGGTTCGGGCCAGCACGACGATCTGGTGCGCGACGTGCGCGCCGCTCGTCCATACTTTCGACCCATTGAGCACCCACCCGCCGTCGGCTCTGGTTGCCCGGGTCTGCGCGGCCGCGAGGTCCGACCCTGCGCCGTGCTCGCTCATCCCGATCGCCGAATAGAGCTGCGCCGCCGCGATCCGCGGCAGCAGCCGGTTCCGCTGCTCTTCGGTGCCATATGACAGCAGGGCGGGCGCGACCTGCCGGTCGGCGATCCAGTGCGCGGCGACAGGGGCGCCGTGCGACAGCAGTTCCTCGGTGACCACGTAACGGTGCAGGTAACCCAGCCCACGGCCGCCGAACTCGGTGGGGATGGTCAAGCCGACGAACCCGGCATCGGCCAGCCGGGCGGAGAAGTCCGGGTCCCACTTCGCCAGCCAGCAGTCGACCGCCGGGCGCCAGCCGAACTCGGCGCGATCGGCCGTCAGGAACTCACGGATCGACATCCGTAGCTGGGACAGCTCGGCGTCGTTGGCGCATAGTGCATCGAATTCGCTCACTGGCCACGAGAGTCTAGTAAGCCACCACCTCAGCAGGAATTGTCATGTCCATCCTGCGGGCGGCAGACAATACTCGGTGAACGTGAGCGATACAGCACGCCGCGATCGACTGCGGGTACTGCTCGACGCGGTCGTCGACGCCGACAACGCCGACGTCGGCGACATGGCGCGCAGCAGCTACGCGTCGGAGTTCCACTTCTCCCGGGAAGTGCGCCGCCTGACCGGCGAGTCCCCGGCAGCGCTGCGTCGTCGCATCATGCTTGAGCGCGCGGCCTGGCGCCTGCACCGGGGCGAATCGGTGTCGGCCGTGGCCGCCGACGAGGGCTGGTCGTCGGCGGAGGAGTTCTCCCGCGCCTTCAGTCGCACGTTCGGCGTTCCACCGTCGCGCGCCGCGGACATCCGGTTCCGGCTGCCCGCGCCGAACGGCCTGCATTTCCACCCGCCACAGTCGCTGTGGCTGGACAGCGACGGCGACACCAAGGAGCCCGACATTTCGCGACTGATGGTGGCCCATGACGTCGCCGACACCGCCTACCTGATCAACCAGGCCACGCAGCTGTCGAAAGACCATTGGACACAAGAGATCTCACCCGGCCAGGTCATTCTCGACTGGGACGGCCCCGAGCCCAGCGTCGGCGCGGTGCTCGGCGCGATCGTGTGGACGAAGGAGGTTTGGCTGGCCACCATCGAAGGTTGCGACTTCCCGAGCCGAGAGGCGACACGGCCCGCGTCGACAACGGCGCATCAGCTGGCCGCCCACCACGATGATCTCGGGAAGCGCTGGGCCGCAATGGTGTCCGAGTATGCGGAGGAGGGGCGGCTTGGCGACACCATCGTCGACGCGTTGTGCGAGCCACCCGAGTCGTTTCAGCTGTACGGCATCGTCGCGCACGTACTTACCTACTCGGCCCACCGACGCGAACTCGCCCGCGCGATGCTGGCCCGCCACGGTGTCGGCACCGCATGTGGTGACCCGCTCGACTGGATGAGAGGACATTGAGATGGCGACCGTCTACTTCACCGCCTCCAGCCTGGACGGCTACATCGTCGACGACGCCGAGAGTCTGGACTGGCTGACGTCCCGTGCGATCGATGCCAACGGCCCCTTCGGATACCAGGCGTTCGTCAAATCCGTTGGCGCACTGGTGATGGGAGCCGCGACTTACGAATGGGTGGCGAACAACCATCCCGGTGACTGGATGTACGACCAGCCATCCTGGGTGCTGACGCACCGCCCGCACATAATCGCCGACGGGCATCCGGTGCAGACGATCGCCGGTGACGTCGCCGAGCTTCACCCAAAGCTGGTGTCGGCCGCGGCGGGCAAGGACGTCTGGGTCGTGGGCGGTGGGGACGTCGCCGCGCAGTTCGTCGCGGCCGGCCTGATCGACGAAATGATCGTCACGTATGCGCCGTGCTCTCTCGGCGGCGGCTCACGCCTGCTGCCGATTCGATCCGAATGGGTGCTGGTCGATTCCGGCGTCAACGGCGACTTCGTGTGTGCCCGTTGGCGCAAGGCCTAACGATGCTCTTGTCGGATTGCCGGCTCAGCCGGCGCTGGGAGGCCGTAACGGCGGACGAATTCCCTTGACTTGATCAGGAATTCCACCTCCTCGGCCACGCTACGCAACGCGTCGACGCTGCGGGTGGACCGGCACAGCACGACCGCACCCTCCAGGGAGGCGATGCACGTGATCGCCAGCGACGCAGCGCAGGGCTCGTCGAAGCCGTCGTTCACGAACGCGCCGGTGAGCGCATCGCGCCAGCGGCGGAAGATGCTGCCCGCCACGGTGGTCAGCTGCGGTTCGTCGTCGGCAGAGCCGATCGCTGCGGCCACCACGGGGCAGCCGGCGGTGAAGTCGCTCTCGATGAGCAGGTCGTGCCAGAACTCGACGAACTGCCGGACGAGGTACATCCCGCCGTTCGCGGCGGCTTCGTCGATGACCTCCGTGAGCGCCTCGCCTGCGTACTCCAGCGCCTCGGTCAGGATCTGATTGCGGCCCTCGGGGAAGTGGTAGTACACCGAGCCACGCGGCGCGCCACTGCGGGCCAGCACCTCATCGATGGTCACCCCCGCGGCGCCGCGCTCACGCAGCACCTCGGCGGCGCTGATCAACATGTTGGTGCGCGTCGAACCGCGCTTGGTCCGGGTCTTGGTTGCGGTGGACAGAACAAACCTCCGGCGAGTGATCAGGCAGCGCGCGGATCACGCAGCTGCGACGGCCGCCAGCTGAAGTTGCGCGGGCTGAAGTGGAAGATCGGTCGACGGTGACCATGCAATTCATGCGTGAACCGGCGGCCGGCGAAGTTGACCTCAACGATCCACATCGGGTGCCTCCCTGTCTATGACGAAGATCATAAAACCGGCAACACATGTGCGCAATAGATGTATTCCCCGTCACACCTGGGCCGAATTAAGGGCAGGTGAACCGCATGTTCAGCGGTACCAGTGGTTTGGCCGCCGGGCCCGATTATGGTAGTTGCCATAATCGCGAGATCCCAGCTCAGCGGCACTTTGGGCCCCGTAGGCTGACGGCAAACCCAACGAAAGCAGGTCTGCCATGGCCGAGCACTCGCATCTGTGCAGGTCACTGTTGGTCGGGTGGTTGTGCGGTTCTGCGGTCATCGCCGCTCCGGTCGCCGGCGCCGAGCCCCTGGACCAGAACGGTTACAACGGTGCGCCGACCATAGTGTCCGGCGGTCCGGTACCGACGATGAACGGTGTTCCATGCGTCGCCGGACACCTCGGAACTTGCACCGGCTTCGCGCAGAACCAACCGAGGCCCACCAAGCCGCGCACGTCGGTCGGCCACAGTCCCACGGTCAGTCCGTAACGAAAGGCGCAGGGCATAGGCCACTTCAGGAGCAACGTGCGCGATCTGGAGTTCAACCTCTTCTAGGTGTTGGGCCTGGAGAAGGCGCTGGTCACCGGAGAGTTCGGTGATCTCGACGGCGAATCCGCGCGGGAGATGCTCGACGAGGCGGCGCAGCAGGCGGAGGGGCCGTTGTCGGAATCGTTCGCCGACGCCGACCGCAACCCTCCGACGTTCGACCCCGAGACGCACGCGGTCACCATTCCCGAGTCGTTCAAGACGTCGGTGCGGGTATGGCGGCAGGGTGAGTGATGGCGTATCGGTCTGGACGAGAACGTGGGCGGTGTGTCTGCGCCGTCGATGCTGGCATGGGCGATCAACGAGCTGGCGCTGGGGGGCCAGCCCGCGGCGTTCATGTCCCTCGCCGGACCGTTCATGGCCGACATCCCGTACGGCATCGGCAACGAACAACAACGGCACTGGGCGTCGCTGATGACCGAGCGGAATTGGGCCGCCACAATGGTGCTGACCGAACCCGACGCCGGATCGGACGTCGGCGCCCGCCGCACCAAGGCGGTCCAGCGGCCCGACGGCACCTGGCACCTCGACGGCGTCAAGCGGTTCATCACCAACGGTGACAACGACGACCTGTACGAGAACATCCTGCACTTGGTGCTAGCCCGGCCGGAAGGCGCCGGTCCGGGGACAAAGGGCTTGAGCCTGTTTGCGGTGCCGAAGTTCCATTTCAATCCCGAGACCGGCGAACCCGGCGAGCGCAACGGCGTCTACGTCACCGGTCTCAAGCACAACATGGGCCTGAAATCTTCTCCCACTTGCGAACTCACGTTTGGTCAACACGGCCGCCCCGCCGTTGGCTGGCTGGTCGGCGACAGCCACAACGGCATCGCCCAGATGTTCAAGGTCATCGATTACGCGCGAATGACGGTAGGTACCAAAGCGATTGCGACATTGTCGACCGGCTACCTGAATGCGTTGGTCTACGCGAGGACCAGCGTGCAGGGCGCCGACCTGATGCAGATGACCGACAAAGGGGCGCCGCGCGTCACCATCGTGCACCATCCCGACGTGCGACGTGCCCTGCTCACCCAGAAGGCCTACGCCGAGGGGCTGCGGGCGCTCTACCTGTACACGGCCGCTCATCAAGACGTCACCGTCGCCGATATCGTGTCCGGCATCGACGGCGAAATGGGCCGACCGGGTCAACGATCTGCTGCTGCCCATCGTCAAGGGTGTGGGATCCGAACGCGCCTACCCCTGCCTGACGTAATCGCTGCAGACGCTCGGTGGCTCGGGCTTCCTGCAGGACTACCCGACCGAGCAGTACATCCGCGACGCCAAGATCGACTCACCGTATGAAGGCACCACTGCGATCGTTCTACGCCGGAAAGGTCGCCGTGGCGAACTTTTTCGCGAAGAACGTATTGCCACGGCTGACCGCCGACCGCAAAATCGTCGAGGCGGTCGACCTCACCGCGATGGATCTGCGGGAGGAGGCCTTCTAACCGGCGTCCTCCAGTGTGATCAGTGCAGCCGCGACGGCGAAGAACTTGTTCTCGCCCAGTTGCCATCAGCAATCAATGGTTAGCTACTTGATCGACGTGAAATCCCCGTTGAGATGGCGAATAGGCCGCATACTGCCGCCATGCGTTGCCACAGCGTGACCGCCCGCTCGGTGTCGACCATCGTCACTGTGCCGCTACTGGGTGCGTTAATCGGTTGCCAACAGGGACCGCAGGTCGTGACCTCGATCGTGTTCGACGGTGAGAGTCGTAGCATCACGACCACGGA
>Ga0207693_10005886_pt1 | contig 10175 bp, 24 predicted proteins | sample LARL81metaG_FD_184347 | JGI IMG/M metagenome (GOLD analysis project Ga0207693, IMG submission 184347) | Corn, switchgrass and miscanthus rhizosphere microbial communities from Kellogg Biological Station, Michigan, USA - LAR L8-1 metaG... | ecosystem: Host-associated > Plants > Roots >... | reverse complement strand
CCTCGCTGCCCGCCCACGATGCTGGGCAATCCCGGCGCTGTGACTGCCTGGGCTGCCTGTGGGACGAGTTCCGCGGCGCCCTCGCCACGCTGGATGGCATCTACGAGCGCACCGTCCACTGGCAGGACGTGGCCCCCGAGTACGGCGTCGCCGATGACCCGGACGATCACCGGGCCGCTGGCGGGGGCGGCTGCCGCCGTGCCGTCGTCCCCGGCCTGGCGGCCGTCCCTGGTGCCGATCTCCTGGCCTGCCATGTGCCTCTCCCCTGCTGAAGTCTGAAGACGGCTTAGACGGGCCGTCCGTCCCGAAGATATCAAGAAAACCTGTATTGGGAAAGCGCTAGGCGGCGGCTTCCTCGCGGGCCCTCTGCCTGCTCTGCCGGCGCGTCCTGGTCTTCTGGAGCTGCGCCCGCTCGTCGGGGGTCTTCCCTCCCCGGATGCCGTACCGGCCGCCGGTCTTCTCCTCGCCCATGGCGTGCTCCAGGCAGTCGCTGGCGAAGGGGCACCTGGCGCACAGCGCCTTGGCGCGCCAGGTGCGCGCCTCCTCGGCCTCCAGGTACTCGGCGTAATCCTCGCCCTCGGCGCGCTCGCGCTTGTAGAACAGCAGGGTGTCCGCGCCACGGCACGCCACCGTGGCAGGGGCGCGCCACAGCGGCACGAGGGGCTTGCGCTGCACCGCCGCGCCAGGTCTCCTGGCCTTGACCGGCGCGCTCACCTGCTCCACCGCCCCTTGACGCAGCACGCCCAGGTGCCCAGCACGCAGGCCACGGTCCCGGTGACGCAGGGGCCGGCCGGGTGGCGCGCCAGCCCTGGCACGAGGACGGTGCCCAGCAGCATCAGCGCGCCGAGGAGCACCCATATCAGGCCGATCACGTACAGGGGCCTGCCGGAGGCGCGCCACCTCAGCCCGCGCCAGGCGTCCCTGGCGCGCCAGGCCAGCCCGTACCGCCCCGTGTGGCGCGCCGGGGCGCTCAACTGGCGCGCACGCGGCGCGCCGCCGTCCCGCTCCATGTCTCTCCTCTCTCCGGGCATGCCCTGGCGCGCCCCTCGTGCGGGGAGGGGCGCGCCAGTACGGGTGGTCCTAGCGCGGCGGCCGGAAGCTGCTGTCGCTGAGCTGCCTGGGCATCTGGAGCTTGGTCATCTCCTCGTGCCTGCGCCAGGCGTCCCAGGCCCGCAGGCACAGGTACAGCACCGTCTCCTGGCGCACGGTGGTGCCGCGCTTGCGGGACTCGTAGAAGTCGGCGTGCAGCCGCTGGCGCAGGACGATCAGCGGGTGGCGGTCCCTGGCGAACCCCGCCTCGTCCGGGAGCCCGGCCCCGGTGCGGAGGTACTCCAGGAACACGTCGCGGGCCGCCTCGCTCTTCTGGCCGAGCAGCCACCACAGGAAGCCGGCGATGCCGGCGGCGGGGACCGGGGGCTTCAGGCTCCAGGCGGCGGCGAAATCGGCCGCCTGCTCGACCAGGGTGACGCGCTCCAGCTCGGCCTCGCTGTCGTCCTGCATCTCCAGGACCTCCAGCGTCTCGGAGCGGGTCGGCTTGTAGGTGTTGCCGGTGACCTTGCCGTTGTTCCACAGCACGATGCGGCGGCCGACGGTGAACAGCAGCGTCGGGTTCCTGCGGCCCTCGATGGTGAGGTAGTCGGTGCCGGTGCGGTTCTTGCCGATGTTGAGGACGGGGAACGCCTCGTCGATCTCGGCGGTGGTGCCCCGCGTCACCCACATGGTGAGCCCGAACTCCTCAGGGCCTGCGATCTCGCCCCGCTCGGCGAGCCGCTCCCCGGCCAGGATGATCGCCAGCATCCGCTGCTTGCCGTCGCGGAGCACCGGGGTGCCGGTGTCCTCGCCGTCGTACACGAGCGGCTCGGGGGTCTTCCGCCAGCGCCCGTTCTCCATGTCGCGGGCGTAGCGCTCCACCACCGAGCTGGACGGCGACCGGCCGCACCGCTCGGTCGTCAGTGCCTCGCGCGCTGTCTTGACCGTGATATCTTCCCACTGGCTGCGCATCTCGCGTGCCTTCTTCCTGGTTGGTTGGGATTCGCAGGCGGGTGCCTCGGCCGGCACCCGCCTCTCTCATGGGGCTGCTAGCTGGCACCGGCCAGGGCAGCAGAAGTGGTACTCGGACTCCGCCCGGGTAACCGAGCAGAAGTTGCGGTAGTGCTCGTGGGACAGGAAGCCGACCTCCGCCAGGCAGGCGGCGCACCAGGTGCCGGGCGGCGCTGGCCGCAGTTCCGGCAGCGGCAGCGTGGCCCGCATGAACGGGTTCGCCGGGACGTGCCGGAGCGGCCTGGTCTCCTCCCACGGGGTGGTCACGGGCGGCGGCGCTCCTTTCTCCGGATCAGCCAGAAGACGGCTGCGGTCACCAGGAGCGCCCCGCCGAGCGTGAAGGCCATGCTGAGCTGGAGCCAGCCCGGCACCGGCCCGGCGTACCAGAGCCCGTACCGCGCCGCGTAGTACAGCCACAGGGCGAAGTAGGAGCCCAGGAGCACCGCCCATGCCGCGAACGCCCTCCTCACGTCCTGGCCGAGGAGCTGCCACCTGCGGCGCAGGAAGGCAGCGGGGTCCCGCATGGCGATCACGGGGCTTCTCCGGGGTCCTTGGGGCGTCCCGGGCAGGTCACCAGGTCCCGGCGGGAGGTGATCATCCCCCTGCTGGCGAGTGCCTGCCAGTTGACGCCGCAGCACTTGGTGAAAACGCTGCTGCCCCACTCCGGGTCGTCGCGGTCGGTCAGCATCAGGTGCACGAGCGGGGCATCCGGTGCCGGCTCACTGCGGGTCCTGGCCTTCCTCGCGCCGGGGTGGTACACCCGGAACTCGCTGACGCCGAGGCCCGGGGCGGTCGCCTTGCAGAGTTCCACGGCGGTGCCCCCGCCGTCCGGGTCGGGGATGAACGCCACCCCCAGGTCGTGGTGCCCGAACGCCCACGCCACCAGGGGGGTGTCGAGGTACCTGCCGTCGTCCATGGTCACCGAGGCCCGCCAGCCTACGGCCGGTATGAAGCCCACGTAGTCAGCCATCCGTCTCTCCCGCTCGCTCTTGCTTTCCTGTGCCCTGCGGTGGTGCGTTCCTGTGCTTTTGTGGTGCGTTCCTGAGCTTTGTCCCCTAGAGCGCCGTTTGTCCTCAGGAGCCAGGCCCGCCCCTGCGTCTAACGCGCCCGGCTCAGTCCTGGTCGTAGTAGCCCTCGGCGAGGAGCCGCTCGTACTGCTCCTGGCGCTGCTGCGCCTCCTCGTGCTGCCGCCGGATCGCCAGCGCGCCCCTGGCGTACTCGTCGTCGTCCAGGGTCGTGTTCTGGTCGCTGTTCCACCACATGCCGTTCACCTCCTCTCGGGCATGGCCAGGGCCGCCGTCAGCAGCGCCATGGCGATCAGCTCGGGGGACTGGCAGATCACCGTGAGCACGGCCAGTGCCTCCGGGTCGTCCCGGAGCGTCCACAGGGCGATCATCGTGACGGCGAGCGCCGACGCTGCCCGGTGCACTGCGACTACGGGGGCCATCTGCCGGGTACCTCTCCTGTACGGTGCAGCCCCGGCCGGGGATGTGGAGTCGACCCGGCCGGGACTGGCTTGGCGGTCAGCCCGCAGCGCTCGCGTTCCCGCTGAGCTGGAGCTTGGTGCTGGCCCCCGGGATGCAGGAGCCTGGGTTGTTAGTGCCCGCGTTGGCGAGGCACTGGGCGATTAGCTGGTTGAGGGTCGGGTTGCCGAGGTTGGTCAGCGCCTGCTTGTGGGCGGAGTTGACCAGCTCGTTCTCGGTCTGGACGGCGAAGTCGGCGTGCGCCTTCTGGATCGCGCTGAGCGCGCCCTCGATGGTCGGGTCGAAAATCACCTTCGGCAGGTAGACCGCCTGGACGATGATCTTGTCGCCGATGTCGTGGCGCATCATGGCCAGGATGGTCGGCGCGAACTTCGTGAACTGGCTGGTGGTGACCTTGGCGTCGCTGACGTTCTGCTGGTCGGTGATCGGGTCGTAGTCGCCCAGGACCTCGTTGACGACGGTCTCGAACTCGCGGATGACCACCGCCTGCTTGATCTCGGGGATCAGCGGCCCGTGGTTGGCGTAGTCCTCCAGGAGGCTGATCGCGGCCGACGGCCGGACCTGGAACTGGATGGTGACGTTCGCGCAGGCGCTCTGCTGCCCGCCGATGCGGATCGCGAGGCCGCCGTCGCAGTTGATGCCGTTGTTCTTCGGGCCGGCCTCCCACGTGACGGACTGGACGGTCTCGTCGATGTTGGTGAAGCTCTCCCACGGCGTCCACGTCTCGTAGGTGCCGCTCTGGTAGACGGTGCCGTTCACGTTGCCGAGGGCCGTGGGGACGCCGATGTTCTTGAGCGGGATGTTCTTGGCCCCGCCCCACGCGAACAGCCCGAAGCCGATGGCCCCGAGCAGGACGGCTGCCGTGAAAGCCCCGGCCCGGTCCTTGCGGTTCTCCGCGAGGAACACGCCGGCGAAGCCGCAGATGATCATGATCACCCAGAGGATGACCGCGAAGATGAACTGAGTCACTGAGGTCTACTTTCCTTCCCCTCCCAGGCTGTCGATGTCCGCGTCGGTCTCAGCCTGGTCGAGCCGCGCGAGGTAGTCCTCCAGGTCAGCGGGGCTCTTCATGAGCCGCTTGTCCCTGGCCTCGGAGCGGAGGGCCTGCCTCCGGCGGGCGGCCGGGAGCATCAGTGCGACTGCGCCGATGCCTGCCGCGACTACGAGCAGCGCGACGAACAGCAGCGGTATGTCTGATGCCATCCCGGCCTCCCTTCCGAGTCATTGCTCCTCGGAGCTTATCAATAAAAGCTGTATCGGCGGAAGATCATTGCAGCTTTTCTTGCTAAGCCGCCCGCAAGGCAGGCCTGCGCCAGTGCACGTTCGCCGTCCGCTCGAACGCCTCGTCATCGGTGACCAGCGCGAGCATCTGCGCCACGTGCGCGTCGGCGTCCGGCAGGTGCCCCGGCGGGTGCGCGCAGAAGCTGGCGTCGCGCTCCTCGCCGATCTCCGGCATCAGGTCGACGTTGCCGGACTGGCCACGGTTCCTGATGCGCCACCTGCGGCCCGAGGAGCCGCGTACCTCGAACCAGCCGTGCTCGCGGTACGTCGCGGCCTGCTCAGGGCTCAGCAGGCTCAGGAGGAGCGCTGCGGCCCGCTCAGAGGCCTTCTCGCGCTCGGCCCGCTCAGCGGCCCACTGCGCCTCCTGGGCGGCCTGGCGCTCCAGGGCGGCCTGCTGCGCCTCGGCGAAGGCCGCCGCCTGCTCCTCGGTCAGCTCCGTGTAGCTGGTGTTCCACGAGACCCACTGGCTGCCGGTGCTGACGTACGTGGTCCCCGAGGGGTAGTTGAGGGCCAGCGACCCGCTGGTGGTGGTGACGTTGCTGTTCCACACCTGCCAGGTGAGGTCGCTCGTGGTCATCGTGGTGCTGGTCGTCGAGCACCAGGCGAACCACGTCTGGCCCGGTGACCACGCCCGGAACGCCTGCTCCTTGAACGGCTGGATGCCGATCAGCGCCTCGACGGCCGCCTGGTCCGGGGGAGCAGTGCCCTCGTACAGCGCGGTGCCCGCCACGTCAGCCGCCCTGGAGCTGCTTGACCAGGATGATCCGCTCGGCGTCCCGGTCGAACTTGCGGATCACCTCGCCCCTGGTGCCTTCCTTGCCCTCGGCGCGGTAGGCGATGAAGCCCTTCTTCGTCAAGTCCTCGAACTGCCGGCGGGCAGCGGCTACCTCGTCCTCGTTGCCCCGGTCCCACATGACGCGGGTGTCCCCGGTCTTGTCCAGCTCGTGCATGATCCCGTGGCCCTCGGGGACGGTGATCTCGTCGGTGACAGCGGTCATTTCTCTCTCCTCCGGTGAAGGTTTTCCTGTTTAAAGCGGATCGGGCAGGATGAAACGTTGAGCCGTCGCGGGAACTGGCCGGAAATACTTCACCAGGGCGACGTCCACCTGTACCCAGCGCCGGTCCCCCTCCTGGGCCGCCCGTGACCCTGCACGCGCAGCTCGGGCGCGTTGTACCCGGGCATCCCGTGGGTGAGGCACGGCCTGCACACACGCGGCGTGCCCGGCTTGACCCAGGCGACGTCCATCGGCTCGCCGCACTCGTCGCACTCGTCACTCGCGACGTGAGCCCCGGCCCGCCAGCCGACCTTCGGCTCGGCCCGCAGCTCGACGTGGATCACCACCTCCATGCCGTGCGGCGGCGTGAACACGGCCGGAGGGCCCGGGTACCGCATCACCGTCCCCGGCGGCTGCGGCCCGTGGTGCCTGGCCTCCCACTCCCGCCGCGTCGCCGTGACGATCTCGTCGTAGGTCCAGGTCACGTCGCGTCCCGCGCTCCGGGTGGACGTCACGCCCGGCTGCCGCGCCCCGTTGAGGCTGAACGTCCCGGCCTGCCGCGCCTCCAGGACCGCGCGCTCCCACTGCTCCCTGGCCGTGCCGGGGCCGGCGTGCTCCATGATCATCCGCCGCTGGCGCTCCCGCGCCGCCTCCAGGCGCTCGTCACGGCTCTCCCGGTCGGGGTGCACGATGTTCCACATCAGCATCACGCAGAAGCCGATGGCGCTCGTGTAGAACAGCACTCCGCCCGTGTCGTTGACGGCATCCCACAGCCAGTGCGGCAGCGGCAGCCACAGCAGCGTGGCCGACCCCCACGCAGCCGCCTGCGCCGTGAACAGCGGCCTGAGCATTGCCTTGCCGCGCATCAGGGACGCACCGCCTCGACGGCCGCCCGGACTGCTTGCAGGTGCCGCAGCGAGCCCCGGCCCCGTCCCCGGTCCCAGGCCGCGTACACCTCAGCCTGGAGCGGCCGGGGCACCTCGCCCCAGTGCGGCCCGCACATCAGCCTGCTCCTGGCGATCTGCTCCTCGCACCCCGGACCCGGGCACTTGTGCGTGGCTGTTGCCTTCACGTCCTGCTCCTCTCGCGCTCCCTGCGCCACTCGATCACGGCGTCCAGGCCGCACGCCACTGCCATCGCGGCGCAGCAGGAGATCAGCAGGGCGCACCCGGCGATCAGCAGGACGTCCCCCAGCCTGCCTGCGAACAGCTCCGAGGCCAGGGCCGCAGCCATGCCAGTCAGCAGCACGGGGGCGGTGTACCACAGCGCCGCCCGGCCGATCACGGCGCTATCCCGCCGGCCAGGGCACGCGCACGCGCCTTCTCCATCGCGGCGGACAGGACCTCCAGTACCCGCTGCCGGTCCTTCACCAGGTGCTGGACCGCCATCAGCGCGGACGCGGCCGTGTCGCCCAGCTCGCCGAGCACCTCGTCCAGGGTGCCGCACTTCCCCTTGCGGGGGTTCTCCCCGGTGAGCCGGCTGAACGCCTGCCACGCCTCCCCGGCCTCCTCGCACGGCTTGGTGACCCGCGCCCAGTCCTGGGCGAGCGGCTGCGCCTGATAGTCCGGGCTGGCGGCGCTGTCCAGGTGCGCGTCCATCAGGACGATCACGTCGAGGATCTCCTCCAGGGTCATCGTGCTCACAGCGGCTCCTCGGTCACCGCGTCCTGGCGGGCCTTGACGTACCCGGCGCGGTAGGTGGCCGCCATCTGCTCGCTGGTGAACTGCCCCGGTCCCCCTGCGGTCCTCAGCAGCACCAGCAGCCCGGTGATGGCGTCCTGCCCGGCTACCGCCAGGGCGTGCGCGCTCTCGTCGTCGAACGTGAACCCGGACTCCTCCAGCCGCCGTCCCGCATCGCGCCACGACTCGACGGCGAGCTGGGCGAGGGCCGGGCTGGCGCAGATCTCGGCGGCGCGCCGCACCACCTCCGGCTGCGGCACCCGGATCACCGGGTTGTCGGAGGCGCTCAGGTGCTCGGCCGCAGCCCACTGGGCCGCCTGCTCGCGCTCCCCGTCCGTCCAGGTGGCGATCACCTCCGGCGGGATGACCGTGCCGCCGGCCAGGGACATCAGGTCGGACAGCACCTGCGGGGTGACGGCCTCGCCGTCCTCCCCGGCCTCCGCGACCTTCTCCAGGGTGTCGGTGACCGTCAGCTTCAGGCTGTGCCACTCGCCGGGCTTCACCGCCGCCGTTCGCCAGATGACCCCGGCCTCCCAGTCGCAGCGGTTCTTCTCGCCGTCCTCGGCGAACTCGCGGACGGTGCGCTCGGCCTCGGCCCTGTTGTCCGACTGGTACTCCCTGACCTGGCGCGTCCTGGGGGCCTTGTACCTGTAGCCCCACTCGATGCCCTCGGCGGGCGGCACGGCCGCGTCCCGGCCGGGGTCCGAGTTGCGCCAGAACGTCCCGATGTAGCCGAGGGCCGCCTCCAGGTTCGGCACGTGCCGCTCGTACGGCATGCCCTTGCTGTTCGGGTATTCGGTGTGCACCCCGACGATCAGGCCGCCCCGGTCGGGGTCCTCCCTCAGGTGCGCCTGCACCTGGGGTGCCGCGTACCTGCCTGGTTCCTCGCTCATGCGAACTGCCTCCGGATCGCCTCGGCCTTGCGCTGTCCCTTGGCCTGGACCCGCGCCGAGCGCGACCCGCAGAAGGAGCACTCGTACCCGTCGCCTGCCGGGACCCTCCTCGGGCTCCGCAGGTGCGGCACCAGCCGCCACGGCTCGTACGTCAGGCCGAGCCACAGCTCGTACATCGCGTTGATTCCCGGCCCCCTGGCCCATCCCGCGATGATGACCCGCAACTTCCTCGTCATGCTCAGGCTCCCTTCCTCGTGCCCCGATATCAGCAAGAGGATATCAACAAAGCCTGTATTTCCTCTACGGGGCCGGTGCCATTTCCGGCACAGGCACCCGGTCGTGCTGCAATAGGTCGAGTGCGTGTAGTGGTCATGGACGCGGCGCTGGTGGCCGCACCCGGCCCGGCCGCACTCCCGGAGGTCCTCGCTCGGCTTCACGTTGCCAATGAAACCAGGTAACGGAGTACCCCGTCAGCCGTGCTGCACAGTGAAGACGCTCAGGTCCTCCACGTCGTAGCCGCGCAGCACGTCGTCCTCGCACATGACCGCCGCCACGACGCGGCCGTCCTCCTCCGCCAGGCCGGCGACGACCCCGTAGTGGTCCGGGTCGTCGGCCACCACCTCGGTGCCCGCCCGGACCTCGTAGCCGTCCCCGGCGGTCGCTGACTCCACTGCGCTCACGGCGCTCCTCCCGGCCTCATGGCGTTACGTGCCTTCTCCCACCGCAGCGCCCGCTCAGGGTGCTTGTCCTCGTAGCGCTTGTTGCGCTTCTGCCCCTTGCGGCTGGTGTTGTAGCGCCGGTTGATCTCGCGGCGCTTCGCGGCCGGGTCGTCAGCAGCCGTGGTGCTCCCTGACTCGCTCACAGCTCCTCCAGGTATTCCAGGCGGGTGATCCCCTCGGCCCGCTGGTACGCGACCCGCTGCCCGTTCCGTACCGTCACCCGCGTCCCCGGGTGCGCCCCGGCGAACAGGTGCTGCTGCATCGGGTGCACGTGCAGCGGCACGTCCCCCGAGCCGCACGCCGACCCGTCGCAGTCCACCTCGAACCACCACAGGGGCCAGTCGCTCATGTCCATTCCTGGACGTACCTCCCGGACTCGTAGTTCCTGCCCGTCGTCACGTGTGCGGCCTGACGTCGTAGACCTTCATCCCCCAGGCGGGAGCGATGACGGAGCCGTCGTCGAACAGCCTGGTGACGATCGCGGCGAGGCACGCCGCGCACGACAGGACCTCCGCGCCGTCATCGGGCTCCAGCGAGAACTCCGGGTCCCCGGCCCCGCACCCCTGGCACCTGTCCACCGTTACGTGTACCTCTCGAACTCGTAGCCCCTGGTCATCAGCGCCGCCTGGGCCAGCTCCGCCGCCTGCGGCGCTCCCTGGGCGATGGCGGCGAGCACCGCCAGGTAGAGCTGGTCCTCCATGGCGTGCGCCGTCGCCCCGGCGTGCACCGAGTACGCCCCGACCCGGCGCACCTGCTCGTGCACGTCGCCGGGGGTGATCGCCTTAGTCACCGTTCAGCTCCCTGAGCCCTGCCGGCGCTATCTCGTACGTCACCTGGCCCGGGATCGCGCTGCTCACCCGGACCCACATCGACTTCTTCATCCCGGCCGCCAGCCGGGTGACCTTCTGCTGGGAGATCCCGAGCGCCCTGGCGAGCATGATCACGGTGGCGCTGCCGTCGTACCGCTCCAGGGCGCGCAGCATCGCCAGCTCCTCCTCGTCCGCCAGGGACTCCATCAGCTCTCCCTGTTCAGGTCCGGCAGCTCGCTCACGTAGCCTGCCTTCGTCCGCCACATCCGCCCGCA
>Ga0207693_10005885_pt1 | contig 10176 bp, 10 predicted proteins | sample LARL81metaG_FD_184347 | JGI IMG/M metagenome (GOLD analysis project Ga0207693, IMG submission 184347) | Corn, switchgrass and miscanthus rhizosphere microbial communities from Kellogg Biological Station, Michigan, USA - LAR L8-1 metaG... | ecosystem: Host-associated > Plants > Roots >... | reverse complement strand
CCCGCGTGCCGGACACGCCGCTGCGGCGAAACCGCGAGTTCATGCTCCTGCAGACCGGGCAGTTGCTGTCCAGCGCCGGCAGCCAGGCGACGGCGATCGCCTACCCGCTGCTCGTGCTCGGGCTGACGGGTTCGGCGGCCCGGGCGGGCGCGGTCGCCTTCGCCCGGACGCTGCCGCTCGCGCTGTTCGGCCTGCCGGCCGGCCTGGCCGCCGACCGCTGGAGCCGCCGCCGGCTGATGATCGCGGCCGATGCGGTGCGGGCGCTGGCGCTGGCGGCGCTGGCGATCGCCGTCGCCACCGGCGACCTGGCGTTCTGGCCGATCGCGTTCGTGGCGTTCGTGGAGGGAACCGGGAACGCCGTCTTCGCCGCCGCCTACCCCGGCGCCCTTCGGGCGGTCGTACCGCGCCGCCAGCTGCCGGCCGCCTCCGGCGCCCAGAGCGGCCGCCAGGCGGCCGTGTTCATGGTCGGCCCGCCGCTCGGCGGTGCCCTCTTCGAGCTGGGGCGGGCGATCCCGTTCGCGGCCGACGCCGTGTCCTACGCATTCTCGACCGGCTCGCTGCTTGCCATGCGGACGCGCTTCCAGGAGGACCGCCACCCCGAGGAGTCGTCGCTTCGCACCCGGCTCCTGGAGGGCGCCCGCTTTCTCTGGGGACAGCCGTTCCTGCGCACCTGCGCCCTCATCTTCGGCGTCTCCAACTTCATAGGGCCGGGAATCCTCCTGACCATCGTCGTGGTCGGCAACCGGCAGGGGCTGACCGGCGGCCAGGTCGGGCTGCTGGTCGCCGCGTTCGCTGCCGCCATGCTCGCGGGGTCGGCCGCCTCCTCGGCCGTTCGACGGGCGCTGCCGGTGCGGGCGGTGCTGCTGCTCGAGCTGTGGCTGTGGGTCGGCTGCGCCCTGTTCCTCGTCTGGCCGAGCGTCTACGTCCTCGCGGCCGGGATGCTCGGAGCCGGGTTCGCGATCCCCTCCACCGATTCGGTGGTGCATGGGTACCGGATCGCGATGACGCCGGATCGGCTGCTCGGCCGTTCCGAGTCGGTGCGAAGCACCCTGTCGCTCCTCATCGCCCCACTCGGGCCGCTCCTGGCCGGCGCCCTGCTCGGCGTGTCGGCCAGGGCGACGGTGGCCGTGTTCGCCGCCTCCGCGCTGGCGCTCGCCGTATGGGCGACGCTGAGCCCTGCGGTACGGGCGGCGCCGAGCATGGACGAACTCGACGGTACGATGGCGCGATGCAGTTCGGAGGCCACCTGAGCACCCAGCGTGGGGCTCACCGGGCCGCCGACGAGGCCCGGGAGATGGGCATGGACGCGCTGCAGATCTTCACCCAGAGCCCGCGCATGTGGCGGCACCCGGCGCCCGATCCGGAGGCGGCCCGCCGGTTCCGCGAGCATCGGGCGCGGGCGCGGCTGGGTGCGGTCACATGCCACGCCACTTACCTGATCAATCTGGCGTCTACCGATCGCACCGTGCGCGGCCGCTCGCAGCGGGCGCTGGCCGCGACCGTAGAGGCCGCCACCGGTCTTGGGCTGGACTCGGTCATCGTTCACGTCGGCAGCCACCGCGGCGGCGGGATCAGCCGGGCGCTGAAACGAATCGTGTCCGCGATCGACACGGTGCTCGGCGATGCCGGCGACTGCCGGCCGTGGCTGCTGTTCGAGAACACCGCCGGCGTCGGCGACACGATGGGCTCGACGCCGGCCGAGCTGGAGCAGGTGCTGGACGCGCTGGGCAGGCCCGCCAGAGTCGGGATCTGCCTCGACACCTGCCACCTGTGGGCTGCCGGCGTGGACATCGCCGATGCCGGCCGGGTGGACGAGCTGGTGGCGGAGGTGGACGATCGGATCGGGCTCGACCGCCTGCGCTGCCTGCACGCGAACGACTCCGCTACCCCGCTCGGCTCTCGCCGCGACCGGCACGAGAACGTCGGCCGGGGCGAGATCGGTTCGGGCATGGCGGTCCTGCTGGGCCACCCGCGGCTGCAGGGCCTGCCCGCGATCATGGAGACACCAGGGTCCGGGCACGGCCCGGACGACCGCGAGGTGGCGGCCCTGCGCCGACTGCACAGGAACGGGATGCGGCGATGGGCACGACGGCGGGCGCATGCTTGACATCGGCGCAGGGAGGCTCCTCGACGACTCCGAGCTGGAGTTTCGCTTCACCCGGTCGGGCGGCCCGGGCGGGCAGCACGTGAACACGTCAGCGACCCGCGTGGAGCTCATGTTCGACCTGACGGCAAGCCAGGCGCTCACAGAGGAGGAGCGATCGCTCGCGGCGCGGCGGCTGCGCTCGCGGCTGGACGGGGAAGGCCGGTTGCGCGTGGTGGCCCAGGACGAGCGCAGCCAGGCGCGCAACCGGCGACTGGCGGTGGAGCGCTTCTGCGAGCTGATGCGCGAGGCCCTGCGACCGCCGCCACCGCCCCGCCGGCCGACCCGGCCAAGCAAGTCGGCCCAGGCGCGGCGGCTGGCCGGCAAGCGTCAGACGAGCACCCGCAAGCGGCTGCGACGGCCGCCCGGGAACGACCAGGAGGATGCGGAGTGAACGAGCGGTTCGCAGACAAGCGGGTGCTGGTCACCGGCGGCGGCACTGGAATCGGTGCCGCGATCGTCCGCCGCCTGGCGGCAGAGGGAGCCGAGGTGTGGGCGATGGGCCGGCGTGCCGAGCCGCTGGCCCATGCCGCTCCGCGGGCCATCGTGGGAGACGTCACGCTCGACGCCGATCGCCGCCGGGCGCTTGCGGACACCGGCGACCTGGACGTCCTGGTCAACAACGCCGGCATCGGCGACGGGCCGTGGGAGGCGATGCTCGACATCAACCTGACGAGCGCGCATCGCCTCGCCGAGCAGGCCCTCGACGGCCTCGCCCGGCGCGGCGGGAACATCGTCAACATCGCCTCGGTGGCGGGGCTGGTGGCCGCCGGCGGCGAGCCGGCGTACGGCGTCTCGAAGGCGGGGATGGTGATGCTGAGCAAGCAGCTCGCGGTGGCGCTGGGGCCGCGTGGCGTCCGCGCGAACGCGGTCTGCCCCGGCTGGGTGCGGACTCCAATGGCAGACGGCGAGATGGACACGCTGGACTCCGACCGCGAGCGTGCCTACGGCAGGGTGAGCGAGCATGTGCCGCTGCGCCGGCCCGGCTCGCCGGACGAGATCGCCGCCGCCGTCGCGTTTCTCGCCTCGGCCGAGGCATCGTTCGTCACCGGCGCGGTGCTGACCGTCGACGGCGGGGCAAGCGTCGTCGACGTGGCGATGCTGCCGTTCGCAGACTGACAGCGGGACAGAGGGGCCAGGCCCCTATGTCCCGCGACACGGTTCCGTGGCGAGATCGTGACCGCCCGTCAATCCGGACTCGAGGCGGCCAGAGGCTTTCGCAGGCGACGTGTCACGGGAGCCGGCGCGAGGCGCGGGACAAAGGGGCCAGGCCCCCACGTTTCACAGTTGGAGTTGGCGACGGTCCCGTGACTGGTCGTGACGCTAGCGCGGCGGGTTGACGATCACGCGGATCCCGTCGTCGCCAGGCGCCGGCAGCTCGTGAAACTCGGGATTGATGCAGCCGAGCGGGTCCTCGCGGTCCTCGTAGGCGCGCTCGACCCCCGAGGGGCAGATGTCCAGGGGCGGGCGGCCGGCCAGCACCGGCCCGAAGCCGTCGCGGCGGCGGGCGGCGCGGCGCAGGACGTCGAGATCGAGCTCGGCGCCGAAGACCTTGTGGGTGCAGCCGACGTAGGTGTGCCCGAACTGGTCGTGGGCATACAGGAACTGGCAGCCGCGGCGCAGGCACTCGCCCGGGTAGACGACCTTCTGGCAGACCACGCCGCAGCCCCGGCACTCGACCGCCTCCGCGGCCGGGGGATCGGCGGGAACCTGTGGGAGGCCCTTCATGCGCCCAGTGTAGTGCCGGTCGGGCGCGCGGTCTACGCGGCCCGGCCTTCGTCGACGACGTCCAGCACGTCCAGCGGCACCCGGGCGACCGCACCCGCCAGCGAGTGGTCGCCCTCGTCGCTGCGAAACCACGTCGCCAGGCACGTGCGCATCCCCTCCCGGGCCGGCCCGACCACGTCCTCGAGCACCCGGTCGCCGACGAAGAGCGTGGCCTCCGCCGGCGCGTCCACCTCACGCAGCGCCGCCCGGTAGATTCGCGGCGACGGCTTGCGGTAGCCGAGCTCGGACGAGAGCACGATCGCGTCCGCCCGCTCCTCCATCCGCTCGTCGCGAATCACCTCGCGCAGGATCTGGGGCGGATCGTAGGTGTTCGACACGTAGCCGATCCGAAGCCCATCGCCGCGCAGCGTGTCCAGCAGCTCGTAGGCGTCCGGATGGACGTGGCGTACCGAGTTCCAGCTGAGAATCTGCGCTCGCATCGCCGCCATCAGATCGACCGGCGGCGGCGCTACGCCGAACCGCGCGAGGGCCTGCCGCACGAGCGCCGGGTAGTCGAGCTCGACGTGATCGACCACCGCCGCTTCCGCCTCCCGCAGCAGTCTCACGGTCTCCTCATGGAACAACTCCAACGGCACGCCGGGCGCCGGCAAGGCGTCGAGGAAGACGCGCTCGCCCTCGACCAGTGTCGATTCGTTCCAGCGGATGTCGACCAGCGTATGGCCGTAGTCAAACAGCACTGCCGCGAGCGCCGGCTGGGCGTTCTCGGTCACACCACCGCGGCCTCGTCGAAGCGGTGGCGGACGACCAGCTTCTTGGCCGCCGCCGCCTCGTCCAGCCTGGTCACGGGACGCGTGTGCGGGGCCGTCTTCAGCATCGCCGGATCGTCCGCCGCCTCGCGGGCGATCGCCAGCATGGCGTCGCAGAACCCGTCCAGCGTCTCCAGCGTCTCGGTCTCGGTCGGCTCGATCATCAGCGCCTCCGGGACGATCAGCGGGAAGTAGACGGTCGGCGGGTGGAAGCCGTGATCCATCAGCCGCTTGGCGACGTCGAGGGCGGTGATCCCATGCTCGCGCTTGAGGCCGCGCGCCGAGAGCACGAACTCGTGCATGCACAGCCGGTCGTTCGGCGTCTCGTAGACGTCCTTCAGCCTGGCCAGGACGTAGTTGGCGTTGAGCACCGCCAGCTCCGACATCTCCCGCAGCTCCGGCCCCCACATGCGCATGAAGGCGTAGGCGCGGACGAAGACGCCGAACGGCCCGCCGAAGCCGCGGACGCGACCGATCGTCTGCGGGCGGTCGAACTCCCGACGGTATGTGTCCCCTTCGCGGACGACGACCGGCACCGGCAGGAACTGCTCCAGGATGTCGCGCACCGCCACCGGGCCGCCGCCCGGGCCGCCGCCGCCATGTGGCTGGCTGAACGTCTTGTGCAGGTTGTAGTGGATGATGTCGAAGCCCATGTCGCCCGGCCGCGAGATCCCGCAGACGGCATTCAGATTGGCGCCGTCGTAGTAGAGCAGCGCCCCGGCCTCGTGAAAGATGCCGGCGATCTCGGTGATCCGCTCCTCGAACAGGCCAAGCGTGGACGGGTTGGTCAGCATCAGCCCGGCAGTCGCCGGCCCGACCTTTGTGCGCAGGTCGTCGACGTCGATGTTGCCGCGGGTGTCGGTGCGCACGTGCACCAGGGTGAAGCCGGCCATCGCCACCGACGCGGGATTCGTCCCGTGCGCGGTGTCGGGGATGACCACCTCGCGCCGCTGCTCCAGCTCCCCGCGGTCGGCGAAGTAGGCGCGCATCAGGGTCAGCCCCGTCAGCTCGCCCTGGGAGCCGGCCGCCGGCTGCAGCGAGACGGCGTCCAGACCGGCCACCTCGGCCAGCATCTCCTGCAGCCGCCACATCAGCTCCAGCGCGCCCTGGGCGCCGTCGTCCGACTGGTGCGGGTGCAGGTCACGGAACCCGCGCAGCCCGACGACCCGCTCGTTGACCCGCGGGTTGTACTTCATCGTGCACGACCCCAGCGGGTAGAAGCCGGTGTCGATCCCGAAGGTCCGGCTCGAAAGCTCGACTACATGCCGCACCAGCTCCGGCTCGGCCAGCTCGGCCAGCCGCGGCGGCGACTCCCGCGCGTATCCCACGGGCAGGGTCGCCTGGGGGACGTCCGGGGGCGGGATCCGGCCGGCCCGGCGGCCCATCTGCGAGCGTTCGTAGAGGAGCTGCATCAGGCGCCCACCTCGTCCAGCACCGAGGCCAGGCGGTCGATGTCGGCCGCCGAGCGCTTCTCGGTCAGCGCCACCAGCAGCACGTCCTCCATCCCGGGATAGTCGCGGCCGAGCGGATAGCCGGGATGGACGCCGAGCCGGCGGGCGTCAGCGACCACCTGCTCGGCCGGGCGGCCGACCCGGATGGCGAACTCCTTGACGGTCGGCTGGTCAAACGCCAACGGCCGCTCCACGCGCGCCTTGGCGTGCTCGGAGAGCGACAGGCAGGCCTGGCCGACCTCGCGCAGCCCCTCCGGGCCGAGCCAGCTCAGGTAGACCAGCCCGCACAGGGCGAGCAGGGTCTGGTTGGTGGTGATGTTGGAGGTGGCTTTCTCGCGCCGGATGTGCTGCTCGCGCGTCTGCAAGGTGAGCACGTAGCCGCGGCGGCCATCGCCGTCCACGGTCTCGCCGACGATCCGACCCGGCAGGCGCCGGATGTGCTCGCTGCGGGCGGCCAGGAACCCGTAGTGCGGTCCGCCGTAGGAGAGGAAGTTGCCGGCCGCCTGACCCTCGCCGATGGCGATCTGGCAGCCCAGGTTGCCGGGCGCCTCGAGCAGCCCCAGGGTCATCGGGTCGACGTGCGCGATCGGCACCGCGCCGGCGCCGCTGGACACCTCGGCAAGGTCGGCCAGCGGCTCCAGGCAGCCGAAGAAGTTGGGCTGGGGCAGGATCGCGCAGGCGGCGTCCTCACAGGCTGCTCGCAGGTCATCCGGAGCGGTGATGCCGTCTCGCTGCGGCACCTCCACCACCTCCATGCCGAAGCCGGGCGCGAACGTCCGCACCACCCCCCGCACCTGCGGGTTCAGCGTCTCGGCGACCACGATCCGCGACCGGCCCGTCGCGGCCCGGGCGACCAGGCAGGCGTCGGCGGCGACGGTCGTGCCGTCGTAGCCGGACGCATTCGAGACGTCCATCCCGGTCAGCTCGCAGATCGCCGTCTGGTACTCGAAGATCGCCTGCAGCGTGCCCTGGCTCATCTCCGGCTGGTACGGCGTGTAGGCCGTCAGGAGCTCGTTTCGCTGGGCGACCAGCTCTGCCACCGCCGGCACGTAGTGGTCGTACATGCCGGCGCCCAGGAATGACAGCTCGCTGCCGACGTGCGCGTTTCGGGCCGCCAGCTCGGAGAGATGGGCGACCAGCTCCTGCTCGGTCAGCGCCGGCTCCAGGTCGAGTGGCCGCCCCATCCGCACCGCCTCCGGGATGTCCGCGAAGAGCGCCTCCACCGACGGGACGCCGATCGTCTGCAGCATGCGCTCGCGGTCGGAGTCGGTGAGGGAGCTGAAGCTCAAAGCTCGTCCACGAACGCCTGGTAGGAGGCGGCATCCATCAGCGCATCGGCCTCGGCCGGATCCGACATGCGCACCTTGATCAGCCAGCCCTCGCCGTACGGGTCGTCGTTGATGGTCGACTCCGACCCCTCGAGCCCGTCGTTTACCTCCACCACCTCGCCGGACAGCGGGGCGACCAGCCCCGAGACAGCCTTGGTCGATTCCAGCTCGCCGTAGTCGCCGTCCTTGGTGATCGCGGCGCCGACGGCCGGCGGGCTGTAGTAGACGACCTCGCCGAGCGTGTCCTGGGCGTACCAGGTGATGCCGAAGGTGGCGATGTCGCCGTCGATTCGCACCCAGTCGTGGGCCTCGTGATAGCGAAGTTCGTCGGGGTAGCTCGCATCCGTCATCAAACTCTCTCCTTCACGTACAAAGGCTTCCTGGCGACCCGCGCGGCGAGCTGCCGGCCGCGCACGTCGATGGTGATCTCGGTTCCCGTCCCTGCCACGTCCTCGGGAACGTACGCCATGCCGATGCCGACATTGAGTGACGGCGACATCGTTCCGCTCGTCACCTCGCCGGCCGGCAGCACCGCCATCCCCGGCCGCGGAATGCCGCGCTCCTCCATCGTGAACGCGACCAGCCGGTCGTAGCCGCCGCGCTCCCGCTGCTCGCGGAGCGCCGCCGCGCCGGCGAAGTCCTTGTCGTCCAGCGGACACACCCAGCCAAGGCCGGCCTCGAGTGCCGTCCGCTGCTCGCTCAGGTCGTTGCCGTAGAGCGGATAACAGACCTCCAGCCGCAGCGTGTCGCGGGCACCCAGCCCGCAGGGCACGGCGCCGGCGCCGACCAGCGCGTCCCAGAGCTTGCCGGCCGACCCGTTGTCGACGATCAGCTCGACGCCTGGTTCGCCGGTGTAGCCGGTTCTGGCGACGATGGCGGAGACGCCGCAGACCTCCGACTCGGTGAACCCGAACGGGGGCAGTTCGGGCAGGTCGACCAGCTCCAGCGACTGCGGGCCCTGCAGCGCCAGCATCGCCAGCTCGGCCGAGCGGTCGGTCAGCATCACCCCATCGGGAAGCTCGGCCTGCACTCGGTCGCGGTCGGGATCGACCCGCGACGCATTGACGACGAGCAGCAGATGGTCGTCCGCCCATCGGTAGGCGATCAGGTCATCCACCGGAGCTCCCCGGTCGTTCAGGAGCAGCGTGTACTGGGCATGCCCGGCGGCGATCCGCTGGAGGTCGTTGGAGAGCATCCACTGCAGGTATTCGAGCGTCCGCGGGCCGCGCAGCTCGAGCTGGCCCATGTGCGAAACGTCGAAGACACCGGCCGCCGTGCGGACCGCTCGATGCTCGGGAATGATCCCCTCGTACTGCACCGGCATCGCCCAGCCTGCAAACGGGACGATGCGCGCGCCGGCCGCGATGTGGCGGTCGTAGAGCGGCGTTCGGCGGAGGCCATCCGGCTGCATCCGGGGCGGCAGTCTAGACGATCATGGGCCTCAGGAACTCGTTCAGAAGACGCATGAACTCGTCCGGCCGCTCCATGCTCGGAAGGTGCGCCGCGCCGCTGATCGACGCGGATCGCGCGTCCGGGATCTCGGCCTCCAGGCGACGGCCGATGGCCAGGAAGTCGGGCACGTCCAGGTCGCCGGTGATGACCAGCGTCGGGGCCGCCACCTGGCCCAGCCGGCGGCCGATGTCGGGGACGAGCAGCGCCTCCCGCGCATCAGGCTGCTGGAGCTGCAGCTCGATGGCCCGCCGCTGCATGCGCCCGACCAGCTCGCGGACGGCCGGGTCGACGTCGCCCGGAGACCGCTGCGGCCCGTCCACCCACATGCGCAGATTGACCTCGACGGCGGACTCCAGGTCGCCCGCCTCGATGGCCGCTTCCTCGGCGGCGCCGTACTCCTCCAGGAGCGGCGACCAGTCGTGGTCGGGAAGGCCGGAGTCGACGAGCACCAACCGCGACAGCAGGTCCGGCCGCGCCACCGCGACCTCGAGCGCCACCCGCCCCGACATCGAGCAGCCGACCACCGCCGCCGGCCCCAGCCGGTGACGATCGATCAGCGCCACCACGTCGGCGGCGTGGCTGTGGCCGCCGCCGTCCGGCTCCGGCGAGCGGCCAAACCCGCGCAGGTCGACGCGCAGGGCGCGATGGCCGGCGGTCAGCCGCGGCCAGAGGGCGTCCCACATCCGCATGTCGCAGATGCCCGCGTGCAGCAGGACGAGCGGCGGCCCGTCACCGCCCAGCTCGTGCGCCGGATCCGCCGCGCCTACTCCTCGCGGAGGAACTTGCACCAAACCGACATGCCCGCCATCACGCGCCAACCATACCGTTTCCCGCCTAACCAGGCGATTCGCCGGATGGAGCGTACTTGCCGGGGGTTTTCCGGCTAGTGGCAACGCGGGATGGCACTCTGGCACTCCATCCCCGAAGAGCAGGCCAGCGCCTCGAGGGGTGTTGCCCGGGCACCACTCTGGGGAAGTCCCACGGAACGTTGCCGACCGTTGAAATGGCGCCCGAGCGAGTCGCCCAGGGCGCAGAGCCCTGCCCCCACGGGGCGACCGCTCGGGCTGCTACAGGGATACCGCCAACGGAGAGACTGTCAACCTTTTCCAGTATCTGAGCAGACTCCCGTCGGCCGCGGAGAAGCGCGAGCGGAGTCTGGGCAGGGTTTCCCCATTCGTCGTCGACATCATTTCGACGCCGAGCGCTGACTGGTCAAACGCGGATGCGCAGCCCGCGACGAACTGGGTCGTCTGAGCGACTTGCGCATC
>Ga0207693_10005884_pt1 | contig 10177 bp, 7 predicted proteins | sample LARL81metaG_FD_184347 | JGI IMG/M metagenome (GOLD analysis project Ga0207693, IMG submission 184347) | Corn, switchgrass and miscanthus rhizosphere microbial communities from Kellogg Biological Station, Michigan, USA - LAR L8-1 metaG... | ecosystem: Host-associated > Plants > Roots >... | reverse complement strand
CCCCGGTTATGGGGTCGCTTGCGGCGGTTCCGAGACGATCTGCACCTTATCGCCGTCGGCCAAATTGACCGGCGGCTGCAGAATGACCTTGTCGCCGTCCTTGACGCCCTCGTTGACCTCGACTTCGGTGCCGTAATCGGTCGTGATCGCGATCTTGCGCAGATGAGCGGCGCCGTTTTCGACCACCGCGACCTGCATGCCGTTCTGATTGAAGATGATTGCCGAGTCGGGCACGATCAGCGCCGGTGACTCGCGCGGGATCTTCAGTTCGACCGTGCAATAGACGCCCGGCTGCAAGGCGCCATCCGGATTGGGTATGTCGACCTCGGTCAAGAGGGTCCGCGTTCCCGGCTGCAGGGCATCGGCGATCCGCGTCACTTTGCCATCGAATGTGAGGTTAGGCATCGCCGGCACGCGGATGACGGCCTCGATGCCGGGCTTGACGCCAAAAGCGTCGTCCTGTGGCACATAAACCCAGACCCGGATCACGTCACTGTGGGTCATCGAGAACATCGCGGTGCCGCTCGTCGCATCGGCCGTGATCAGGCTGCCGACGTCGACGTCGCGCTGCGTGATCACGCCGTCGAAGGGAGCGACGACCTGCTGATAGATCTTCTGCTGATTATAATATTTTAGCTGCTGCTCGGTCGCCGCGGCATTGTACTGAGCCGCCGTCGTCGCGTGGTTCTGGGCCTGAAAGTTGTACCGATCGGTGTCGGCCAGTTCCTGTGTCGCCCAGCTGTCCTTGGCAAGGACGGAAATACGCCTGCTGGTCACATCTGTCGACGCGCGCTGTGCTTCGTTTTGGCGTACCGTCGCCTGAGCCTGCTGCAGACTATTCTGATATTGGGCAACCTGCGCCTCGACTTCGGGTGCAGTAATTTCTGCGAGAAGCTGCCCGGCTTTGACGTGATCTCCGATATCGACATAGCGCTTGGATACATACCCGCTGGCGCGCGCATAAATATTTGCGGCCTCGAAGGCGAGCGTCGTCCCCGGCAACGAGACGTGCAGTTTGCCGAGACGCGGCGCAACGGCCTCGACGTGGACATTCGGCACGAAATTGGCCTGCTGCTCGGCAGTGTCCACGACCTGCCGGTGCTGCGCGTAATGCCGCCATACACCGAGCGCGAGTGCGGCCATAAACAGCACGAGCACGCCGAGCCCGAACAGCCGGCGCCCGGATCCGCCCCGCCCCTCGGGCGTTGTTGGCGGCGCTTCGGGGGCATCGTGATCGGGTGCCGGTAGCGCGGGCCGCGGCGGCGGTCCCTTCAGCAGCGGTAGTGCGTCGAGGTCGTTCATTCCGGGACCTCCGCGAAGACGCCATGGGCCGGTTTGCCGTCATTGCCCTTGCGCAGCATCGCAAACAGGTAGGGCACGACGAGCAGAGTGGTCGGGGTGGCAAACAAGAGGCCGCCGATGACGGCGCGCGCGAGCGCGGCGTTCTGCTCCTCGCCGGGGCCGCCGATCGCCATCGGGATCATGCCGACGATCATTGCGGTCGCGGTCATCAATACCGGCCGGATGCGGGTGTGTCCGGCCGAAATCGCGGCATCGAAGGCCGTCCTGCCGGCGAGTTGCTGCTCGCGCGCAAAAGTGACGAGCAGGATCGAGTTTGCCGAGGCGACCCCCACTGCCATAATGGCACCCATCAGGGAAGGGACGCTCAGCGTCGTACCGGTGATGTAGAGCATCGTGACGATACCGCAGAACGTCGCCGGCAGTGCCAGGATGACGACAAACGGATCGCCGAAATTCTGGTAGTTGACGACCATCAGCAGGTAGACAAAGACAGCCGCGAAGATGAGGCCGATCGTCATGTCGCGGAAGGCCTGATTCATGCTGTCGATCTGGCCCGTCACCTGGATCGTATTGCCAGGCGAGAGCTGCTTCTCGAGATCGGTCGTGATCTTGTCGATGTCAGTCGCGATGCTGCCGAGGTCGCGTCCCTGGGTGCTGGCATAGACCTCGTAGACCGGCTGGATGTTGGCCTGGTTCGCGCTGCCCGGCACCGAGTCCCGCATGAAGGTCGCCACATTGCTGAGCTCGCCCGGAACCGGTTGCGCTGCGCCCGGCACGGTCGCCGTGCTGACCGGCACCGAGGCGGGGGTGACGGTCGCCACATTGCTGAGCTCGCCCGGAACCGGTTGCCTTGCCGGTGGCGAGGTTCCGGTGCTGACCGGCGTGTTCCCGAGGTCGTTCAGGGAGTGCACCTGGTACTGCGGCGTTTGCACTGCGATGTAACGCGGAACTCCGTCCTTCGGGTCGGTCCAGAAATTGGGTGCGACCTGTTCGGACGAGGCGAGACTGGTGTCGAGGCTGTTGCCAATGTCACTCACGGTGAGCCCGAACTGCAGAGCCCGCGCGCGGTCGATCTGGACGAAGAAGTCGGGGGCATAGACTTCCTGCTGGATATGGGCGTCGACGACTCCCGGAATGGCGGTGATGCGGCGCCGCAGCTCTTCGGCAATGCGCAGATTCTTGACTCTGTCATACCCGACTGTGCGCACGTCGATCTGCGCCGTGATTCCGAAATTCAGAATCTGCGTCGCCATATCCGCGGGCTGGAAATAGAACAAAACTTCCGGGAACGCCGCCGGCAACACCTCTCTCAGCTTGCTAACATAATCGGCGGTCGGAGCGTGGCCGTCTTTCAGGGACACCATGATCACGCCGTCATTGACGGCAATCGTCGTGCCGTCGGCGAACGCCCAGTTATAGGAGCGCGCCGGCACGCCGAAATTGTCGACGATCAGATCGCGGTCTTTCTTCGGAATCACCTGGCGGATCTTGTCCTCAACTTTCTGGAAAATCTGCTCGGTCACTTCGATGCGGGTGCCCGGAGGCGCGCGGACATGCAGCTGGATCATGCCGCCGTCGATGGCCGGATAGAAATCCCGGCCGACAAAGATGAACATCGTGGCGCCGAGGGCGAGCACCAGGACGGCGAGGATCGGAATGATGATCCGGCGGGTCAGCAATAGGGTGAGCAGCCGGACATAATTTTCGCGCAGGTGCTCGAAACCGCGCTCGAACGAGGCATGGAAGCGGGCGAAGAAGCCCCCCACCCTTCCCTGCCCCGCGAGCGGAGGAGGGGTAGGGAGGGGGTTCGCGGTTCCGTTGTGGAACTGGCCCTTCAGTATCTGGCCGATCGTGATCGGCGTCAGCGTGCGCGACAGGCCGTAAGAAGCGAGCATCGCGAAGACGACGGCGAGGCCGAGCGGCGTGAACAGGTATTTCGCCGGCCCTTCGAGAAAGACCACCGATGTGAAGACACAGCTGATCGCCAATGTCGAGACCAGCGTCGGCACCGCGATTTCGGCGGCGCCATGGAGTGTTGCCTTCGGCAGCGGCATCTTCTCTTCGTCGAGCAGGCGGTAAGTGTTCTCGATCGTCACCGTCGAATCGTCGACAAGGATGCCCACCGCGAGCGCCAGCCCACCCAATGTCATCGTGTTGATCGTCTCGCCGAGGAAGTAGAGGACGACGAGCGAGGCCAGCATCGCGAGCGGGATCGAGATCATGACGACGATGGTCGGCCGCCACGAGCCGAGGAATAACAGGATCATCATTGCCGTGAGCCCGGCCGCGATTGCACCTTCGCGCAGCACGCTCACCACCGACGAGGTGACGAACACCGATTGATCGAAGAGCGATTTGATGACCATACCAGGTGGCGCCGCGGCCCGCGCGACGTCCAGCACATGCTTGACCGCATTGACCACCGTCAAGGTCGACGCATTGCCGTTCTTGATGATGCTGAGCAGGACGGAGCCGGTGCTGTCCACCCGGACGATGTTCTGCTGCACCATATTGCCGGCCCGCACATGACCGATGTCCCTGAGGAACACGGTGGCGCCATTCTGGTAGGCGACCGGGATATCGTTGAGCGCCTCGATTGTTGGCGGCATCGCATTGGTGCGCACGGTGTAATCGGTCTTGCCGATCTTCTCATCGCCGCCCGGCAAGGTCAGGTTCTGCGCGTTGACGGCGTTGACGACCTGCAGCGGCGTCAGGCCTTTGGACAGCAGCTTTGTCTGGTCGATATCGACCATGAACTGCCCATATTTTCCGCCGGCAGGCGTCGGCAGTGTGACGCCGTGGATCGGCGCGACCAACTGCCGAAACCGATAGATGGCGTAATCGTAAAGCTGTGCTTGAGTGAGATTGTCGGAGCTGAGAGCGATTTGCAGAACCGGCACGGCAGACGCACTGTATTGTACGACAATCGGCGGCTGGGTTCCGGTTGGCAGCAACGCGCGGATCGCGTTCGTGGCAGCGACGATCTGAGAGATTGCCAGACTGAGGTTGACATCCGGCTGGAAATAGATCTTCTGCACCGAAATGCCGTTCACCGTCTCGGCTTCGATGTCCTTGATGCCGCTGACGTTGGTGCTGATCGCATACTGGCTGTAGGTCGTAAAGCGCTGCTCCATCTCGGTCGTGTCGAGGCCGGTGTACTGCCAGATCACCGAGACCACCGGGATGTTGATCTCGGGAAAAATGTCCTTCTCCATCTCGAACGCAGCAGTCACGCCCAGAAACAAGATCAGCGCCGCCACCACATAGAAGGTGTGCGGAAATTTCAGCGCGAAGCGAACGATTCCCAAGCAACGCCCCCGCTCAGTCCTGGGCCAACCTCAAACTCGCAAATGTAGGTCTGCACTGGCCCAGCCCAAGTAAAATCCGGTCAAAACCGGTAAAGCGCAGCGATCTGTATTTACCAAAATTTACGAAGAGTAATTGGCGCAGCAGGCGTCGGCAACACATATCCGATCATGAAGCCGGCTGGGTCCTCATTGGATCGTTTGGCGGCGAGATATGATAAAGGAGTAATCGATGCGCGTATCAGGCAATAACGGATCCCGGCCCAGGAAAACGTGGCGTCTGATGAGCATGGCAGCCGCGTTGCTGGGTGCAGCTGTTCTCTACCAGCCAGATATCGCCCACGCCCATGGGGGCGGGGGCGGCGGGCACGGCGGTGGCGGCGGTTTCCACGGCGGGGGCGGATTCCATGGCGGAGGGTTTGGCGGGTTTCATGGCGGCGGTTTCCACGGCGGTGGATTCCACTCCGGCGGTTTCCACGGGGGCGGGTTCCACGGCGGTGGTTTCCACGGCAGCTTCGCGGGCTTGCACAACGGCTTCGGCGGCGAGCGCGGGGGGCACTGGTACCATGGCTGGCACGGCGGGCGGTATGGCTGGTGGTTGGCCGGCCCCGGACTGGCGTGGACGTATTATGATTATCCGTACTGGGGCTCTTATCCGGATTACGACAATTACGGCTACAGCCAGCCTTACGCCAGCCAAACCTGGTACTATTGCTCCGATCCGGCAGGGTATTACCCGTATGTAGCGCAGTGCAACACCGGCTGGCAGGCGGTTCCAGCCAGTTGATCTGTCGAGCGTATTCCTCGCGGCTGCCTTCCGGGGCGGCCGCGAGACGAGTCCGCATCCGACATGATGCGATGACTCATACGCATATCGGGTTCGCCGGTGTGGAGTGCGTTCAGCCTCGCGCTACCGGTGTGGCTGCGTTATCATGCCGCGGTATCTGATTGCATCGGAGGAAATGTCGATGACCCGCGCCTATAACGTTGTCGATGCCGACGGCCACATTCTGGAGCCGCTCGATCTGTGGGACAAATACATCGATCCCGAGTTCCACGACCGCCGGCCGCGGTTTGTCATCGACGAAAACGGCAAGGAGCGCCTGAGCGTCGAAGGCAAATTGCTGGGCAACCCGCGGGGGATCGGCAGCCTCGGCTCAGTCGGGGTGCGGCAAGGCGCCGTCAAGCCCGATAGCCTCAAATATGCCGAAGGGAAGAAGGGCGGGTTCGACCCGCACGCGCGTATTGTCGACATGGACGCCGACGGTATCGACGCCGCCTTCCTCTACCCGAGCCTCGGTCTTTTCGCGGGCGCCGTCGAGGATCCCGGTCTCGCCGCCGGGATGTGCCGCGCCTACAACCGCTGGCTCGCCGATTACTGCAAGCCCTATCCCGAACGGCTGTTCGGGGTCGCGATGCTGCCGATGCAGTCGGTCGAGCTCGCGAGCGAAGAGATGCATTACGCGCGGCAAGTGCTGGGGATGCGCGGCGGATTTCTGCGGCCGAACCCTTATCACGGCAACAAGATGATCAGCGATCCGATGTACGAGCCGTTCTGGGCGATGGCCGAGGAGCTGGACTTCTCGATCGGCTTTCACGAGGGCTCGACGACCGCGATGCCCACCGTCGGCGTCGACCGCTTCGAGGGAGACCGCGCGGCGCGCCACATGATCAGCCACACGATGGAGATGATGCTGGCGGCGATGGCGGTGATCTGGGGCGGCGTCGTCGATCGTCACCCGCGATTGCGCGTCGCGTTCCTCGAATCGGGCGGCGGCTGGATCGCGCCGTGGCTCGACCGCATGGACCGGCATTTCGACGACCACGGCTTCAACGACACTGCCCCGAAGATGCGGCCGAGCGAGCTCTTCCAGCGCAATTGCTGGATCTCGTTCGAGCCGGTCGAGAACAGCATCGCCGTGCTCGCCGACTATATCGGCCCACACAAGGTCATGTGGGCGACCGACTACCCGCATCAGGACGGTTTCTTTCCGGGCGCGCCCGACATGATCCGCGAGCGGCTCGCGCCGTTGTCGCCCGCGGCGAGGCAGCAAGTATTGGCCGGCGGCGCGCTCGGCTTTTACGGGATGAACTGACGAAGGGCTGCATCCACGTTGTGCAGGCTTCGAGACGCGCCCTCAGGCGCTCCTCAGCGTGAGGTATATCATTGATGGCAATGAAGAAATACCTCATCCTGAGGAAGCCGCCCCCGGGTCCGCGCCCTGCGCGGCCCGAGGACAGGCTCCGCGGCTGTCTCGAAGGCCGCACAGCGCTGATCCAGCTTCTCGTCGTCTCTGCGTCAGGAAAACACAATGAGCGGTTTGCAGACGGCTGCATTTAACGTCGAGGCCGACCCGGCCACGGATTTCGACGCGGTCATCATCGGCGCGGGCGTTTCCGGCCTTTACCAGCTCTACAGGCTCCGCCAGCTCGGGCTCAGGGTCCGGGTGTTCGAAACCGGAACGGGCGTCGGCGGCACCTGGTATTGGAACCGGTATCCCGGCGCCCGCTTCGACTCCGAGAGCTGGACCTACGGCTACTCTTTTTCGCAGGAGCTGCTCGACGAATGGGACTGGGAGGAGCACTTCGCCGGGCAGCCCGAGACCGAGCGCTATCTGAACTATGTCGCCGACAAATTCGATCTGCGTCGCGACATCCAGTTCAAGAGCCGGGTGACCGCCGCACATTACCAGGAAGACACGCGCCGCTGGGACGTCGTCTTGGAGGACCGCCGGCGCTGCACCACTCGCTTGTTGATCACTGCGGTCGGCGTGCTCTCGGCAGCGACCATGCCGCGCATCTCCGGCGTCGAGACGTTCCAAGGCCAGTCCTGCCACACCCATTACTGGCCGAAGGAACCGGTTCGTTTCGAGGGCAAGCGCGTCGCGGTGATCGGAACCGGCGCGACGGGCGTGCAGACCATCACCGAAGTGGCCAAGACCGTCGGCCATCTGACCGTATTCCAGCGCACCCCCCAGTGGTGCGCGCCATTGCACAACGCCAAGATCAGCCGGCAGGAGATGTGCCGGATCCGGGACAATTACACCGAGATCTTCGAGCGATGCCAGCAGACCTATGGCTGCTTTATTCATGCGACCGACCCGCGCGCCACCCACGAGGTGACACGAGAGGAGCGCGAGGCTTTCTGGGAAAAGCTCTACAGCGAGCCTGGTTTCGGCATCTGGATGGGCAATTTCCGCGATATTCTGGTGGACCGCGAGGCCAACAAGCTGATTTCGGATTTTGTCGCGCGCAAGATCCGTCAGCGGGTCGAGGATCCGAGGATCGCCGAGAAGCTGATCCCGAAAAATCATGGTTTCGGCACCCGCCGGGTGCCGCTCGAAAGCGGCTACTTCGAGGTCTACAACCAGCCTAACGTCAAGCTGATCGACATCACCGAAACGCCGATCGAACGCATTACCCCGACCGGAATCAAGACCTGCGACGCAGACTACGAATTCGACATCATCATCTACGCGACCGGTTTCGACGCGATCACCGGCGCCTTCGACCGCATCGACATCCGCGGCGTCGACGGGGTGCCGCTAAAGGAGAAGTGGCAGGACGGGCCGCAGACCTTTCTCGGCATCCTGGTGGACGGCTTTCCCAACATGCTGATGGTGATGGGCCCGCATGCCGGTCTCGGCAATTTTCCGCGCGCCGCCGAGTACAGCGCCGATTGGGTGACCGGGCTGATCAGATTCGCGCGCGACCGCGGGCTGACCCGCATCGAGGCCACCCCGGCGGGTGCCGCTGCCTGGACCGAGCACGTCATTGCGGCGAGCGAGGGCTTGCTGTTCACCGAGGTCGACTCGTGGATGACCGGCATCAACCGTAATGTCGAGGGGAAGCAGGTCCGCCGGATCATGCGCTACAGCGGCGGCCACCCCAAGTTCCGCGAGCGGTGCGAAGCGGCGGCGGACGGGTATCGCGAGCTTTCGCTGGCTTAGGTGGCACGAGCGCGGCTCCCCCCTCACCTGACGAGGTTACGATGTCCGAACCCGAACGCATCGATCGGCGCCGGACGGCGCTGATCGCTTACGATGTCTGCCGGCGCGCGCTAGCTCCGTCGGATCCCGCGCGGAGGACAGCCATGCGCCCCGTGCTCGATGCCTGGGTGCAGATGATGGGGGTTGCGCGGGCGGTGGGTGTGCCGGTGATCTACACGACACCAGTGAGCCGCGCCGATGGTGCCGACGTCGTCATGCTGCCGACCGATCTTTCGGCGGAGACCGGCGTGCCGCCGCTCACCAACGCTGTCGAGGGCGCGGCAGAAGCCGGCTTCCCCGACGAGATCGCGCCGCGGCCCGAGGATTACGTCTTCCTCAAGCGCCGGCCCAGCGCCTTCTATGGGACAGGCGTCGCCGAGCTCCTGCACATGCTGCGGCGCGACATCATCATCGTCGGCGGCGGCGCCACCAATCGCGGCGTCGAGACGAGCGTCCGCGAGGCGTTCAACCTCGACCTCGCGTCTGTCGTGGTGCGCGAATGTTGCTGGAGCGGCGACCCGGCCGCGCATGCCTACAGCCTCGACAAGGCGATGAAAATGTACGCGCGCATCCGAAGCCTTGACCAGGTCGCGGCGATGCTGCGGGAATGAGTTGTCGTCCTTTGCGGCGAGCCGCCGTGGGGTTAAGCTGCCGGACAGCCCTTGGAGGAAAGAACCATGATGATCGACATGCATGCCCATTGGCGGCCCGCCGAAGTAGCCGACGCCCTGCGCGCCCGCATCAGGGAGCCGCGCATTGTACGCAATCCGGACGGCGTCGAGGTGCTGAAGTTCCCACGGATGGGCGAAGCGCCGCTCGCCGAGGCGTTCGACGATGTCGATTTTCATCTCGCTCGGATGGACCGCCAGGGGGTCGAGACGAGCGTGCTGTCCCTCCTCGGTTCGTTCTGCTGGGTCGAGGCCCTGCCGCTGGATGAGTCCGGGCCGCTCTGCCGGACCATCAACGACGGGCTTTCCGCGATCTGCCAGAAGCATTCCGGCCGCTTCGCCGCCTACGCCGCACTGCCCCTGACGGACATTGCCGCCGCCGCCGCCGAGCTCGAGCGGGCGCTTGGCCTGCCGGGCATCATCGGCGCGCAGATACCGGGCAACTACTTCCTCACGCGCAAGGACGCCGAGGCGATGCGGCCGCTGCTCGAAGTCGCGAACCGCCGCCGCGCGGTGCTCTTCATTCATAACGGCCCGCGCCCGGGCGACGCCTACCCCAAGGTCGCGAGCGACACGGACAACGCGCGCCGCCGCAACGGCACGCTCGACATGCAGGCAAGCCTCTCCTCGGTGATGGTGACGCTGTCTCTCACCGACTACCTCGCGGACTACCCGGACGCGATGGTCCACGTGCACAATTTGGGCGGCAACATCCCCTACGAGGTCGAGCGCATGGACCACCGCTGCCTGCTCGACACGCCTGGCGAGGAATTGCCGTCTTCGCGCTTCCGCAAGGCGAAGGTGTATGTGGATTGCAACTCGTTCGGCCCGCGCGCGATCGAGGCGGCGGTGAGTCTGTACGGCGCCGAGCGCATCGTGTGCGGCACCGACGGCACCGAGTTCGGCTGCGACT
>Ga0207693_10005883_pt1 | contig 10178 bp, 8 predicted proteins | sample LARL81metaG_FD_184347 | JGI IMG/M metagenome (GOLD analysis project Ga0207693, IMG submission 184347) | Corn, switchgrass and miscanthus rhizosphere microbial communities from Kellogg Biological Station, Michigan, USA - LAR L8-1 metaG... | ecosystem: Host-associated > Plants > Roots >... | reverse complement strand
GGGAAGCTGCGCCGACGTGGCCCAGTTGTCCTTGATCTGCCAGTGCACCAGGAACGGCTCGGTCATCACGTCGCGCAGGAAGCCGAGACCCGGCAAGATCGCACTGAATGCGGTGGGTTGCGGAATGATGTCGGTGAACTCTATCTCCAGGATGTCGCCCGGTTGTGCGCCTTTGACGAACACCGGGCCGGTCAGTGGATGCACCGCGCCGGCGTTGAGCGTCGCAATGTCGGCCACGGTCGTGGCCGGGGTGATCTGGCCGTCGAGCGCGTCGCGGGTCTCCAGGGCGATTTCCTCGCCTTCGCCGACCTCGGCGGCAGGGGGAATGTCGGGATGGTAGCGGTTGTGGCCGCAGTTGGGCTCGTCGCAGAGCGGCTTTGAGCGGTCGATGCGGATGGCGTGCATGGCGCGAATTCCTCGACTGGCGCAGACGACTGTGACTCGTGATCCAGGCGAAGGCGAGGGTCCGGCCTTGACCACGCCCCGCGCTTCGTCCGATCACGCCGCCCCATGTCGCTTCTTGTCATCTCCAGCGCGGCCATCCGCCTGGGTGGGCGCACCATCCTGGATGGTGCCGACCTCACCGTGGACCAGGGCCGGCGCATCGGCCTGGTCGGCCGCAACGGTGCCGGCAAATCAACGCTGCTGCGCGCCATTGCCGGCGAGATGCTGCTGGACGGCGGAGACATCCGCCTCGCCGCCCGCGCCCGCATCGCAACCGTCGCGCAGGAAGCCCCTGCCGGCGACGACACCCTGCTGGACACCGTGCTGCAGGGCGACCCTGAGCGCCTCGCCCTCCTCGCGGAGGCCGATAACGCGGAAGCCCACCGCCTCGACGAGATCCACGAACGTCTGCGTGTCATCGGCGCGGATGCGGCACCCGCCCGCGCTGCGGCCATCCTCGCCGGGTTGGGCTTCAACGAGGCCGCCCAGCAGCGCCCGGTGGAGGAATTCTCGGGCGGATGGCGCATGCGCGTGGCGCTCGCCACCGCGCTGTTCGCTGCACCGGACCTGTTGCTGCTGGACGAGCCGACCAACCACCTCGACCTGGAAGCCACGCTGTGGCTGGAACAGTGGCTCGCCCGCTTCCCCGGCGCCGTGCTGCTGGTGTCGCACGACCGCGGCCTGCTGGATCGCGCAGTGCAGGCGATCGCATTCCTCGACCGCGGCCGCATCACCGTCACGCCCGGTGGCTTCGACGAATTCGTCCGCATCCGCACCGAGCGCGCGCTGCAGCAGGTGCGTGAAGCCGAACGCATCACCGCGGAGCGCGCCCACATCCAGTCGTTCATCGACCGCTTCCGCTACAAGGCGTCGAAGGCGCGCCAGGCGCAGTCGCGCATCAAGGCGCTCGCCCGCCTGCCCCAGATCGAGACAGTGATCGACGACGCGCCCACCCGCTTCGACTTCCCCGAACCGGCGCGCATCGCCCCGCCGATCCTGGCGCTGGAGCGAGTCGCGGTCGGCTATGACGGCACGCCCGTGCTCAGTCGGGTCTCGGTCGCGATCGACATGGACGACCGCATCGCGCTGCTTGGCGCCAACGGAAACGGCAAGTCCACCCTGGCGAAACTGCTGGCCGACCGGTTGGTGCCGTTGGCGGGAGAAATCCGGCGTGGCCCGAAGCTGCGCGTCGGCTACTTCGCCCAGCACCAGACGGACGAACTGGTCGAGGCGGAGAACCCGATCGACCACATGACGCGTGCCCTCCCGCGCGCGTTGCCGCCACAGGTGCGCGCGCAATTGGCGCGCTTCGGTCTCGATGCCGATCGGGCCGAGACGCCGGTTGCCAACCTGTCCGGTGGCGAGAAGGCGCGGCTGCTGCTATCGCTTGCGACGCGAGAGGCGCCGCAGCTACTGATCCTCGATGAACCCACCAACCACCTCGACATCGATGCGCGCGAGGCACTGGTGAAGGCGCTCGCCGACTTTCAGGGCGCGGTGCTACTGATCACCCACGATCCGCATCTGGTGGAGCTGATCGCCGATCGTCTGTGGCTGGTCGCGGACGGCACCGTGCGGCCGTTCGACGGCGACCTCGATGACTATCGCGCGTTGCTTGCTGAGCGCGCGCGGCCCGTGGCGAAATCTGACGCCGCCAATCGGCGCGGTCTTGAGCACGTGACCCGGGATCGCCGTGCGCGTGCCGACGCGCGTGCAGCACTTGCGCCGTTGCGAAAACAGGCACGCGATGCAGAGGCGCGCCTGGCACGTCTGTCCGCCGAACGTGCGGCAATCGAACGGACACTGGCGGACCCGGCGCTATATGTTCCAACGCGCAAGACGGAGATCGCCGCCGCCAACGCACGTCTGGCTGCGATCAACAAGCTCGCGGTCTCAGCGGAGGCTGACTGGCTGGCGGCTGAGGAGGCGCTGGAGGCGGCATCCTGACAGGCGCGGCATGTCTGGTCAGTGTCCCTTTTTGGCTAAAATTCCGAATTCCGAAACCTCGCAATCACCAAGTCCGCTTCACGCCATATTGGTTGAACGCCACATCCGGCGTGCAGCTTCGAAAGCTGGTTCTTGGCGTCGTAAATGCTCACTTCCATTGGTTTTTCTCTGTGCTAACCGGATCGGGGTGGCTGGTCAGATGACCAGGCCGCCATCGACGTGCAGCGCCTGGCCGGTGATGTAGCCGGCCGCGGGTGAGGCGAGGAACGCAATCGCCGCAGCAACTTCGTCCGGCAACCCCACGCGGCCGAGCGGCACACTGGCGAGCTGCCGCCGCAACCGTTCCGGATCGATCGCAGCGTGCGCGCCGGGATCCTTGCGGATGAAACCAGGTACCACCGCGTTCACCGTTACGCCCGATGGGGCCAGCTCGATTGCCAGTGCGCGCACCAATGCTTCCAATCCCGCCTTCGCAGCAGCGGACGCGGCGAACACCGCTGTGTCGGTGCGGAATGCATGTGCGACGAAACTGGATACCGCCACCACGCGCGCATCGCGGCCGGCCTTGAGATGTGGCACCGCCGCTCGGGCCAGTCTGAAGAAGGCGCCTTGAATCGCCTCCACCGACGCTGTCATCGCGGCATCGGTCAATGCAGCGAGTGCGGTGCGATCGGCGAAGCCGGCGTTGCTCACCAGCACATCCAGACAACCGAACCGCTCGACCGCGCGCGCAACCAGCGCGTCAGCCACGGGAGCATCTGCGAGATCCCCAAGTACGACTTCGGCAACCGCACCCGCCGCGTACGCTTCGCTCGCCACGCGTTCCGCGGCACCACGGTTCTTCCGCGTGTGCAGCAGCAACCCGACGCCGGGCGCGGCCAGTGCGCGACATACGGCAGCACCGATGCCGCTCGCCGCTCCGGTCACCAGGACAACGCGTTCCATCAATCACACCACGTCGTGAGGCCGCAGCCGGCACAACTCGGCGTCGGCGTCGGTCTCGATCTGCAGCGTTGCGTGGCCGATACCGAAGCGATCGCGCAGTTCCGTCGTCACATCGTGCAGCGTGCGCTCCGCCGATGGATCGGCGCACACCAGATGCGCGGTCAATGCGGTCTGCGTCGTGCTCAGTCCCCAGATGTGCAGGTCGTGTACTTCCAGTACACCGGGCACCGAGACCAGATAGTCCTGGACTGCGTCATGCGCCACATCGCCGGGCACCGCGTCCATCGCCAGATCGATCGATTCGCGGAGCAGTCCCCAGGTGGTCACAACGATGATCGCGCCAATCGCGAGGCTCGTCAGTGGATCGAGCCACAGCCAGCCGGTGAGCAGGATCAGCAACCCCGCCAGCACGACGCCGGCCGAGACCGCGGCATCGGCAGCCATGTGCACAAACTGCGCGCGGAGATTGATGTCGTGGCTGCGTCCGCGCAGGAACAACAACGCGGTGGCACCGTTCACCACGATGCCGGCAGCGGCGACCAGGATCACCGTGCTCTCAAGCACCGGCATCGGTGACTGCAACCGTCGCACCGCCTCCACGCCGATCGCGCCGACGCCGATCAGCAGGATCGTGGCGTTGAGCAACGCGGCGAGGATGGAGCTTCGCCCCCAGCCGTAGGTGCGCCGGCGTGTCGGCGGCCGGCGCGCGAGCCAGGCGGCGCCCCAGCCAAGCAGCAGGCCCAGTACGTCGCCGAAATTATGCGCCGCATCCGCCAGCAGCGCCATCGAGTTGGCGAGCACACCGAACATGATCTCGGCCACGACGAAGCCGAGGTTCAGCGCCGCGCCGATGGCGAAGGCGCGATCGTGCCCGTGATGGGCGTGATGATGGCTGTGGTCGTGGTTATGGTGCGCCATGCATGGCCATATTGCCCGGCAATGTCACGATTGGCCAATCCTGATCGTGGACGCTGGAATGAATGCGAGGACCGGCACGAACTTCCGGGCATTGCGGTGGATGACGGCGCAGCAGTGTTTGCGACCCTATGAACGATTGATTGCGCCCTTGCCAAATCGCGGGCCTTCGGTCAGGAACACGCCGTGAGCGCGCTGCAAGCCATCGTCATCGCCATTCTGCAAGGTGCCACCGAACTGTTCCCAGTGAGCAGCCTTGGGCATGCCGTCGTCCTGCCGGCCTTGCTGCACTGGCCGCTCGATCAACACTCGCCCGAGTTCCTGCCCTTTTTGGTGATGCTGCATCTCGGCACGGCCGTCGCGCTGTTGCTGTACTTCTGGCGCGACTGGTGGTCGCTGGCGACCGGCGTGCTGGGGCTGGCCTCGCCGCGTCAGATCCGGGAGAGCCGGCGCGTGTTCGTGCTCATTGTGATCGCTACCATCCCCGCGGTTGTCGTCGGATTCCTGCTGGAGAAGTTCTTCCGCAACCTGTTTGGCACGCCCGTGGTCGCCGCGGTGTTTCTGATGATCAACGCGGCGCTGTTGCTAGGTGGCGAAAAGCTGCGCGCTCAAGGGCACCGGCCGCTGTCTGAGCTTACCATGATCGATGCATTGACGATCGGCTGCTGGCAATGCACCGCGCTGATCCCCGGCATCTCGCGATCCGGAGCGACGATCGTCGGCGGTCTGCTACGTGGTATCGACCACGAGGGTGCGGCGCATTTCTCTTTCCTGATCGCGACACCGATCATCCTCGGCGCGACGGTCCTGGAGGTGCCACACCTGCTGCATGAGAGCGTGCCGGCCGGCACCTTCAGTCTGGCAGCATTGGCTGCGGTGGTGGCCGGAGGTACTGCCTATGCCAGCACTTGGTTCCTCATGAACTACTTCCGCCAGCACGATACCTGGGCGCTGAACCCGTTCGCGTACTACTGCCTGGTCGTCGGCGCCGGCAGTCTGCTGCTGTTGCTGCTTGCCGGGTGACGCCTGTGAGGTAGCATGGCCGCTCGATGACAAGGACGCGGCAATGTCGATGGTGATGGACCCCCGGACGACGTTCACTGTACGACCGCTATCGCCAGTGCTTGGCGCCGAGGTGATCGGGCTTGACCTGACACAGCCACTGGATACGGGCACTCGGCGCGAGGTGTATGGTGCCTTCTGCCGATATCAGGTGCTGTGCTTCCGGGACCAGCGGTTGAGCAAGGATCAGCAGATCAGGTTCACCGAGCAGTTCGGGACGTTGGAGCGCCACATCGCGCGCAACCGCGGCTCAGACAGTCCACTAGTGCACACCGTCTCCAATCTGGGCACCGACGGCAAGCCGAGTGGCAAGGTGGGTTCGCAGGAGTGGCACACCGACAAGTCGTTTCGTCCGGAACCGTCGCTCGCCACCATCCTGCACGCGGTCACGATGCCTCCCGATGGGGGTGATACCTGCTTTGCCGATATGTATGCCGCGTTTGAAGCACTGAGCGATGTGGAGAAGGCGGAATTGGACGGCGTGCGAGTCATCCATAGCTGGGAGCTGTCACAGCAGAAGCATGGGCGTATCGCAACGCCGGAGGAGATCGCCGATGCGCCGCCGATGAGCCATCCGCTTGTGCGTGAGCATCCGGACACTGCGCGGAAGTGTTTGTTCATGGGTGTGCACGCGTCGCATTTCGATGGCAGGCCGATGGCGCAGGGGCGTGCACGGCTGGCAGAGCTGGAGGCGCATGCGACGCAGGACCGGTTCGTGTATCGTCACAAGTGGCGCACGGGTGATCTGCTGATGTGGGACAACCGGTGTCTGCTGCACCGGGCGGACGCGAATTTCGATGCGGCGCGGTTTCCTCGGGTGCTGCATCGGACGTGTCTCAGGGGGACTGCGCCTGCGTAGGACCCCCTCCCCCCAACCCCCTCCCGCAAGGGGAGGGGGAACCCCGTTGGGTGGTTAGACGTATACACCCTTCATTCCGCCCGCCGGATAGCGCGTGCCGGCCGCCGCTCCCTTCGGGATTGCTGCCGACATACGGCCCACATCATCCGCCGTCAGCTTTACCCGCAACGCGCCGACGTTCTCGTCGAGCCGCCGTGGATAACGCGTCCCTGGGATCGCCACCACGTCCGGTCCCTGCGCCAGCACCCAGGCAAGCGTGAGCTGGGCGGGTGTGCAGCTCTTCTCCTTCGCGATCGCCTCGATGCGTCCGACCAGTTCGCGGTTGCGGTCGAAGTTCGCCTGCTGGAAACGCGGATGCGCCGCGCGCCTGCCATCGACGTCGGCGAATGTCTGGATCGCGCCGGTCAGGAATCCGCGACCCAGTGGCGCGTAGGCGACAAAGCTGATCCCCAGCGCCCGTGTCGTTTCGCGCGTCTCCTCCGCTTCTTCGCGGTAGAGCAGTGAATACTCGGTCTGCACCGCGACGAGGGGATGCACCGCGTGAGCGCGCCGTATCGTTGCCGGCGAGGCTTCCGACAGACCAAGGTGGCGCACCTTCCCTTGCTGCACCAGCTTCGCCATCGCACCGACCGTGTCCTCGATCGGCACCGACGGATCGATGCGGTGCACGTAGTAGAGATCGATCACATCGACGCCGAGGCGCTGAAGGCTCGCCTCGCAGGCCTGCATCACGTAGTCGGGATGTCCGTTGACGCCGTTCGGGCCGCCCGGGTTCTGCGTCTGGCCGAACTTGGTCGCCAGCACCACGCGGTCGCGCCTGCCCTTCAGCGCGCGCCCGATCACCTGCTCGTTATGGCCCCAGCCATACATGTCCGATGAATCGAGATGATCGACGCCCTGGTCGATCGCATAGCGGATCAGCTCCTCGGAGGCCGCGTCATCGGCCTCACCGTATATGCCGGACAGCGACATGCAGCCGAGCCCGATCGCCGATACCGAGGGCCCGCCTTTTCCAAGCGTGCGGTGTTCGAGCTTCTCTGTTGTGGCCATGCCAGCGGCCTCCTTCCCTGTTCGGACCGGGGGTATAGTCCAGCGCGTCAGTCAGTCCAAATGTGCCGTAGCCGAGGCGTCAGGGTGTTTCGTAGGACAGGCGCACGGTGAGGTGGCCGTGCCTGCGCATCACCCGCTTGCGGTCGGCCGCCATGCTCTTCAGGAAGTCGCGCAGTCCGTCAAAGGCGGCGGCCTCTTCGTTGCTGAATTCGTCGAGCCTGGCGGGCGTCGCCGTTGCACGGCTGGGTTGAACGGGCGCCTCGTGAGCGCCGAGATAGGTGACTTCCGTGCGGAACTCGAGCCCATTGTAAGAGAGATTGGCGCGTCCCGACTGCAGATGGTTCCGGCTGAGGAAATCGATGATCTCCCCCATGTCGCTTGCGGACCGTTCGGTGATCTCGGGCGCAACGTTCCAGGCTTTGGCGGTCTTTCGCAGGAATGGCACCACGTTGGTCAGAGCGCTGTCGCTGTCACTCCAACTGAGCGAATTGCGTTGGCGTGTCCCTAGCCTGAACAGCAGGGTGAGGCACAGAGCGGCCGTCAGACCGATCGCGAGAGGGCTGCCGGTCAGACTGTGAACTACCGATGGTAGCCGCCGGAAGTAGTCAGGGAAGACATTCTCGCTCAGCGCGAGAAGGGTGGATAAGCCGATCACATAGATGGCCCGAGGATCGATCGGGCCGGACAGCATCAACTGCATGCCGCTCATGATGAGGAACGTCGCAGTAAACACCATGATGGAGCCCGCGACCTCTGGCGGGATGAGCAGGAAGCTGCCCGCCAGACGGGGGGAGATGCCCAGGATCAGAAGGTATGCGGCCGCGACGAAAGCGATGCTTCTGCTCGTCGCCCCGGTGACAGTGGAAATGCCGACCATGCTGGGGCTGATGCTCATGCCCGCGGTGCCAAGCAGCCCGCCTGCCACGTTGGCTGCTCCATCCGCCAGAACGCCCTTGCGGATATTCGACATGTCCGGATGCCGCCATGCGGCATTGTTGACGCGCTGACAGGTCGTCACGACGCCGACGGCGCGGAATGCGGCGGCGGCACCCGCCGCGAGAAAGGCCGGAAGCAATGCGATATCGAAGCCATAGTCTGGAAAGGACACGTGCGGTAGCTCGATCCAGGCCGATCTCGCGATGTTTGCCAGTTGCTCCGGGTTGATCAGTCCGGCCATCGCGGCTGCTGTCATGCCGAACACAAGGCCAAGGAAGGAGCACAGCAGTTTCCATACCCCACGTCCCCAGATGCTGAGCGCCATGCACACCGCCAGCGTCGAAACGGTCACCATCAGGTGGATCGGGAACACCGGCAAGGTTTCATGCGGGACATCAAGAACCTCACCGATGCCGACAATGCCCAACTGCAGGCCGACGATGAACACTGCCATGCCGCTGACAATGGGCGTGATCACCAGACGCAGACGCTGCAGCGTCAAGGCGATCAGTGTCTCGATCAGTCCGGCGAAGATCGTCATTCCGTAGACCAGACGCATGCCGCCGATTTGAGCCGCCGCGACCGAGGGACCCATGAAGGTCGCAGAGATCACCGGAGGCGCCATGTAGCCTGACCCGACCGGACCGGTGCGCAATGCCTGGATCGCAGCGCCGATTGCCAGTGCGACGCAGGTTATGCCCATCAGGCCGATCCGCTCCTCAGTCGAGGCATTGGAGTGCCGAACGATGATCGCAACGAGCACGAGATAGGACGCGTCGAGGACAGCATATTGAAGTCCGAGCAGCAGCAGCTTGACGGATGGCGGCCGCTCATCGACGGCGTAGGTCAGATTGGCTGGCCGCTGATACGTTGCGGTATCGTTTTCCGTCATCTCCTGCGGCCTCCCCAGCGGTCTATGCCAGGAGGCAACGTCTGCGGCAACCTTGCGGCCTTGCGCCGGGTAGACAGGCAGGCCAGAACAACGAACAAGCAGAATCAAGTGCTGGACGGACATCATGGGAGGGTTTGCATGGCCAGCGAAGCCCGCGTCGCGCTGATCACCGGATGCGGCAAGCCGATCGGCATCGGCAATTCGACCGCCCGCGCACTCGCCGCCGCCGGCGTGACGGTGGTGGTGTCCGACGTATCGCCGGCCGGCGTCGCCAACGAGCACAACGTGCAGGGCGATATGGACCCCAACTGGACTGGCATCGACAGCCTCGTGAAGGCGATCGCGGATGCCGGCGGCACCGCATCGGCCACCATCGGTAATGTCAGCGTCGAGGCGGACGCTGCGCGTATGGCGGACGAGGTGCTGCGGCGATACGGGAGGCTCGATATCCTGGTGAACAATGCCGGCGCGCCGCAGGGTGCCGATCGCAACGAGATCGAGGACGTTCCTGTTGCTGCCTGGGACCTTACGATGGGCGTGAACGCGCGTGGCTGCTTCCTGATGTCGCGCGCCGCGGTGCCGGCGATGCGCAAGGCGGGCTGGGGGCGCATCGTCAGCGTCTCGTTGCGCGCGGCGTTCCGGCCTGGTGCGAAGCGCACGGCGTACGCAGCGTCGAAGGCAGCGATCGTCGGCTTCACCAAGTCGCTCGCGTTCGATCTTGCGCCGTGCGGCATCACGGTGAACGCCGTTTTGCCGGGGCCGATCCGTACGTCGCGCGCGATCAGCACCAACCGGCGCGAATTCGGCGACGACCTGGAGGTCGGTTTCCGCGAGCGCGCCAAGGCAATCCCGGTCGGCCGCTTTGGCACCCCGGACGAGGTGGCGTCGATGATCGCGTATCTTGCGTCCGACGCTGCCGCGTTCGTCACTGGTCAGGCGATCGGGGTCGACGGCGGTTGGTGACTTTCGACTACGCGCGGAAGTACCCTGCCCGCACCGCCATGCCGATCAGGTTGGCGATCAGCCGGCCGGCGGTGATGCAGGTGATCTGGTTGACGTCGGTCGCCGGCGTGATCTCGACCACGTCCATGCCGACCACGCGGCCCTTCTTCACCAGCCCGTGGATCA
>Ga0207693_10005882_pt1 | contig 10178 bp, 8 predicted proteins | sample LARL81metaG_FD_184347 | JGI IMG/M metagenome (GOLD analysis project Ga0207693, IMG submission 184347) | Corn, switchgrass and miscanthus rhizosphere microbial communities from Kellogg Biological Station, Michigan, USA - LAR L8-1 metaG... | ecosystem: Host-associated > Plants > Roots >... | reverse complement strand
TGGGGCCGCGCTCGATTTCGGAGGTGCTGAGCTGATGCCGCGCCTTTGTAGAGTCGCGCCGCTCGCGCTAGTCACCCTGCTCGCAGGGTGCCGTATCGATATGCACGTGCAGCCGCGCGAGAATCCGCTCGCGAAAAGCGGTTTCTTTGCGGATCACCGCTCAGCGCGTCCGCCCGTGGAAGGCACCGTGGCGCGGGGAGAGTTGCGCGCCGACAAATACTTGTATACCGGCAAGCTCGGCAATAACCCCGGGGATTACATGCCGTTCGCGGTGACCCGCGAGGATTTGGAACGCGGACAGGTTCGCTACAACATCTATTGCGCGCCTTGCCATTCGCGCGTCGGCGACGGCAACGGGTACATCGCCTCGCGCGGGTTCTCGCGCAAGCCGCCATCATTCCACATCGAGCGGCTGGAGAAAGCGCCGGTGGGCTACATCTACGGCGTGATCACCGAGGGCTTCGGCATCATGCCGGACTATTCGTCGCAGATTCCGCCCATGGATCGCTGGCGAATCGTGGCGTATGTGCGAGCCCTGCAGTTGAGCCAGCATGCTTCGCCGGCGGACGCGGCCGGGCACCCGATCCCCGCGGCGGCTCCGGCGTTTCTGGATCCGGGGACGGGCGCTACCTTGCCGCGCGTGAAGCCTTCCGAGCAGGCGAGTGAGGAATCGAAATGAGCACCGCACACATGACCAACCTCGACCTGTCGGCGCCTCCGGTCATCAAGCAGATCGGACGCCGGTCGTTCGTGATCGGCGCAGTGTGCTCGGTGATCGCGATCGCGCTGGGCTTCGCGAATCCGCAAGTGTTCTTCCGCGGCTACCTCGTGTCGTTCATGGACTGGCTGGGTATCTGCCTGGGGTCGATGGTGATCCTGATGATTCGCCACCTGACCGGTGGGGGATGGGGCATGGTGATCCGGCGCGTGCTGGGTGCGGCGATGCGTACTGTGCCGCTGATGGCGCTGTTCTTTATTCCGATCGCCGTGATGGGCGTGCCCAAGCTTTATCCCTGGGCGATGCCGTTGGAAGCGATTGAGAATCCAACCATTCGCGAGCATCTCGCGCATAACCAGTTCGTGAAAGTGGGCTATCTGAACTGGCACGGCTTCATCGTCCGCGCCATTGTGTACTTCGCCATCTGGAATCTGCTCTCGTACCTGCTGTCGCGCTGGTCGAGGGAGCAGAATTCGCCGCCGTTGCGCGATAACAGCGCGCGCTTCAAGGTGATCAGCGGGCCGGGCATCATCCTGTATGCGTTCACAATCTCGTTTGCGGCGATTGACTGGGTCATGTCGCTCGATCCCAGCTGGATCTCGACCATTTACGGGCTGCTATTCGTCGCCGGCGAGTTGATCTCGGCATTGTGTTTCGCGGTCGTGATAGAGCGAATCTTGTTCAAGTACAAACCCATGTCGCTGCTGCTGCGGCCGGCTTTCGTGCATGACCACGGCAAGTTCATGATGACGTTCGTCATGGTGTGGGCCTACTTCTCGTTCTCGCAGTGGCTGATTATCTGGGCCGGCAACTTGCCCGAAGAAATTACCTGGTACCTGCGGCGGTTAAGCGGCGGTTGGGGATTCGTCGGACTGTTTCTCGTGATATTCCAGTTCGCTGTCCCGTTCGCGATGCTGCTGTCGCGTCCGTTCAAGCGCGATATCACGAAACTGGTGTGGTTGGCCGTGTGGCTGATCGTGGTGCGTTATGTGGACCTGTTCTGGCTGGTTGAGCCGAATTTCTCGGCGACCTTTCACGTAACGTGGGCCGACCTGCTGATTCCCTTCGGAATGGGTGGACTGTGGCTGGCGTACTTCTGCCGCAACCTGAGTTCGATTCCGCTGCTGCCGGCGTACGACGTGTACGCCAAGGAAGTGCTGGAGCCCGAACATGAGTGACGAAAAAATCGGCGGACACAATGCGGATACGGGCTACGAGCACCAGGATCTGAGCCCGCAAGGCGTCTTTTACTTCATGGGCGGGGTCGCGGTCCTCGGGGTGGTGATCTATTTCATCCTGATCGGCATGTATCGCTTTCTCGACAACTATGACCGGACGCATCAGCCTGCGGCGAATCCGATGGCGGCCAGCACCGGAGTCGATCCGCAGACCATGAACTACAAGCAGATCCTGGAGCATGCGCAGCAGACGTTTCCAAAGCCAGTGCTTGAGCACAGCGAGCAGACGCAGTACATGGAAGAGCTGAAAAAGGAGAACGAAATCCTGGGAAGTTACGACTGGGTCGACCAGAGAAACGGCGTTGCCCGCATCCCGATCGACCGGGCGATGGACCTCGTCGCTCAACGCGGCTTGCCGGTGGTTTCACAAGCGGACGCCGCGCGCGCGGCGAGCGGGGACAGTGCGGCCGGAAGCCAGAACGCGAAGGCTGCGGCTACACAGAAAGCAAAGACAACGAAAGGTCAGCAGTGAGCAGTATCAAAATAATTCGAACGATCACGGCGATCCTGCTTCTTGCCGCGTGCGCCTTCGGGCAAGGCATGACGCAGGGCATCATGTCGCCGCCGGCGAACGTGCGGCCGCCGGGCCTGAAGAACGTCGGCATCCAGCAAAATCTGAATCAACCAATTCCAGGAGATCTCCAGTTCACAGACGATTTGGGTCGCACTGTGCGCCTTGCGGACTACTTCGGCAAGAAGCCGATGATCCTGAATCTCGTGTACTACAACTGCGCGATGCTGTGCGGCGAAGTGCTCAGCGGCCTGGAACACTCGCTGCGCATGATGAAGTTTGATGTGGGAAAGGAATTCGACGTCATCACGGTGAGCTTCGATCCCAGCGAAACGCCCGAGATGGCTGCCGCGAAGAAGGCTGAGTTCCTGAAGCGCTACAAGCGCGCGGGCGCCGAGCAGGGCTGGCACTTCCTGGTGGGCAAGCAGGATGCTATCGACGCGCTGACCAAGGCGGCCGGGTTCCAGTACCAGTACGACGAGAAAACCAAACAGTTCGCGCATGCAACCGCGATCATGGTGCTGACACCCGAAGGCAAAATCGCCCAGTACTACTACGGCGTGGAGTATCCGCCGAAAGATCTGCGGCTCGGGTTGGTTGAGGCCGGGCAAGGGCAGGTCGGCAACCTGGTTGATGAGTTGTTGCTCTACTGCTACCACTACGATCCGGAGCAGGGAAAGTACAGCGCGACGATCCTGCGCATGATGCGCCTGTTAGCGATGGCGACCATGCTGGGTCTGGGAACTTTGATTTTCGTGATGATCCGCCGTGGTCCGGCTCACGGCGGGGCGGGGCGGGCTCACTAACTATGTTTGAGAACATGCCACTTTGGCCGGCACGCGCTTCGACGATGGCCAACAACGTCGATGCGCTCTACATCTTCCTGCTGGTCGTGTCGGCGCTCATGAGCGTGCTGATCTTCACGATGGTCATCTTCTTCGCCGTGCGCTACCGGAAGAAGGCCGGCGTGCGTGCGGAGCAGATTGATGGTTCGCATGCGCTCGAAATCACCTGGTCTCTGATCCCGTTTTGCGTCTTCATGGTGTTCTTTGTTTGGGGCGCCGCGATTTACTTCAAGGAGCGCAGGCCTCCGCAGAATTCGGCCGAAGTTTACACGGTTGCTAAACAGTGGATGTGGAAATTTGAGCACATGGAAGGGCAGCGCGAGATCAATGAACTGCATGTGCCGGTGGGCCGCGACGTCAAGATGATCATGACTTCGCAGGACGTCATCCACAGCTTTTACGTGCCGGCGTTCCGCATCAAGCAGGATGTGCTGCCGGGCCGCTACACGGTGGCGTGGTTCCATCCCACCAAGGCCGGAACCTATCACCTGTTCTGCGCGGAGTATTGCGGAACGATGCACTCGGGCATGGTCGGTTCAGTTGTGGTGATGGAGCCGAAAGATTATCAAGCTTGGATGGGCGGCGGCGGCAATCAGCCGCTGGCGGTGACGGGCGAAAAATTGTTTGCGGAACTCGGTTGCGCGACCTGCCACAAGACCGACACCCAGGGCCGCGGTCCAAACCTCGTGGCATTGTTCAACAAGCCAGTGCTGCTGGAGGACGGGCGCACCGTGGTTGCGGACGAGAACTATCTGCGAGAATCGATTCTGCAACCGACAGCCAAAATCGTGAACGGCTTCAAACCGGTGATGCCGACTTTTCAGGGACAGATCAGCGACGAGCAACTCAACGCGCTGGTGGCCTACGTGAAATCGCTGGGCCAGCAGTCGAATGCACCGGCCCACAACGTGGCCGCGGCAACCCCACAACCGTAAGTTTCAGGTGACGAGCATGGCAACTGCAGTATTGGAATCCGGCGAACGCGAAACCTACTTGAATCGCGAGTACGGGATCAAGTCGTGGCTCCTCACCGTGGACCACAAGCGAATCGCCCTGCTGTATCTGATGGGCATTACGTTCTTCTTTTTTATCGGCGGCTTCTTCGCATTGCTGATCCGGCTGGAATTGCTTACGCCCGCGGGCGACCTGGTGCAGGCCGACACCTACAACAAGCTCTTCACCATGCACGGACAGGTGATGGTGTTCTTCTTCCTGATTCCTGCTGTGCCCGCTGTGCTCGGAAATTTCCTCATCCCCATCATGATCGGGGCCAAGGACCTGGCCTTCCCGCGTATCAATCTGCTCAGTTGGTATTTGTACATAATCGGCGGAATGCTGATGGTGTACACCATCCTGGCCGGTGGCGTGGATACCGGGTGGACGTTCTACACGCCGTTGAGCACCGAATTTCTGAAAACCAACGTGACGACCGCGGCTCTGGCAGTCTTCGTGTCAGGTTTTTCTTCGATTCTTACCGGCCTGAATTTCATCGTCACAATTCATCGCATGCGGGCGCCCGGCATGACGTGGAACCGGTTACCGTTGTTTGTCTGGGCACACTACGCGACCAGCATCATCCAGGTGCTGGGAACGCCGGTGGTGGCGATCGCGATTGTGCTGGTGGCGCTGGAGCGGTTGTTTCACCTGGGAATCTTCAATCCCACGCTGGGCGGCGACCCGCTTCTGTTCCAGCACCTGTTTTGGTTTTATTCGCACCCAGCGGTCTACATCATGATTCTGCCGGGCATGGGAATCGTCAGCGAGATCGTGTGCTGCTTCTCGCGCAAGCGCGTCTTCGGATACAAAGCGATGGCGCTGGCTTTGCTTGGGATCGCGGTGGTTGGGTTCCTGGTGTGGGCGCATCACATGTTCGTCGCCGGCATTTCGCTGTATGCCGCGCTGATCTTCTCGTTCCTGAGCTACTTTGTCGCAGTGCCTTCGGCGATCAAAGTCTTTAACTGGACCTCCACCATGTACAAGGGGTCCATCACCTATCAGACGCCGATGCTGTACGCGTTCGGCTTCGTGGGGCTGTTCACGATCGGCGGCTTGACGGGATTGTTTCTGGCGTGCCTCGGCGTTGATGTCCACGTCACGGACACGTATTTCGTGGTCGCTCACTTCCACTACATCATGGTAGGCGGCATGGTGATGGCCTACCTCGGAGGCATGCATTTCTGGTGGCCGAAAATTTCAGGCCGCTTGTATCCGGAGGGCTGGGGGCGCTTGGCGGCGCTACTGGTGTTTGTGGGATTCAACCTGACGTTCTTCCCGCAATTTATTCTCGGATACATGGGCATGCCGCGCCGGTACTGGGACTACTCGCACTCGCCCGAGTTCCAGATCCTTAATGTGCTGTCCACCGCCGGGGCCACAATTTTGGCAGTCGGCTATTTGCTACCGATGATCTATTTTCTCTGGTCGATGCGTTACGGCAAGCCCGCGCCTGACAACCCGTGGAATGCTGCAGGCCTGGAGTGGACGATTCCTTCGCCTCCGACGACGTTCAACTTTGAAGAGCAGCCGGTCGTAACCTGGGAAGCCTACAACTACGACGAACTCGACCAGCGCAGAGAGGAGGTCCCCGTTGCACACTAGCCCGCCGGCCACCGTCGAGGGTGAAGCACACGAGAACCCGGCCCTCCTGCACCACTTTGCCACCGAGGAGCAGCAGAAGAATGCCGCCAGCCTCGGCATGTGGATCTTCCTGATCACCGAAATCATGTTCTTCGGAGGGATGTTCTGCGCGTACCTGGTGTATCGGTACTCGTATTTCGGCGATTTTGCAGCGGCGAGTTCGAGTCTGGATCTAAAGCTCGGTACGATCAACACGATCGTGCTGATAGGCTCGAGCTTGACGGTAGCGATGGCAGTGCGCTGCGCGCAAGTCGGTAAGCAGAAGGCGATTGCCGTCTACCTGCTGCTCACGATCATTCTGGGTGTTGCCTTTCTGGGCATCAAGGCGATCGAATACAAGCAGAAGTTTGACGAGCATCACGTTCCCGGCTTGGCGAACTTTCATCTCGAAGGCCACGTCCCGCGCCATGCTGATGTGCCCGTGAATCAGAACCACGCGCAGATTTACTTCTCGCTCTACTTCGCGATGACCGGCATGCACGCGCTGCACATGATCATCGGGGTTGGCTTGTTTGCGTATCTGACGTACAAGGCCTACAAGGGCAGGTACGGGCCGGGATATTACACTCCGCTGGAAAACGGCGGGCTGTACTGGCACTTTGTCGACATCGTGTGGATTTATTTGTTCCCGTTGCTGTACTTGATCGATCGTCACCCGTGAGGCGCCATGTCTGAACACATTTCTTCCGTGAAGTTGTACGTTGGCATCTGGCTGGCCCTGATGGCGGGTACGATCCTCACGGTGGTGGTGGCCGGGATCGATCTCGGGCCCCTCAACCCCGCAATGGCGCTCGCGATCGCCACGACCAAGGCTGTGCTGGTCGTGCTGTTCTTCATGCACGTCAAGTATGCGCACGAAAGACTCACCAAGCTGGTGATCGTGACTGCGATTTTCTTCTTCCTGATCCTGCTGGCCTTGACCATGGCCGACTACACGACGCGGCTGTGGACTTAGACGTCGGGACGTTGTTGGACCAAAGCTTTTGACCGCAAAGGACGCGAAGAAAACCCGCCAAGGTCGCTAAGAGAATCCTTCAGAGTTTTCTTTGCGTTCTTGGCGGCTTTTCTTTGTGAGCTTTGCGGTTAAGCGCTCTTTGGTCTTGTCCAGCTTATTTCGTGGGCTTTTCCGCGGGGCGCGGAACCAGCGCCGACCCTTGGTGGTCGTGCTCCTTCGACGTCCCTAGATCGACAACCGTGATCTTGCCGTCGGTGACAAGGTCGTCTCCCGTGGCGTTCGAGGCCCGCTTCGGGGCGTGCGGGCGGTCGATGTCCGCATAGCCAATCGCTATTCCTGAAAACAACAGGTCGGATTGAATCCAATCCCGCTCGCGGTCCACGTGCGGATCGATGCGATGCGTCCACTTGGTATAGCCCCGGCCATTCTCGGTGGCAATGTCGTGCGTGGCTGCGCCGATCCAAACGTCCTGGCCCTTGTAAGTCTTCTTGAGCTTCCAGATGCGGATGTGATGGCGCTTGGCGAAAGTGTTGAGTGACTTCTGGAAAACCAAATCGGGCGGCTGTCCGTTCAGGAGCAAGGTTGAGACGGGAGCCGAAGTGTATCCCGTGTTCCGCATGGTGGCCTGCGCGACTTTCAGCGCTGCTTTCACTCCCAAGTCGTCAGCCTCGATCCAGTGCGATTCGGTAAATGCGGATGTCACCCGTTGCTTGCTGCCAATGAAGATGAGGTTGGTTAGATCCGACGGCGTCTTGTTGGTCGCGGTCGTGCGCAGGGGCGCATTGCTTACGATCTGATTCAGGTCGCTATCCAAAGTCAGTTGCGGGAAGCCCGGCCATGCTTCTTTCTGCTTGAGCATCGAGGGTCGTACGATCTGGATCTGGAGGTCAGTGCCAGACGGGAACAAAATTTCACGCCGGATCGAGAGGCCATAGACAGTCGAAATACCCTTGATCGCGTACCCGGCGAAGGGATTCGCGGCGCTCAACCCCGCGAAGATCAACGACGCCTTCTTGGAGGCGTGGGGCTGAATGATGCCGAGGATTTCGTTGTTGCGGACAGTCTCGCGCGCGTTATCGACATCGAGCACGCGCGCGTAAAGGGGGGACACCTGTCCATCCTTGTGCATGACGTTCGAGAAATCCAGTACCAGTCGCGGCCGGGAATACTTGTCGGGAGCCTTGGTGGCGAACAGGATGGTTCCGTTCACTTTGGTTCCCGGCGGTATGAGCAGTTCGCCATCCTTGCAGACCAGCTTTTCTCCGTCTTTGCAGAGCGGGTAGGTGACGACGCCTTCGATGGGATCGCCGGTGCGCGAACGATCGCTGTACACCGGGGTGATCAGGCGGACGCTGAGAGTGGCGCCTGGGGACATGTCTGCCCTGCGCGACAATGAAACTGCTTTCGGCACGTTGGTGGCCGGGGACAGCATCTGCATCTGGTCGAAAAAGCGGAACGTTGCCACCAGGAATCCGCTGGTCGCGCCGTTTTCCATCAGCAGGGTTTGCATTTCAAACGACGGGGAGTAGAGCAGATAGTCGAGCGCTGTGTCCTGGTAAATGTCTTCGTGGTTGATGTCGATCCCGCGCTGGATCATCGCGTCGGCGATTTCTTCATACGCTACCGTCACCGACGACTTCGTGGCATAGCTTGAGCCAAACACCGCCCAATGGAGCGCGGTGCGGCCCTGGGGATCGGTGGCCTTCAAGTCTGTGCCTGACTGGATCAAGGACTTCGCCTCGTCGAGGCGATCGAGTACATCCTTCTCTTTCGTTTCGCGCGTAGCCTTGTAGAGCACTTGCAGAAGCGGGGACTCCTGCGAGACGTCCATTTCGACGGCGGCCGGCGCAAACTCGTCCTCGGGTGGCTCCTCGGGGACATCTGGAATTTCGGCGCTGCGCACGCCTTTTTGCTCGAGGGATTGGGATTTCTGTTCCGGAACTGCTTGCGCGGGTGGCGGCGATGCTTGCCCCGGGCCAGTCGGCGTCTGCCCGTACGTCATGATTGCTGACAGCAGAAGAGATACAGCTAGAAGTATTGATCCACTCTTAGGAGCGATAGACATGCGTTAGCCTTCCGTGAGATTTGGGCCCAGGGTGGGGGAACTGCTTGTGCCTGCGTTTGGTATCGAGCGGGCGTGCCTGCCAGCGTCGGGAATTATAGCCCAACAAGAAATGCGACGGGTGATTGGCACGCGGCGTCTCCCCAACTTTGAAAATCTGCCAATGGTCCTTGCAAGGCGCGCAGTTTTCCCGGAACATGGAACGTCACCCAAATTCCATGCCTCCCATCGATCCACTGCCCATTCTTTCTGCGGAGCGCGCGCAGGCATTCGCACAACGCGCCCGCGAGGCGAGAGACGTTCCGGTAGACGAGAATCTGCTTGCGGCTGATTTACGCGCTCGCATCAGCGGGGAGGTCCGCTTCGACACGAGTAGCCGCGCACTCTACGCGACGGACGGCTCGAGCTACCGCCAGGTTCCCATCGGCGTCGTGATCCCACGCGATAATGCAGATGTTCTCGCCACGATTGCCACATGCCGCGAACATGGAGCGCCGATTCTCTCGCGAGGCGGCGGCACCTCACTTGCCGGGCAGTGTTGCAATGCTGCGGTGGTGCTCGATTTCAGCAAGTACATGGCGGAGATTTTCGAGATTGATCCCGCCCGCAAGGTGGCCCGGGTGCAGCCCGGAGTCATCCTCGATCACCTGCGGAATGCGGCGGAGAAGCATCACCTGACCTTCGCTCCCGACCCCGCGACGCACGACCGCTGCACCCTGGGCGGCATGATCGGCAACAACTCCTGCGGGGTCCACTCGGTGATGGCGGGCAAGACCGACGACAACATCGAGTCGCTCGACATCGTCACCTACGACGGCACTCGCATGACGGTCGGGGCGACGTCGCCTGAAGAACTCGAGAAAATCATTTCCGCGGGCGGGCGGCGTGGGGAGATTTACGCGAAGTTGAACTCGATCGCCGACACCTATGGCGATCTAATCCGCAGCCGCTATCCGGACATTCCGCGACGGGTTTCGGGATACAACCTGAACTTCCTGCTGCCGGAAAACGGTTTCCACGTCGCTCGAGCGCTCGTCGGGTCCGAAGGCACCTGTGTCACGATCCTCGAGGCCACTTGCCGGCTGGTGGAGAGTCCGCCGGAGCGCGTGCTGGTGGTGGTGGCCTATCCCGACATCTTTCAGGCGGCCGACCACGTCCCCGAGATCATGGCGCACAAGCCGATCGGGCTCGAAGGTGTGGATGACCTGCTCG
>Ga0207693_10005880_pt1 | contig 10179 bp, 12 predicted proteins | sample LARL81metaG_FD_184347 | JGI IMG/M metagenome (GOLD analysis project Ga0207693, IMG submission 184347) | Corn, switchgrass and miscanthus rhizosphere microbial communities from Kellogg Biological Station, Michigan, USA - LAR L8-1 metaG... | ecosystem: Host-associated > Plants > Roots >... | reverse complement strand
CATTCGAGCCGGTCAGTCTACTTAGAGCTCCTTTCCTGATGGGGCCTCGTCGACGGGACTGTCCCCGGAACGGGGACCGTCCCTTCAAGCGGATGCATTCCTTGTGGCGTAGGGACTGTCCCCGGAACGGGGACTGGCCCTTCAAGCGGATGCGTTCCTTGCGGGGCAGGAACTGTCCCCGGAAACGGGGACTGTCCCTTCAAGCGGATGCGCTCCCTGTGGCGCTTTTTAGGGACAGCCCCCTTCGGGGACAGTCCCTAGGTCCGCTGGGCGTCGTCCAGCGGGGCCCGGCGGCACAGAGCTTCATTGCAAAAGGCGCTCTTAGGCGGTCAGCTCGTCGACGAGGTCCTTCGCGCGTTCGGTCAGGGCGGACTTCGCGACCACCTGATCGAAGCCGGCCTCGTGCGCGCGACGCAATCCCGAGGTGTCCGTGTGGTTGGTGAATCCGAGAATCGGGACGTCGGGGTAGGTGTCTGCAACCTCGTCCGGATCGACCCGGGCGATGTCCGCGATCACGAGGTCCGGGGGATCGACGCTGTCGACCGTGATGAGGTGGTAGCCCGGAAGAAGTCCCTCGAGCTTGCCGCGAAAGTAGAGGTCGACTCCCGCCAGCAGGATCGTCGCCACGTGGCGAGAGTAACACTCCCGCCTGCGGCTCCAAAGTGTTTGGCACGAGGTTGTTACCCTCGTCTGCGTGGCAGCCGCCGAGTTTCACACGGTCGCGCGCGCGGACGACATCCCTCCGGGAACGTTGCTGGCCGTGGAGGTCGACGAGCAGGCGATCGCGATTGCAAACGTCGAGGGCGAGTTCTTCGCAACGCAGGGCCACTGCTTGCATCTGAGTGGGCCGCTCGGACACGGTCGCCTGGAGGGACCGGTGTTGAGCTGTCCTTGGCATGGCTGGCAGTACGACGTTCGAACCGGCAAGAACGAATTCGATCACGCGATCCAGCTGCAAACGTTTGAGGTGCGAATCGAGGACGGCGAGGTGAAGGTCGCCGTCTGACGAATCGTCTGGGCAGGACTCGCTTCCACAAGCGTCCCACCTCGACCCGTTGGGGCGCGGCCTCGAGCTGATCCGCGGCGGCGAGTTCTTCGCGGCGCACGAGGAGCTGGAGACCGCGTGGCGTGCTGCCGAGCCGGCGGAGCGCGATTTTCTGCAGGGCCTCGTCCACGTGGCCGTGGCCTGGTACCAGGCCGGTCGAGGCAACCGGGTCGGCTGCGAACGGCAGCTCGAGAAGGCGCGGCGCCGCTTGGCCCCCTATGCCCCGGTCCACCGGGACGTCGACGTCGCCGCGCTGCTCCTGCAGCTCGAAGCAGCAGCGGAGACGGTCGACTCGGGCTCGCTGGATCTCCCGCCACCAGTCCTTTAGTTCACGCGCGCGCGACCCCCACCCTCAAATGAGGGAGGGGCTACTTCCCACCTCCCTCTGCAGGCGAGCCTAGCCCGGAGTTGCCGTCGCATGGGTGGCCGGCGTGCAACAAAACCGGAACTCTTTGCGAGCGCCTTGTCCTGGAGCTCGGGCCTTCCGAGACGATCCTAGTGCAGGCCTACCGCCTCGAGGGCCCGGTTGAACCCGATGCTAAGCCACCAGATTCGATCGAAGAACAGCAGCAGCCCGATTGCCACCAGCAGGGCCCCGCTGACTGTTCGAATCGCCACGTAGTGGTCACGGAGCCAGCGGAACGGCCCCATCACATGCGAGAACGCGATTCCGGCCAGAACGAACGGCACCGCGAGGCCGAGTGAATAGGCGAGCAGTAGGACCGAACCGCGCGCCACGGTCGTCGTCGAGCCGGCAAGCACGAGAATCGTCCCGAGCACGGGACCCATGCAGGGCGCCGCGCAGACTGCGAACGCCGCTCCGAGCAATGCCCCCGAACCGCGGCGCCGCGCGCCGCCGACGAGACCCGGCGCAACGAGACGCTCCGGGAACGGCAGTAGGCCTGCGAAGGCGAGCCCGAAGACGATGACGATGAAACCGGCCACCGCCTGAACCCGCGTCGAATTCAGCGAGACCGCATTGCCGATGAGACCTGCCCCGGCGCCCAGTGCGACGAACAGAACGGTGAAGCCGGCGACGAACGGAAGGCTGGCCAGAAACACGCGCCGGGTCGTTCCGGGCTGACCGAGGCGCCCCGCCTCGACCGCCGAGATCGCGGACAGATAGCCCGGCACGAGCGGGAGGACACATGGAGCGACGAACGAAACGAGGCCGGCCAGGAACGCGACAGGTAGCTGGCCCGCCAGCCTACGGCTCCTGAGATGACTTCCGGTTCAGCATCGCACGGTCATTGAAGCCGCTGCGCCGCGCATTCACCACTCCTCATTCGAAGCGGATGAGCTCTTCGTCCACCCGCCGCTCGAGCTCGGGATCGATCGGTCCCTGACCGTTCACGGAGGGCGAGGTCGAAGCCTCGGGCTCCGTTCGGCCGCGGCTCCAGCCCCACGCGGCGATGCCGAGCACAACCGCAGCCACCCCGAGTCCGGCCAGCGGAAGCAGCCAGGCAAGAAGGTTGAAGCCGCGCTTCGGCGGCGATGCGAGGATCGATTCCCCGTACTGACCGACGAGATAGTCCTCGATCTGGGTCTTGGTCCACCCCTGGCGAATACGCCCGCTGATGTCCCGCTCGATCTGATGGGCAGCCGGCGAATCGGATTGCGCGAGGGTGGTGTTGCACACGGGACACATGACCTCGTTCTCGAGCTCGTTCAGCGTCGGATGCAGGTCGCTCGCGAAGGCCGACGGCACCAGCACCAGTGCGAACGCGGCTACCAGAGCGAGCCGTTTCACGCCGGTGCCGCGAGTCGTCTCAGGAATCGCGGCAGATCCTCGTCGGCCTGCATCTGCCCGATCACTTTGCCGTTGCGGTCGATGAAGAAGATCCGCGGGATCGGCAGCCCGCCCCAGATGTTCAGTACCTTGCGGCCCTGCTCGCGGACGATCGTGTACGTGAGGCCGTTGTGCCGCACGTACCGCTTCGCATCACCACTGAAATCGTCTGTGTTGACGCCGATGAAAGCTATCCGGTCGCCGTATTGGCGCGAGTACTTCTCGAGCCGCTTCGACTCGTAGGGGCACGCGTAGCACCAGGACGCGAAAAAGTCGAGAACGCGCGGCTTCTTGATCGCTGCGAGGTCGACCTCGCCTCGCCCGTCAAGCCGAGGCAGGGTGAAGTTCGGCGCCGACGGGCGCTTGCCCTGGGAAAGCTGTGCCGCGACGCCTCCGCCGGGATCATGCGTCAGCTTCCAGATCAGCAGCACGAGCAGCCCGGCCACGGCCGCCAGCGCAAGTGTCTGCAGAGCCATCCGAGCCGGACGCATGCTCATACCGAGCGGCCTCCACAGACGGGGAGTCGTTCCATCAACCGGGATTGAGCGGCCGCAGCGGCAGAGCCGCTACGGCCTCCAGGTCGGCATCGCAAGCGACGCCTCATGATCACGCCGAGACGATGAAGACGGTGGTGCCGATGCTGACGTGCTGGAACAGCCATTCGGCCTGCGGAATCCTCATCCGGATGCAGCCGTGAGAAGCCGAGTAACCGATCGAGGCGGCGTCAGGTGTGCCGTGGATGCCAACACCGGGAGCGCTGAGACCCATCCAGCGGGTCCCGAGTGGGTTGCCGGGGCCCGGCGGTACCGGTTTCAGGCCCTGGGCCCAGGGTGAGCTCGGCGGGTACCACCAGGGATTCCGCCATTTGACCACGATCCGAAAACGGCCGAGCGGCGTCGGGTAGCTCGCCTGCCCTGTGGCGACCTGGAACACCCGCCAGGGACGCATCCCGTTGTAGAGGTCGAGCTGGTTCGAGGCTCGCTTGATCACGATCACCGGACCGAAGTTCGACCGCGTAAGTGCCGGTGCGGTCGCCTTTTGGCCCAACCGCAGCGGCCCGCGCTTGTTCGCCAGGAGAGAGCCGGCGATTGCTGCCTGCGCACGGCGGCGATAGAGCGTCAGCCCGACGACGGGCTTCGCGATCCAGGGGCGCAAGTTGCGGAGGTAGAGCTGGGCATCGACGGGCTTTGTGTCGAATCGCTTAGCGACCGCCGCGACGTATCTCTGGACGCGGGACCGATTCACTGACACGACGAGCGGGACGCGCGCTCCAGGCGCGGCGCTTCCTGCGCGAGCGACCGCCTCCCCGATCCGGGCCGAGGCTCCAAGCTGCGCGGGCTCCGGCGTCAGCCGGTGGCCGCGCACGATCAAGACGAGCGGCAGCGAAAACGACTGGTTCACGGTGAGGTAAGCGTCGTCAGTGGTCATGCCCCCCACCGAGACGCCGCCAATAGTGACCCCGTCGGCAATCAGCGGCACCGACGTGGTCGTGCCGGTCGTTCCGGTCGTGGCGGTCGTTCCCGTCGTCGCGAGCAGCGACAGCGGTCGGGCGCCCGACGCCACGGCGGCCGCGAGCAGCCCCGCAGCCGCGAGCGCGAGGGCAAAAACCCCTGCGAGTCCCGCACGTCTCACGACGGTCATTGTAGGAAGAGCCGCGGATCGTCGCTGACGACACCGTCGACGCCGAGAGCGACGACTTGCCTGAGCAGCTCGGCCTCGTTCACCGTCCACGCCCAGACCGCCGCGCCCCCCGCATGGCACCGATCGACAGCGGCTTGGGAGAGGACACCGTGGTGGAGCATCGCGACGTTCGCCCCGGCCGACTCGAGCCAGCGCGGGAGGCGACGCGGCAGGGCGCGCCCAAGCAGACGCACAGCAGCGGGGACGAGGGGCGCGATCAGACGCTTGCGCGCCAGGCCGTGGCGATCGTCCGGATAGGTGAGCCCGACGGCAAGCCGGGGCTCGGTCTCGCGCAGGTCGTGCAGCGTGCGCATGGAGAACGAGCTCGCAACCGCCCGATCGACCAGGCCGTAGCGACGGATCGCCGCGGCGACCTCATGCCCGTGCCGCTCGCACTTGACGTCGGCGTGCAGCCCGACCTCCACCGACGCCAAGAAGCCGAGCGCTTCATCGAAGGTTGGCAGCTGGGGCGCGACTTCTCGCAGCTCTTCGAGCCGGAGTCCGCGAACGTGCCCAGCAGCTACGCCGTGGCTTACCTCGAGCAAGTCGTCCGAGTGGGCGAGCACGAGCGTGCCGTCGACGAGGTCGAGAACGTCGAACTCGACGAAGTCGACATCGAGCTCGAGCGCCCGCCGGAACCCGGCCAGCGTGTTCTCGGGTGCGAGCGCCGCGGCGCCTCGATGGCCGATTCGCAAGAACCGGTCGCCGCGACGAAGCTCCGTCAAGTCCTGCGGATGACGACGACCGCGCAGTCGTCCGTGAGATCGCCGTCGGTGAAGGCTCGGCAATCCTCGACCACAGCTCGCGCGAGCTCCGCGGCCGGCAGCAACGCGTGCGCGGAGAGCAGTGCGTCGAGTCGGTCCTCACCGTAGAGCACTCCGTCGCGACGGGCTTCGATTACCCCGTCGGTGTAGAGAACGAGTGCGCCGCCCACGGGCAGGCGCTCCCGCGTTTCGTCATACGTCTGCCCAGCGTCGACCCCGAGAGCGAGGCCGCCCGCCTCGAGCGGGGTCACCTCGCCGGCCGGGGTGACGATCCGTGGCCGGGGGTGACCGGCAGAACCACAGGCGACATTCCCGGAGGCGGGATCAACGGTGACGTAGACCATCGTGATGAACTTCCCGAGCGCCACCTCGCCGACCACCACCTCGTTCGCCGCTGCGAGAAAGTCACCCGGGTCGGGGTGCTCGCGGGCGAGCGAGCGAAAGACGAACTTCGCCATCGCCATATCGGCGGCCGCGTCGATTCCGTGACCCGTGACGTCGCCGAGCGCCACTGCGAGGCGATCGTCGTCGAGCCTGAGGAAGTCATAGACGTCACCCCCGACGTCGAGCCGGGCCGAGGACTCGTAGACACCTCCGAGCTCGATCCCCTCGATCTTCGGATAGACGCGTGGGAGGAGCGACCGCTGCATGGTGTCGGCGAACCGCTTCTGCTGCTGGTAGAGCCTGGCGTTCTCGAGCGCTAGCGCAGCCTGGCCGACAACTGAACCCGCCAGCTCGAGGTCCGCAGGGCCGAGCGGCCGGCCGGGGTCGAGCGAAAGCAGGGTCAGCGTGCCGAGCACCTCGGCCGGCGTCGAAATCGGGACGATCGCCGCGGTCGAACCACGTTCCAAGAAGGGAACGAGGAGCCCATAAGAGCCCTCGAGCTCGCGAGCGACACGAGGGTCGAGCAGCAGCGGGCGCCCCCCGGCGAAGAGCCCGCGGAGGCGCGGTGACAATGGCTGAGGGCGGAGCAAGATCGTTTCGATCGCCTCAGTCAGGCGTTCGTCGCGCACGTGCAGAGCCTGGGTGAGGAGCGCCTCGCCACGCTCGTCCGGCATTCGGACGCCAACGGCGTCGAGCTCGAGCAGTTCGGCGAAGGTTCGGACGAGCGCCTCGAGCGTCGTCTCCAGAGAGAGGCTCTGGGCGAAGGTTCCCGAGATCTCGTACAGCGAGCGCAGCGTTCGCGAGGCCTGTTGCTCCGCCTCGAGTGCCTCCCGACGCTCGCTTTCGCGCTGCTTGACCTGTTCGTGCAACCGCGCGTTCTGAACGACGACCGCAAGTTGGGCCGCGAGTGCCGTGACCAGATCGAGCTCGTCCGGCGTCGGCATCCGCGCGGGCTGCGGGTAGATGACAAGCAGCCCGATCAGATCCTCACGAACGCGAAGAGGCAGCCCAACGGCCGCCCCGATGCCGGTCTCCGCGAGCTGCTCGCGGACTTGCGCCAGCCTGGGATCGGCGGTCGCGTCTTCGATCAACATTGCCTCCTGCCCGCGCAGCGGGCCCCGCGCGAGCTCGACCAGACGCTCCGCGACCGAGGTGTGCGGGCCGGCGAGGCCGCGCCCCGCAGCCTCGAGCAGGCGATCGTCTTCCGGCTCGAGCAGATAGACGGCGAGTCGCTCGGCGTCGAGCAGTTCAGCGATGCGCTCGATCGCGGTCGCCAGTGTGTGCGAGAGCGAGAGTTGCGCGATCGCCTGTCCGACGACGGCGACGAGAGCGCGGCTGCGCTGCAGCTCGACCGACTGCCGGCGCGCCCATTCGCTCGACCGCAAAGCGTGCGCCGCTCGTGCCGCAAACGTCGTCAGAGCGTCGAGCACCTCGTCCGAAGGTACGAGCGGCTGCTCGAACCGGAGCTGCAGCACGCCAAAGGCCGGCTGACCGAGCTGCAACACCCAGGAGCCGGACGCGGTCGAGAAGGCTGTCCTCGCACCTAGTGCTTCGACTACGCCCCGCTCGTCAGGCTCCTCGGAGCCGAACGCCCCGGCGAGGTGGGGCTGCAGATCGTCGTCGAGCCGCCAAACGGCGGCGCTCTTCGCACCCGTCCCCTGAACGGCCAGCCGGGCGATCTCGTCTGCCGTGCGCTCCTCGTCGAGCCCGCTGGCTAGTGCGTCGCCACCAAGTCGGAGCAGGTCTCCTGGGGGCAGCTCATGTGCTTCCTTCCCGTTCCCGTCCGTACCGGCGAGCGCGACCGCAGCATGCTCGGCCGCGAGACGGCCGATGGCCTCCTCCGCGGCCGTGAAGGACCGCGCGCGTCGAAACAGCTCCAGCCGGCCGAGCTCACGCTGGCCAAAGCCGATCGGCAGCTCGAGCGCAACACCGAGCCCGAGCCGCTGCCCCGCCGAGCGAACAGCCTTTGATCCGGCAGCGGGAACGGTCCGCGAACCCTGGAGCTCCGCGGCGACGGAAGTCGACGCTGCGGAGACCGCGCGGGCTTCGAGCAAGCCGTCGTCGTCGTCCAGCACGCGCACGACAACGACGTCGGCCGCCGCGGCGACCAACGTTGCATCCGCAATCGACCGCAGCACGTCGTCGAGCGAGCTCCCCTCGGCGATCCTCCTGAGAGCGCGCGCCAGCTCGCCGAGCGCCGCTGCGCCTTCGATCGAACCTGTCGTCTGGGCCGGCTCGCCGCTCATCGTCGCCCGGCCTGAAGTATGGCCGCAGGCCGGCGAACGTTGCCGGTCAGGCCACTAAACTCCAGCGGATGGCTGAGCCCGCAAGGAAGCCGCCGCCTGACGTACCTGTCTACGACCCCGGCGCAGTCAGTCGCGAATATCGGCGCCAGCGGGCGAGGCGGGAGCACCGCGAGCGCCGTACGCGTGAGCGACGGGCGGCGAACGTTCGCTTTTGGCTGATCGCTTTCGCCCTGCTTGCGCTCAGCATCTACCTGGGCATCGCCATGTGGCACCAGGTGCAGAGGCTGTTTGGGCTCTAGTGGTCTGGCCGGTGACGTTGCTCGCTTCCTGGGTCGCGAGCACCAAGCCAGAGGCCGCGATCGTCCGCAGGCAAGGCTGGTAAGCCTTGACAAGGGCGGGCGTGGACTCTGGTGCAGCGTGATCGCGGGCCAGGGAGCATGGCGAACGTTGCCGGTCAGGCCACTAGGCCCCCGCTGCGTGCGCGAAGGGACGCCAGGCTTCCGTCTGCCAGGACTCGCCGCCGCACATCGGGCAGGGCGGCAGCTCGCGGTGGACGGTGACTGTGTGCCCGCAATCGACGCAGCGGAACACCCCTTTCGCATGGTCGCCGGCGGCGGCAGAAAATGGAACCTCGTCGCCGTCGGCAGCTGTGGTCGGCCGTTCGCGGGATACGTTCACCCCGACCCCCTTGTTCGGCAACGTGTGAATCTAACCACGAAGATGCCCATACTTCCATCGTGGCCACCGAACAACCCGCCCCACCGAGCACCCGTGTGAGCACCAGACCGGTCAGCCGTGGCGACAGATTTACCGGCGCCGGCATGACCGCGGCGGGCGAGCGGGCCACCTGGATTTCGGGCCTGGTGCTCAGCCTCTCGGCCTTCACCGATTGGTACGCGGGGTCCGGATCTATCGGCCCGACGATCGGCGTCATCGGCTGGCACACAGGCACGCTCGGCAAGCTCGTGTTCTTCATCGGCCTGGCGGTCATCGCGCTCGTGGCCTTGCGTGAGGCCGGAATCGAGCTGCCGCCGTCGGTGCCGGAAAGCCTGGTCGTGATCGCACTCGGCTCACTCTCGACGATCTTCGTTTTGATCCGGCTGATCTCGATCCCGGACACGTTTCTGCCGGCAAGCGGGCGCGGGATCGGGATCTGGATCAGCCTGCTGGCCTCGCTCGCCGTGATCGGCGCAGGGCTTCTGAGAGCCAGCGAAGAGCTATAGCGATCAGCACGCCGAGCACGGCGCCCCCGAGCACGTCAAGCGGGTAATGCACCCCGACATAGACTCGCGACCAGGCAATCGCCGCGGCGAGGAGAAAGAACGCCGGCGCGGCACGCGGGGCGTAGAACGACAGCATGGTCGCGCAGGCGAAGCTCGCCGTCGCGTGTCCGGAAGGAAAGGAGTTGTCGTGCGGCGCGTGCACGAGCGGCTTCGGCGTCGCGTAGACCTCGGAAGGCCGCGCCCTGCCGATCCACTGCTTGAGTCCGGAGGAGATGACTTGCGCGGCCAAGTCGGCGAGCGCGACCTGGGCGAACAGCCACGGCCTTCGCCACCAGACAGCGAGGACGAGCGCGATGGCGAGCCAGACCAGGCCCTGACCACCGATCCAGGACAGCCCTTCGAAGACGGGGTTGAGCCAATTGGCCCGATGCTGGACGGTCCAGCGCTCGAGCTGCCGGTCGTAGCTCATAGGCCAGTCTGGCGGAGTGAGCCGAGGGCGAGCGACTCAGGCCGGGAGCAGCTGCTTCGCGTGCTCGATCAGCTGCTGCGGGTCAAACGGCTTGCCGAGGAACCCTTGCGCGCCGCGGGCTGCCGCATCGTCGGCGCTCTCCTCGTCGACTTTGCCGCTGAACATGACAACCGGAATCGCCCCCACGCCGTGGCGCTCCTGGACCCGCCGGAGCATCTCCCAGCCATCGACCTCCGGCATCATCACGTCGAGGAGGACGAGGTCGGGGGAAACCTCTTCGAGCACGGCCAACCCTTGCTCCGCGCTACTCGCCTCTCGGACCGAGTAGCCCTCCATCTCGAGGTTCACGCGCACGTATTCGCGGACCCGCTCGTCGTCGTCGACGATCAGGACGATCGGACCCTGCTTGGCAGCGCCGCCAGGGCCGGAGCGGTTGAGGAAGTTGTCGAGATCCAGACGGCGATAGCGCCGGTGCCCGCCGGGCGTGTAGAACGCCGGCACTCGACCCTGGTCCGACCACTTGCGAATCGTGCTCTGCGCAACGCCGAGGTACCTCGCCGCCTGTCCAAGCGTCAGCCA
>Ga0207693_10005879_pt1 | contig 10179 bp, 8 predicted proteins | sample LARL81metaG_FD_184347 | JGI IMG/M metagenome (GOLD analysis project Ga0207693, IMG submission 184347) | Corn, switchgrass and miscanthus rhizosphere microbial communities from Kellogg Biological Station, Michigan, USA - LAR L8-1 metaG... | ecosystem: Host-associated > Plants > Roots >... | reverse complement strand
CCACGAATGGCGCCGTGGTGCGAACCGAATGGGTGTGAATAGTTCGCGCGGCAAGCTCCTTACCGCTGCCGGACGGGCCGACAATGAGAACGCGGCTGTTGGTTGGGGCGACTTTCTCGATGGTCTGGCGCAACTGGTTGACCGCCGGAGAATGTCCAACCAGCGTCGCCGCGAGCGGGGCGAATTGCTTGAGCTGCCGCACCTCGCGCTTAAGCCGTGAATTCTCAAGCGTGCGTTCGGCGACAAGCAACAGTCGATCGGCTTTGAATGGTTTTTCGATGAAGTCGTAGGCGCCACGCTTGATGGCTGACACCGCTGTCTCGATGTTTCCATGTCCGGAAATCATGACGATGGGCAGCTCTGGATGTTGCTGCTTGAGGCTGTCGAGCAGCTGCAGACCGTCGAGCCGGCTGCCCTGTAGCCAAATGTCGAGAAAAACGAGATTAGGGCGGCGCGCAATGACCGCGGTAAGCGCCTCATCGCTGTCGCGCGCCGTGCGCGTGCCATGCCCCTCATCTTGCAGGATGCCCGCGACCAGGTCGCGGATATCTGCTTCATCGTCAACGATCAGGATATCGGATGCCATGCTGTAACCGTCGCCCTATCCTGAGATCATTCTGCTGCCGTGCGCGTTTCGATCGGCAGCTGTTCGGTCGACGCCGCAGCCGCCTCGGCGCTGAATCGCAACTGCATCCAGGCGCCGCGCGCGCCAGGAATCTTTTCGGCGCCGTCGCGCAGTTCGAGACGTCCGCCGTGTTCTTCGAGAATGCGACCAACGATGGCGAGCCCGAGGCCGGTGCCCTTCTCTCGGGTGGTCACATAGGGCTCGAGCAACCGGGAGCGATTTTCCTTTGGCAGCCCGATACCATTATCGATCACATCGATGACGACGTCTTTGCCTTCACGGTGGACTCGCACCGCGATGCGACCACGACCGAGCTCCGCAGGTGGCACCGCTCCAATTGCCTCGGCGGCGTTCTTGATAATATTTGTCAGCGCTTGGGAGATAAGCCGCCGGTCGAAGCGGGCTGGCATCGCCTCCGCCTCGAGGTTGACATCGAAGTCGATATCGGAATGAGCAACCCGCAGTAGGAACACCACTTGCCGCACGGCATCGGCGACGTCCTCATCGGCCAGCACTGCTTTCGGCATACGCGCGAAGCGCGAGAACTCATCCACCATCCGCTTGATATCGTCGACCTGGCGCACGATCGTTTCGGTGCACTGCTCGAAGACGGCCGGATCGTCCGTGATCGATTTGCTATATTTGCGGCGCAGCCGTTCGGCCGAGAGCTGAATCGGAGTGAGCGGGTTCTTGATCTCGTGCGCGATACGCCGCGCGATGTCGGCCCATGCTGACGAGCGCTGCGCCAGTACTAGTTCGGTAATATCGTCGATCGTGATCACATAGCCGTGCTCGGCTTCGGTCGCCTGTTCGCTGGTCACGCGGACGGAATAGTTTCGCTCCTGGCCATCGCGCCTCATGGCCATTTGTTTTTGAATGAGCCGCTGATTACCCGTCCGGGCCGCCTCGAAAATTTCTCCGAGCTCGGGCGCCACTTGCGCAAGCGGCAGCCCTAACACGTCGCTTTCTGATCGACCCATCAGCCGCTCCGCCGAGCGGTTGAGAATAGAAATGTGCCCGCTGGCATTGACGCCAATGACGCCAGCACTGGCGCCGGCGAGCACCGCCTCCGTAAAGCGGCGTCTGCTGTCGATAAGGTCGCGCGCACGCACGATGTCTTCATGCTGGGTGCGCAATTCTTGCGTCATCTTATTGAAGGTTTCGCCTAATCGGGCGAGATCGCCTTCCGAGCGGCGCACCGGAACCTGGATGTTCAGATTGCCGGTCGACACCACATTTGCGGCGCCGATCAAACGACGGATAGGCGCGACCAGCCGGTTGGCAAAATCCAATCCGAGCCAGGCCGACGAAAGCAGCACAATGAGCGCGATGACCGCAAACATCAATCCGAATGCGATCTGGATGCCGAGGCGACGCGCCTCGAGATTGGCGAACTCGCCGACGCTGTCTTGAGTCGCGCGCAATTGCGCGACGATGCGCGGATCGAGAATCCGCGCCGCGTAAAGGTACATTTCGTCATAACCGCGCAGCTTGACCACGGCGGCGAGATGATTGTCTTCGGGGATCAGGGCAACGCGCGGCTCGGTTTCATTGACTTCGGCGAGCAGATCGGCCGTTGGCAGGACGACTTTCTTGTCCACGGTTACGCCGGCCCGGTCGACTGTCGAACCATCCGACTTAATCAGCAACGCAGCAGATAGGTTGCGGCCGGCAGCTTGGGCGCTGATGATTTTCTGGAACTGATCGCGGTCCTGATCGAATATTGGCTTGGCGCGGCCGAGGTCGTAAGCCATGGCCAACAGGTCGCCACGGATCGCCTCGGCATGCTCGGTGACATAAGCGTTGGCGACGATCAGCGATTGCTCGATCATGGCGCGGGTGCGTGTCGAGAAGAAACGATCGAGCCCGCGGTCTAACGTCGTGCTGGCGACCACCGAGACGAGGACGGTCGGCACCGCCGCGATCACGGCGAAGAGCCCGACGATTTGAACGTGAAGGCGCGATCCTGCCCGACCGCGGCGGCGTGCCTGTATGACTTTCCAGACTTCGCGCCCGATTATGCCGAGCAACAGCAATCCAGTAATGGCATTACCGAGCAGAAGCTCGACTACGACTTCGTGGACGGGGGCGATCGGCGTAAGACCGGCGAGCACCAGGAAGGTCGCGGTGGCGGACAAGAGCGCTACCCCGACCGCGCAGGCTCCAATCAGCCGGGAAACAACGGGCACAGGCGTGGCGCCCGCTGGATCGAGCGCGGCGGCAACTTGGTCTACAGTCGCCATGTTAAATGGTCCGGACCCTGTCCCGTGAGGTGAAAAGACGACCGGATGAGCAATGAAAATTGCTGCGCCCACCCACCCGAGTGATGCTTTTATACAACAATGTTGCCCGATTGCGACAATAACTAGGCGATCCGGCAGGACGGCACAGGGGAATTTATGCCGCGGTATCTAGCCGTTGCCAGTGCGATAGATCTGAAGGTCCAAGTCGCGGATTTTCTTACGTAAAGTGTTGCGGTTGACGCCGAGAAGATCGGCGGCACGGATCTGGTTGCCTCGCGTGGCGGCAAGCGCGGCAGAGAGCAGCGGACCTTCGACCTCGCGCAGAATGCGATGGTACAGGCCGGGCGGCGGCAGTGCGCCGTCGAATCCAGAAAAATACCTCGCCAGATAACGTTCGACCGCGTTGGACAGATTCTCATCGCCGCCGTGGCTCTCGCCGGGGGCCGCCAGGGCGGGCTGGGATAATTCCGCGTCGACAACGCCGGCGGTGATTGTCTCTTGCGGGTAAAGCGCAGCAAGCCGGCGCGCCAGATTTTCGAGTTCCCGCACATTGCCCGGCCAGCGATGGCGTTTGAGGCGCTCGAGCGCCGCTTGATCGATCTGCTTCGGCGGCAAACCCTCCCGCTCCACCAAAGCAAAGAAATGCCGGATCAGATCGGGAATATCCTCGCTGCGCTCGCGCAACGGCGGTAGCCGCAGCGGCACGACGTTAAGCCGGAAGAACAAATCTTCGCGGAACAGACCCTGTTGAATGAGTTGGCGCAGGTCTTTGTTGGTTGCGGCGATGATGCGGACATCGGCTTTGATGGGAGTGCGGCCGCCGACCGTCGTATACTCGCCTTGCTGCAGCACGCGCAGCAGTCGCGTCTGCGCTTCCATCGGCATGTCGCCGATCTCATCGAGGAAGAGCGTGCCGCCCTCGGCTTGCTCGAAACGGCCCGAGCTGCGGCTATTGGCGCCAGTAAAAGCACCCTTCTCGTGGCCGAACAATTCGGATTCGATAAGGTCGCGCGGAATCGCGGCCATGTTGATTGCGACGAACGGCCCGCTGCGGCGTTTGCCATAATCATGCAGTGCCCGCGCCACCAATTCTTTGCCGGTGCCGGACTCTCCCGAGATCATCACCGTTAGATCGGTCTGCATCAAGCGTGCCAGCACGCGATAGATTTCCTGCATGGCCGGTGAGCGGCCGACCAGCGGAATCGACTCGAACTCCTCCGACTTGGGCGCGGGCCGCGGCTTCTCCTTCGGCTCCGAAAGCGCGCGGCCGACAATCGCAATCAGCTCCTTGAGATCGAATGGCTTGGGCAGATACTCGTAGGCACCGCGCTCGGAGGCCCGAATAGCGGTCATGAACGTGTTCTGGGCGCTCATCACGATGATTGGCAGGTCTGGCCTTACTTTTTTGATGCGCGGCAAAAGATCGAAGGCGCTCTCATCTGGCAGCAGCACGTCACTGATGATTAGGTCGCCATCCCCTTGGCTGATCCAGCGCCACAGCGTGGCGGCATTGCCGGTGGAGCGGACTTCATAGCCAGCGCGCGACAGCGCTTGGTTGAGCACGGTCCGGATCGCCGCATCGTCGTCCGCGATGAGGATGCTTCCTTCGGGCATCAATGATTCCCTTGCGCTCGAGCGCGGCTCTCCGGCTGGCCGCCTTCGCCGCTCAAGGTCGCGGCGTATTTCGGCATGAGGATACGAAAAATCGTGCGCCGCGGTTGCGACTCGCATTCGATGATGCCACCATGGTCGCCGACGATTTTCGCAACCAGCGCGAGGCCAAGGCCCGATCCGGTCGGCTTTGTGGTTACGAACGGATCGAATAAGTGCGGCATCAGTTCATCGGGCACGCCCGGTCCATTGTCCCTGACGCAGAATTCGAGCGGCAGCGAAACGCGCGTATTGGCGCCCGGCAGCGACAGGCGCACACCCGGCCGAAATGCGGTTGACAGCGCGATCTCGCCGCCGCTCGCCGTTTCACCGATCGCTTCGGCCGCATTCTTGATCAGATTCAGGAACACTTGAACGAGCTGGTCGCGGTTGCCGAGGACCGGTGGCAGCGACGGGTCATAATCCTCAGCGAACTTGATGTGACGGGCGAAGCCCGATTGTGCCAGGCGTTTCACATGATCGAGCACGACGTGAATGTTGATCGGCTCGCGTTCGACCGGCCGCTCGTCGCTAAACACCTCCATGCGGTCGACCAGCTTCACGATGCGGTCAGCTTCTTCGCAAATCAGTCGCGTTAGCGTCCGGTCGTCGTCGTTAACCGATTGTTCGAGCAGCTGCGCCGCGCCGCGAATGCCGGACAGCGGATTCTTGATCTCGTGGGCGAGCATCGCGGCAAGCGCGATCACCGAACGTGCCGCGCCGCGATGCGTGAGTTGGCGGTCCATCTTGTCGGCAATGGTGCGCTCTTGCAGCATCACAACCACGTAATCCGGCTGCTCCGGCAGTGGCGCGACGTGCAGGTCGACCAGCCGATCACCGGGATTGCGCGGCGTGCCGAGATCGACTTTGTATTCGTTCACTGCTGCACTGCGCGTGCGTACCTGCTCGACCAGTACGAGCAAGGGGCTGCCAAACGGCACCAGCTCGCGCAGCGAGTGACGCCGCAGTAGCGGCAGCGAAACCTCGAAGAACGCTTCCGCGGCCGCGTTGGCCTCGACCACCTTGCCGTCGGCTGCCACAACAATGACCGGATGGGGCAAAGCGTTGAGCACCGCATCCGCCGGCGTTCCGGCTAACAGGGTCTCAGCGGCGCTCATTTTTCGACATCCGAGTGCATCGCATTCGGCGGCGGCATCGCGGCGTGCAGGCCGGCAAAAGTCCTGCAACGGCTTATGATTGTGGCTATTTCCATATCCAAAGTGCAGATTACTAAGATCGGCTGCACACGAATTAGGCGGCTCCGTAATGGTGCATATAGTTTAGCCAAATTTGGGCGTGGCGCAAGTGCTGCAGTGCAATATCCAAACATTTACGCGGGACGATCCTGCCCCAACCAGTTCCGGCCCACCCATTCGCCCGCGCGCGGACATGCGATAAAGCGAAGACCAACGGAGCATCGATTTTCATGACCGATACGGTTGCGGCTGTAATCGTGGCGGCGGGGCGCGGCGAGCGAGCCCCAGGCGGTATGCCCAAGCAATATCGGCCGATTGCCGGCGAGCCGATGATCCGGTCAACGCTGCAGGCCTTTCTTAGCCACCCGGAGATCAACTCAGTGCAGCCGGTCATCAATCCGCACGACGAAAAGATTTATCAGCGCGCCATCGCGGGACTGAACAAGCTGTTACCGCCGGTCGCAGGCGGCGCCACTCGACAAGCATCCGTTCGGGCCGGCCTGGAAGCCCTGGCGGGCCGCGCTCCGGCGCTTGTCCTCATTCACGATGCGGCGCGCCCGTTTGTCAGCGTCGGACTGATCGATCGTGCGATCGCTGCCGGTCGCGCCACTGGCGCAGCGGTGCCGGGCGTGGCACTCGTCGACACCGTTAAAACCATCGATAATCGTGCCTTGGTTACCCAGACGCTTGACCGTAGCCAAATACGAATTGTCCAAACGCCGCAGTCTTTTTCTTTCAAGCCAATCCTCGAAGCGCATCGGCGCGCGGCCGCGGCGCAATGCGAAACTTTTACCGACGATGCAGCCCTTGCCGAATGGGCCGGTCAGCGGGTTAGCGTATTCGAAGGCGAGCCCGGCAACGTCAAAGTGACGACTACTGACGACTTCGAGCGCGCGGAGATTGCACGGCTAGCGGCATTATCGGACGTGCGGACCGGCAACGGTTTCGACGTCCACGCTTTTGCCGACGGCGATCACATCATGCTGGCCGGCATTCGCATTCCGCATTCGCGCGGCGTGACCGGCCATTCTGACGCCGATGTCGCATTGCATGCCTTGGTAGATGCCATTCTCGGCGCGCTTGCCGAAGCCGACATCGGCGCGCATTTTCCGCCAAGCGATCCGCAGTGGAAGGGCGCAGCATCGGATCGTTTTCTTAGGTTTGCCTGCGAGCGCGTACGCGCGCGCAACGGCATGATCGCGCATCTTGACGTTACGATCGTTTGCGAGGCGCCGCGTGTTTCGCCGCACCGCGACGCCATGCGCACGCGTATCGCCGCTATTGCGGACATTCCGGTGGAACGCGTGGCCGTCAAAGCGACCACCAGCGAAAAGCTGGGCTTCGCTGGCCGCGGCGAGGGAATTTTTGCGATGGCAGCCGCTACGATCCGGCTGCCGTGGCGCTCCGGATGAGCGAACAAAACCAACGCAGCTTGGCGCAGCAGGTGCTTGGGCTATGCCGCGCGCGCGGCATGCGTGTCGCGACCGCAGAATCCTGCACTGGTGGATTAGTTGCGGCGGCACTTACCGCGATCGCCGGATCTTCCGATGTCGTCGAATGCGGCTTCGTGACCTATTCGAACGCGGCAAAGCAAAAGCTGCTTGGCGTCCCAGCCGCGACCCTGCTGCGTTATGGTGCCGTCAGCGGCGAGACTGCCGCCGCAATGGCGAAGGGCGCGCTCAAGCGATCGGGCGCCGATTTAGCGGTATCGGTCACGGGCATTGCCGGTCCGGCGGGCGGCTCGAAACAAAAACCTGTTGGTCTCGTTCACTTGGCGGCCGCGAGCCGCGACGGAAAGATATTGAAGCGACGACGCTTGTTTGGGAAAATCGGACGCCGCCTTGTTCGTGAACGCTCGGTGGTGGAGGCGCTGGCGCTTTTGGTGCATCTCGCCAAACAACAACAACCAGCGTCCACCGCGGCAGCTTAGCCGGCTTTGGCGCTGTAGATTTGATCGGCGCGCCGTTCGAATGCCGCGGAAAAGCGCCGAAAGGCAGCATCGAACATGGCCCCCATGAGCAGACCGAGCGTACGGCTGCGAAATTCGTAACTGATGAAAAATTCCACGTCGCAGGCGTCCGGCCCTGCCGAATGAAATCTCCAGCGGTTGTTCATTTTGCGAAACGGCCCCTCGAGATATTCAACGAGAATCTCAAGGCTCGGGCGGTCGAGCGTGACGCGGCTAGTGAACGTTTCGTAGATAAGCTTGTAGGCAACCGTCATGTCGGCGATGACGACGTCTCGGCCCTCGGAATCGGTCGATCGCTTGCGCACACGCAGCGACCGGCACAACGGGACGAATTCCGGATAGTGTTCGACATCGGCGACCAAATCGAACATTTCGGACGCGGAATGTTGCACATGCCGCTTGGTCGAGAATTGCGGCATTATCGACGGGAAGTTCGGGGCGCCTTCAGCCGGGCAAAATCGTCGCCCGCGTGGTGCGACGAGCGCGTCAGCGGGCTTGCCGAAACCATGGAGAAGCCTTTGGCATAGGCAATTGCCGCGAGTTCGTTGAACTCGTCTGGCGGCACGAAACGCATCACCGGATGATGTTTGCGCGAGGGCTGCAGATATTGTCCGATGGTGAGGAAATCGACGTCGGCGGCACGCAAATCATCCATCACTTGCACGACTTCATTGCGCTGTTCGCCAAGGCCAACCATGATTCCGGATTTCGAGAAGATTTCGGAATCGATTTCCTTGACGCGTTGCAATAGGCGAATCGAGGCGAAGTAGCGTGCGCCCGGTCGCACCGTGACGTATTTCGACGGCACAGTTTCGAGATTGTGATTAAACACATCTGGGCGCGCGGCGACCACGACTTCGGCGGCGCCCTCCTTGCGAAGAAAATCCGGCGTCAGCACCTCGATCGTGGTCTTGTGGCAGCGGCCACGGATGGCGCGAATGACCGCGGCGAAATGCGCCGCTCCGCCATCATCAAGATCGTCGCGATCGACCGAGGTCACGACAACATGCGTCAGGCCGAGCTTTGCTGTCGCTTCGGCTACGTGTTCGGGTTCGGCCGGATCGAGCGGCCCGGGCAGTCCGGTTTTGACGTTGCAGAACGCGCAAGCTCGGGTGCACGTGTCGCCCATGATCATAAACGTGGCGTGCTTTTTGTCCCAGCACTCGCCGATATTCGGGCAACTGGCCTCCTCGCACACGGTGTGCAGGCCATTGGCGCGGACGATCCGCCGCGTCTCGAAGTAACCGGGCGAAACCGGAGCCTTGACGCGAATCCAATCGGGCTTGGGCAGGACAGGCTGATCGGGCCGATGCGCCTTTTCCGGATGACGCGGGCGGCGCGGTTCAGCAACGCTATCGATCAATACGGCCATCGCGGCAGCAGGTTCCGTGCGGGTTCGACCACGTCAATGATACTTACGGCTGCGCTTGAACTGCTGCAAGAGCGCGGGAAGCCGCGCGCGGTATTCGATTTTCGTGCCAAGCAGAAGGCAATGCAAAAGCTCGACAGAACTGTCAGATGTTGAGCACCCGCCCATAAGCATCCAACACCGCTTCCTTCATCATCTCAGAGAGCGTCGGATGCGGAAACGCGGTGTGCATCAGCTCTTCTTCGGTAGTCTCGAGATTCATCGCCACCACATAGCCTTGGATCAATTCGGTGACCTCGGCGCCGATCATATGTGCGCCGAGAAGTTGCCCGGTCTTCTTGTCGAAAATCACTTTGACGAGGCCCTGATCCTCGCCGAGCGCAATCGCCTTGCCATTGCCGACGAACGGAAAGCGCCCGACGCGGATGTCGAGCTTCTTGTCTTTGGCGGCCTGTTCGGTCAAGCCGACAGAGGCGATCTGCGGCGAGCAATAAGTGCAGCCGGGAATTAGCAGCTTGTCCATCGGATGCGGATGCAGCCCCTTAATGGCTTCGACGCAGATCACCCCTTCATGCTCGGCTTTGTGCGCCAGAAGCGGCGGACCGGCGACATCACCGATGGCGTAGATTCCCGGCACGTTGGTCTTGCACATGCCATCGATCACGATCGCGCCGCGGTCGGTTTTCATGCCGAGCTTTTCCAGTCCGATATTTTCGATATTGCCGACAACGCCGACGGCCGAGATGACGCGCTCGGCAGTGAGGGTTTGCGTGCCGCCCTTGCCGTCGTCGATCGTGGCGGTAACAGAATCGGCTTTCTTTTCGAGCTTGGTCACCTTGGCGCCAGTGAAGATTTTGATGCCTTGCTTTTCGAAACTCTTGCGGGCGAAGGCGGCGATCTCGCCATCCTCCGCTGGGAGGATTTGCGGCAGCACCTCGACCACGGTCACGTCGGCGCCGATCGTGCGATAGAAGGACGCGAATTCGATGCCGATGGCGCCCGAACCGATGACAAGGAGCGTCTTCGGCACACGGTCCGGCACCATCGCCTCGAAATAGGTCCAGACCAATTTGTCGGGCTCGATGCCTGGTAGGACGCGCGGCCGCGCCCCGGTGGAGATGATGATG
>Ga0207693_10005877_pt1 | contig 10182 bp, 12 predicted proteins | sample LARL81metaG_FD_184347 | JGI IMG/M metagenome (GOLD analysis project Ga0207693, IMG submission 184347) | Corn, switchgrass and miscanthus rhizosphere microbial communities from Kellogg Biological Station, Michigan, USA - LAR L8-1 metaG... | ecosystem: Host-associated > Plants > Roots >... | reverse complement strand
CGATCTGCCATTTGCCGTCCGGCGGGGGCAAACCGCGAAAAGAGTCAGCCACCCAGACCCGCCGCTCAGGGTCGCCGTGGGCCGCCAGCACACCGCGCATAAGAATGACGGAACCGCCGCGCCACACACCGGTCTCGATCAGATCGCCAGGCACGCCCTCGCGCAGCACGGTTTCGACGGCAGCCTGTAAATGGTCCAGCCGCTTGCGCCCGACCATGGTGTGCGCCCGCGGTGGCCAGTCGCGCCCGTCTTCGCGCAGCGCCTGCAGCTCGCCATTGGTGTGCTCGGCGCGCGGTGGCGCGGCCAACATCAGCCCCAACTTTCGCGCCGCACCGTTTGCCAGGCGCAGTGCGGCGCGACCAAGTGGCGGTCGATGCACGACGTCCGCCGGCGCCATTCCTGCCAGCGGATCATCCATGTGGATCAGATCCAGCAGGCAACGCTTCAGCAGATCGAGATAGAGCTGCGCCGGCTCCATATCGCTCCTCTCATGCAGTCGGTATTCTGAGTAAGCCATGAAGATTGCCACCTGGAACGTCAACTCGATCCGCCAGCGCGAGAAGCACGTTGCACGCTGGCTGGAGCAGTGCCAGCCGGATGTGCTGCTGCTGCAGGAGATCAAGTGCGAGGCGCCCGCCTTTCCGGCGCTGACGTATCACGGGCTCGGCTACAAGGCAGATGCGGTGGGCCAAAAGGCCTACAATGGGGTGGCGGTGCTGTCCCGCCTGCCGTTCACGGTCACCCATCGTGCCCTTCCCGGCCTGCCGTCGGACGACGCGCAGTCGCGTTACATCGAGGTCGAAACCGATGGCATCACTGTCATCGGCATCTACCTTCCCAACGGCAATTCCGGCGGCGAGGCGGGTTTCACCTACAAGCTGGCCTGGCTCGACCGTCTTGCCGAACGCGCCGAGGCACTTCTGGAGGCTGACACACCCTTCGTGATTGCTGGCGACTTCAATGTCTGCCCGACAGACGAGGACCGCGCGCCCGGCGCGCTGTCAGCCACCGACGCATTGGTGCGGCCGGAAAGCCGCGGCCGTTTTCGCCGCCTGCTCTGGGATGGCCTGACCGACGCGGTCCGCGCCGTCCATCCGCATGGCGCCATCTATACATTCTGGGACTATCAGGCTGGTGCCTGGCAGCGTGATTCCGGCCTGCGGATCGATCATGCACTGCTGTCCCCCACACTCGCCGAACGGCTGGTAGCCGCCGCGCCGGACCGCGAGGAACGCGCCCAGCCTCAGCCGTCCGATCACGTCCCGGTCGTCGTCGAACTGCACTGACCCTTACCCCCAGTGCGCTGGCACCCAGATGTAGCGGTAGCCGTCCCACCGCCAGTGACCAGGAATCCAGTTGCCATAGCGCGGGCCGCCGGACACCCAATGGCCGCCGTACCAAACATATTGACGACCGTTCCAATGCCACCGGCCCGGCTCCCAGTAGTAGCCATGACGCGACGGCGGTACAGGCTCGTAGCGCGGCTCCGGCACCGGACCATACGGGATCGGCGGCTGCGCCGCGGCGGTGCCAATGCCGAGCCCCAACAAGACAATGGCAGCGCCGGCGGTGATCATTCGCTTCATCAATGCAAACTCCTGCAACATCAGTGCGCCGTATGTTGGCGGTTCAGCGGTAACATGCAGTTCCGAATCGTAACAACGCGCCGCCGGCCAGCCGAACCGGGAAGGCGACGCCGGATACATATCCTCAATGGCCGCTCTCAGCTTTCGCCCACACTTCTCGCAAGGCAGCAAGGAAGTGCGGGTAGAGCACGCGATTGCCCAGGTTGCTGAGATGGTCGCCGTCAAAGAACAGCGGACCTTGCTTGGTAACGGCGCGACAGGTCACCCGGCCGCACAGCGCGGGAAGCGGATCCCACGTGACCAGGTCCGGGTAATCGATCGACAGTGCAGCAAGTGAGTCCATCACCGGCTTCCGAAGGGCGAGCAACTCGTCACGCGGAAGCTCGAGGCCACCACGGCATACGGAATTGTTACGGTTGAACCAGTCCGAACAGCGAAAGGCTTCCGCCATGAACACCGGCTTGGGGGCATCGATCATGACGCGAAGCCCCGTGGCCGCGAACCGTCCAATGAGGTCGTTGGCTTCGGCAAGCGCCTTGCGTCGCTCCTCCATCTCGCCGGGGCTGCCTTCCTGCGCAATGATTCCCTGAATGGTTTTCGGTGATTCGTCGGATTGATCGATCAGCCGCGGCATGCGGAGCGACGCCAGAAACACGGTATCCCCGGGGGCGGCTCGCTGCAGAATGTCGTCGGTGGACGCCCTGACGAAGGGCAGGCAACGCGCCGTCGCAGGACTGAGCAGGTTCGCAAATGAGCAGCCCGGCTGGAGATAGATCCGAACGTCAACGCGTTCCTGCTCTGCGAGCATCAGCAACATCTGGCTGTAGGCCGTGGCATGCGAGTCGCCAACAACAAACAGATGCCCCCTCCATTGCACGGGATCACACGCACCGTGCAAACTCTGGATGAATGCTTGGCCAGTTGGTTCGAACCCCCATCTCAGGCGGCAACTGGCATCTGCCTTCCGTTGCGGTTCATCGGGATACCAGTCGCTGCGATGGCGCATGACGACGCTGGCACTCAGCCGATCCTGTGTTCCGTAGGCGAATTTCGCGGTGCTCCACAACAATGCGACGCATCCCAGGCCGACCACGACGACCAACGCCTTTGGTTGCGCCTGCACCCATCGACCGCGCCGGATAGGTCGCTCCACCAACACGTAGGAAAGAGCAGCGAGACTGAAAGTCAGTGCGACGGCCACCGCCATCGATACCGGATGGTCAAGTCCTACCGTCCAGCGGAACAAGACATAGACCGGCCAATGCCACAGGTAGAGCGAGTAAGAGAGCTTGCCGACGAGTACGAAGGGCTGGCTGCGCAGCAGGCGGGCAACCCACGAGGCCGACATATCTCCTGCTGACACGCCAGCTATGACCAGCAGTGATCCCAGAACAGCGGGAGCCGCCCATGCGAACGGATAGGCCTGTCGGTCCGCCCAGTAGGCCGTCCCGAGTATGAGCACGGCTCCGACCACGGCGGCGAGGCGAGCACTGAGCGGCGCGATGCGAAGCCCACCCGATTGCAGCTGAAAGCAGATGGCGCCGGCGGCGAGCTCCCAAAAGCGATAGGGAAGCATGAAGAACGCTGCCTCACGACTGATCCCGCTGACCCACCACAGAGCAGCAAACGAACAGAAGCAAAGCACCGACACCAGGGCTTTGGCCGATACCCCCACGAGTCCGGCACTGCGGCCGAGGCGGAGCGATACAAACAGGATCAACGGATAGAAGAGGTAGAACTGCTCCTCGACCGCGAGCGACCAGGTGTGGGTGAACGGGTTGTAGGCGGGGCGCGGCGAAAAGTAGGAATCGGATGACAGCAGCGCAAAGTTGCTCATGCCAAAGAACGCATAGAGACCGGTCTTCTGCGTGGTCCCGCTGAGCCATGAACTTGGGATGAACAGGATGGTCGCCGCCGTCGTCACCAGGAGACAGACGAGCAGCGCCGGAACGATGCGGAGAACTCGCCGCGCGTAGAAGCGCTGAAGGAAGTGGAGAAACGAGTAGTCCGCATCGCGCGCCAGCGACATGCTGACGACGTAGCCGGAGATCACGAAGAAGACGTCGACCCCGGTGAAGCCGCCGGGCATGAGCGCGGCATGCAGGTGGTACAGCATCACCGAGCCGACGGCGACCGCTCGCAGCCCGTCGATCTCCGGAACGTAGCGGGCTGCGTTTACCGGCAACGGTCCACGTGCGCCGATCAGATATCCGCGTAGCAGTGAGTCTCAGCCTCTGCGCCTGGATGCGTCAGCGCGCCGAGGTGCGCAGGGCCCACAAGTTGTGCGTATTTCCAGATGGCGCCGCTGTTGTAGTCGGTCTTGCGCGGCTGCCATGCTGCACGGCGGGCCGCCAGCTCGGTATCCGACAGCGCCACGTCGATTGTGCCTTTCACCGCATCGATCACGATGCGGTCGCCATTGCGCAGCAGCGCGATCGGGCCGCCCACCGCGGCCTCCGGCCCAACGTGGCCGATGCAGAAGCCGCGCGAGGCGCCGGAGAAGCGACCGTCAGTGATCAGCGCCACCTCCTCACCCATGCCCTGGCCATAGATCGCGCCGGTCGTGGACAGCATCTCGCGCATGCCGGGCCCGCCCTTCGGACCCTCATAGCGGACGATGATGACGTCGCCTGCCTTGTAGGCGCGGTTCTGCACCGCCTCGAATGCCTCCTCTTCCGAGTCAAAGCATAGCGCGGTGCCTTCGAAGCGCAGTTTGCGCATGCCGGCGATCTTCACGATCGCGCCGTCCGGCGCCAGGTTACCCTTCAGCCCAACCACGCCGCCGGTCGGCGAAATCGCCTTCGACACCGGATAGACCACGTCCTGGTCGGTCGGAAACACCAAGTCCTTCAGGTTCTCGGCCATCGTCTTCCCGGTGACAGTCACGCAGTCGCCATGCAGCAGGCCGGCGTCGAGTAGCGCCTTCAGCACCACCGGTACGCCGCCGATCCGGTGCACGTCGAGCGCCACATACTTCCCACTCGGCTTCAGGTCGGCGATGTACGGCGTGCGCCGCATGATCTCCACCACATCGTCCATGGTGAAGCGGATGCCCGCCTCGTGCGCCATCGCCGGCAGGTGCAAACCGGCATTGGTGGAACCACCCGTCGCTCCCACCACAACCGCGGCGTTCTCCAACGCCTTGCGCGTGACGATGTCGCGCGGGCGCAGCCGGCTGTCGAGCAGCGCCATCACCGCGCGGCCGGACTCGACAGCCCAGCGGTCGCGATCCTCATACGGCGCGGGCGCGCCGGCCGAGCCGGGCAAAGCGAGGCCGATCGCCTCGGACACCATCGCCATGGTGTTGGCGGTGAATTGTCCACCGCACGCGCCAGCCGAGGGACAGGCCGCGCATTCCAGCTCGTGCAGCTCGGCGTCCGACATGGTGCCGGCGGAGTGCCGGCCCACCGCCTCGAACACGTCCACCACTGTAACATCGCGGTCCTGGAAGCGGCCGGGCAGGATCGAGCCTCCATACATGAACACACTCGGCACATTCAGCCGCAGCATCGCCATCATCATGCCGGGCAGCGACTTGTCGCAGCCGGCGAGGCCAACCATCGCGTCGTAGCAATGTCCGCGCATGGTGAGCTCCACGCTGTCGGCGATCAGATCGCGCGACACCAGCGAGGACTTCATCCCCTGGTGGCCCATCGCGATGCCGTCGGTCACCGTGATGGTAGTGAACTCGCGCGGCGTGCCGCCGGCCTCGTTCACCCCCTTCTTCACCGACTGCGCCTGACGCGAGAGCGCGATGTTGCAGGGTGCAGCCTCGTTCCAGCAGGTGGCGACGCCGACGAAAGGCTGGTCGATCTCATCCTCGGTCAGGCCCATCGCGTAGTAGTAGCTGCGATGCGGCGCGCGGCCGGGCCCCACTGTCACGTGGCGCGACGGCATGCGCGACTTGTCCCAGCGGCGGGTGAGCATGGGCGTGGTCCTTTCGTGGTCGAGGCCGCGGTTATAGCGCCGGCGGCGCGACGACCAAATCATGCCGGATACACCCATCGCCGCAGTTCCAACGTGGCCCGTCCAAGTGGCTCGCCGCTGCGTAGCCATGATGATATGGTCTTACCAGGCAGGGATCGATAGGCATTCGGTAATGTCAACCAAGGATACGGCCAAACTCTCGAGCAAATTCCAGATCTCAATCCCAAAGTCCATCCGCACCGCCAGGCGATGGCAGGCAGGACAGGTCTTCGCCTTCATCCCCAAGGGCGAGGGGATGCTGCTGGTTCCGGTACCGACGCGGGAGGAGCTTGCCGGTCTGGCACGCGGCGCGAAGCCGCGAAACTACAGAGACCGCACCAGCCGGATCTGATGCGGCTCGTCGATACCTCGGCGTGGGTGGAGTTTCTGACCGGTTCGACCCTGGGCACGACGCTGGCGTCCGAACTCCCCGACCGCTCGCAGTGGTTGGTCCCGACGATGGTCCAATTGGAACTGGCGAAGTGGCTGACACGAGAGGTCGGTGAGGACAAGGCCGACCGGGTGATCGCTTTCACCGAGACTTGTGTCGTCGCCGATCTGGATACGGCGACGGCCCTGTCGGCGGCAGACCTATGTGCCAAGCACAGGCTGGCGACAGCTGACGCCATCGTTTACGCGACGGCGCTCGCGCACGGCGCCGACCTGCTGACCTGCGATCGGCACTTCGAAAGACTGCCTGGCGTGCGCTTCATCCCGAAGTCCGGCATGTGAGGCGCTTCTACGGCCCGCCGTTGGCGGCCGCCCTCTGCACCACCACCGCCTCGTATGCCGCCTGGAGCCTGCAAAGCACCGGTGGGCAGGCGACCGGCGCATCCAGATGTAGGCTGCGCAGTTCTGCCATGAAGTCCTCCCACATCGGCGGGCCGCCCTCCTCCAGCAATTGCGCGCGTATTGACAGCTCTTCGGACACCGGCGTGAAGCGGCGGCCCCAGGCGCCCATCTGCGCCAGCAGCGGCACTAGCTGAATGGCGGGCTCGGTCAGGCTGTAGATCGCCTTCTGCCGATGGGTCGGATCGTCGCGTCTGGTCAACAGCCCCGCCTCGACCAGCCGCTTCAGCCGGTCGGCGAGAACGTTGGAGGCGATCCCCTCGACTGACCCGGTCAACAGCTCGCGAAAGTGCCGCCGGTTCCCGAACATGATGTCGCGGATGACGATCAGGCTCCAGCGGTCACCCAGCATCTCCAGCGTCAGATTGATCGGGCACCCCGAGCGGTGTGCGTCTTCCATCGTGCGCCCTCAGAAACCGCTTGCATTCTAGGATTGGTCTGGGTAAAGCGCAACCGCTTGCTAATCGCAACTGGTTAATCGAAAGGAACGGGCAATGGCCAAACTGGTTCTGGCGATGTTCACCAGCATCGACGGCTATATCGAGGGACCGGGCGGCGAATTCGTGCCGCCGGCGTGGTCGGACGATCTGGAGCGCCACTGGTCGGGTTATGGGCTGGAGCGTGCCCGCCACCTGCTCTACGGCCGCACCAACTTCCTGTTCAACAAGGGCTTCTGGAGCGCGGCGGATACCGACCCGAACAGCCCGGCGGCCGGCATCGCCTATGCCGGCACGATGAACCGGCTGCCCAAGACCGTCATTTCGACCACTCTGACCGGCGATCCAGGCTGGAACGCAACGCTGGTGAAAGAAGACCTGGCTGGCGCAATCCGGCTGCTGAAGACGACGGCGCCCGGCGACGTGTACACCTTCGGCGGTGCGGGGCTCGCCAACAGCCTGGTCGCCCTCGACCTGGTGGACGAGTACCGGCTGATGGTGACACCCCTACTGCTCGGCGACGGCAAACGGCTGTTCGAGACCGGACTGCCTCGCATCGCGTTGACCCTGATCGAGGCGAAGCCGCTCGATACCGGCGCCGTCATCCTGCACTACCGGCGCGACCGCGACGCATGAGGAGGCAACCATGACAACCATGCTCTATGCCCATCCGTTCTCCTCGTACAGCCAGAAGGTGCTGATCGCGCTTTACGAGAACGACACGCGATTTGAATACCGCACTCTCGGCGACGAACAGGCGATGGCGGAGCTTGCGGCGTTGTGGCCGCTCAGGCGCTTCCCGGTGCTGGTGGACGCGGGACACACGGTGATGGAGGCGAGCATCATCATCGAGCATCTGCACCTGAACCATCCCGGACCGATTCGGCTCATCCCCGACGACGCAGGCACGGCGCTCGATGTGCGGCTGATGGACCGCTTCTTCGACAACTATGTCATGACGCCGATGGCGAAGATCGTGACCGACAGCATCCGTCCGCCTGAAGAGCGCGACACGCGAGGTGTCGCGGATGCGCGCACGATGCTCGACACCGCGTATCGCTGGCTCGACGAACGGATGACGGCGCGCCAATGGGCGTCCGGCGACTGCTTCAGTCTCGCCGACTGTGCGGCGGCGCCGGCGTTGTTCTACGCCGACTGGGCGCATCCGATCGGCGCCGCGTTCGCCAACGTCCATGCCTATCGCCGGCGGCTGCTGGCGCGGCCGTCCTTCGCGCGCGCTGTGAATGAGGCACGGCCGTATCGCCAGCTCTTCCCGCTGGGCGCGCCCGATCGTGACTGACCAGGAAAAGGAGGCTTGCATGTCCTATGTCGATGGGTTCGTGGTCGCGGTGCCGAAGCAGAACCTCGATGCCTACAAGAGGCTGGCACGTCTCGCAGGCGAGGTCTGGAAGGAGCACGGCGCCATTGCCTTCGTGGAATGCATCGGAGATGACGTGCCAATGGGCGAACTCACGTCCTTCCCGCGTGCCGTTCAGGCGAAGGACGACGAAATCGTCGTCTTGTCCTGGATCGTTTACGCCTCACGTGAGCAGCGCGACGCCATCAACGCCAAGGTCATGGCAGACGACAGGATGAAGGACGCGATGGCCAATCCGCCGTTCGACGGAAAGCGCTTGATCTATGGCGGGTTCCGGACGTTCCTGGAGCTGTAGGAATATCAGCCAAAACGGGAGGAGCGAATGAAAGTGACCGGCGGATGCCATTGTGGACAGATAACCTACGAGGCCGAGGTCGATCCGGCGACGGCCAGGGTCTGTCACTGCACCGATTGTCAGAAGCTGACCGGCACGGCGTTTCGCGTCACCATCCCGAGCCTGCGGGGGACGTTCGTGCTGAAGAGCGGGACGCCGAAGATCTACAACAAGACCGCGGAAAGCGGGAACAAGCGCGTCCACGCTTTCTGCCCGGAATGCGGCACGCCGATCTATGCCACCTCGCCTGAGCCGAACCCGTCGACTTATGGATTACGGTTCGGCGGGATCGACCAGCGCGCTCAACTCGCCCCGCCGGCGCGTCAGCAATGGTGCCGCTCGGCAATGCCCTGGTCGATGGACCTGACCCAGGTCGAGCGTGTCGAGCGACAATAGCCGCTCGTACCCCGGAATCGTTGGATAGCGAAAGCTCCCCAGCCGCGACATTGCATCGCGGCGCGCGGCGATGGACGATCGGGCAACGACAGGGGAGAGAGACGATGACCTCACGTGTCCCGATGGTATCGCTCGAGCGCGCCCGCGAACTCGGCGAGGCAATGGGGCTGCCGGCGCGGCGCACGCAGAGCGAGGCCTTCCGCGTGGTCGCCAACAATCCCGGTGTGGCCAGGGTCGCATTCGGCCAGTTGCTGCAGCTGCTGGAGAACAACAGGTTCGACACGCGGCTGCGCGAGCTGATGATCATGCGCATCGCCTGGGTCACCGGCTCGGCTTACGAGTGGACGCAGCACTGGCGGGTGGCGACCACGGCGGGGATCGCGCCCAAGGTCGTTCTGGCGGTGCGCGACTGGCGGAACTCCGACCAGCTGATGCCGGCGGACAAGGCGATCCTCGCCGCCACCGACGAATGTCTCGCCGGCAGATCCATCTCGGATGAGGCCTGGGCCGAGGTGGCGAAGTATGTCACCGATCCGGGACAGCAGGTGGAATTCATCATCGCCATGGGCAACTGGATGTCGTTCTCCATGCTGTTCCGCAACCTGCGCATCCCACTCGCGGATGGCATCACGGTCTGGCCGCCGGATGGTCTCGCGTCGCCGGCGGCGTGACACTGTCATTGCGAGTTCCACGCCGGCCGGATCCAGCGGACCCGTACTGGATAGAACTGGCGTTGCTTCTCAGCGCACAAGCTTCATCCGTCATTCCCGCGCAGGCGGGAATGACGGATGGTGGGCAGCCGTTGCGGTCTCTTGTTGGCAGCAAAGCGACGAAGCAATCTCGGTCATCGGTAGGCCCAGTCAGTTGGGCGCGCGCTCGTGCCGTGCCGGCGCGAGGTCTTCGCTCTTCGCATTGACCGAGGTAAGGAAAGAAGATGGAAAACCAGACCTTCGATTACATCGTGGTGGGCGCGGGATCGGCGGGATCGGTCCTCGCCAACCGGCTGAGTGCCAACCCCAGGCACCGAGTGCTGGTGCTGGAGGCAGGACGTGAAAGCCATCCCTGGTCGCGCATCCCGGTCGGCTTTGCCAGGCTGATCAACAACCCTGCCGCCAATTGGCTGTATTCGTCGGAGCCCGACGAGGGCACCGGCCAGCGACGCATTCCCATCCCGCGCGGCAAGCTGCTCGGTGGCTCGTCGTCCATCAACGGCATGGTCTTCGTGCGCGGGCAATC
>Ga0207693_10005875_pt1 | contig 10184 bp, 11 predicted proteins | sample LARL81metaG_FD_184347 | JGI IMG/M metagenome (GOLD analysis project Ga0207693, IMG submission 184347) | Corn, switchgrass and miscanthus rhizosphere microbial communities from Kellogg Biological Station, Michigan, USA - LAR L8-1 metaG... | ecosystem: Host-associated > Plants > Roots >... | reverse complement strand
GACGCAATCCTCTCAGCCCGATATCAGCGACGGCGCACGGTGAACAGATGAAAGATGTAGCCGAACGGAATGTGTCCGTGCGCGACAGCGAGGGTTCAGCCACTTCCAGCAGCACATCCGTCTCCGCTTTCTGAGAGTTGGGATATGACGCATTCGGTTCGGTGTTCCAGATTGTGGGTAGTCCGGATGCTCATAGGCTCTCGGACCACGGTGCCGCGCTAGACCGAAGCCTGAGGCAACGCCGCGCTTACCGCAGGAACGGGTTGTTGCGCCGCTCCGCGCCGATCGTCGATCCGGGTCCGTGGCCGCATAGGAACTGGAAGTCATCGCCGAGCGGCAGCAGCTTGTCGGTGATGGCGCGGATCAGTGCGGCATGGTCACCGTACGGAAAATCGGTGCGGCCGATCGATCCCTGGAACAGCACGTCGCCCACCAGGGCGAAGCGCGCCGCATGGTTGACGAACACCACATGGCCGGGCGTGTGGCCGGGACAGTGCAGCACTTTGAAGCGATGCTCGCCCAACGCCACCTCGTCGCCCTCATTGAGCCAGAGGTCAGGTGCAACGTTGCGCATGGCGAAGCCGTAGCCGCGGCCCTGCTCCTCGAGCCCCTGCAGAAGGAATTCGTCACGCTGGTCCGGCCCCTCGATCGGCACGCCGTTCAACGCGTCGTGCAATTCCGCCGCGCCGCCGGCGTGGTCGAGATGGCCATGGGTCAACCAGATGCGCTCCACCGATACGCCGGCTTCCTTGATCGCGGCGAGGATCCGGTCGACGTCGCCGCCCGGATCCACCACCACAGCTTGTTTGGTTCCATCGTCCCAGAGAACCGCACAGTTCTGCTGGAATGGCGTGACGGGAATGATCGCGCCTCGTAGCTGACCCATGTCACCGGTCCCCGCAAATGTTCTGCCGGACCGGTACCCAGAGGCTAGGTCGAAGCCTTCCGGCTCCGTTTGCGCGGCGTCTGCGCAGGTTGCGCGCGCTTTCGCGGGCGCGTTTGGGGCGTGCTGTCCGGTGGTTCGTCATAGATGCCGATCTGCTCACACGCACGCTGCCAGAACTCTTCGTCACGGCCAAGCGGTCGGCCACTGGCTTCCCATATGTGATAGGCGCGCTCGCGGATGCGCACCTCTAGCGTCTCGGCGACAGACTTCATACGTTGATTCTCCTTCGGCTGCGGCCACGTGTCGTAGCGCAACAGCGCGATGTCGCGTCAAGACTCAACCGTGCGGATTGGCTGGATCCACCGCTTTCGCGGCGATGACGATCAGCCCGCCTCTGCCACTACTCCGGGTGGCCTTGAGGGATTGGTGAGCAAGCCTGCGACAGCCGCCACAACGTCTGCGGCGGTTACCGGCGCCGGCAGAAGCACGCCGACGCCTTCCGTGTACGGCAATCGCTCGGGCAAACCAACGAACAACACGTTCAGGCCGGGGCGCCTGACCCGCGCCATCAGGGCGAGCGCAACACCGTTCGGCTGACCCGGTGCAAAGTTCACGCGGGTTATCAAGATGTCGACGGGCTGCTCGCTCTCCATGGCGTCGATCGCTGTCATGGTGTCGGAGAACGTGGTCACCGCGTAACCAACTGCCCGCAGCGCCGTCGCAGTGTGCTCGACGAACTCGGCGATGTCGTGGACGAGAACGATGCTCGTTGGCACCCGCGCGCCCCCCTCTCCGCGACCAATGATTTTATGCCTGCTCAGTCAGCGAGTCGATACGCGCTGATGCAGAATATCGCTACTGCAGCACGCGACGCCGCGCGTTCGGCTGAACAGCCTCGGGCGGCGGTTCCGCCTTTGCGACAGCTTTGATCTGTCCTTCCAGCAGTGCACGGTGATGTCCATCCACCGTGCTGCGTCCATGGTACTGTGGCTCGCCTCCGACAGGAGGCAACAGACGAACGATCAGGTAGGGGCCGGGAGGAACGGCCAGAGAGCGCCCGACGACCACGTCGCCGACAGCGTAGCGGTGCGACATCGGTGAATTGTGAACTGCCTACGTTGCCATATCAACACTACTTTCGATGCGAACCGGTTGGCTTTAGGGACTAGCCGGCCTCCCGCCTGACGTGCTGTGCCCTTCCCGTGGCGGTCGCTTCATCACCACAAATCCAGCCATCTCCAGGTAGCGTGTCAGGTGTTCCGCGGTGATCCGCGCTGCCAGCTCCTCGGCATGCCGAAACCGCCGCCTTCCATCGAATGTCAAGGCGAAGGCGAGCGCGCGGCGGAGATCGTCGGGATCGGCTGGCGTGAGCGGAGCGGCTTCGTCTGGCATGGCACAACCCTATGCGATGCGCGCGAACGAAGCAAGAACATCGTTTCTGTCCCGGCTTGCCACTTCGGCCTCGATTCCGTCATGCTGACGGCATGCCAGACCACCATTTCCGCGCGTTGGAACGGCTCATCCGGCAAGCCAATCAGGCCTCGTCACGGAAGCCGGACTCCGTCCAGATGCTGGCCGAGGTGATCCGACTGGTCACCGATGACGGCGCCGACCCTTACCTGGTTCTTGGCGTCCTCGTGGAGGGCGCCGTCCATACCCTCGCCAGGCACATCCCACGAGAACGGCAGCCCGAGACGACCGAGCAGTTGGGGCAGCTCCTGGTAGAGCGGCTAAAGGCGCACGGTCTGGCGTAGCCAAGCGGCGGCGATCAGTGGAGCTTTGGCGACTTCAGGAAGCTTGACCGATCGCGGGAACGGACCGTCAGCGCCACCGGGCTCTTGTCGCGCATCAACCTCAGCCGCACCTCGGCCCCGGCGCTGCCGGACGCCCACACGCGCCGCCACAGTCCGGCCAAATCGCCGATCTCATCACCGCCCACCGCCAGGATGCGATCACCGGCACGGACACCGGCCTGATCAGCCGGCCCGTTGTCGGTCACGCTGCCGACCACGACGGAGTCGTCAGACTCGGTGGCCAACATCCCGAGCCAGGGCCGCGCCGGCCGGTTCACCCGACCGTAGCTCAGCAGATCCTTCATGATCGGTGTCAGCAGGCCGATCGGCACGACCATGTTCATGTCGAGCCGCCGTCCCTTGCCGTCCCCCTGCTGGAGGATCAGCGAGCCGATCCCCATCAGCTTGCCGTCGCTGCCGAGCAGACCGCCGCCGCCCCAGAAGGGATGCGCCGGGGCCGTGAAGATCGCGTCGTCCAGCACGTATTCCCAATAGCCGGCGAACTCTTGCCGCCCGACCACGCGCGTCTCGACCGAGTGATGCTTCCCACCACTGGCGCTGAACACCACCTGGTCGCCCACCTTCAGCCGGTCCGAATCCCCCATCTCCAGCGCCGGCAGGTCGAGCCGGCCCAGCGCCTGCACCAGGCCGAACCCGCTCTCCTGGTCGTATGCCAGCGCATGGCCGGGGATCGCGCGCCCGTCCGAGGACGTGATCCAGATCGTCTCCGCCTCGGTGATCAGGTAGCCGATGGTCGCGACCAGGCCGCTCTCGCGGATCACCACGCCGCTGCCCGCCCGCTCGGTACCCAAAGTGCCAGCGGTGAAGGCGTCCGGCGGCACATAGGTCTTCAGGCCAACGATGGCCCGCAATGCGCGCTCGAGGTCGAACGAATAGTCGTCCGGGTCGGGCTGCAGGTTCGGAGGGATTTCCCAATCCTGGTTCTTCATGCCTCGACGTCTTCCCTGGTTCGAAGGCGGGGCGCTCATGACGCCAATATCGGCGTTTTGGCCGCCCGTGGCCAGAGACCAATGAGCGAGCTCACGCAGCGATTAGAACAGGCGGTCGGACGCCGTGTAGGGCACGATGACCTCTGACGGATCGGCGAGGTTCAGCATCGCCCGCGCCCGTTCATCCAGCTGGTCGGAGTCGATGTGGCGTGCCCGCAAGCCGGCCACGCGTCGCTCCCACGCGTCCCGCTCCGCCTGGGCCTTCGCCAGGTTCGTCTGCGCCTGGGCCAGCAAGGTCTCCCGCTGAGCGTAGGCCACCAGGCCGTGATTGCCCTGGGCGGCACTCCAGCTGAAGTAGCCGACCAGCGACAGGAAGATCAGCGGCGCGACCGTCGCCTTCAGCCTGCGCTTCATCTCACGTCCGAGTTGCATCGACCGCCCCTGATCCGACGCAATCATGCTAACCGATTCGGCGTCGTGGGTGAACGTGCGGAGCGATGGGCGGTCGGATGTTGCATGCGCTCGGTATCTGACTAAAGTCAGGTAAATGGACGCATCCCATGTGCAGCAGGTTCGCCGCTTCAATCGCGTGGTCACCCAGCGGGTTGGCGCATTGGAGGACAGCTATCTCCGGCGCGGCCGGCCGTTGGGCGAGGCGCGGCTGATCTTCGAAACGGGCGCGGATGGCGCGGATGTGCGTGCCTTGCGCAACAGGCTCGGGCTGGATTCCGGCTATCTCAGCCGACTCCTGCGGTCGCTTGAGGCACAGGGGCTTGTCTCCGTCCGCAGGCAGGCCGGCGATGGCCGCCGACGGCGGGTGAGCCTGACGACCAAGGGGCACGCTGAGTTCGCGACGTATGACGGACTGTCCGACGAGCTTGCCGAATCGATACTGGCGCCACTCGGAACGGCGCAGCGCGAACGCCTGGTGTCTGCCATGGCCGAGGTCGAGCGGCTCATCGGGGCAGCCGCCATCGAGGTGCGTTGGGAAGCGCCTGACAGCGCCGACGCTCGCTGGTGTCTTGAGCAGTACTTCCGGGAACTCGCGGAGCGTTTCGAGACCGGCTTCGACCCCACCAGGAGCAACCCCGCGCGCGACGAGGAGATGAAGCCGCCGGCAGGTTACTTTGTCGTGGCACGGCTTGACGACTGTGCGGTCGGATGCGGCGCGCTGAAGCGCGGCAACAAAGGAACGGGTGAGATCAAGCGGATGTGGACTGCGCCGTCCGCGCGTGGGCAAGGCGTTGCGCGCAGGGTGTTGCAGACACTGGAAACGATTGCGCGCAAGGCGGGGCTGACGACGTTGCGGCTTGAGACAAACCGGACGCTAAAGGAGGCCCAGACGCTGTACCGGCGGGAGGGCTATCAGGAAGTCGCACCGTTCAACGACGAACCATATGCTCATCACTGGTTCGAAAAGAAATTGTAGTGCGCTTCCAACAAGAGCTGATGGGCTCCGGACATCGGCGCGATACCCTCGATCGGAAACTGTGATGCGGCCCAATGCGCAATGCATTGGAATGAACTTGGCCCATCCAGGTCTTTGTCGAGACGATGGATGAAAGGAGACGGCCCAATGCGCCAACCGAATCGAGAACACCACGGCGAACAATGATGGGCGAGATTGCGCTGCTGGCGGCAAGTGCCCTGTTCGCCGGGGTCGCGACCGGCGTGTTGGCCGGGCTGTTCGGAATTGGCGGTGGCGCCATCATCGTACCAGTGCTGTTCGAGGTATTCCGCCTGTTGGGCGTGCCCGAGGCCGTGCGGATGCAATTGTGCATCGGCACTTCGCTTGCGATCATCGTGCCGACCGCGCTGCGCTCCTACCGCGCGCACAAGGCGCGCGGGTTTGCGCTCCCCGACGTCATGCACCGCTGGACGCTGCCATCGATTGCAGGTGTCGCCGTCGGCTCGGTGCTGGCGGCGTTGGCGCCGCCCGACACGTTCAAGGCGGCGTTCGTGCTCATCGCAGGGCTGATCGCGGCGAAGCTTCTGATCGGGGGTGACAGCTGGGTGTTGGGGAGCGAGCTACCGGGCCCGGCAGCAATGACCGGTTATGGCTTCGCGATCGGCCTGGGCTCCGCGCTGATGGGGATCGCCGGCGGCTCTCTGGTGACGATGGTTCTGACGCTCTACGGCAAGCCAATCCACAACGGGGTGGCGACCGCCGCGGGCCTCGGCGTCCCGATCACGCTGGCCGGCACCATAGGCTACGTCATCGCCGGCCTGCCGCATCAGGGCTTGATGCCGCCGCTGTCACTCGGTTTTGTCTCCGTGATCGGGGTTGCTCTGATCGCACCGCTTTCGAGCTGGGTCGCGCCGCTCGGCGCCCGCCTTGCGCACAGGCTACCGAAACGCAAGCTCGAAATCGCGTTCGGTCTCTTTCTGCTGCTCGTCGCCTCGCGTTTCCTTGCCAGTATCGTCGTCTCTGCGGTCTGACCCGCGATTCCAGAATGGTCCGCGTTCAACGACGAACTGTATGCTCATCACTGGTGCGAAAAGGTCTGCGTCGCTCGCATCAGCTAGAAGAGCCACCTCAGTGGCTCCAAGCCGAGGAGCAGGCGCCCGGCCATCTCGTAGGTTCTCAGTGTCCCCACGATGTGCTGGTTCATCGTCAGCGTGTCGCGCAGGCAGCGGTCAAGCGGTCCTTTCTGGTAAACCGCCGTGCCTCCCGCCGCCTTGAACACGAGTTGCACCACATCGACACAAGCGCCGACCACGTGAGCATGAGTCGTGGTGAAGCGGGCAACTTGTGCAGGCGTCGGCTCGCCGCCGCTGACCAGAGTGGCCCACAGGTCACTCATGACCTCGAACAAGTAGGCGCGGGCGGAGGTAAGCATGGTGTCCGCACGTCCCACTGCCTCTTGGATGAACACGTCATCGCGCATCATCTTGGCCGGCTCCAGATGCTCGCCGAGCGTGTAGCGTCGTGCCGTCTTGTTCGTGGCGGTTTCTATCAGCACGTCAATTGCGTGACGCGCGATCCCCAATGCCACTGGAGACGATTTCGCCGCGAACATGAACGGAAACGCGTAGAGCGGACCAGGACGTTTGATCAGGTGCTTGTCCTGAAAGCTGAAGGTATGTGCGCCTTCGACAAACACATCTTTCACAAGGAGATCATTGCTGCCCGTGCCGCGCAGCCCGGTCGTGTGCCACGTGTCGAGAATCTCGCATTCCGACAGCTTCACAAGACACTGCCGTGTTTCCGGCACGCCATTGCTATCGGCAAGCGACTTGCCATCCGCGACGACGACGCAGCCGAGCCAGACCCATTCGCAATGGTGGCAGCCGCTTGCGAACGGAAAGCGTCCGCTGATGCGATAGCCGCCGGGTACGCGGACCGCCTGCCCGGTTGGGGTGGCGGCCGCCGCGGTGCCGAACTGGAGGTCAGGATACATGGCACGACCAACCTCCTGATCGAGGAAAGCGGTGATGTATCCACCGTCGCAGTTGATCATGGCGCACCAGCCGACCGAACCATCGGCCATGGCCAGTGATTCGAGCACGCGAAACTGTGTCAGCGGGTCGAGTTCGGGGCCGCCCCAGGCCTGTGGCATCGTCATGCCGAACACACCAGCGTCCTTCAAAGCGGCCACAATCGACATCGGCAGCCGGCGTGCCTGCTCGATCTCGTCGCCCAATGCACCGATTTTTGGAGCCAATCCGATGGCGGCGTGCAAGATCGGAGAGTCAGCCGGTTCCGCGTGACCTGCGGCTTGTGTCATGGGTGAAGCTCCCTCCCGGTTATTGTGCGGTGCCTCCGCACTTTGATGCGCCCGATCGCCAGTGGCCCTTGTCGGGGGATACTAACGCGCCGGCATTTCAGCTGAACATCGGAACGGAAGGATAATCGTCGGTCGTGCAATGAGCAAGGTTGATTCGGGGCCACATATTCGCGTTTCAGTAAGGCGACAACTAACAATCCCGGTCACGCTATGCGCGCTAATCTTGATGGGGATTGCTTCGTCGCTCAGCTCCTCGCAATGACATAGCACTGGGCGGCCTCAGCCAGCTCAAGCCGATTGAATTCCAAAGCTCGCTGCTGTGCTTGGCGTACCTGCGCAGGGAAATTGTAGGAAGCACCTGCTTGCCGAAATCAGCCTGGCAAGGCTGCGCCCCGGCCGAGCCACTGTTTGATCAATGCGGCGAGGGTGCCGTCAGCCATCAGCGCCGCTTGCGCATTCCCGATCGCGTTCCTGAGCGTCGTGTTTCCCTTTGCGACGCAGATGCCGAGGCGCTCGTGGGTGATGCCGGTCTCGACAACCTTGAGCTGCGGGCGGTCGCGCACCAACCATTCGGTCACCGGCGCGAGCTTCATGAATACGTCGCAGCCGCCGGTGGAAAGATCGTTGAGGGCCTTTTCGATTTCATCGTAGGCATATACGCGCACGCGTGCGGCGCGCCTCTCAGCCACGAGTTTTTCGGCGACCGGCTGACTCGTGTTGCCATGCTGTACGCCGATTACAAGGCCCCTGAGGTCCGCGATGCCGTGCACGTTGGGATGACGGTTTGAATCAACGACGAGCGACTGGCCTGAGACCACGTAGGGCGCGCAGAAATCGACGATTTGCTCGCGCTCCGGTGTAATGGTGGTCCCGGAGGCAATGCAATCGTAGGTCCCAGTATAGAGACCACCGAATATGTCGTTGAAGTCCGCACCAGTGTAAGGGACCAGCTGCCATTCGCGGCCGAGCCTCTGCGCGATTTGTTTCATGAGGGCGATATCGAACCCGGTCGGGACGTCGCCGGTCATGAATTCGAACGGCGGATCCGGCAGTGCCGCCCCTACCTTCAATGGCGACGCGGGCTGCGCGGCGCATGCGGACAGCGTGCCGATCACAGGCAGCGTAAAGGCCGTCAGCAGGTCTCGGCGCTTCATGCGATGAACTGTTCAGTCAGCGGAGCAGGATCGTCCGCCCTGCATACCGCGCCGCCGGACCCAGTTCCGCCTCGATCCGCATGAGCTGGTTGTACTTCGCGGTCCGATCGCTGCGCGACAGGCTGCCGGTCTTGATCTGCCCGCAGTTCGTGGCCACTGCAAGATCGGCGATCGTCGAGTCCTCGGTCTCGCCGGAGCGGTGGCTCATCACGCAGCGGAAGCCGGCCTTGTGCGCGATCTCCATGGTCTCCAGCGTTTCCGACAGAGTGCCGATCTGGTTGACCTTGATCAGGATCGCATTGGCGGAGCGTTCCTCGATGCCGCGGCGCAGGCGCTCGGGATTGGTGACGAACAGGTCATCGCCGACGATCTGGATGCGGTTGCCGAGTGTCGCGGTCAGATGCTTCCAGCCGTTCCAGTCATCCTCTGCGCAGCCGTCCTCGATAGACACGATCGGGTAACGGCCGACGAGTGCCTCGTAGTAGCGAACGATGCCGTCGGCATCGAGGGTCTTGCCCTCGCCCGCCAGCACATACTTGCCGTCCTTGAAGAATTCGCTCGATGCGGGATCGAGCGCGAACGTGACCTCCTCGCCGGGACGATAGCCGGCCTGTTCGCAGGCCTTGGTGATGAAGCCCAATGCTTCGTCGGCCGATTTCAAGTTGGGCGCGAAGCCGCCTTCGTCGCCGACATTGGTGTTGTGGCCGGCGTCGTGCAGGCCCTTCTTCAGCGCGGCAAAGATCTCCGATCCCATGCGGATCGCATCGGCCACGGTGCCGGCGCCGATCGGCTGAATCATGAACTCCTGAATGTCGATCGGATTGTCGGCATGCACGCCGCCGTTGACGATGTTCATCATCGGCACAGGCAGCGTGCGCGCATAGACTCCGCCGACATGGCGATACAGCGGAATGCCGAGGTCCTCCGCCGCGGCTTTCGCCGTCGCGAGCGACACGGCGAGGATCGCGTTCGCGCCGAGCCGCGACTTGTTCGCAGTGCCGTCTAGGTCGATCAGGATGTCGTCGATCTTCACCTGCTCGATCGGGTCCATGCCACCGATCGCTTCGAGGATCTCGCCTCTCACGTTGTCGACGGCGGTCCGCACGCCCTTGCCGCCGAAGCGGGCCGCGTCGTTGTCGCGCAGTTCCACCGCCTCGTGCGCGCCGGTCGATGCGCCTGATGGCACCGCGGCGCGGCCCATAGCGCCGCTGTCCAGCACGACGTCGACCTCGACCGTCGGATTGCCGCGGCTGTCGAGGATCTCGCGGGCGACGATATCGGCGATGTTGGCCATGGCGGTTCTCCGTACAGTTTCGGTCCGTCACGACTGGCACGGGGCCGGCCGTGGCGACTAAAACATGATCCTGCGCCCAGTGGGCCAGCGCGCCCGTGAATTTTTCCTAAACGCGCTCGATCAGCGCCGCGATGCCCTGGCCGACGCCGATGCACATTGTGGCGATCGCCCGCTTGCCGCCGCGCGTCTCCAGAGCGTTCAGTGCAGTCAGTGCCAGCCGCGCGCCCGACATGCCCAGCGGATGCCCGAGCGCGATCGCCCCGCCGTGCGGGTTCACGTGTTCGGCGTCATCGGGCAGCCCCAGCTGTCTGGTCACCGCGAGGCCCTGCGCTGCGAACGCCTCGTTCAGCTCGATCACGTCTATGTCGCCGACCTTCAT
>Ga0207693_10005874_pt1 | contig 10188 bp, 7 predicted proteins | sample LARL81metaG_FD_184347 | JGI IMG/M metagenome (GOLD analysis project Ga0207693, IMG submission 184347) | Corn, switchgrass and miscanthus rhizosphere microbial communities from Kellogg Biological Station, Michigan, USA - LAR L8-1 metaG... | ecosystem: Host-associated > Plants > Roots >... | reverse complement strand
GCGGCGGAGTCGATTGAACAGCAGGTAAACCCGCATATCGTCGAGGAGATTCGCCGTTACTATGAAACGACAGCCTCGCTCGAACCCGCGCTCCAATAAAGCGCTGCGGACGGTCTCGATCATCGGCACAGGCAGTTACGTGCCTGAAAAGATCCTGACCAACGCGGACCTCTCGCGCATGGTCGACACCAGCGACGATTGGATCACCACTCGCACCGGCATCAAGGAACGCCGTATTGCGGCAAAGGATGAAAACACCAGCGATATGGCGGCCAAAGCGGCGCTCGAGGCGATCGAGCAGGCAAAGATTTCGCCGAAAGAGATCGATCTCATTCTCGTGGCAACGGCCACTCCCGACATGCTGTTCCCAGCCACGGCCTGCTTCGTACAGAAGAAGATCGGAGCAACCAACGCCGCTTGTCTCGATGTTTCCGCGGCCTGCGCCGGCTTTCTCTTTGCGCTGGAGATCGCACAGCAATTCATTACCTCACATACCTACGACACTGTCCTCGTGATCGGCGCCGACAAATTGACGTCCATCACTAACTGGACCGATCGCAATACTTGCGTCCTTTTTGGAGACGGCGCTGGCGCTGCTGTTTTGCGCCACCGTGGTAGCACGCACGGAGTAATCAGCACTCACATCGGCAGCGACGGCCAGTACACGGATATTTTGTTTATGCCCGGCGGCGGTTCACGCTGCCCGATCACGCGAGAAAATGCCGATATGCATTTGGCAACGATTCACATGACCGGCAAGGAAGTTTACAAGCAGGCTGTCACTGCAATGTTGAGCGCGGCCAAGAAAGTCCTCGACCAGGCTGGGCTCTCCATCGACGATATCGCCTGCGTTATCCCGCATCAGGCGAATCTCCGCATTATCGAAGCGATTGCGGATCGGCTCGGTATTTCGCGCGACAAGATGTTTGTGAATCTGGATCGCTATGGCAATACCTCGGCTGCCGCTGTGGCTATCGCACTGGATGAAGCCAATCGCAGCGGCCGGATCAAGCCCGGTGATTACGTTTTGTTGATCGTGTTCGGCAGCGGTCTAACGTGGGCGAGCACGATCGTAGAATGGTAAGCCTTGAAACGCAAGCGCCTCTCAACTCCTGTCATGTCGAGCAAAGTCGAGACATCTCTTGCTTTTGTTCGGCCCAAGAAAAAGTGAGAGGTTCCTCGACTCCGCTCGGAATGACAAAATGCTAGTCGATACTCACGCACATCTCGATTATCCGGATTTCGCCAATGATCTCGATGATGTGCTGCGTCGTGCAAACGATGCGGACGTCATGCGCATTGTCACGATCGGCACGTCGCTGGAAAGCAGCCGCCGCGCTATCGCCCTGGCAGAAAAACATCCAGCCGTCTTCGCAGCAATCGGCGTACACCCAACTTCTGTTAAAGAGGAGGAGGACGATGTGATCACGCCACTGCGCGAACTGGCGAAGAGCCCACGCGTCGTGGCGATCGGCGAAACCGGGCTCGATTATCACCGGTTGCCGAGCGAAAAAGTAGCTAAGGAAGAGCAGGTCCAGGTTATGTCCGCGCTGCGAACTGAAACCGACGAAGAAATCGAAGCGCAAATTCGCGACGGTGCCTACAAATCGAAACAGGCAAGCGTATTTCAGCAGCAACTCGATCTTGCGGTCGAGTTGGGGCTAAACGTGGTGATCCATCAGCGCGACGCATGGGAAGACACGCTTGGAATCATGCGGCCTTACACGGGGAAACTTCGCGGCGTTTTTCATTGCTTCGGCGGCTCGCTTGATGGGGCAAATGAAGTTCTTGATCTCGACCACCTCGTTTCGTTCACTGGAATTGTTACTTTCAAAAACGGCGAGGCTGTGCGAGAAGTTGCCGCACAAATCCCGCTCTGGAAATTCATGGTGGAGACCGATTGCCCATATCTGGCGCCTGTCCCTTTTCGCGGAAAACGTTCTGAACCAGCGTATACACGTATCGTGGCAGAAACGATCGCCGCGGCGCGAGACATCCCGCTGCAAGAGGTTGCCGAGGCGACCACCGAAACCGCGGAGCGGTTTTTTCAGTTCAATCGGACGTGAACATGAATAATGATAGGACGCGACCACAGCTTGCTCGCCGTGGCGAGGGTGCACCGAAAATGCGCGACAAAATGGACGGCTTGGCGATCCGTTGCTACGCCTTGCTTCTCGCGATACTTCTCGCATCCTGCGCGGCTCCAGACACGCGGCATCAGATTGTCGTCAGCACGCGTGAGCAAAAGCTCGCCCTTATTGATCGCGGCAACGTCCTGGCAATTTATCCAGTCTCTACATCGAAGTTCGGATTAGGCGATTGGAGGGGCAGCCGTTTTACGCCACTGGGTAAACTGGAGATCGCCCAAAAAATCGGCGACAATGCGCCGCCTGGCGCGGTCTTCAAAGATCGACGGCGTACTGGCGAAATCGTTGCACCGGATTCTCCGGGCCGCGACCCCATTGTCACGCGCATTTTCTGGCTGCGCGGACTGGAGGCTCAAAATGCCAACGCGCTCTCCCGAGATATTTACATTCACGGCACTCCGGAAGAGCGACGTATCGGAACGGCTGCGAGTTATGGATGCATCCGGATGCGCTCGAGCGACATCATACAACTGTACGACATCGTGGGAACTGGCGCCGCGGTTACTATCGTGAACGCGCCGCTCGCTGCTGCCGTTCCAAGTCTGGTGTCCGCTCATTCGATGGCTGACTCTAATCCGGCGCCATTCGTGATGCGATAAGCTGTAGCGGAGTTGGTCGCGCCGGCGTACCGGCGAGACAACTTTCACCAAGCCGCGGTCAGCGACCAGGGGCTACAATTACGGCAGCTTGCCGAGATGCTCTCTCGGCGTCTCTCGCGACAGCAATGCAATGTCAGCGTCCACCATAATACGCACCAACTCGTGGAAACGCACCTTCGGTTCCCAACCGAGAGTCTTTCGCGCCTTCGACGCGTCACCAACCAATATATCGACTTCTGCTGGACGCTCATAGCGCGGATCGTGTTTGACGTATTGCTTCCAGTCCAGGTCGGCGTGGGCAAAAGCTGCTTCGACAAACTCGCGCACCGTGTGGGATTCGCCGGTAGCAAGCACGAAATCGTCGCCTTCGCCAACCTGCAAAATTCGCCAGATGCCTTCAACGTACTCAGGCGCAAAGCCCCAATCTCGCTTCGCGTCCAAATTGCCGAGGAACAATTCCTTTTGCAGCCCGTGTTTGATTGCTGCAACAGCACGCGTGATTTTGCGAGTAACAAACGTTTCACCGCGCCTCGGGCTTTCATGGTTGAACATGATGCCGTTGCTCGCGCAAAGAGCGTAGCTCTCCCGATAGTTGATGGTCGCCCAATATGAAAAGAGCTTCGCGACACCATATGGACTGCGTGGCCAAAACGGTGTCCTCTCCGTTTGCGGCACCTGCTGCGCCTTGCCAAAGATCTCACTGCTCGACGCCTGAAAAAAACGGGAATGCAATCCGGATTCGCGGATCGCCTCTAGAATGCGAATTGTGCCGACACCCGTGACGTCCGCAGTGTACTCAGGAATATCGAAGCTCACGCGCACGTGGGTTTGCGCTGCCAGATGATAAATTTCGTCCGGCTTTAGCTCATACAGAAGCTTCACGAGATTCACGGAGTCGCTCAGATCTCCGTAATGCAGAAACATTCGCACGCCGTTGATGTGGGGATCAGCGTAAAGATGGTCAATCCGGGAAGTGTTGAAGGTGCTGGCGCGGCGAATAATGCCGTGGACTTCATAACCCTTCTCCAGGAGCAACTCGGCCAAATAGCTACCGTCCTGGCCGGTGATGCCGGTGATCAACACGCGTTTCATCGGCAACAATTGTAGGGCGTTTGATTCGCTCGCGCCAGCTCGCTCACCCTTCGGGCTTCCCGTCCATGTCGCTCAACTCCCGTCGGCTCCATTCTGCGAAACGCCAACGCAAGAACATCAACCCGGCGTCTCACACAGACGCCCTACGATTCCACAGTGTCAGCTAGCCCTCTGGCGGCGAAACCATGATTCGCGCCAAAACGGCGCGTTGCGCGCCGATCAATGCAGCGATGCCTTTGCGCGCGAGCCCTAGCATCTCATCTAGTTGCGACCCCGAAAAAGTTGCTTCTTCACCAGATCCCTGCACTTCTACGAATTCGCCGTCTTCAGTGGCCACAAGATTGAAATCAACGGTGACAAGCTTGTCCTCTTCGTAATTAAGGTCCAGTACAGCCTGCCCATCCAGAATACCGGCACTCACTGCGGCGAGCAATTTTTGCATTGGGGGAGCGTCGAGTTTTTTTTCTCTCACAAGTTTCCGGCAGGCAATGGCGAGGGCCAGACTGGCTCCTGTGATTGCAGTGGTGCGTGTTCCTCCGTCGGCTTGCAACACATCGCAATCGACCCAGATCGTGCGCGGCCCGAGCTTCTCGAGATCGACAACTGCTCGCAGGGAACGACCGATCAAGCGCTGAATCTCTACACTGCGACCGTCGAGGCGACCTTTTGCGGCGTCGCGCGGCTTTCGCGTCTGCGTCGAATATGGAAGCATCGAATACTCGGCTGTAAGCCAGCCGCCAGTCACTCCCTGCTCTTTCATCCAGCGCGGCACAACTTCTTCAATGCTGACGCCGCAGATCACACGGGTTTGCCCTATCGAGACAAGCACCGAGCCGCTTGCATGCGGCGCGACATTCAACTCGAAGTTAATCGAACGAATTTCATCGGGTCCGCGGCCGTCATTTCGCTGCATGGCCAAGAACTTAAATGTAGCCGGGATTTGCGCGATGAAAGATTTGAGATTGTCCGAAAGGATTTCAGTTTGGAGGATAGTGTTCCCGCGTTCAGCGGTTGCTGTTCGGCCCTGGTAATCGGCTTGACGCACTGCGCAGCTCATCGTTGTGTAATGTTTTTTGAATGAAAAATAGCGCCCAAAGCCAGATAGCGATTTGCATCGCCGGAGCGCACCGCTCAGGAACATCGATGGTTACAAGGCTGTTGCACGCCTGCGGTCTCTACCTCGGTGCCAAGGACGAATTGATGCCCGCGCAAGCCGATAATCCTGATGGGTTTTGGGAACACCTCGGGTTCGTAGCCCTGAATGACGAGCTGTTAAGTGAGCTGGGCGGAGCCTGGGATCTCCCTCCCAAAAGTGATGAGAATTTCGCACATGCACGGCTAGATCATTTGCGCATGAAAGCGCGGCTGCTGATCGAAAGATTTAATTCGGCAGGTCTCTGGGGCTGGAAAGATCCGCGCAACAGTTTGACGCTGCCTTTTTGGCAGGACCTGCTGCCTGGCATGAAAACGCTCATCATGGTGCGCAATCCATTGGAAGTCGCCCACTCTATGAAGGAGCGAAATGGAACTTCCTATTCGTTTGGATTGCGGCTTTGGGAAATCTACAACCGGCGCGTCATCGAGACGGCAAGCGAACAAAATCGGCTGGTTACTCATTACGATTTGTTTTTCGAAGACGCGGAAAGGGAATTGCGGCGAATTGCGCATTTCATTGGTCTGCCCGATGCGGCAGTAGACAACGCAGCCGGGCTGGTAACAAAGCAAAGACGCCACACTCATTTCACGGTTGAGCACCTGATTGATGCCCGCGTCGCTCCGGAAGTAATCGACGTTTATCGTGCATTGACTGCCGAAGCATCGCCGAAAGGCTGGAGTAGAGGAGCGCCCGCGACGGCTCCGCAGGCCGCGAAATCAACCAAGCCGGATTTGCTTCCCGGAACGGTGAGCAGGTTAAATGCCTTCGTTCCAGAAGGGATTGTGCAAATCGAGCATCTCTACGGCAAGCTTCTCGCGCAAGCGGACGCCCGCCACGAGAGAGAAGCCGTGCAACTCAAGAGCGAAATCGAGAGGCTCAGCGCCCACCTTGCTCAAACGGAAGCTCGGCACAAGGCACAAGTGGAAGAACTCACCGAACGCCTCGAGCGCATCAATCAGCTTCTTCACGACAAAAGCGTTAGCCTTGCGGTGAGCGAGACACGGAGAGAACAGCTGCGAAACCGTCTGCGAAAACAGTTGCAAGCTGCTAAGAAGCTTTGCGGCCTCGTAGGCGACGTTGATAACGCAGCAGCAAGGCTTCGATCTTCGACGCGCTGGCAAATCGCAAACCCGATTGCCGCCTTAAGGGCAAAGCTTGCACCCGCGCACTCGCGGGACTTGTTAGGCTACGGGCACTTGGAAAAAATCGTGTCGACTTACGAAAAGTGGTTGGCTGCGCATCCTGAGATTGCTGAAATCGATGACCAAATCCGAGCCTTGGCCCTGGATGAAACTTCAGTCGGTGCGCAGAGAACATCGCTTGTCGAACCCCCGGCGCCAACGCGTCCAATCGAGTTTCCGGTTCACCCCGAGGTCGAAGTTTCAATTATTATTCCAGTATTTAATCAATTTCGTTTTACGCAGGCTTGCCTGGCGTCGATTCAGGAACACCAGCAAACTGAGCACTTTGAAGTCATTGTAGTGGACGATTGCTCAACCGATGAAACAAGTGAGGCTATCCCGCTAATACCGGGCGCTGTACACGTCCGCAACGAGAAGAATTCCGGTTTCATCACTTCCTGCAACCATGGCGCAGAAAAAGCTCGTGGAAATTACCTCCTCTTTCTGAACAACGACACGCTTGTAAAGGCCGGGTGGTTATCAGCCTTACTCAACACGTTCGCAGAGCAACATCGAACCGGAATTGTCGGCTCAAAGCTTGTTTACCCCGATGGTCGGCTGCAGGAAGCGGGCGGCATTATTTGGCGGGACGGATCAGGATGGAACTACGGCAAGTTCGATGATGCTGCCAAGCCGGAATACAACTACCTGCGCGAAGTAGACTACTGCTCCGCGGCCGCTTTGATGATTACCAAATCGTTGTTTGCCAGTGTCGGCGGGTTTGATTCCCGCTACGCGCCTGCCTATTACGAGGACACCGATCTCGCGTTCAAGGTTCGAAAAGCCGGTTACAGGGTGTTATATCAGCCGCTGAGTGAGGTTATCCACTACGAAGGGGCGACCAGCGGAACCGATCTCGCAACCGGAACAAAGAGACACCAGGAGATAAATCGCTCAACATTCGTCGAGGTGTGGGCGGACGAGCTAAGCGCAAAGCCGGTGAATGGCGATGTCGCATTTTTGCGCCAGGCCCCCCCTGATCGCAAAAACATTCTGGTGATAGACCATCACGTCCCGATGCCGGATCACGATTCGGGATCGCTCAGAATGTTCCAAATGTTAAAGATTCTGCGCCAACTTGGTCATCGCATTACGTTTGTTCCCGATAATCTTGCAAATACTCGTCCCTACGCCGGCGAACTACAGAAGCATGGAATCGAAGTTGTTTATCATCCTTATGTCAAAAAAGTGCGAGATTACCTCAAATCGCACGGTTCCAACTTCGACGTAGTGGTGCTAAGCCGATGCGATTTTGCGCGTAGACATATGGCAGATGTTCGACTGCACGCACCACAGAGCCGCATCATTTTTGATACGGTTGATCTTCACTACCTCCGCGAAAACCGCGAGGCGCAGCTAACTCAGGATCCTGAAGTGCACCGCAAGGCACATGAGAAACAGCAGTTGGAAGATGAATTGATCAACCAGGCCGATGAAACCTGGGTGGTAAGCCCCGTCGAACAGCAACTGCTCCAGAAGAAGTGGCCTGGCAAATCGATTCAACTGGTTTCCAACATTGTCGATATCCAGGGATCAGCAACCCCGTTCGAACTTCGACGAGACTACCTTTTTATCGGTGGATTCCAGCACAGGCCAAACATCGATGCGGTTCTGTTTTTCGTGCAGAAGATATATTCACTGGTGAGCGAGCGTCTGCGCGATGCCAAGTTCTACATCATTGGCGACAAAGCGCCGCCGGAAATCGTTGCACTGGCAACTGATAGGATTGTCGTCGCGGGATTACAACGAGATGTTCGCCCGTTTTTTGATACCGTAAGATTGTCCATTGCGCCGCTGCGATTCGGCGCCGGCGTAAAAGGAAAGATCAATCAAAGCATGGCTTTTGGCGTGCCAGTGGTTGCGACCTCACTGGCTGTAGAAGGAATGGAGCTTACCAACCATCGAGACATTTTAGTCGCAGACGAGCCGGAAGATTTTGCGCGGGCATTGATAGAGCTATACGAATCTGAAGAACTTTGGAATAAGCTCTCCGAGAATGGTGTTAGGAAAACACGCGCTTCATACTCCATCGATACCGCAAGGAAGACGCTAGAATTTTTGTTTGGCGAGAAGCATCTGAAAAGTTTGAATCGATCCACAGCAAATCAGCAACCAGAAATTATGTTGGCAGCCGAAAGCTGATTCTGGTTCTCATCGGTGAGCAATACAAAGCCAGTTGGAGCGATCGTCGGAAAAATCAACGCTGATCCGAATCCGATTCCATTTGGGCAGCGCTCAGTGCTGATTTCATGGGACACGAACGATCCTGCCGGAGCAGAGGTACGCGTATCGGCTTCTTCCGGCGAGGAAAAGGTGGTCAGCCAGGGACGGTCTGGGCAGACAGAGATCCGGTGGGTTGTTGGGTCGACGGCATATGACTTTCGCCTTTACGCCGCCAGCCAGCCCACTGCACCCATAGACTCAGTAGAGGTGAAGCGTGATTTCGAGTCTGTGCCTGTAATTTTCCGCGCGCTTGCAGACGAAGTGTTACGCGGAAAAATCGGCATGGCGCACCTTTCTCAATTTCTGGCAACAGTCATGCCTCACGTCGGCGTTGCAGAACTTTCCCAACTCCTCGCAACAGTCATTCCTCGTTGCCTGCATAGCGGGAAATTCAACGAGATTTTCCGGCTTTGGGAACGCCACGGTTTCCATGTTACGCCGGTGCACTTCTATCAACCCATCCCCGATACTCAGACCCTGCCCGAAGCGCTGTGGGATCGGCCTAGCGAACTGGTAGGCATCGACATGAACGACTCTGGCCAGCTTGATCTACTGCGTAGGCATTTTCCAAAATTCCGGGACGAATATGAGCAGATTCCGATCAAATCGAACGGGGACGGCTTTCATCTTAATAACACACTCTTTGGCGGCACCGACGCCCTGGTGGCTTACTGCATGGTTCGCCAATTTCAGCCGCGCTTGATCATCGAAATCGGCAGTGGGTTGTCATCCCTGCTCTTGGCCGAAGCCGCCCTAAAGAATGACAGTTCTGCTCTCATCTGCATCGAACCGTTTCCGCGCAAGTTTGTTCGAAAGGGATTTCCCGGCTTGCAATCATTGATCGAGAAAAAGGTACAGGACGTCGATTTGAATTTTTTCTCCCAACTCGAATCGGGCGACATCCTGTTTATCGACAGCTCCCATACGGTGAAAATTGGCGGAGACGTCAATTATTTGTTCTTGGAAGTTTTGCCGCGTCTAAAACCCGGAGTCATTGTGCACGTCCACGATATCTTTTTTCCTTTTGATTATCGGCGCGATTGGGTACTGGATGAGTTTCGTTTTTGGACCGAGCAATACCTGCTGCAGGCGTTTATGATGTTTAACTCTGAGTTCGAAGTGCTAATGGCCAATAGCTACCTCAACCATTACCATCAGGAAGATCTCAAAGCGACTTTCCCGAATTCACCTTGGTGGGGCGGAGGCAGCTTTTGGATGCGCAGGCGACTAGGGAAGGCAGACTGACATACATGAAATGCAGAAGCAGGTAAACAAACCAATTTTCGTCGTGGGGTCGCCGCGGTCGGGGACCAGCATTCTCACATGGTGTCTGGGGCATCACCCGAATTTGTTTCCAGTGCCAGAATCAAACTGGATGGGGGAGTTCGCCCTCAACGCCGCTATCGCCTACCAGACTGGTGCAGCGCGCGGCGATCATTCGATTTTGAGTGCGATGGACATTGACGAGGCGGAGTTCTTCGCCGTGATCGGGCAGAGCGTCAACGACTTAATCCTGCGCCATCGCAAGCATCTGGAAACGAAGCGCGAAACCAGAAGTGTCGAATTGAAAATTGAATCGCGTTGGCTCGAGGCCACTAGCACCGCCGCGGGCCCTAAAGGACGTTGGGTCGACGGAACGCCAGAATATTCCTTCCACATCTGGGGACTGCGGAAGCTTTTTCCTAAAGCCCTATTTATCCATGTATTGCGCGATGTTCGGGCAGTCGTGCACTCGATGGTCAATTTCCATCGCGTGGCAGGAATTCATTTAGTGGCCAACGAGGAGGAAG
>Ga0207693_10005872_pt1 | contig 10189 bp, 11 predicted proteins | sample LARL81metaG_FD_184347 | JGI IMG/M metagenome (GOLD analysis project Ga0207693, IMG submission 184347) | Corn, switchgrass and miscanthus rhizosphere microbial communities from Kellogg Biological Station, Michigan, USA - LAR L8-1 metaG... | ecosystem: Host-associated > Plants > Roots >... | reverse complement strand
AGGTACTACGACGCGTGGATCAGCAAGCGCGGTGACATGAGCGACGTGCCGCTGGCGGCCGATTTCAAGTTCCGGGGCCCGGTCGCGGACTTCGATGACGCGGAGAGCTACCAGGCGATGGCCCGCGAGGCGGGGGCGATGGTCACCTCGTTCACGGTGCGGCGGCAGTTCACCGATGGGAATACGGTGTGCCCGATTATCGACTGGGAGATGGCGCTGCCGGTCGCGCCGATGACGAGCGCAGAGATACTGGAGGTGGAGGACGGCCAGATCGTGCGGGGCGAGCTGATCTACGATGCGCAGGAGCTGCGGGCGGCCATGGCCGCCGCCAGCTGATTGGTGCCAGGACCAGCCGGGGAGCCGTGTGAGCCACGCGCAAGCCAATGAGGCCGCGCTGCTGAAACAGGCCCAGGCCGGCGACCAGGCCGCGTTCAGTGGCCTGGTCACCCGGCATGAGGCCGGGATCAAGCTGCGTTGTTACCGGATGCTCGGTTCGTTCCATGACGCCGAGGACGTGACCCAGGAGGTGCTGGTGCGTGCATGGCGGCATCTCGGCTCGTTCGACGGCCGCTCGTCGCTGCGGACCTGGCTGTACCGGATCGCCACGAACCGGTGCCTGACCAGCCGCGCCCGGCGGTTTCCCGAAGCGCCGGCGGCAGCCGCCTTCGTCCCACCTCCGCCGAATGCCCCAGAGGTCGAGGTCGCGGACCTGCAGCCGTTCCCCGACGCCTATCTCGGCGGCCTGGCGCCGCAGGAGCCGGGCGCGGTCTATGACCTGCGGGAGAGCGTCAGCCTGGCGTTCCTGACCGTGATCCAGCTCCTGCCCGCCCGGCAGCGAGCGGTGCTGCTGCTGCGGGACGTGCTGGGCTTCAGCGCCGCCGAGACCGCCCAGCTGCTGGAGACGACCGTGGCGGGGGCGAACTCGGCCCTGCAGCGCGCCCGGGCCGCGCTGGAACCGCACCGCGCCTCCGGCCGGATCCCCGGCAAGCCGCGGCCGGCCGGTGACGAGACCGAGCGCCAGCTGCTCGGCAGGTACGTCGCCGCGTGGCATGCCAACGACGTCCCCACGCTGCTGTCGCTGCTGCGCGAGGACGCCTTGCTGACCATGCCGCCGTTTCCGGCCGCCTACCGGGGCCGTCACGCGATCGGCCAGTTCCTGCGCAGCGTGCCGGCCGGCGGGCGCCTGGATCAGATCACCCTGGTCCAGGCCAGGGCGAACCTGCAGCCGGCGGCGGCGGCCTATGTCCGCGACAACGACGGCGGGGGCGCCACCGCCTACGGGATCATGGTCTTGACCGTCGACGGCGATCACATCATCGAGATCACCGGCCTCGCCGACCCGGCGCTCTTCCCGGACTTCGGCCTCCCGGCCCGCCTGGAGGGATGACATGGCTTACGACGAAACCCTCGCCGCGCGGATCCGCGAGATCATCGGCGGCATCGACGGCGAGGTCACCGAGCGCAAGATGTTCGGCGGGCTGGCGTTCATGCTCAACGGCCACATGTTCACCGGGGTCGTCGGCGACGAACTGATGCTCCGCCTTGGCAACGCCGGCGCCGAGGGTGCGCTGCGCCGCGAGCACGTCCGCGAGATGGACTTCACCGGCCGTCCGATGAAGGCGATGGTCTTCGTCGAGCCCGCCGGCCTGCACGGAGACGCGCTCGGCGAATGGGTCACCAGCGCCGCCGCCTTCGCGCAGTCACTGCCCCCGAAATCCCGCTGACCAGGCCGCCGGAGTTACGCCGCGGGCCGCCGCACTTAGGCGCGCCCGGCCTGCCGAGACGGGCGACCGCGCGGGGCTGCTTGAAGCTCGCGGCGGAGGTCAGGTCCCTTCTCGAAGGACATGATTGAATTTCACAGCGCATGCCACGGTGAGACGCGATTTACCGGGCGCGTCACCTCAATTGCAGCACGCGAATGAACGATATGTGCGCGGTCTCGCGGACGAGCTATCGAGAGACCTCAAGCGCCTATTCGGCGATCGGCTCACTGGCGTGGGACGAACCGGATCGCGTTGCGTAATCAGTCCTCGTCTGGAGCGGCGCGCACACTGCCGCCGATATGGACGCTTTAGCGGCGATTTAATGCTGGCTGCTGACAGGAACCGAATGGTTGATCTGCGTGCCGGGCAGGGACTGGGTGCTCTGCCGCGCTGGTCGTTCCAGCGACTGCCCTAGGCGGGCGCCTGGAGTAGGGCATAGGCCGCCGGTACGGTAGTGGCCATGGTCAGCGACCACCGGAGCCGGATTCGGATGCCCACGGCGGCACTCGGGGCCGGGGGGCCGGTGGTCTCCCGGATCGGGCTGGGGCTGGCCGCTTTGGGCCGCCCGGCGTACATCACCAGCGGCCGTGAGGAGGACCTGCCCGACCGCAGCGTGGCCGGCCTGCGGACCCGGACCTTCTCGATGCTGGACGCGGCTTATGCGGCCGGGGTCAGGTACGTCGACGCGGCCCGTTCCTACGGCCGGGCGGAGGAATTCCTGGCCGGCTGGCTGGCCGAGCGCGGCCATGCGGACGTGATCGTCGGTTCGAAGTGGGGATACCGCTATACCGGTGGCTGGCGGCTCGACGCTGCCCGGCAGGAGGTCAAGGACCATTCGCTGGCCATGTTCACGACCCAGCTGGCGCAAAGCCGGGCCCTGCTCGGTGACCGGCTCACCCTGTATCAGGTGCATTCGCTGACCCTTGACTCCGGATTGTTTACCGACGCTGCGCTGCTGGCCGCGCTGTCCCGGCTGCGCGCCGGGGGGGTGATCATCGGGCTGAGCGCGAGCGGGCCGCATCAGGCGGAAACGATCCGCCGGGCGCTGTCGGTGACCGTTGACGGGCAGCAGCTGTTCACGGCGGCGGAGGTGACATGGAATCTCCTGGAGCCATCGGCGGGCGCCGCCGCGGCCGAAGCCGCCGCGGCCGGGTGGGCGGTCCTGGTCAAGGAGGCGGTCGCCAACGGGCGGCTGACGCCGGCGGGCGGCCCGCCGGCGCCGTTGACCGCGCTGGCCGCGGCGCGCGGTGTCACCGAAGACGCGATCGCGCTGGCCGCCGCGCTGGCCCAGCCGTGGGCATCGGTCGTGCTGTCCGGCGCCGTCACCCGCGCGCAGCTGGATGAGAACCTGGCCGCGCTCACCGTCGGCCAGGTCCCGCCGCTCAGCCTCGCCGAAGCCCCCGGCGCCTACTGGGCGGAGCGGGCGGCCAGGCCATGGCACTGAGCTGTTCCCCAGCCCGCCGCCCGGCGTCGTGACCGTCGACCGCGCGGGCTGGGCGGCACCGGGGGCCGCCCAGCCCTGCTCCGAGAACGTCCGCATACGCCGCGGAAATCTGTCAGTTACGGACGGAGGCTGACGGGAAGCCGTCACGGAGAGCAGCTTGAGGCTCCGCCGCGGCCGTGCAAATATCCGCCGTATCTGGAGTCCGAATCTGGGTGTCTTCGCTGTAAGCGCCGCGGGTGTTTTGTGTGCATTTTTCCTGCATGGTGGACGCGTTACCTGGACAGTGTCTCCGCCGTGCGCCTGACACAAATCCCCTTGTCGTTGCTGTTCTTAGAACTAAGCGGCTACTGCGTGAACACTGTTCAGCACATGTCAACACCGCAGACGTCCTGGTCAGGTGCGGCATAAACAGGGACGGCTCCAGATAACCGCCTGATCTGTGCTTGCAGGTCTCGCGATCGGCCACAGCTGACGTCGCACATTAGTGTCAGACAGGTGCGTCATCAGGCTGCGCGGGTCTGGCTGGCACCCGTTGCTATCGCCGGCCGGTGTTCAACGCGGCCAAAGCTGTCAGCTGCCGTGCCAGGGGCGCTACGGGCAGTTCAGTACTTTTGGCCGCAGCGCCTGGGTGTGCAGGGGTAGCAGCTCAGGCGCCGCGCGATGAGCAGCACGGGCAGGAGCAGCCAGATGAAGCCCCACCTGCCGTGGGTCGCATTGACCAGCATGGCGGTAGTGATCCCGATGCCTGCCAGCACGGCGATCAGGGGCGGTGCGAAGCGCCCGGACAGCGGCCGCGGCTGGGTACTGGAGGACCTGGCGGCCGGGCCTGGGGTGCGAGCCGGGTGGCGGGAAGATCGGCCAGCAGATCCCTGAGCTCACTCCAGGTTCGCGCGGCCAGGGCCCGCGTCATCCGCTCGTCGAACTCCCTGGCCGTCAGGCCAGCCCGGCGGCGCCGCAGATATTTGTCCGGGCAAATCTGATGTGCCCTCTTGACGGAGGCCGGGCCCGGGCTTTACGTTTCGTGAAACACCGTTCGACGATGTCGAACGCGTTTCGAGCAGGATCCCATCTCGCCTGAGGGAGGTGAGAAGCCCCGGCCGCTCAGGCGGCCGAGGGCCAACCACATGGCAGCACCACCTACCACCCCCCAGAAACTCGCAGCCGAGTTTCTGGGCACCGCGTTCCTCGTGTTCGTGGGCGCAGGCTCGGCCGCCGCGACCGGCGTGATCGCGGCCGGCACCAAGGTCCCGTTTTCCATGGCGCAGCTCGGGATGATCTCGTTCGCGTTCATGCTCGTCATCGTCGGCGCGGTCTACGCGATCGGGCACATCTCCGGCGGTCACATCAATCCCGCGGTCACGCTGTCACTCGCCGTGTCCGGCAAGTTCCCGTGGCGAGAGGTGCCCGGGTACATGATTGCCCAGCTGGCCGGGGCGATAGCCGGGGCGGCCTCCATTTACCTGACGCTGGGCAGGCTGGCCACGGTCGCGGCCGGCGGCGGGGTGACCGCCTACAACCCGGCGACGATGGGCTTCGGGCGCGGGCTGGTGATCGAGGCGATCGGCACCTTCATACTGGTCTTCGTCATCTTCGGCGTCATCGACCACCGCGCGGTGCCCGGCTGGGCGCCGATGGCCATCGGCGCCGTCGTCTTCGCCGTCATCATCATCCTCGGGCCCGCCACCGGGGCCGCCATCAACCCGGCCCGTTACCTGGGCGCGGTGTTCATGCTGAAGGCCTTCGGCGGCACGGTCCTGTGGTCGCAGCTGCCCGCCTACCTCATCGGAGAATTCGTCGGCGGCGCGCTCGGCGGCCTGGCGTGGGTCGCGATCGGCAGGGTCCGCGAGGACGCGGCGATGACCAGCCTCGCGCCCGGCGACCCCGCCCCCAGCACCGCCAACTCGGAAAAAGTCAGTGGAGCCACGTCATGAAGAAGCTCATCAACAGCCCGGAGACGGTAGTCACCGATGCCCTGGAGGGTGTCGCCGCGGCGCATCCGTCGCTGTCGGTGGATGTCGAGAACAAGGTGATCACCCGGGCCGGCGGCCCCACGCCCGGCAAGGTCGGCCTAGTGTCCGGCGGCGGTTCCGGCCATGAGCCGCTGCACGGCGGCTTCGTCGGCTACGGGATGCTCGACGCCGCCTGCCCGGGCGAGGTGTTCACCTCGCCGGTGCCCGACCAGATGCTTCTCGCGACCCAGGCGGTCAACGGCGGCGCGGGCGTGCTGCACATAGTGAAGAATTACACCGGCGACGTGCTGAACTTCCAGATGGCGGCCGAGATGGCCGAGGACGACGGTATCGAGGTCGTCCCGGTCGTGATCAACGATGACGTCGCGGTGCAGGACTCGCTCTACACCGCGGGCCGCCGCGGCACCGGGGCCACGGTCTTGGTGGAGAAGATCGCCGGGGCGCTGGCCGAGGAGGGAGCGGACCTGGCCGCCGTCGCGGCGGTGGCCCGCGAGGTCAACGAGCGGAGCCGGTCTTTCGGCGTCGCGCTGAGCTCGTGCGTGGTCCCCGCGGCGGGCAAGCCGACCTTCGAGCTGGGCGAGGCCGAGGTGGAGCTGGGTATCGGCATCCACGGCGAGCCCGGCCGGACCCGGGCCGCCCTTACGCCCTCCCGTGAGCTGGCCGCGGTGGCGCTGGACGCCATCCGCGCCGACATGCCCGTCGGCGGTGACCTGCTGGTGATGGTCAACGGCATGGGCGGCACGCCGCTGATCGAGCTCTACCTCGTCTTCAACGAGGTGCGGAAGTACCTGGAGGCCCACGGCGGGAACGTGGCGCGGAACCTGGTGGGCAACTACATCACCAGCCTGGAGATGCAGGGCTTCTCGGTGACGGTCTGCCAGCTCACCGACACGCTCACCCGGCTCTGGGACGCGCCAGTGGACACGCCGGCCCTGCGGTGGGGACGCTAGGCTCAGCGATTCCCATTGTCAATAAGGGAGCCATCATGGACGCTGAGGTCTTCCGGGCCTGGATCGTGTCGGCCGCCGGGGTCATCGAGGCCAACCGCGATCACCTGACCCAGCTGGACGCGGCGATCGGCGACGCCGATCATGGCATCAACCTGTCGCGGGGCTTCACCGCCGTGCTCGGCGCCCTGGACGCCGCGGAGGCTAAAGCCGCGACGCCCGGGGCCATCCTGACCCTGACGGGTAACACCCTGATCTCCAAGGTAGGCGGCGCCTCAGGCCCGCTCTATGGCACGGCTTTCCGCCGGGCCGGAAAGGCGCTGGGAGGCGCCGCCGACGTCGACTTGGCCGCGCTGTCCGCCGCGCTCGATGCGGCCCTCGCGGGCGTCCAGCAGCTCGGCGCCGCCCGCGAGGGCGACAAGACCATGGTCGACGCGCTGGCGCCTGCGGCCAGGGCCTTCAGCAAGGCGATCGCGGCGGGGGCGTCGCCGGACGACGCCCTTTCCGTGCTCGTCGAGGCGGCCACGGCCGGCGCCGCCGCGACCGTACCCATGCAGGCGCTGAAGGGCCGCGCGAGCTACCTCGGCCCGCGCAGCGTCGGCCATGAGGATCCCGGCGCCGTCTCGACCGCGCTCATCCTCGGCGCCCTCGCCGGCGCCGCGCAGGCCGGACGATGACCGCATCCAGTCGCTACCGGGGTCAGCCGGTGTCTGAGGGCATCGGCACCGGGGGGATCTACCTCGGCGACGCTCCCGGCGAAGCGGACCGGGGCCAGCCGAACCCGGGCGAGGACGACGTGCGGGCGGCGTTCGCCGCGGTCGCGCAGGAGCGGGCCGCGCTCGCCGGCCGGCTGCGCGAGCGCGGCCAGGATCTCGAGGCCGGCATCGTGGACATCGGCGCGCTGATCGCGGCGGACTCCGCCCTGGTCGGCCCGGCGATCGACGCGGTGCGGGCCGGAGCCGACGGCGTCGCCGCCGTCAGGGCGGCCGCCGAGGCTCAGGCCGCCGTGCTCGCCGCCCTGCCCGACCCCGACCTGGCCCAGCGGGCGGGCGACGTCCGCCAGGTGGCCGCGGCCGTGGTCGATCACCTGCGCGGGAACACCGCGCCCCCGCTCCCCGCGGGAACGTTCATCCTGGTCCGCCGCGAGGTCGACCCGGCCGACCTGATCCAGCTGGCCGATGGCGGGCTGGCCGGCGCGGTGTCAGTCGCCGGCGGGGCCAGCTCCCACGCCGCGATCATCGCGCGCGGCCTCGGGCTGCCCATGCTGGCGGGCGCCGACCCGCGGGTGCTGGCCGCGGCGGCAGGGCACCCGGCGATCCTGGACGCCGGCGCTGGCGAGCTGATCGTCGACCCGGACCCGCAGACCGAGCTCGACCTCGCCGCGGCGACCCGCGTAACGCCGGACCTCGTGGACCGTGCCCCGCAGAGAGTCACCACGGCCGACGGCGAGCCGGTCACGCTGCTCTGCAACGTCGCCTCGGCCGCGGAAACCCGGCTTGGCCTGTCCGGCGGCGCGGCCGGCGTGGGCCTGCTGCGCACCGAGATCCCCTTCACCGGCGCCTCGGGCTGGCCGTCGCAGGCCGATCACCTGGCCCGCCTGACGCCGGTCCTCGGCCTGCTCGCGGGCAGGCCGGCGGTCGTCCGGCTGCTCGACTTCTCCGGCGACAAGATCCCGCCCTTCCTGGCTGACCAAGAACCCGGCCTGGCCGCTCTGCTCGGCGCGCCGGAAGCGCTCAGGGACCAGCTCCGGGCGATCCTGCTCGCGGGCGCCGATACTCAGCTCGCCGTCCTGGTCCCGATGGTCAAGGACCTGGACGAGGTGGCCCAGGTCCGCGCCGCGCTCGCCAAGGCCGCCGCCGAAGCCGGTATCGACCCGCCCGAGCTCGGCATCATGGTCGAGGTCGCCGCCACCGCCGCCGCGGCGGCGGACTTCGCCCCGGCGGCCGACTTCTTCTCCGTCGGCACCAACGACCTGGCCAGCGAGGTGCTCGGCGTGGACCGGGCCGGCCCGCAGACCCGTCCCGCGCTGGCCGCGGACCCCCGCGTGCTCGCGCTCATCCAGAAAGTGGTCCAGGCGGCCAGCGGAGCCGGGGTGAAGATATCCGTCTGCGGCGACGCGGCAGCCGACCCGCTGGTCCTGCCGCTGCTCCTCGGCCTCGGCGTGCGGACGCTGAGCGTCGGCGCGGCGCGCGTGCCCCAGGTCGCCAGCTGGATCGCCGCCACCGACACCCGGGCGGCCGCGCTCAAAGCCGCGGGGATCCTCGCGGCGGGCCAGGAAGAGGCGAACCGGTAATGGCCGTCCGGACCTGGAGATCCTCAGCTCAAGGCGGAGAGCACCACGCCGCCGCGTCCCGCGCCCAGGTCCCGGGAGACGGCCCGGGCCGCCTCGGCGACCGCGCGGGCCAGCTCGTCGCGGGTGCCCGGCACGAGCAGCCGGTCGGCCGCGCCGACGACGCCGATCGCGCCGGCCACCACGCCGTCCCTGGACACGATGGGCGCCGCGATCGCGGCGTCACCCACGGTCGCCTCCTGGTCCTCGACCGCGTAGCCGCGCTGCCGGACCCGGGCCAGGGCCCGGTTCAGCGCGGTCCTGGTGGTCTTGGTACGCCCGGTCAGCGGGGCCAGCTCGCCAGCCAGGGCCCGCGCGCGGTGGGCCTCGGGCAGAAAAGCCACGATCGCGTGGCCCAGCGCGCAGGCGTGCCACGGGATGGCCGCGCCGACCTCGAGGATCTGCACGGTGTCGTCCGGCCGGAACACGTGGTGCAGCACGATGACCCGCGATCCGGACAAGGTGGCCACCCAGACCGCCTCGCCGGCCCGCTCGGCCAGGGATTCCGCCCACCGCAGCGACCGGGCGCGCAGGTCAGATCCGTCCAGGTAGGCGTTGCCGAGCTGCAGCACGCCGGGGCCCAGGCTGTACTTGCCGGTGTCGGGGTCCTGCGCCACCAGCTCGTGGGCCTCCAGGGTGCGCAGCAGCCCGTGCACCGTGGGCTTGGCCAGCCCGACCCGGTCGGCGATCTCGGTCACGCCGAGACGCGGCGTACCGGAGCCGAGGACGGCGAGGATCTGCGCTGCGCGCTGCACCGACTGGATCATGACACCCTTTCAGCATCGCCGAACAACATTCAGGATATGCCATGACCGCTGCCACCGTCGGAATCGTCCTCGTCTCGCATAGCGCCGAACTCGCCGCGGGCGCGGCGCACCTGGCCGCGCAGGTCAGCGGCGGCACGGTGACCATCATCGCGGCCGGGGGCACCGACGACGGCGATCTCGGGACCAGCGCGGCCAAGGTGGAACGCGGGCTCAGCGACGCCGAGAGCGGCGCCGGCGTGGTCGTGCTGCCGGACCTGGGCAGCGCGGTACTCACCGTCCGGGCGGTGCTCGAGGATCATGGCGACGCCGAGAGCGTGCTGCTCGCCGACGCGCCGTTCGTCGAGGGCGCGGTCGCCGCGACGGTCACGGCCGCCGCGGGCGGCGACATCAAGGCGGTCGTCGCCGCGGCCGAGGAGGCACGTCATGTCCGCAAGCTGTGAGCAGGTCATCACCCTGGCCGGCGACCTGCACGCCCGCCCGGCCGGGGCGCTCGCCGTGGCGGCCGGCCGGTTCGCCTCGGCGGTGTCGGTCACCGCGGGCAGCCACACCGCCGACGCTAAGAGCGTGCTCGGGGTGATGGGCCTCGGCGCCACCAGCGGCCAGCACGTCACCGTCTCCGCGGCCGGCCCGGACGCCCAGGAGGCCGTCGCCGCCCTCATCACCATCCTCACCCAGGCCACCAAGGTCGGCGGCTTACTGCGCAATCAGGCTGGCCGCTGCACGCGGTAGTCGATGAACGTGGCGAAGGGCGACTGCCGGACGCCGCTGGGCAGCAGCGAGGCCTCCGTCAAAGGCGCCCTGCAGCGCGCCCGGGCCACGCTCGAGGCACGCCTGCCCGCCGGCCGGGAGCACGCGCCGCCGCCGGGCTCCCCCCGCGAACGCCAGCTCGCCAGCCGCTTCGCGGCCGCCGTCGAGACCAGCGACATCGACGCCGTGCTCGACCTGCTTACCAGTGACGCGTGGCTCACC
>Ga0207693_10005871_pt1 | contig 10190 bp, 11 predicted proteins | sample LARL81metaG_FD_184347 | JGI IMG/M metagenome (GOLD analysis project Ga0207693, IMG submission 184347) | Corn, switchgrass and miscanthus rhizosphere microbial communities from Kellogg Biological Station, Michigan, USA - LAR L8-1 metaG... | ecosystem: Host-associated > Plants > Roots >... | reverse complement strand
GCTGACCGATCCTGACGATCCGCGGACGCTGTGGCGGATCACGATCAAGGAGCCATCGACCAAGCTCGACGCGCTGGAAGTTCTGGCGCCGACCTTCGCCGCGCGATCGATGTAACAGTTTCTTGCTGCCGCGGCACGCCAGCCGCCGCTCGCGCATCGGCCCGAGGGCCGAATGCTTTTGGCCGATACCCCGGTTTCGAGGCCGACCGCTTTTCCGCTACACTGCAAGCAGGCCGCATATACGGCGGCCGCGGAGTGAAGCAGGCGCATGGTCCGCAGGTTCCTTTCGCTGGTGTTCGCCTTCCTGCTGCTGGGGCTGCAGCAGGAGCTGCTGCTGCATCCGCTGACACACCTTCCCGAGCTCAAGGCGAGGCATCACTCCGGCCTCAAGCTGCCGACAATCGATGTCGCCTGCGTCGAATGCTCGTTGCTGGCTGGCGCAACGCACGCCGCAGCCGGATCGCCTCTGCCAGCAGCGTGCGACGCCGCCGCGGCCGAGTGCATTGCATTCGAGCCGGCGGCGCGCTACGTCGCCGCTCCTTCGTACTACCAGAGCCGCGCACCCCCTCTGTCCCTCTAGATCGCTTCGGCGCGCCGCGATTCGTTCGCGGCGCCGGTTCATACGACTAGAGGAGTATCACCGTGTCCAGGAAATTCCTGGCGCCTGGCGCTTTGGCGCTGGCGCTGTTCGCCGCTACGCCCTCGTGGGCGGCAAGCGACGCCGATCTCGCGCAGATCCGCGATGAGATCCGGCAACTGAAGGAAAACTACGAAGCGCGCATACAGGCGCTCGAAGCGCGGCTCAAGGATGCCGAGGCTGCCGCGGCGAAGCCTGTCGCCAGCGCCCCGATTCCGGTGCCCGCGGCACCGGCAACGTCTTCGTCCAGCGGCATCGCCGCGTTCAACCCGGCGATTTCGGCGGTGCTTCAGGGCCGCTACGCCAACCTGTCGCAGGATCCGGAGAAATATGCGATCAGCGGCTTTGCCGCCGGCGGCGAGATCGGTCCGGGCAAGCGCGGCTTTTCGCTCGGAGAATCCGAGCTCGCGATTTCGGCCAACGTCGACGACAAGTTCGCCGGCAACCTGATCGTCTCGCTGACGCCGGAGAACACCGTGTCGGTCGAAGAGGCCTACGGCATTCTCACCGCGCTGCCCAATGGCTTGACGCCCAAGTTCGGCCGCTTTTTCTCGGGCCTGGGGTATATGAACGAGCAGCATCAGCACGCCTGGGACTTTATCGACGCGCCACTCGCGTATCAGGCGTTCCTCGGCGGGCAATACGGCAACGACGGCGTGCAGCTCAAGTGGGTCGCGCCGACCGAGCAATTCCTCGAATTCGGCGCCGAGGCGGGCAACGGCGCCGGCTTTCCGGGCTCCGAGCGCGACAAGAACGGCGCGGGTAACGGCGTCGCCTATGTCCATGCCGGCGGCGATATCGGCGCGAGCCACAGCTGGCGAGCGGGCCTGTCGTATTTGCAAACCCGCGCGCAGGACCGCGAATTCGCTCAGACCGACATCGCCGGGAACGATGCGCAGCTCGGCTTCAGCGGCACGAGCCGCGTCACGATCGCCGATTTCGTCTGGAAATACGCCCCGAACGGCAACGCGCAGGACACCAACTTCAAGCTGCAAGGCGAGTACTTCTGGCGCCGCGAGCGCGGCAATCTGACCTATGACCGGGACGGCGCGCTCGGCCTGACGCAGACCGCCGATTACGCATCGTCGCAGAGCGGCTGGTATCTGCAAGGCGTCTACCAGTTCATGCCTTACTGGCGCGTTGGCTTGCGCTACGACCGCCTCGATCCGGGGCACGCCGGCTACGGCGCGAACGCCGCGTTCCTGGCAACGCCGTCGTTCAATCCGCAGCGCACGTCGGTGATGTTCGATTACACGCCGTCGGAATTCAGCCGCATCCGCCTGCAGCTGGCGCAGGACCGCACGCGCCCCGGCGCGACCGACAACGAATTATTCCTGCAGTACATCCTCACGCTGGGCGCGCACGGCGCTCATCGTTATTAGGAGAGGCCATGAAGTCACTTGTGCAATCGTTTCTGCTCACGCTGTTCGCGGCATGGGTCATTCCCGCTTCGGCGGCGCTGAACGTGTTCGCGACGGTCCCCGAATGGGGCGCGCTCGCGGCCGAGCTTGGCGGCGACAAGGTCAGCGTCTATACGGCAACCAATGCGTTACAGGATCCGCACCATGTCGAAGCCAAGCCGAGCCTGATCGCGCGTGCACGCGGGGCGGATCTGATCGTCGCCACGGGCGCCGAGCTTGAGATCGGCTGGCTTCCGCTGGTGCTGCAACAGGCCGGCAATCCGAAAGTCCAGCCGGGCCAACCCGGTTATTTCGAGGCTGCGCGATTCGTGGCACTGCTCGACAAGCCGGCGCGTCTCGATCGCGCCGAAGGCGACGTGCACGCGGCCGGCGATCCGCACATCCAGACCGATCCGCGCAACATCGCGCGCGTTGCCGGACCGCTTTCGGCGAAGCTCGCAGAGCTCGACCCGGCGAACGCCTCGTTCTACCAGGCGCGCTACAAATCGTTCGCCGATCGCTGGACCGCGGCGATCGCGCGCTGGGAAAAGGAAGCGGCGCCGCTGAAAGGCGTCTCGGTGCTGGTGCAGCACAAGGCGTTCACTTATCTGATCGCCTGGCTGGGTCTGAAGGAAGTCGCGGCGCTCGAGCCCAAGCCGGGGATCGAGCCGACGACCGCGCATCTGTCCGAAGTCCTGGCGCTGACGCAGCGCCAGCCGGTCAAGATGGTGCTGCACGCCGCGTATCAAAGCGATCGCGCGTCGCAATGGATCGCCGAGCGCGCGAAGATCAACGCGGTCGCATTGCCGTTCACCGTCGGCGGCGACGCGGCCGCCAAGGATCTGTTCGGACTGTTCGACGATACGATCCAGCGTCTGCTCAAGGGGGCGCAATGAATCTCGGCGCCGTCGAGCTGTCGATTCTGCTGCCGGCGCTGGCCGCCGGCCTCCTGGTGACCGCGACTCACGTGCCGCTGGGGATGCAGGTACTCGCCCGCGGCATCGTGTTCATCGATCTTGCCATCGCACAGATCGCCGGCTGCGGCGTCGTGCTCGCCGACCGCTTCGGCTTCGAGGCCGAGGGCGTCGCCGTGCAGGTCGCCGCATTGGCCGCGGCACTGGGCGGGGCGCTCTTGCTCACCTGGACCGAGCGGGTGTGGCCCGACGTGCAGGAGGCCGTCATCGGCGTCGTGTTCATTCTCGGGGCGACCGGAAGCGTGCTGCTGCTCGCCAGCAACCCGCACGGCAGCGAGCACTTGCGCGATCTTCTGGTCGGACAGATCCTCTGGGCGCAGCCGTCGCGGCTGGTCTGGGCCGCACTCGTGTACGCGGCGATATTGCTGCTGTGGTTCGGCTGGCGGGAGCGGCTGGGACGCACCGGGTTTTACGTGTTGTTCGCGCTTGCCGTGACCGTGTCGGTGCAGCTGGTCGGGCTGTATCTGGTCTTCGCGACCTTGATCGTTCCGCCGCTGGCGACACGAACAATGCAGCGAGGAAGACTCGCCGCGTCCTGGGCGCTAGGGGCAGCCGGTTACGCTGCGGGCCTCGTGCTGTCGACGGCGCTCGACCTGCCCAGCGGCCCCGTCATCGTTTGGATGCTGGTGGTGCTGGGCCTCGCCTGCCATGCATGGTTCGGCGCGGCTGCTGCAAGGACGATTCGCCGTGCCGCCTGAAAGCGCGAGCCGCTATTTGCGCAGCATCGCAACGCCCCGCTGCAGGCCGTCGAGCGTCAGCGGAAACATGCGCGGTCCGAGGAGCTCCAGCACCATCTGCGTCGAGCGCGTGTACTGCCAGGTGCGCTCGGGCTCCGGGTTGAGCCAGATCGCGTGGCGGTACGCCGCGATCAGCCGCGCGAGCCACGCCGCCCCTGGCTCTTCGTTCGCGTATTCGACGCTGCCTCCGGGCTGCATCAGCTCGTACGGGCTCATCGCCGCGTCGCCGACGAAGATCAGTTTCCAGTCGCGCCCATATTTGTGCAGCAGGTCGATGGTCGCGACGCGCTCGTTGCGGCGGCGGTGGTTATCGCGCCAGACGTGGTCGTAGACGCAGTTGTGGAAATAAAAATACTCGAGGTGTCGGAACTCCGATTTCGCCGCTGAAAAGAGCTCCTCGCAGACCTGGACGTGCGGATCCATCGAGCCGCCAACATCGAGGAACAGCAGCACCTTGATCCGGTTGCGCCGCTCCGGCCGCATCTGAACGTCCAGCCAGCCGGCGTTGCGCGCCGTGTGCTCGATCGTCGTGTCGAGATCGAACTCGTCGGGCACGCCCTGGCGCGCGAAGCGCCGCAGCCGGCGCAACGCGATCTTGATGTTGCGGGTGTTGATCTCGACCGAGTCGTCGAGATTGCGGAACGTGCGCTCGTCCCAGACCTTGATCGCGCTGCGGCTGCGGCCGCCCTGCTGGCCGACGCGTATGCCCTCGGGATTGTAGCCGTACGCGCCGAACGGACTCGTGCCGGCGGTGCCGATCCATTTCGACCCGCCCTGATGGCGCCCTCGCTGCTCGGCCAGTCGCTGGCGCAGCGTGTCGATCAGCTTGTCCCAGCCGCCAAGCGCTTTGACCAGCGCCTTTTCCTCCTCGCTCAGCGTCCCTTCGATGATCTTGCGCAACCATTCCTCGGGGATCTCGGCGTAAAGGTCGAGCAGGCCGGCGACACCCTTGAAGTAGCTGCCGAAGGCCAGGTTGAAGCGGTCGTACAGCGCCTCGTCCTTGACCAGGCAAGTCCGCGCCAGGAAATAGAAGTCGTCGATGCTGGTCGATACGACATCGTGCTTGAGCGCATCGAGCAGCGTCAGGAACTCGCGGGTGCTGACCGGCAGCTTCGCGGACTTCAGATGGAGGAAAAAGTCGATCAGCACGGCGCTATCGCGGCCGATCGAGCTGGAACTTCAGATGCTGCCGCACCGCCGGCCATTCGCCGTCGATGATGCTGAAAACGACAGTGTCGCGCTTCGAGCCGTCGGCAAGCAGCTGGTGGTTGCGCAGCACGCCGTCCTGTTTCGCACCGAGACGCTCGATCGCGACGCGCGACGCATGGTTGAACCAGTGCGTGCGAAATTCGACCGCGATGCAGCGCAGCACGTCGAATGCGTGCGTCAACAGCAGCAGCTTGCATTCGGTGTTGATCGCCGTGCGCTGTACGCGCTTCGAATACCAGGTATGCCCGATCTCGAGTCGACGGTTGGCCGCGTCGACGTTGAAATAGCGGGTGCAGCCGACGACTTCCCCGGTCGCGTTCTGGCGCACGGCAAACGGCATCGCCCCAAGACGCTCGCGCATGTCGAGCGCACGGGCGATGTATTCGCCGATCCGGTCCGGCGGCGCGACGCTGGTGTACCAGAGCCGCCAGAGCTCGCCGTCCGCGGCGGCGCCGCGCAGCGCGGCCTCGTGCTTCGCTTCGAGCGGCTCGAGCGTGGCATGCTCGCCCTTGAGCGTCACCGGCTCGATGAATGCCATGACGAGACCTTCAGCGTCCGGTGCGCGCCATGAACGCGACGCGCTCGAACAGGTGCACGTCCTGCTCGTTCTTGAGCAACGCGCCGTACAGCGGCGGAACGATGATCTTCTTGTCGTTGCTGCGCAGCGCCTCGGGCGGGATGTCCTCGGCCAGCAGCAGCTTCAGCCAGTCGAGCAATTCGGAGGTCGATGGTTTTTTCTTCAATCCCGGGATGTCGCGCAGCTCGAAGAAGACCTCCAGCGCTTCCTGCAGCAAGGCCTTCTTCAAGCCTGGGAAGTGCACATCGACGATCCGGGCCATCGTCGCCTTGTCGGGAAACCGGATGTAATGAAAGAAACAGCGCCGCAGGAACGCGTCGGGCAGCTCCTTTTCGTTGTTGCTGGTGATGATGACGGTCGGGCGGTGACGCGCGCGTATCGTGTCCTGCGTCTCGTAGACGTAGAACTCCATCCGGTCGAGCTCGCGCAACAGATCGTTCGGGAACTCGATGTCGGCCTTGTCGACCTCGTCGATCAGCACCACCGCCGGCTTTTCCGAATCGAACGCCTGCCAGAGCACGCCGCGCTTGATGTAGTGCGCGATGTCGGCGACGCGGTCGTCACCGAGCTGCGAGTCGCGCAAGCGGGACACGGCGTCGTATTCGTACAGGCCCTGTTGCGCCTTGGTCGTCGATTTGACGTGCCACTGCATCAGCGGCCGGCCGAGAGCGCGCGCAATCTCCTCGGCAAGCATCGTCTTTCCGGTGCCGGGCTCTCCCTTGACCAGCAGCGGCCGCGCCAGTGTCACCGCGGCGTTGACGGCGAGCATCAGATCGGGCGTCGCGACGTAGGTGTCGGTGCCCTCGAACCGCATCGTCATTTCTCCGTCCGGCGCAATCGGCTGCATCGTCGCCTCCTGTTTCGAGTTTAGCGCATAAGCCATTGCAGCAGCCAGAGCGCGACCATGCCGACGCCGATGGTCAACAGCGTGTTGTGCCAGCGCCAGGCGACGACGCCGGCGACGAGCGCTGCGATCAGCTTGACGTTGCCCGCGCCGAGACTCAGCGCCCCCGGTGCCGCGAACACGATCGCCGGCACGACGATCGCGGTCAGCATCGCCGCCGGAACATGACGCAATGCACGCGCCAGCAACGGCGGCATCTCGCGGCGCGCGAACAGCGCGATGAACGACAGGCGCGCGGCAAAGTTGATCGCGCCGACGATGAAGATCAGCGACCAGATCACGAGCTGGCTAGTTTCCAGGCTCGACCTCCGCGGTCGCGCTGCGTCCGAAGATCCGATCGGCGACGACCCCGGCGACGATACCGGCGAGACCGGCGCAAATCATCGACAGCCGCATCGGCATCGCATCCAGCGCGATCGCCGCAATGGCGGCGGTCGCGAACACGATCACCGCGGCCCGCTCATGCAGCAGCGGCGCCAGGATGGCGAGAAAGCACAGGGGCACGACGAATTCGAGCTGCCACGATGCCGGAATGACGGCACCCGCCAGGATGCCGGCGATCGTGGCGATCTGCCACGCCAGCCAGAGCACGGCGCCGCCGCCGACGAAATACGAGACGTTGGCGCGCAGATCCGGCGATTCGCGAAAGCGGCGGATCGCCGAGGCGAACGCCTGATCGGTCAGCAGGAATGCGACCAGGTGCCGCCAGCGCTGGTCGACCGGCTTGAGATACGGGGCCATCGCCGCGCTGTACATCAGGAAGCGCAGGCCGACGACAAAGCAAGAAAGCACGATCACGGCCAGCGGCGCGCCGGCGGCGAGCAGCTGTGCGGCGATGATCTGCGCAGCGCCGCTGAACACGATCATCGACATCGCGAGCGCGGCCACCGGCGAGGCGCCGGCGCTGATCGCGCCGACCCCGCACACGATGCCGAACGGGATCAGGCCGACGGTCATCGGCAGCATGTCGCGCGCGCCTTCGATGAACGCCGGACGGGAGAAGTGAGTGCGCATGGGGAACAAACGCGAAGGGCCTGCGGCCGACGATCGCGCGCCCGCCGCAAGCCCTCAAGAGCATTCGCTCGGATTATAGCGCAGCCGCGCGATAATGGCCGTTTACCAACCCGAAAGAGGAGTCATCCGGTGGATCTTCCGATCAATCAGTTCAAGCGCGCGATCGCATCCGGTCGCACGCCGCTCGGTGCGTGGCTCGGCAGCGGCGCGCCATCGACCGCCGAGGCGCTCGGCTGCGCCGGCTTCGACTTCCTGGTCGTCGACACCGAGCACACGCCGATCGACACGCCGCAGATGATCGACATCCTGCGCACGATCGCCGGCACGCCGGCGCAGGCGATCGTGCGGCCGCCGTGGAACGACATGGTGATGGTCAAGCGCGCGCTCGACGCCGGTGCGCAATCGCTTTTGCTGCCGTTCGTGCAGAACGCCGACGAGGCGCGGCGCGCCGTCGCCTACACGCGCTACCCGCCCGAAGGCGTGCGCGGCGTCGCCGGAACGCATCGCGGCAGCCGCTACGGCACCGTAGCCAATTATCTGAAGCGCGCGAGCGAGGAGATCTGCGTAATCGTCCAGATCGAAACGCTGCCCGCGCTCGCCAAGCTGGACGAGATCGCCGCCGTTCCCGGCATCGATTCGATTTTCATCGGACCGAGCGATCTTTCGGCATCGATGGGCCACCTGGGCGATATCACGCATTCCGCGGTGCAGGAGCATCTGGCGGCCGCCGCCAAAGCCTGCCGGCGCGCCGGCAAGCCTTCGGGCATCATCGGCCCGACGCCGGATATGGTCGCGCGCTTCCTCGATTACGGCTATTCGTGGGTCGCCATCGGGTCCGACATGGGTTTCATGGTGGGGCGTGCACAGGAATACCTGTCGAGGTTTCGCACTGCAAGCGCCGCGGCCGACAAGCCGGCAGCCCGGTGAGCCCGCGGCACTTGTTTTCTTGTACGATGCATGTTTGGATCAGCGGGATCGCGTGATGGAATCGCCGTTCGAGTGCGTGCTCGATGCCAGGGCCAGCCTCGGTGAATGCCCGGTGTGGTCGACCGACGAGCAGGTACTCTACTGGATCGACATCAATGCGCCCTCGCTCAACCGCTTCGATCCCAAGTCCCGCGCAAATCTCGTCTGGCCGATGCCTTCGTCGATCGGCTCGTTCGCGCTGCGCGAACACGGCGGATTCATCGCGGCGCTGCGCGACGGCATCTGGCTGGTCGACCGGGCTGGAAGGCTGGGCGACCGCATGGCCGAGGCGCCGTACGATCCATCGCACCACCGGTTCAACGACGGGCGCGCCGATCGGACCGGACGCTTCTGGGCCGGTACGATGAACGAGCGTCGCGACGCCGCCAGCGGCGCGCTGTATTGCCTCGATGGCTATTTCACGCTGACCCGCGTGCTCGAGGGCATCACGATATCGAACGGGCTTGCATGGAGTCCCGACGGCCGGACGCTCTACCATGCCGACACGCCGGCGCGCACGATCAACGCCTATGCGTTCGACGAAGCCGCCGGCACCGTCAGCGGCAAGCGCGAATTCGCCCGTTTCGACGGCGAGACCGAACGGCCCGACGGCGCGGCGGTCGACCGCGACGGCTGCTATTGGATCGCGTTCTATCGCGGCGGCAAGATCGCGCGCCTGTCGCCGCGGGGCGAGCGCCTCGCCGAATATCCGGTGCCCGCGATGTGCCCGACGATGTGCGCATTCGGCGGCCCGGACCTGCGCACGCTCTACGTGACGACGGCGCGCCAGCATCGCGAGCCGGACGAGCTCGCGCGGCTGCCGCAGTCCGGCGGACTGTTCGCGATGCGGGTCGACACACCGGGGCTGGAGGAGCCGAAATTCGCCGGCTGATCGCCGTCCGCTGACGCGGAACGGCATCGACTCAGCAATCTCGCCGACTCCTGCCCGATATCATGCGCCTCGACAGCAGCGACTACGTACCGATCGATGCATCCAGCAGTCTCGGCGCATCGGCCTCGGGGGCATCGTTCGCCACCTCGACCGGCGACATGCTCGAGATCGGCAGCTTCGGCCCCGGCATATTCCGTCTTCGCGTCGGGCCGAACACGCGACCCGACTACGGACTGATCACCGCCCGCGCGCAGCGCTGCGATGTCGCCCAGCCGTCGCGCGGGCTGTGGACGTTCACCGCCGGCGATGGATCGCTCGAGCTCGCCGGAACGCCGTTGACCTTGCGGCTGTTCTACGGCGGCAAGTCCGTGCTCGCATCGATCACCGACCGGACGCGCGACGGCCGCACGCGATTGCCGGCGGTCGGCCGCGCGCGAAACGGACAGTCGTGGCTGACGGCGTACGCGCTCGCGTCGGGGGAACCGGTCTATGGCCTGGGGGCGCAGACTGCCACGCTCAACAAGCGCGGGCAGCTCGTGCAGTCGCAGGTCGAGCCGGCCGGCGCCTCGCTTTCCGCGTCGGGCGCGAGTGTCCCGTTCTGCTGGAGCCCCGGCCCCGGCGGCGGCGCCTGGGGCGTCTATGTCCACACGCCTTCGCGCGTGCTGCACGGGGTCGGCTATCCCGACTGGTCGCAGCGCTCGTACGGCCTGGTCGTCGACGACGAAGCGCTCGATCTGGTCCTGATCGCCGGGCGCGATCCGGCGCAGGTGATCGAGCGCTACGCCGCGCTCACCGGACGCGCACCGGAAGTGCCGCGATGGAGTCTCGGCGTATGGATCGCGCGCCCCGAAGGCGCGAGCGCCGACGACGCCGTGGCGGC
>Ga0207693_10005870_pt1 | contig 10190 bp, 8 predicted proteins | sample LARL81metaG_FD_184347 | JGI IMG/M metagenome (GOLD analysis project Ga0207693, IMG submission 184347) | Corn, switchgrass and miscanthus rhizosphere microbial communities from Kellogg Biological Station, Michigan, USA - LAR L8-1 metaG... | ecosystem: Host-associated > Plants > Roots >... | reverse complement strand
CCGCAGGGTCGAGGCGACGAGGTACGAGAGCGCGCTCGGGTCGTCGACGTTCGCGGCTGCGAGCTCGAGCTCGTCAGGGAGATACGGGACCGCTGCGATCACGCGCCCGAACTGGTTCTGGACGTTGCGCGTCAGCGCCTCGACCTCGGGCGTCTCTTCGACCTCGTCCGGCACCTCCTCGAACCGGCCGACCAGGTACGGATCGTCGCCGACCCGTTCATCCAGCCTGATCCGGCGCACGCCCTGGACGAGGATGCGCAGCGTTTCGTCGGGGACGCGGATCATCTTGTGGATGACGGCGGCGGTGCCGACCTCGTAGAGGTCGTCCCAGCCGGGCTGCTCGGGCTCTGCGTTCTTGACGGTCACGAGCGCGACCAGACGCTCCCCGTCGACCGCGTCCTCGATCAACTTGATCGAGCGGTCCTGGCCGATCGCGAGCGGCGTCATCGACTGCGGAAACACGACCGTCTCCTTGAGCGGCAGCACGGGCAGCTCGGCGGGAACCTCGAGCTCCTCGATCCGCTCCTCGGTCAGGAGCTCGCTCACGCGCTCATCCCGATCTTGATCGAGACCTGCTCGGGCGCAGGCTCGCGCTCGGCAATCGGCATCGTCACCGTCAGGAGGCCGCGCTCATACGTGGCCGAGGCGTTGGCCGGATCGACCTGCTCCGCGAACTGGACCCGTCGCTGGAAGGGGCCGTGCTCGATCTCCATGTGGAAGAAGCGGCCGCGCCAGGCAGGTGAGCGGGTACCCGCAACGACGAGCGCCCGGTCGTCGGCGAAGATCCGCAAGGTCTCCGAGTCGACCCCGGCGAGCTCGACCACGACCCGGTACTCCGGCGGGTCGTCGGTTCGGATCACGTCGACCTGGGGCCGGAACCCGCGACGCATGCCCGAGAAACGGGGGACCTGCCAGAGCTCGTCGATCAGCTCCTGGATCTCGCTCTGCAGGCGGTCGAGATGATCCTTTTTCCCGGGCACGATGCTTAAGGGTAGAACGGCCGTCGCCCCTGCGTCGATTCCCTTCGAGCCTGGATCGAAGCCGGCGATCGCTAGCTTTGTCCTCGAGGGCTTGATGGAGCGCTGGACACGACTGGTGCTGCGGTTTCGCTGGCCGGTTCTCGCCGGCTGGCTTGTCGTGCTGTTCGTCGGCGTCTTCGCATTCACGCACCTGAGCTCGCTGCTGTCGAACGAGTTCTCGGTGCCAGGCACCGACTCGGAGCGGGCGAGGACGATTCTCGAGCGCCACTTCGGCGATCGCAGCGACGGCGCGTTCACGGTGGTCTTCCGGCTCCGGGACGGCGTGAATCGGAGCGTCTACGTTCGCCTGCAACGCGACCTCGACCGGGCGGCCCGCGTCGTCCCGCAATCGACGCCCCGGCGGCTCGTTCCGGCCGGGCGAAAGATCGTTTACGGAGACATCGTCTCGACGCTCAGCCTCGCCAAGGCCAAGGGCTACACCGACGACCTCTTCCGCGCCTTACCGCACCGCGGCGGTGTCCAGTCCTACGTGACCGGCCAGGCCGCGATCCAGCACGACCTCGACCCGATCTTTTCCAAGGACCTGCGCAAGGGCGAGATGATCGCGCTCCCGATCGCGGTGCTCGTCCTGCTGGCGGTGTTCGGCCTCTCCGTCGCCGTGACGATGCCGTTCATCTTCGCCGCCTGCACGGTGATGGCGACGCTGACCGGGGTCTACGTCTACGCGCACTTTCTGACGACCGCGACCTACGTGACCAACCTCGTCTTCCTCATCGGGTTGGGGATCGCGATCGACTACTCGCTGCTCGTCGTCTACCGCTTCCGCGAGGAATTGCGGCGCGGCGGCGACGTCGAGCCGGCGATCGTGCGAACGATGCAGACAGCCGGCCGGGCGGTCGTCTTTTCCGGCGCCACAGTCGCGATCGGGCTCGCCCTGCTCCTCTTCATCCCGCTCCCGTTCGTACGCTCGATCGGTGTCGGCGGCTTCCTGATCCCGGTCGCTTCGATCGCGGCGGCGTTGACCTTGCAGCCGGCGCTGCTGTCGCTCTACGGCCGTGGGGGCGTGGCGCGGATCCCGCTCCTCCCAAGGCGGTTCCGCGCCGAAGAGGACACCGGCTTCTGGCACCGGCTCGCAGGGGCGATCATGCGGCGGCCGCTCGCGTTTCTCGCCGGCGGGGCGGTGCTGCTCGTCGCAGCCGCGATCCCCGTCTTCGCGCTGCAGCTGACGCCGGGATCGGCTTCTGGGATCCCGCAGTTCCCGCAGTCGGTCCGCGGTTTCGACGTGCTCAAGGACTCGATCGGACCGGGCGCGATCTCGCCGACGCAGGTCGTCGTCGACTCCGGCCGGCCGGGAGGCGTGCGCGACCCCCGCGTGCAGGCGGCGATCACACGCCTCGCTGCGACGATCAGGGCAGACCGCGAGACGGCCTTGGTCCGGGTGGCGCCGCGGCAGCCGTTCGTCGACCCGAGCGGGCGCTACGAGGAGCTGATCGTCGCCGGGCGCGACGAGTACGGGTCGGAGGCGGCTCAGAGCTTCGTCCACCGGCTGCGCGGGAAGCTCGTTCCGGAGGCAGGGTTCCCGGGCGGCACCCGGGTGCTCGCCGGGGGCGGCCCGCCCCAGGGAGTCGACTTCCTCGACCAGGCGTACCGCTACTTCCCCTGGCTCGTCGGCGTGGTGCTGGTGCTGACGTACTTCCTGCTGATGCGCGCCTTCCGCTCGGCGCTGCTGCCGCTGAAGGCCGTGATCCTGAACCTGCTCTCGGTCGGCGCGGCCTACGGGATGCTGGTCGTCGTGTTCAGGTGGGGCGTCGGCAACAGCGTGCTCGGCCTCTACCAGATCAGCCAGATCGAGGGTTGGATCCCGATCTTCCTGTTCGCGATGCTCTTCGGCCTCTCGATGGACTACGAGGTCTTCCTCGTCACGCGCATGCGCGAGGAGTGGGACAACGGACGGAGCAACCGGGAAGCGGTCGCGTACGGGCTCGAGCGGACCGGGCGGATCGTGACCGCGGCCGCCATCGTGATGGTCGCTGCCTTCTCGGGCTTCGTGGCCGGGAGGATCGTCGGGCTGCAGGAGTTCGGGATCGGGCTGGCGGTGGCGATCTTCATCGACGCGACGCTCGTGCGAGCGCTGCTCGTCCCGTCCCTGATGGCTCTCTTCGGCCGCTACAACTGGTGGCTCCCTCGCCCGCTGGCGCGGGTCGTGAGGGTTCCGGAGTCGCCCCTGGATCACCCCCGGCGGCCGGCTCTTCGGCCCGCAGGTCGTTAGCCGACTACCATCTCCGCGCGATGAAGGGCGTCATCCTGGCAGGCGGAACCGGCTCCCGGCTGCATCCGCTGACGCGGATCACGAACAAGCACCTGCTGCCGATCCACGACCGTCCGATGGTCAATTTCGCGATCGAGGCGCTCGTCAACGCCGGGATCGACGAGCTGATGCTCGTCACCGGCGGCACCCACGCGGGCGAGTTCTTCCGCCTGCTGGGCAATGGGCACGAGCACGGGATCGACCGGCTTTTCTACGCCTATCAGGAGGAGGCCGGTGGAATCGCCGAAGCGCTCGGATTGGCGGAGCGGTTCGGGGCCGGCGACCGCATCTGCGTCATGCTCGCCGACAACGTGCTGGAGGGGTCGCTACGGCTGCCCGCCGAGAACTTCGCCGCGCAAGAGAAGGGCGCGCGGATCTTGCTCTCGCCGGTCGAGGAGGTCGAGCATCTGCAGCACCTCGGCGTGCCCGAGCTGAACGGCGACGGCCGCGTCGTCCGGATCCTCGAGAAGCCGGCCGAACCGCCGAGCAAGTTCGCCGTCACCGGGATCTACTTCTACGACGAGTCCGTCTGGGACGTGATCCCGACGCTGGAACCGTCCGGCCGCGGCGAGCTCGAGATCACCGACGTGAACAACTGGTACATCGAGCAGGGGACGATGGAGTACGACGTGCTCGAGGGATTCTGGGGCGACGCAGGCGAGTCGATCGATGCCTACTACCAGGTCAACGACTTCGTGCGGGCGAACGGGGCAAACAAGAAGTGATCGACGGCGTCGAGGTGTACCCCCTGCGGACGCATGAGGACGAGCGTGGGTGGTTCATGGAGTTGATGCGCTCGTCGAACCTGCCGACGCCGGTCAAGCAGTCGAACCTCGTCTTCTCGCGCGAGGGCGTGATTCGTGGGCTCCACTATCACGAGCGGGGACAGAGCGACCTCTTCGCGTGCCTGACCGGAATGGTCCGAATTGTCGTCCTGGATCGAGAGACGGGCGAGACCTTTACTGTCGACATCGGCGACGACAATCCTGTGACGGTGTTCGTCCCTGGGATCCACGCGCACGGCTACGAGGCGCTCACAGACTCTCTCTTTCTCTACCACGTGACGGAGGAGTACGACCCTGCCGATCCGGACGAGCACGAGATCGCCTGGGACGATTTGCGTGTGAAGCACCTCTGGAGCACCCAATCGCCGATCTTGTCGAGCCGGGACCAGGCCGCAGCGTCCTAGTCACCGGCGCCGGCGGTCAGCTCGGACGGGCGCTCGTCGAGATCTTCGCCGGTGACGATCTCGTTGCGCTCGAGCACCGCGACTGGGACGTGAGCAACCCGCCGCCGCCTGGGGTCGGGCCCGTCGACCTCGTCTTGCACACGGCCGCCTGGACGGACGTCGACGGCGCCGAGGACGATCCGCAGGGCGCCGCTGCGGTCAACGTCGGCGGCACGAAGCACGCCGCCGAGCTTGGTCCGATCGTCTACTACTCGAGCGACTACGTGTTCGACGGGCAGAAGCGCTCCCCGTACGTCGAGTCCGATCCGCCGAACCCGCTCTCGGCATACGGGCGCTCGAAGGCCTACGGCGAGGCCGCCGCCGGCGAGCAGTCCTGGATCGTCCGCTCGTCGTGGTTGTTCGGGCCGACCGGCCACAACTTCGTGCGGACGATGCTGCGGCTCGGCGCGGAACGGGACGAGGTCACGGTCGTCGACGACCAGGTCGGCTGCCCGACCTATGTCGGCCATCTCGCGGCGGCGACGCGGGAGCTCGTCGAGCTGCCCTACGGGATCTGGCACGTCGCTGCTGACGGCGAGTGCACGTGGGCCGAGTTCGCGCAGGCGATCTTCGAGGAGGCCAAGCTCGAGTGTCGCGTCGTTCCGATCACGACCGCCGCGCTCGGGCGCCCTGCGCCGCGGCCCGCCTACTCCGTTCTTCGCAGTGAGAAGCCGGGGACGCCGCGGCTACCGCACTGGCGAGACGGCTTGCGGGAGTGCCTCGCCCGCATGCGCAGCGGGTAGCGGTCGGCGCCTTCTCGCGGCGGTGCCGTTGCGGTCCCCGCAGTGGACTGTCCACCCGAACTGCCGCAAACGGACATGGCAACGGCACCAAGAGTGTGACGTTTCATCCCCGGGACACGTCTGCTCAGGACAAAACAGGCTTCGAACCTTCGTCCACTAGGCTTCCGCCGATGCGGATCCTGGTCACAGGCGGCGCCGGCTTCATTGGCTCGCACTGCGCAAAGCGGCTCGCGGCCGGAGGCGACGAGGTCGTTGTGCTCGACAAGCTCACCTACTCGGGCAACCGGGCCAACCTCGAGGGGTCGGACGTCGAGTTCGTCCAGGGCGACATCGCCGACCTTGCTGCAGTCACCGCGGCGGCCGAGGGCTGCACGGCGATTCTCAACTTCGCCGCCGAGACCCATGTCGACCGCTCGATCTTCGGCGCCGCCGAGTTCATCGAGACCGACGTTCTGGGCACCTACGTCCTGCTCGACTATGCCCGCGAGCACGGCATTCGCTTCGTCCAGGTCTCCACCGACGAGGTCTACGGCGATGTGCCGGCCGGGGTCTCCTCGAAGGAGGACGACCCACTGCGGCCGTCGAGCCCGTATGCGGCCTCCAAGGCCGGCGGCGATCTGCAGGTGCTGGCCGCGGTCCGCACTTATGGCGTCAACGCGTCGATCACGCGCGGCTCGAACACCTACGGCCCGAATCAGTACCCCGAGAAGATCATCCCGCTCTTCATCACCAACGCCCTCGGGGGCGAGTCGCTGCCGGTCTACGGCGACGGCCGTCAGACGCGCGACTGGCTCCACGTCGAGGACCACTGCGCGGGGATCGAGCTCGTCCTGCGCGAAGGCGAGCCCGGCGGCGTCTACAACGTCGGGGGCGGCGAAGAGGTCGAGAACCGCGACCTCACCGCTCGCATCCTCGAGCTGACGGGCGCCGACGAGTCGCTCGTCCGGCACGTGGAGGACCGACCCGGGCACGACCGCCGTTACTCGCTCGACACCACCCGTCTGCGCTCGCTCGGCTGGACGCCCCTCCGCACGCTTGCCGACGGCCTTCCGGAAACCGTCGCCTGGTACCGCGACAACCGCGACTGGTGGGAGCCGATCAAGTCAGGCGAGTACCTCGAGTACTACCGACGCCAGTACGCGGCGCGTCTCAGCTAGCAGTGCTTTGTGCGCTTGAGCGCGTCCTTCGGCTCATGGCGCTGCGGCTCGAGCTGGGCGGCCGTTTGCAGATACGGCACGGCTTCGGCGCAGCGGCCGAGCTGTAGCAGCGTGTAACCGAGGTTGTAGTTGGCGTAGGCCTCGTTCGGAAAGCCGACGCCGCTGAGCTTGGTGACCGCCTGCTGCAATAACGGGAGAGCGCCGGCGAAGTCGCCGGCCTGCATCTTCGCGAAGCCGGCGTCATTCAAAGCCGACCCGCTCAGTGAGCTCGACGCGGGCGGTGGAGGCGGCGGCGACGGCGCAGTCGTGACCGTCGCAGGTCCGGTGCTGCTCTGGCGCGTGACCGTGACCGTTCTCGGCGCCGGGGGCGCCGAGGACTTCGACTTGTGGCCGCCGTTGGAGAGCACGATCGCCGCGATCGCGCCGCCGACTGCGGCCAGCGCGAGCAGCGCGACGACGACGGGCCAGCGCCTTCGCCGGGCTCGCCGCCGCGTGACCGGCGTGAGCACCGACAGCGGCGGCGCGGCTGGAGGGGTAGCGGCAAACGACCGGGTGGCTCCGGCGGCCTCGGCGAGCGCGGCGCGAAGCGCACCCACGAACTCCGATGCCGTCTCGAAGCGCCGCGCGTGGTCCTTCGCGAGCGCCTGTCTGAAGACGGCGTCGAGCTCCGCCGGCAGGCCGTCGCAGAGCTCGGCAATCGAGGGAACAGCCGCGTTGACGTGCGCAACCGCCTCTGCCGTGATCGACTCGCTCTCGAACGGCCGCCGCCCGCTGAGCAGCTCGAAGGCGACGACCGCGAGCGAGTAGCGGTCACTCGCAGGCGTCGCTCGCTCGCCCTGCGCCTGCTCGGGCGAGAGGTAACCGGCGGTGCCGAGCACGGTGCCGGTCATCGTCAGGGAGTCCGTCCCGGCGGCACTGGCAATCCCGAAGTCCGCGACATGGACGACGCCGTTTCGGTCGAGCATTAGGTTCCCCGGCTTGACGTCGCGGTGGACGACACCGTGGCGATGGGCGGCGTCGAGCGCGGTCGCCGCCTGCTCGAGCCACTCGAGCGCCTGCCCGACCTCTTGCGCCCCGCCTGTCCGAATCCGTTCCTCGAGCGAGCCGCCGCCCAGGTACTCCATGACGATGAACGGCCGCTCCGCGTGCTCGCCGACGTCGAACACAGTGACGATGTTCGGCTCTCCGGAGAGCCTCGCCGCGGCGAGTGCCTCCCGTGTAAAACGCCCCCGGACGGATTCGTCGCGCGCGTAGCGTTCGCTCAGCAGCTTGACGGCCACTGCGCGGCCCAGGACAGCGTCCGTCGCGCGATAGACCTCGCCCATGCCGCCGAGCGCGATGCGCTTGGGCGAGCGGTAGCGAGGAGGGAGGATGTCGGTCTCGACAGGCATGGAAAAGAGAATGCCCGCCGTCTAGCCTGCCCGCGCCGGTGAACTCGAAAACGCGTGCTCAGAGCGAGATTAGGAGGCTGTAAAGGATTGACAGGGCCCGTCCGCGAATGCGCTACCCTCGACCCGTTCCGGGGTCCCGCGGCATGTCCATTCGCCCCTTCGCCATAGTCCTCGTTGCCGCGCTCGGCCTGGCCGGTGCGGGTCAGGTCGCCTCGAAGACGGTGCCGCCGCCGACGATCCGCACCCAGCCGACCTTCTTCATCAGCGGGCACGGCTGGGGCCACGGCCTCGGCATGAGCCAGTACGGAGCCTACGGGTATGCCCAGCACGGCTGGACCTACGACCGCATCCTCAAGCACTACTACACCGGCACGACGATCGGTCCGGCGCCGGTCAGCCGGGTCCGCGTCTTCCTCCTCGACAGCGCCAAGCCGGTCACGATCTCGTCGAAGCTCCCGTTCCAGGTCGTCGACGCAGACGGGTCGAAGCACGCGCTCGACGCCGGCAGCTACTCGGTCGGTCCCGGCTACAAATACAAGGATCCGACCAATCCGCAGGGCAAGCCGACCGCATTGCCGTACCCGCTCGAGTTCAGGCCCGGGGCGACCGCGCTCGCGCTGAACGGCCGCGGTTACCGCGGCTCCTTACGGGTACTCAAGCCCGCTCCGGCGAAGGTGCGGATCGTCAACGTCGTCGATCTCGACCTCTACCTGCGAGGCGTCGTCCCCTCCGAGATGCCGAAGACTTGGGCGGCGGAGGCGCTCAAGGCCCAGGCGGTCGCGGCGCGCTCGTACGCGCTCTCGCATCTGCATCCGGCCAACGCCTTCGACCTCTATCCGGACACACGCGACCAGGTCTACCTCGGGGTCCCGCACGAAGCGCCGCCGACCACGGCCGCCGTGAACGCCACCGCCGGCCAGGTCGTGCTCTACAAGGGCAAGGTTGCGAGCACGTACTTCTTCTCCACCTCCGGTGGGCGGACGGCCTCCATTCAGGACGTGAACCCTGACGTGCCTCCGATTCCCTACCTCGTCTCGGTCCCCGATCCCTACGACTCGATCTCTCCGTATCACAACTGGGGGCCATACCAGTACACGGCGCGCAAGCTCGCCCGCGGCATGAAGTCGCCGGGCAAGTTGCTCGACGTCCAGACGGTTGCGTCGTCTTCAGGCCGAGTCCAAAGCGTCGTCGCGACCGGGTCGAGAGGTCAAGTGACAGTGACGGGCAGCCGGGTTCGCGCGGCGCTCGGGCTTCGGTCGACCTGGTTCCAGGTCGGCGTGCTTGCTCTCGGCGCTCCTGCGACGCCGCTCACCTACGGCACCGCGACCGCCTTGAGCGGGACCGCGAGAGGCTGCACGTCGGTCGAGCTACAGCAGCTCGATCCCGCCGCCGGCTGGAAGACCGTCTCGACGATGACCCCGCGCGGCGGGACGGTCGCGCCGAAGATCAGGCCCAGTCAGTCGAGCCAGTTCCGCCTCGTGGTCGGCAAGATCGCGAGCGACCCGGTCCCGGTAGCTGTTGCGCCGTCAGTGCGGCTGCACGCACCGGCCGATCTCACTGGCTTCTGGGGCCTTGTCAAGCCCCGGGCGGCCGGAACGACGGTGACGATCCAGCGGCAGGCGGGCTCCGCGTGGCGCTCCGTCGCGAGCGTGAAGACGACGGCCCAAGGAAGGTTCACGGTTTCGCGCGCCGTGACGCCTGGCACCTACCGGGCAAAGGTTGCCGCCAGGGGCTTCGCGGCCGGCCTCTCGAAGCCGGTCACGATCTAGGTCTGATTTTCAAGTAGTTCGTCGTCCGGGACTTCTCGAATCTGGCGCGCCGGCGAGCCGACCACGACGGCACGTGGCTGTACGTCGCGGGTGACGATCGCGCCGGCGCCTACGAAGGCTTCCTCGCCAATCTCGATCCCAGGTAGCAGAACCGCAGCGCCGCCAATCCGGGCCCCGCGTCTGATCCTGGGACCCTTGATCAGGTCAAGGCGTTTCTCGGTGCGGCCCATGTAATTGTCGTTCGTCGTCGTCACGCACGGGGCGATGAAGACGTCGTCCTCGAGAATTGAGTAAGCGGTGATGTAGGCGTGCGCCTGAATCTTGGTCAGAGCCCCGATCGTGGTGTCATTCTCGACCAGCGAGCCGCGACCGATGACGACATCGGCACCGATCTCAACGCGCTCGCGCACGCACGCCTGGTCGCCGACGATGACGCGCTCGCCAAGTTTGGTTCCGGCAAACACGACCGCGCCGGTCGAGACGATCGTGCCGGCGCCGAGCTCCAGCGGCGGCAGCTGCTCACGCTTAGCGGTCGAGCGCGGGGACAGCGTGGGCTGCTTGCCGACGACTGCGTAGTCCAGTATCTGGCAGTCGTCCCCGATCACCGTGCCTGG
>Ga0207693_10005867_pt1 | contig 10193 bp, 9 predicted proteins | sample LARL81metaG_FD_184347 | JGI IMG/M metagenome (GOLD analysis project Ga0207693, IMG submission 184347) | Corn, switchgrass and miscanthus rhizosphere microbial communities from Kellogg Biological Station, Michigan, USA - LAR L8-1 metaG... | ecosystem: Host-associated > Plants > Roots >... | reverse complement strand
GCACGCTCCGGGGACCGGTTTGCGATGGCGGCGTACCTCGGCGACAGCGACTTCTTCGACCACGCTATCGCCGAGTTCGCTGACCGATACGCCAACACGAACGCCGACGACCACTCCTCTCTGGTCCGTGCGATTTCCGAGGGTCGTATCGCCGCATCTGAGACCGACGCCTAGGTCGGTCGCAGCGGGGAGCGGTGGCTGCAGGCTGGTTGAAACATCGGTCGGCGGGAACCCACTAGGTTCGGGCCATAGCTATCGCTTTGACTCGAGAAGGAGCGCCGTCAGCGGCCGACGTCGCTCCTGCTCGTCAACTCCCTACTCCCGCAGCCCGGCGGCTTCGAGGGCAGCGTCCCTCGTTCCCTCGAGATACACGCCGATTACTTCGTTCTCCCGGAACTTCCAGACGACGAAGATCGGGTAGTCCACCTCAGCGCCGCTGAGCTTTCCCGTGCCTCGCTGACGACCAACCACGAGGACGCTGTCTTCGCCAAGGTCCTCCAGTTCCTCTGCCTCGATCCGATAGTCGCTCCAGTGAGCGAGGACATCGAGCATCTGTCGAGCGGTCTCCTCGAGCCCGTGAGCAACGAAGTTGGCTGGCGGCGCAGCCCGGAACGTGACGTCCGGTGCCATCAGCTCGGCCCCTCCCCAGAAGTTTCCCTCCGCCCACCCGGCGAGGACGGGTCGCAACAACTCGCGCTTCTCCTGCGACATCGCCTACGCAGTATCTCGCAGCCTCCACGGGGGCGCATTCGTGCATTGGGGCGCGGCGATTTCAAGCTGCCGTGCCCAGTCGCCCACGAAAATTCGCCCCAGAAGAATCGGCCTGAAAAATGATTCCACTGCCGTGAACCTAACGAGAGCACTGTCCGTATTACTCGCCGAGAGCACCTCCGCCTGGGGAGGGGAGGCATGTGCTCCGTTGTTCCACAGCCGAGCTATAGGAGGAGACCATGGAACAGCAATCGATCCAGGCGAAAGGTACGACCCGACGCTCGCTCTTGGTCAGAGGAGCGGTGGCGGGGGCAGCGATCGGCGCGGGGGGGCTGTTGGCCGAGGCTTCACCGGCCTTTGCAAGCCACGGCCTGACGCGCAAAGACGCGGACATTCTCCGCTTCCTGGCTGCGGCCGAACTGATCGAAACCGATCTGTGGCAGCAGTACAACGAGCTGGCCGGCATCCAGGACAAAGAGGTCCCCGGCGGAACCGGAAACCCGGCCTACCACGATGCTGTCGCGGTGCTGGACGAGGACATGGACCAGTACATCCACGACAACACCGACGACGAGATCAGCCACCACACGTTCCTCAACGCCTACCTGAAGGCGCACGGCGCGGAAACGGTCAACCTGGACCAGTTCCGCACCCTGCCGAGCAGCAAGGCGACCGGCGCGCAGCAGATCGGACGGCTCACCAACCTGATGCAGCTGACCGTCAACACCAGCTTCTGGACGCGTTACCGCAGCGATTCGCAGAACCCCGATTTCGGCGACACCCTGCCGCAGGCCGTCCCGGATCTCGCCGTCGGTCAGCATCCGGCGATTCCCCGAGACGACGGCGACCTGACGCCGAAGAAGCACCTGCAAGCGATCGCCAACACGGCGGGGTTTCATTTTGCCTGGGTCGAGCAGGGGGGCACCAGCCTCTATGCGGCACTCGCGCAGCGGGTCACCCACAAAGAAGTGCTGCGCATCCTGCTCAGCATCGGCGGCAGCGAGATCATGCACTTCCAGACCTGGCAGGACAAGGCCGGCAACGCGCCGGCGCTGACCGACCCCACGACCGGGTTGGAGTTCCCCGACCTGAACGCTGACGGCGAACTGCTCCAGACCAACCTGATCATGCCCGAGCCGACGATCTTCCTCGATCGCAAGTTCCCGATCGTTTCGATCATCCGCCCCACCGAGACCAAGGGGGCGGCGATGGGCACGGTCAAGGCCTTTACCGCCGATGGGCTGTTCATCGGCCAATCGCCGGAGTTCTTCGCCGTCCTACAGGATCTGGCAAAGGCGGCAGACGCTGCCCGACACGGGGGTCACGGCCACTAGCGCGGTGTTGGGAACGCGGGGGCGGAACCTAGGGAACGCCCTTGCGCCAGCCGCCGCACCCTCGGGCGTGGTCCCGTCCGGGGCCTCCGGCGCAGTTGTCGCGCTTGCGGCCGCCGATGAGGTGGTCGTTGCCCGGCCCGCCGGTCAGCAGATCGCTTCCGCCGCCGCGGACCCGACCCTTCCGGTTGCTGGCAAGGCTGTCTCCATAGAGCACGTCGGCGCCGGTCAGTCCCTGGACGCGATCCCTGCCAGACCCCTTTGCCATACCGGTACGGGTAAGGCTGTCGCCGACGATCAGATCCGATTTGGGCCCCCCGGACAGCTTGTCGTTTCCCCCGCCGATCGCCCTCCCACGTGGAGCGAAGCTATCGCCGACGACGAGGTCGTTGCCGCTGGCGCCGGTGAGCTTGTCAGGCGCTCCGCCCCGCGCCTTCCCTGCTCCGATCACCGCACTGTCGCCGATCAGCCGGTCGTGCCCGCCCAGGCCGAGAATACGATCGCGGCTGGCTCCCTTCGCTGACGAGCGCCCGTAGTTGTCCCCGATCATGAAGTCGTTGCCCAATCCGCCGTTGATGTAGTCGGTCCCGGTTGGGCCGGTTGCCTTGCCGGAGGGGCTGGCGTTGTCGCCGACGATTAGGTCGTTGCCCCCCTTGCCCCAGATGTGGTCATTACCGCGTCCCGCCTCGAGGCGATCAGCTCCGTTTGCGCCGTCGATCCTGTCGTTGCCCGGGCCGGCGCAGATCTTGTCGTTGCCGCCTGCCCCGTCGATGGAGTCGTTGCCGCCCTTGGCCACGATCACATCGCGGTGCGGCGTGCCATTGATGTGATTGGAGTGCTTCGTTCCCACGATCGTGGCGGGCGAGCCGAGGCACTTGGGCCGCCCGGCAGCGGCGGTGGGTCGAGCGCTCGCGATCAGCAGGATCGCAGCAAGGGCCGCAATCGCAGCCGCAGGGACAATGGTCGTCATGCGCTTGGGCGCCGTTGCGCCCGCGAACAGGTTCACGTTAATACCGCTCTTTCGTCGCTTACGGGGTTAGCTGACGGGCTCGCGCCGAAGAGCTGGCACTACGCGGCCATCAGGCCGCGATTCGCCCCAACAACATTGGGTCCCCCGTTGCCCGCGAATATGTGGCGGGCGTTCAGCAGGTCGCGGCAGGCTAGCAGGCGGCGATGACGGCTTTGCGGGTCTCAGCCGGTGGGAGGGGCGACGGCGACTCTAGGATCGACGAGCCCGCGGCCGCTCGCGCCGTGCAACTCGTCCTTTCGCGTGAAAGCAGAAGTGCCGCTGCTCTTCGCGCAATGCTGAAGCGCGAGGATCTCGCGGCGGGGTACGCGCGACGGCCGGCAGCCCGGCGGGGCGGCGCGTGCCTTGGCGACGCGAGACAGCGAGCCGCCCACATGGCCGGAATGTCGATAGCGCGACCTGGCGCCCCTTAAAGGCCCTCGCAGCCCTGCCGATATAGGGGAGAACTCGACGAGAGCTCCCCCGGTTCATGAGCCCAACCGCGCCCAGATTCGACGTCGCCATATACATGCCGCTTGCGGCCGGCCACTATCGGCGATCCGGCCCCGTGGGCGGAGGGGCGGAGCTCCAAACCGTGCTGCTGGCACGAGCTCTCGCAGCCCGCGGCGTGAGGGTTGCGCACATCGTCTTTCCGGTCGAGGACTTGGCCCCCGCCATACCGCCCTCACCCAGCTTGATCGAGCGTGCGCCCGACCGCGGCGATGTTCCGCTGATCGGGAGCGCAGCCGAGGCCGTCAACATCTGGCGAAGCATGGCCGACGCCGATGCGGCGGTCTACCTGTTCAGGACGGGTCGCTCTCGTTTGCTCGTCGGGGCAATGTTCTGCCAGGCGCATCGACGCAAGCTGGTCTTCGCGGGCGCGAACGACCTCGACTTCGCCTTCGACGAGGAGCGGAGCATCCATTCGCCGACCAGGGGCTACCGCGCAGCGCTTCGCAGAACCGATGCGATCGTCGCGCAGACGGAGCACCAGCTGGGCCTCGTCCGGCAGGGACTGGGCAAGGACCATCGAGCCACGAGGATTCCCAGCTTCGTCGAGCCCTCCGCCCCTGCGACGCGGGAGCCCGATGGCTTCATCTGGATCGGCAGGTTGATGCCGTACAAGCAGCCACTCGAGTACGTGAGGCTCGCCGAGGCGCTGCCGGATAGGCGCTTCCGAATGGTCTTTGAGGAGGGCGAGGACGATCCAGAGGAGGACCGGGCAGTTTCGAGGCGGATGGTCGCGGAGCTCCGGAGTGCCGCGCGGCGACTCCCCAACCTGGAGCTGATCGGACAGGTCCGGCGGGATCGCGTCCTGCACCTGATCGAGCGATCGTTCGCGGTCGTCTCGACCTCGACCCACGAGGGGATGCCGAACGTGTTCCTCGAGGCCTGGGCGCGCGCGGTTCCGGTGCTGTCTTTTCAATGCGACCCAGGCGGACAGATCAAGGCGCGAGCCGCCGGCCGCACGGCCGGCGGCTCTCATCGAGAGCTGGTCCGGATCGCCGATCTGGTCTCCCGCGATCAGTCGCTGCGCCGGGAGCTTGGCCGAAACGGCCGCCGCTACGTGAACCAGGTGCACGACCCCGTGGCGGTGGGCAACCAGTGGATGACGCTGTTCGACGAGCTGCTGGAGTCGTCGGAGAGTCGGCTGGGGGTCCCCGCTGCGCAACGGACGCAGGGTGAGGCGGCCAGCGTAGCCACCGGATAGCTCGGGGGTGTACTTGGTCTGCCCACGCGGCTTGGGAAGGACTATCGCCACGTGGTACGAAAGCCCACCCACTAGGCCGAGCCGATGTTTCGTCCACTCCTACGCATCGGCTTGACTGTGGCGTTCGATGTCGACTGAGCACCCATGAGCGCGATTCAGCGATACCCCGTTGTGTTCGCTGTCGTCGTGTTGTCGCTGCTCGCCGTTCCCGCGAGCGCACTGGCGGCGCTAACGCCGGCTCCCGCCTCCTACGACTGGGGGAACGTCAATCGCTACGGAACGTCCCCGTCGCAGACGTTCACGTTCACGAACAACGAGGGCTCCCCTGTCAACGTGTCGTCCGTCTCGCTGAGTGGCACCGACGCCTCCCAGTTCTCGACCTTCAACAACAACTGCCCGGGTGCGAACCTCAACGACGGCGACTCGTGCTCGGTCGCGGTCCAGGTCCAGCCGACGAGCGCAGGGGCGCAGAGCGCGTCGCTGGATGTCGACGACGGAGTCGGGACGGCATCGGTGGCGCTGAGCGCCAATGCGCAGGCCGGCACCCTCAGCGTGAGCCCGAACCCGATCGCCTTCAACCCCCAGCCCTGGTACTTCGGCGGGGAGTTCCAGAACGCGAACGTTCAGACCTCGAGCTTCGGGACGGCGATCTCGAGCGTCACGATCACGGGGCCGGACGCCGGGCTCTTCTCGATCAACGGCGGCAACTGCGCCGGGACGACCCTGTTCTCGTTCAACACCTGCGGGATCGGCCTCAACTTCAACCCGACCGGCCCCACCGGCCCGGCCAGCGCGAACCTCGTGGTCACCTCCGACAGTCCATCCAGCCCGACCACGACGCCCATCACGGCGGTCGCCCTCAGCGGACCCGACCCGAACGCGTCGCCCTCGAGCGAGGACTACGGCGCGGTGAAGGTGGGCTCCTCGTCGAGCTCGAGGACCATCCACATCACCAACAAAGGCGACTTCGACCTCCAGGTACAACAGCTGCTGGTGGTCTCGGGAACACCCCAAGGGTTCCCGGTCGCGAACGACAACTGCTCGGGGCAAATCGTGCACGCGGGGAACAGCTGCACCTTCCGCGTGGCGTTCGCGCCCACCACACCAGGCCTCAAGGAGGCGTCGATCTTCCTCATCTCCAACACCCCGGGCCCGGTGACGCAGATCCCGCTGAGCGGCCGCGCCTACCCGGCCCCCTCGGCGGCGGCCGTCGTCTCCGGCACGCCCGCGGTGGGCTCCACGCTCACCTGCAAGACGTCTCACGTCAGCGGGGCCCTCAGGTTCCGTTGGCTGCGGGCGGGAAACCCGATCCCGGGTGCGAGAAGTTCGCGCCGCGTGGCGACCAACGCCGACTACGGGAAGCGGCTCGCGTGCCAGGTGACCGCCCATAACTCGGTTGGATCCGTCACGGTCAAGTCACCCCCGACCGTGCCGCTCGGTCCGCGCAACCTCGCCAACGAGCCACACTCGCTGGTCCGGGAGGGCTCCTGCCGCGTCGTATCGGTACCGCCGGTGGCCGGCGTCAACGTCACCGGCAGGAATCCGGCCACCCCTGAGTCGCCGCTCACCTTCTCGTCGTCGAGGCCAGTACGGGTCCAGCTCGGTTCGATCGACATGCGCGGCAAGGTGGTCCGCATAACGCCGCGCCAACTCTCTTCCCTCGGCGACGGGTCGCACCCGCTGAAGGTCAAGGGCAAGTCGACCTCGCTCGTCCTGGCGCCGTGCTTGCTGAGTGCCAGCGTGGCCGGCTCCGGCGACAGCCAGGTCCGCTACTCAGTCTCCGGAGCGATCGCCATCAGGAAAAGCTCCATCAAGACTCGAAAACTCGCGATCGCCGCCGGGCGCGGCGTCCTCGGAGAGGTGGCCGTGTTCGCGCACGGCGATCCCCAGATCCAGTTCCCCCTCACCGGACCGAGGACGTCCTACAACGGAATCAAGGTCCGCCTCCTCCGCCACACCATCGGGTTCCGGCACCTCCCCGAGGACACCGGCACCGTTGAGGTGGATCTGAAGCATGGCCTCGTCCAGGGCACCGGCGGCAAGGCGAAGGCGGCCGCGGCCCTGAAGGGCGGGCTAGCTGCCAGTGCAGGCGTGCGGACGCTCTGGAAATAGCGCGCCTCCTCGTCCGGGAGGTCCAGGCCCGCCTCACGCGCACCTCACGCGTGATCGACGCGGGCGAAAACCGTGAGCTGGCGCTACTCGAGGGCGTCGCTCAGCCGCTGCACGATCTCCGCATATCCGGACGAGCTGGGCTTGACGACCATGGCGACGACGATATTCAGATTCCGTAGGGTTCGCGTGGGGTGAACGCCGCCGAGCCGCAAGCCGTTCTCAGCCCGCTGACAGAGGCGGCGATCTTCCTGGTCTTGACCGTCGATCCCGGGCGCGAGAACGCCGTTCGCAGCCTGCTGGAGGACGCCAGCGGGCTGAGGCGCTCGGTCGGCTTTCGCATACCCGAGGGCGAGCTCAGCTGCGTGGTCGGTCTGGGCTCTGGGCTCTGGGACCGTCTCTTCGGCGAGCCCCGCCCGGCGGGCCTTCACCCCTTTGCCGAGCTCGAGGGGTCCAAGCACACCGCCGTGGCGACGCCGGGCGACCTGCTCTTCCACATCCGGGCCCATCGATTCGATCTGTGCTTCGAGCTCGCCCAGCGGCTCACGGATCGGCTGCGAGGGCACGCGCCGGTGATCGACGAGGTGCATGGCTTCAGGTCCTTCGACGAGCGGGATCTGCTCGGGTTCGTCGACGGCACCGAGAACCCCGAGGGCGCCTCTGCCGCAGCCGCAGCGCTGATCGGCGATGAGGACCCTGGCTTCGCCGGGGGCAGCTATGTCGTGGTGCAGAAGTACCTCCACGACCTCGAGGCCTGGGACGCCCTCCCGGTCGCGGAGCAAGAGCGCGCCATTGGCCGGCAGAAGCTGAGCGACGTAGAGATCCCGGACGAGGAGAAAGCGGCCAACGCGCACGTCGCGCTCAACACGATCACCGACGCGGACGGCGAGGAGCGCCAGATCCTGCGCTTGAACATGCCCTTCGGCAAGGTCGGCGACGGAGAGTTCGGGACCTACTTCATCGGCTACGCCCGCACGCCGGAGGTGATCGAGGAGATGCTGCGGAACATGTTCATCGGAAAGCCCGCAGGAACGTACGACCGGATCCTCGATTTCTCGACTGCGGTAACCGGCAGTCTCTTCTTCGTGCCAACCGTCGACTTTCTCGACGACCTCTCAGGCACAGACTGAGGGCGATGGAGTGGGCGCATGACAACTATCAACCCAAGGGCGGCCTGCGGATGAGCGGGGACAGGCTCGTTCGCGGTTCCAGCCCGGGCTGGGAGGTCCGCGCGGCAATCACCTCGGAACCGGAAGGAGTGCCAGTGAAATGAGTGCGGCACAGGCGAAGGACAGGACAATCGGCTTCATCGGCCTCGGGCATATGGGGGGCGCCATGGCCGCCCGCCTGCTGGCCGCCGGCTACCCGGTCTCCGGGGAGTCGCGGCATAGAGGCGCCGCAGATGATCTCGTGGAGCACGGCCTGAGTTGGCGCGACACCCCGCGCGAGATCGCCGAGACCGTCGAGATCGTCTTCACGTCGATCCCGAACGACGACGCGCTTCGTGATGTCGCCTCCGGCCCCGATGGGATCGTCGCCGGCCTCGAAGCCGGTAAGACCTGGGTCGACGTGAGCACGGTGAGCCCGCGCGCCAGCCGCGAGGCCGCTGAGCGAACGCGGGCAACCGGAGCCGCCATGATCGACGCGCCGGTCTCCGGAAGCGTTCCCCAAGTGCAGTCGGGAACGCTGACAATCATGGTGGGTGGCGACAAGAGCGCCTACGAGCGCGTCGAGCCGGTGCTGCGCGAGCTCGGGACCCCCACCCGTGTCGGCGAGAACGGCCAGGGCCTCGTCCTCAAGCTCGCGATCAATATCAGCCTCGGCGTGCAGATGCTGGCCCTCTCCGAGGGTCTTCTGATCGCCGAGCGCGACGGGGTCGACCGCGAGCTCGCCCTCGATGTGATGACCGAGAGCCCGATCGGCTCGCCCATGCTGAAGGCGCGCGCTCCGCTCATTTTCCGCCTTCCTAAGGAGGCATGGTTCGACGTCGCGATGATGCACAAGGACATCCGCCTCGCCCTGGAGACCGCCCGTGAGCTGAACGTGGCGGTGCCCTCGGCCCAGGCCGCCGACGAGGTGCTGGCCAAGGCAGAGGGGCTCGGGTATGAGCACCGGGACATCGCCGGCCTGTACGAGGTACTGGGTCGGATGGAGACGGTGCAAACCGAGGCAGGAGCCTGAGCCACGCCCTCAGTCGGTCGTCGGCGGCGGCCTCGACGGCTTCAACACTTCACGAGGCGACTCTCGCCGCTACCCGCGGCGGCCATCGTCATCCCGTCGGCGGCCGTCGCAGCTGGGAAGAATCGCGGGCCCTCCGGCATCGCGGTCGACGCCCACGGCCACGTCACCTCAGCGCGCGGTCCAACCGCCGTCGACGACCAACGTGTGACCGGTCACATAGCTCGAGGCATCCGAAGCCAAGAACAGAAGGGCGCCGTCGAGCTCATCGGTTCGCCCGGCTCGCCCAAGTGGCGTGCGCTGGTTTACGAACTCTTGACCAGCCTCGGTCGCAAGAGTCTCGGCTGTCATCTCGGACGGAAACCATCCCGGGGCGAGCGCGTTGACGCGGACTCCGCGACCCGCCCACTTCACGGCGAGCTCGCGCGTGAGATTGACTACCGCACCCTTTGAGGCGGCGTAGGAGGGAGTGTCGGTTCCGTCACCCGCGACGAGCCCACTGATCGACGCAACATTGACGATCGATCCCGCCCCGCGATCCAGCATCACCTTGGCCGCTGCGCGCGCGCACGTATAGAGGCCTACGGTGTTGACCTCCAGCACCCGACGAAAGAGATCCGGTGACTCGATCTCCTCGTCCTCCGGTGGGGCGATCCCGGCGGCGTTCACGAGCACGTCGACGCGCCCGGTTAGCTCGATCCCGGCCGCGATCAATCTCCCGGCGTCGGCATCAACGGTGACATCGCACTCCACGGCCTCGGCCTCGGCGCCGCCCGCTTTCAATTCCCCGACGAGCACCTCAAGTCGCTCGTACCGTCGCGCACCGACGACGACGGTGGCGCCCGCCGCGGCGAGGACGCGCGCGAACCGCGCGCCGAGCCCTGACGATGCGCCGGTAACGATCACCGTCTGATCGTCGAGACGGAATTGCTGGGTGGGATTGGCCGACGGGCTCACTGCAGCGGCAGCGTACGCGGCCGTGCCGTTTCAACGACGCTTCACACAGAGCAAGAGTGGGCAGTCGACCGCTCAGGCCCGGCTTCACCCTCGTTGGCGTCGAGTACCGGGTGGTTACTCGTTTGCGGGAAAGGAGCAGCGCGGACGGTGCCCCACGCTCGCTAACAAGCGAGACGTTCGACGCCCCGCC
>Ga0207693_10005866_pt1 | contig 10193 bp, 9 predicted proteins | sample LARL81metaG_FD_184347 | JGI IMG/M metagenome (GOLD analysis project Ga0207693, IMG submission 184347) | Corn, switchgrass and miscanthus rhizosphere microbial communities from Kellogg Biological Station, Michigan, USA - LAR L8-1 metaG... | ecosystem: Host-associated > Plants > Roots >... | reverse complement strand
GACCTTTTGCGCGTTCTGCTCGACAATGATCGAGCAGATGCCGCCGGCGCGTGTAATCTTGCCCAGCGCCGTCAGCAGTTCCTCGACGATGATGGGCGCCAGCCCCTCGGTCGGCTCGTCGAGCAGCAGCACTTTCGGATTGAGCGTCAACGCGCGGCCGATCGCGAGCATCTGCTGTTCGCCGCCAGAGAGCTGATTGCCGAAATTCGAGCGCCGCTCCTTCAGCCGCGGAAACATCTGGTAGATTTTCTCGACCGTCCAGGGCCCGGGCTGCGCGACCGCCGTCATGTTCTCTTCAACCGTGAGCGAGCGGAAGATGTTTCGCTCCTGCGGCACCCACCCGATCCCGGCGCGCGCCCGCTGATCCGGTCGCATCGCGGTCAGATCGAGATCGCCGAGCCTGACAGCGCCACCGAAGCGGCGGGTCACACCCACGATGGAGTTGATCAGCGTTGTCTTGCCGGTGCCGTTGCGGCCGAGCAATGCCAAGACCTGGCCATCCGGCAGGCGCAGCGACATGTTCGGCAGCACCACCGCCTCGCCATAGCCGGCGCGCAGGTTTTCGATGGCGAGCAGATCAGGCATCGGCAGCCTCACCGAGATAGACTGCCTTCACCTGCGGATCGCGCGCGACCTGGTCGGGCGGCCCCTCCACAAGCAGCGCGCCGTTGACCAGCACCGAGATGCGGTCGGCGAAGGAGAAAACGAGGTCCATGTCATGCTCGATCAACAGCACCGTGACGTCACGCGGCAGGCTTGCGACCGCCGCCAGGATGTCGTGACGCTCGCTTTCGGGCACGCCGGCGGCCGGCTCGTCGAGCAGCAGCACGCGCGGCTTGGCGGCAATCGCCAGCGCGATCTCGAGCAGGCGCTGCTTACCGTAAGGCAGCGTCGCGGTCGACTCGTTCATGACATCGAGCAGATGGAAGCGCCCGAGCACCTCGGCGATCTCGGCGTTGACGTCACCTCGCGTCCCCATCCGCCGCCACCAGTCGCCGCCGCGGCCGAGCCGCTCCGAGACCCCGAGCCCGATCGTTTCGAGCGGCGTCAGGTCGGCATAGAGCTGATTGATCTGGAAGGTGCGCGACAGGCCGCGCAGCACGCGCTTGTAGACCGGCAGGTCGGTGATGTCGCTGCCCTCGAGCAGGATACGGCCGCCATTGGGCTGGAGCACGCCGGTCAACAGGTTGATCACGGTGGTCTTGCCCGCCCCGTTCGGGCCAATCAGCGCGTGGCGTGCGCCCTGCTCCACTTTAAGAGAAAGATCACGCGTGACTTTCAACCCGCCGAAATTCTTCTCCAGCCCTCTGGTCTCCAGCGCGATGGTCATGGCGTGTCGCCCTCGGGCACGGCCACAGTGGCCTTGCGGCCCGCCAATTGCGTGATGATCAGGTTCGGCGCCCATAGCGCCCAGCGATGCAGCCGCTGGCGGCCGACCAGCACGATGACGACCAGCACCAGCCCGATCCAGAACTGCCAGTATTGCGGCGTGATGGTCGAGAACACCTCCTGCAGCATCCGGAACACGATGGCGCCGATCAGGCCGCCATAGAGATAGCCTGTGCCACCGATCACCAGCACCAGCATCAGGTCGGCCGAGCGCTCGAACGAGAACACGTCGAGCGAGGCGAGCGCGGTCGTCTGCGTGAACAGCGCGCCTGCAATGCCCGCATAGAACGCCGCAAGCGTGTAGATCGCGATCAGGCGGCGGTTGACGGGAATGCCGATCGCCGCTGCCCGCAACGGGTTGTTGCGGATCGCGCGGAGTGACAGGCCGAACGGCGAATGCACGATCCGCCGTGCCAGCAGGAACAGCAGAAACAGCACGACGAGCGCATAGAAGAAGCCGGTCTTGCCGAACATGTCGAAGCCAAATCGGCCGAGGATCGGCTGCATCTCAATGCCCTGCAGCCCATCGGTGCCGCCGGAGATATCGGAAAACCGCTCGGCCAGCGCTTCCAGCAGCAGCGCGATGCCGAGCGTCACCATCAGCCGCGTCAGGTCGACGCCGCGGATTACCAGGAAACTCGTGACAAAGCCGACCACCATGGCAACGAGCCCGGCCACGATCAGCGCGATCACCGGCTCGGCGATGATGCCGTGCAGCGCGAGCAGCCCCGCGCAATAGGCGCCGACGCCGAAAAACGCCGCGTGGCCGAGCGAGACGATGCCCGCATAACCCAGGATCAGGTCGAGCGACAGCGCGAACAGTGCCAGCCGCACGATGTCTGTCATGATGAGATAACGCGACGGAAAGACAAACGCGCAGGCCAGCGCGACGATCCAGAACGCGACCTCGCCCCAGTGCCAGCGTCCCTGCCGGATCGCGTGATAGCCGACGTCGGCTTGCGCGGTCATGGCTTCACCGCACGGCGGGGCGGCCGAACAGGCCGTTCGGGCGCCAGAGCAGGATCGCGATCATCAGGCAATAGATCACGAACGGACCCACCTTTGGGACGTAATACTTACCGGCGACATCGCCGATGCCGAGCAGAAGCGACGCCAGGAACGGCCCGGTGATCGAGGATGAGCCTCCGACCGTGACGACGATCAGAAAATAGATCATGAATTTGAGCGGAAAATACGGATCGAGCCCGAGGATCTCCGCGCTCAGCGCGCCGCCGAGGCCCGCAAGCCCGCAGCCAAACGCAAAGGTGAAGGCGAACACCTGCGGCACGTTGATGCCGAGCCCGCTCGCCGCGCGCGGATCATCGACGGCGGCGCGCAGCCGGCTGCCGAACCGCGTGCGCGCCAGCACCAATTGTAGGCCGACGGTCAGGAGACCGCAGATCACGATGATCATCAGCCGGTAGCGGCCGATGCCGACGCCGAAGAGGTCGAACTGTCCCTCGAGCGCCGACGGCAGCTGCATGAACACGCGTGACGATCCCATGATGTAATCGACGGCAGCGACCGACATGAAGACAAGGCCGACCGAGAACAGGACTTGGTCGAGATGGCTTCTGTTGTAGAGATGGCGATACAGCAGGCGCTCGAGGAGCGCGCCGATCAGCGCGCTGCCCACAAAGGCAAGCGGAAGCCCGGCAAAAAACGGCCAGCCATACCGGTTGACCAGCACCGCGCAGATATAGCCGCCGGTCATCGCGAATGCACCGTGCGCGAGGTTGACGAAATTCATCAGTCCGAGCGTCACCGCGAGCCCGCAGGCCAGCACGAACAGCAGCATGCCATAGGCGACGCCGTCGAACAGATTGGTGAGAACAGAGGTCATCGAAAGCCGTGAAAGCTTGAACGGAAATTCGTCATTCCGGGGCAGCGCGTAGCGCTGAACCCGGAATCTTTTTCAACAACTTCGGGATTCCGAGTTCGCGTCTTCGACGCGCCCCGGAATGACGCCATGAATGACGTCACGACGCTTCGCGTCACTTCTTCGTCTTGCCGGAGTCCTTGACGGCGTCGAACGTCTGGAATTCGACGTTGTAAAGTTCGCCGTCGACCTTCTCGACCTTGCGGATGTAGATGTTCTGCACGATGTCGCGCGTCTCCGGATCGATCGAGATCGGGCCGCGCGGGCTTTCCCACTTCATCCCCTTCATCGCCTCGATCAGCGCGTCGCCGTCGGTTTTGCCGCCTGTCTTTTTCAAGGCCTCGTAGATCAGGTGAATGCCGTCGTAGCCGCTCACCGCCATGAAGCCGGGCCGATTATTGAAGGCCTTCTTGTAGGCTGCGACGAACTCCTTGTTCATCGCCGACGGATGCGCGGCGGAATAGAGATGCGCGGTGACGGTGCCAAGCGCTGCATCGCCCATATTGTTGAGCAGATCGTCGTCCATCACGTCGCCGGGGCCGATCACCTTGATGCCGGCCTTGTCGAGCCCGCGCTCGGCATATTGCTTCATGAAGTTGCCGCCCTGGCCCGCGGGCACGAATACGAACATGGCGTCGGGCTTGGCATCCTTCATCCGCTGCAGGAACGGCGCGAAATCGGGATTGGCAAGCGGCACCTTGACCTCCTCGACGATCTGGCCGCCACCCGCGGTGAAATGTTCCTTGAAGAAGTTCAGCGCATCATTGCCGGGCGCATAGTCTGAGGTCAGGGTCGCGACCTTCTTGATGCCGTTCTTGATGGCCCAGTCGGCGATGATGGTGGAGGATTGCGCCAGGGTGAAGCTGGTACGGACGATATAGGGCGATCTTTCCGTGATGATCGAGGTGCCCGCCGCCATCACGACTTCCGGGATTTTTGCCTGTGTCGCCAGCGGCGCAGCGGCGAGCGCGGCCGGTGTGACGCCGAAACCCGCGATGAAATTGACCTTGTCGTTGACGATCAGTTCCTGCGCCGCCGTCTTGGTCTTGTCGGGAACCGCGGCATCGTCCTTCAGAATGATTTCGACCTTCCGGCCAGCAACGGTGTCGCCATGCTGCTGCATGTAAAGCTTGATCGCGTTATCGATCTGCTTGCCGGTCGAGGCCTGGCCGCCGGTCATCGGCAGGATCAGCCCGATCTTGACGGGATCTTCCGCCCTCGCCGCGCTCCCCAAGAGTCCACCCGCAATTGCCGCGCCCAGCACAAACCGAGTCCAAACCCTGCGACGAACGAACATGCTTTACTTCCTCCCCTCCGGTTTCGTTTTGCGAACCGAGTCCCCCGGCTCCTGCCTCACCATAGCTTAGATCTTACCGCCGTGAAGCCGAGCGGCATGGCGTCTTTTCCGCGCACAAAAGTCAATTGCGACGAATGGGTGTGCCTCGATCTGTGTCATCCACCGGTCGGCTGATCAAATGTCGGAAATCAGTAGTTTTAAGGTTCTATTTTACCTCTCACTCCCTTAATATGCAACGTTATCGGGCTAAGAGTAGATTTGCAGCGCGCCCCGAGAGCCGATGCCCTCAGGGATGATGCCCTGGGGGATACCTTGGGCTCTGACGGCCTTCCGCAGTTGCCAAAGTTATAAGGTTTCAAATTCTCTTATGAATGTTCGTGTCCGCCCATACGAGGCCCTGTTGGCGTCAGCGCTCCTGGCTTGCAGCCTGGCCGGCTGCTCGTCGATCAACGAGAAGCTCTCGAACGGCATGGGCGACTACGTCCCGCAATGGGCTGGCGGCCTGCCGGCGGATGCGCCTCCGCGCCCGGGCACGGCGAAATATGATGAGTTCATGAAGGAGCGCGAGCGGATCAGGCAGCTGCCTGCGGACCAGCGCAACAAGCCCAATCCGGACGACACCCAGGCCGCGCCGAAACAGTGACGTCGTCAGCGAGCCGGCGCGCAGGACTCAGTCGGTGAAAACCACGGTCTTGCGGCCGTTGAGGATGACGCGATCCTCCAGATGATAGCGGATGGCGCGCGCCAGCACGCGCCGCTCGATGTCACGTCCCTTGCGGACGAGATCGTCCGGCGTGTCGCGGTGGCTGATGCGCTCGACGTCCTGGTCGATGATCGGACCCTCGTCGAGATCGTGGGTAACGTAGTGAGCCGTCGCGCCGATCAGCTTGACGCCGCGCTCATGCGCCTGGTGGTAGGGCTTCGCGCCCTTGAACCCCGGTAGGAACGAGTGGTGGATGTTGATGCAGCGCCCGGACAGTTTCGCCGAAAGATCGTCCGACAGGATCTGCATGTAGCGTGCGAGCACCACGAGATCCGTCTTGGTCTGACCAACCATCTCCCAGATTTCGTCCTCCTGCGCGCGCTTGGTGTCCTTGGTCACCGGCAGGAAATAGAAGGGTGTTTCGCCGAAATCGCAGCTCGAATAGGTCTCGCGCGGATGGTTGGAGATGATCGCGGTCGGGTCCATCGCAAGCTCGCCGGTGCGCCAGCGATAGAGAATATCGACCAGGCAATGATCGGATCTCGAGACCAGAAGCATCACCCGCTTGCGCGCGGCGCGGTCGCGCATCTGCCAGTCCATGGCGAAACGCTCGGCGATCGCGGCGAAGCCGGTCTGCAGCGCCGACAATTCCACCGCGAGGTCGGCGGCGGTGAACACCACACGCATGAAGAATTTGTTGGTTTCGACGTCGTCGAACTGCTGGGCGTCGAGAATGTTCTGCCCGCTATTGGCGAGGAACGTCGAGACGACGGAAACGATTCCCGGACGATCCGGGCAGGACAGGGTCAACACGTAGTGGTGATCGGGCATGGCGCGGCTTGATCAAGACTTGAGCGGGGACGGAACGGAGTTCGGCGGCCCTGCTCTAACACTACCGGCACTCTTGCGCCAATGGTCCGCCGCGAGTCAGGATCAACAAATCGCTGTCGACAATGGATGAGAACAGGATCATGGCAGACAGGCTCAACGGATACCGCATCCTCATCCTGGAGACGCGCGAGGAAGCACAGTTCTCCCGCCTGCTCACCGAACAGGGCGCGGATGTCCTGCAATGTCCGATGTTCGCCATTCACGACGCGCCCGACCCTGCGCCGGTCGAAGCCTGGATCCGCCGCTTCATCGCAAAGCCTTTCGACGACCTCGTGCTGATGACCGGCGAAGGGCTGCGCCGGCTGATGAAGGTCGCAAGGCAGGCCAATTGCGATGCGGATTTCATCGCGGCACTGGGCAAGGCGCGAAAATTCGCGCGCGGGCCGAAACCCGGCCGGGCGCTGCGCGAAATCGGATTGGAGCCGCAGGTCACGACCGAGAAGCCGACCTCAGAAGGCATCGTCGAGATGCTGTCGCAGATCGATCTCAAAGGACATCGGCTCGGCCTGCAGCTCTACCCCGACAAGGACCACAGTGCCCTCATCGGCGCGATCTCTGCGCAGGGTGCGGATGTCGATACCGTGCTGCCTTATGTCTATGACGCAAAGGCCGCCGACACGAACATCGTCACGGCTATCGAGGAGATGGCCGCAGGCAAGGTCGATGCGATCGCGCTGACGAGTTCAGGCCAGCCGCGCCGGCTGTTCGAGGTTGCCAAGGCCCATGGCTGCGAGGCCCGGCTCCGCGAAGGTCTGAAGCGAACCCCGATCGCCTCCGTCGGGCCTGTCGTCTCGGACGAATTGAGCACGCACGGGCTCAAGCCCGACATCACGCCGGCGGGCGAGGCCTATTTCATGAAGCCGCTGATTTCGGCAATGGCTTTGGAACTCGCGAAGAGTCCGCCTCGCGCAGCTGCCGCGATAAAGTAGCACCGTCATTGCGAGCGCAAGCGAAGCTATCCGGGACTATCGCCGCGGAGGGAGACTGGATTGCGTCGTCGCTTGCGCTCCTCGCAATGACGTGGATTAGACGGCCCGGGCAACAATGACGGTCCGTGGTTATGGTTCCCTGCGTTCGCAGGGACGACGAAGAGATGATTACTCCGCCGCCTGCTTGGTTTCGCTGAGATACGCGCGGTACGCGCGCCTGATTCCCTCTTCCAGCGACGTCTGCGCGCGCCAGCCAAGCTTCGCGAGCCTCGAGACATCGAGCAGCTTGCGCGGTGTGCCGTCGGGGCGCGACGTGTCGAAGCTGATCGTGCCGGCATAGCCGACGGCATCAGTCACCACCCGCGCGAATTCCGCGATGGTGATGTCCTCGCCGGTGCCGATATTGACCATCTCGGGCGACGAATAGGTCTTCATCAGGTGGACGCAGGCATCCGCCATGTCGTCGACATAAAGAAACTCGCGCCGCGGCGTGCCAGTGCCCCACACCACGACCTCGGCCGCGCGCGAAAGCTTGGCTTCGTGAAAGCGGCGGATCAGGGCCGCGACAACGTGACTGTATTCGGGATGATAATTGTCGCCGGGCCCATAGAGATTCGTCGGCATCACGCTGATGAAGTCGGAGCCGTACTGGCTGCGATAGGCTTCGGCCATCTTGATGCCCGCGATCTTGGCGATCGCATAGCGCTCGTTGGTCGGCTCCAACAGGCCCGTCAGCATCGCATCCTCGCGCAAGGGCTGTGGCGCGAGCTTCGGATAGATACAGGACGAGCCGAGAAACATCAGCTTCTCGGCTTGATGCAGATGCGCCGCATGGATCACGTTCGCTGCGATCGCCAGATTGTCGTAGAGGAATTCGGCGCGCAGCGTGTCGTTGGCCACGATGCCGCCGACCTTCGCCGCCGCCAGGAACACCACCTGCGGAGCGTTGGCCGCGAACCAGCCGCGCACCGCCGCCTGATCGCGCAGGTCGACTTCAGCGCGCCCGACCGTCAGCAGTTTCACATCTTCCTGCACCAGGCGGCGCACCAGCGCGCTGCCGACCATCCCGCGATGGCCGGCGACGAAAACCGTCTTGCCCTTCAGCTCAAACGGCGTGCTTGCCATTGACCGCCTCCTGCCTGGCGATGACGAGATCGCCGGCCACCATCTCTTTCACCAACTGGGCGAAGCTCGTCTTCGGCTTCCAGCCGAGCGTCTTGCGCGCTTTGCTCGCATCGCCGATCAGGAGATCGACCTCGGTCGGACGGAAATAGGTCGGATCAATCCGCACCACCGCCTTGCCCGTTTTCCTGTCGATCCCGGCCTCCTCGATCCCCTTGCCGTGCCATTCGATACTGCGGCCGACCTCGGCGAAGGCGAGTTCGACGAATTCACGCACCGAGCGCGTTTCGCCGGTCGCCAGCACGAAATCATCGGGTGCATCCGCCTGCAGGATCGCATGCATGCCCTCGACATAATCCCGCGCATGGCCCCAGTCGCGCTTGGCCTCGAGATTGCCGAGATAGATCGCGTCTTCCAGGCCGACCTCGATGCGAGCGACGCCGCGCGTGATCTTGCGCGTCACGAAGGTCTCGCCGCGGATCGGGCTCTCATGATTGAACAGGATACCGTTGGAGGCAAACATGCCGTAGGCCTCGCGGTAGTTCACCGTGATCCAGTAGCCGTAGAGCTTGGCCACGCCATAAGGAGAACGCGGATAGAACGGCGTGGTCTCCTTCTGCGGCACCTCCTGAACCAGGCCATACAGTTCGGAAGTCGAGGCCTGGTAGAACCGCGTCTCCTTCTCCATGCCGAGAATGCGGATCGCCTCCAGCAAGCGCAGCACACCGATGGCGTCGGCATTGGCGGTGTATTCGGCGCTCTCGAAGCTGACGCCGACATGGCTCTGGGCGGCAAGATTGTAGATCTCGGTCGGCCGGATCTGCTGCATCAACCGGATCAGGTTGGTGGAATCCGTCATGTCGCCGTAATGCAGCAGAAACGGCACATTGCCGGCGTGCCGGTCCTCATACAGATGGTCGACACGCGCGGTGTTGAAGGAGGAGGATCGCCGCTTGACGCCGTGCACGGTGTAGCCGAGCCCCAGCAGATACTCGGCGAGATAAGCGCCGTCCTGCCCGGTGACGCCGGTGATCAGGGCCACCCGCTGTTTCGAATTTTCAGCCGCCATGTCGTCTCCAAATTCCGCACCAGAGAGAGCCTGCTGACGGCACCAAAGGCGGTATCGCCGACCCGGAGAGGTGGCGCACCCCTAGCATTCACACGGCATGAAGTCTAACCCAAAAGCCGATTGAAATCAGGCCGATAGCCGCCGAAACGAAACGACTTTGAGCGCCAGGGTCGATCGTGGTGAGCCGCACCTTCTGACAAGCGCTGCGGCGTTTTGTCTTGGCACGCCAGTTCCTGCAAGCCTCATTAGCCGAATGGCTTACGCGGAAAAGCCGATATAGGATCGCAGCCGCGACGACGATTGATAGAATAACTCAAAAAGACCGACCTGCGTTCGTTTGCAGCGCACCAATGGTCGGCGAAGTCCAAGACTTTCAGCCAGCGACATGGTCCTTCTGCGGACGTCACGCAGAGGAGCCAATCGTGGGTTTGTCCAGTCGATATTTGGGGTGCGGCCTGCCGCGTCCGGGAGGAACAGGTGGCCTATACGTTGGAAGCGCGCGGGATCTCGTTGCGATTCGGCGGAGTGCGTGCGCTTACCGATGTCAGCTTCGGCGTGAAGGACGGCGAGCTATTCTCGATCATCGGTCCGAACGGCGCCGGCAAGACCTCGATGGTCAACTGCATCTCGGGCCGCTACCGGCCGACCGAAGGCCGGCTGCTTTATCGCGGCCGCGACATCACCACGCTCAATCCCAATGCCCGCGCTTTCCTCGGCATCGGCCGCACCTTCCAGAATCTCGCGCTGTTTCACCACATGAGCGTGCTCGACAACATCATGGTCGGGCGGCACCATCTGTTGAAGAACAACTTCATCACGGGATCGCTGTACTGGTTCACGGGCGCCCGGCGCGAGGAGCTGGAGCATCGCCGCAAGGTCGAGGAGATCATCGACTTTCTCGATCTGCAGTCGGT
>Ga0207693_10005863_pt1 | contig 10194 bp, 10 predicted proteins | sample LARL81metaG_FD_184347 | JGI IMG/M metagenome (GOLD analysis project Ga0207693, IMG submission 184347) | Corn, switchgrass and miscanthus rhizosphere microbial communities from Kellogg Biological Station, Michigan, USA - LAR L8-1 metaG... | ecosystem: Host-associated > Plants > Roots >... | reverse complement strand
CGAAATCGGCGGGACACGGTCGCCACGGTCGCGCGGGCATCGGACTCCACCAGCGCTGGCTCCAGCGGGGCCATCGCATCGACGAGTTGGGCGAGCAACTCATTGCGTGACGCGTTGTACACGCCTGCCCGTGGAACCCGGTCGTGCGCGATGAAGTCGACGTGGTCACCCGCGCGAGAGGCCAACGCCGCCAACAGCAATGCGGCGTCCATCGACCAGTCGAGTCGTGGCCAGCCGCTCGGGTCGCTGGCCGTCGGGTCGACGCCCACCCGGCCCGCCGACGTCCGTCCGGTGTCCAACACGATCACGACGCGGCGGTCGCGCTCCGGGCGCCACGTCCGCACCACCACGTCACCGCGCCGGGCGGTGGCGCGCCAGTCGATGGATCGCACGTCGTCGCCGATGACGTACTCGCGCAGCGAGTCGAATTCGGTGCCCTGACCGCGGATCAGCACCGGCGTCATGCCTTCGAGTTCCCGCAGCTTCGCCAGTCGGGATGGCAAGTGCTTGCGGGCCAGGAACGGCGGCAGCACGCGGATCTGCCACGGCACCCGATGCGAGCTCTGCCGACCGGCCAGCCCCAGCGGGCCGATCGACCGTGCGGTGACAAGCGCGGAGCGCTGGTCGCCGCGGCGTATCGGCCGCAATTGTGTGATGAGTCGAACTTGTTGACCCGCAGCGAGATTGACGGCATGTGTACGTGGCTCTGCGCGGGCGCTTGGCGCCCAGGCATCACGGACCTCGCCGCGGAAGCGCCTGCGGCCGGCGTTCACGACCACCAGCACCGCGTCGATGGGCTGGCCGAGCCGCGCGGCAGTCTCGCCGAGACGGCTGCAGATCAGCCTGCGTGTGCTGGCCGCAAGCCCGACGTCCACGGCGACAATCGCGACCAACGCCGCCAGCAGGACGGCGAAAGTGATTGCGGGCCATGGCGAAATCGTGATCGGCAGGACGCAGATCAGCGCGATCAGGCCGGCGCGGCCGGTCAGGATCACTAGCGCGGCACCGGCACGGCTGCGAGTATGCCGTCGAGGACGCCATCGGGGTTGGCGCCCTCCAGTTCGGCCTCCGGCCGAAGCGACACCCGGTGCCGCAGAGTCGGGCGAGCCATCGCCTTGACGTCGTCGGGTGTCACGTAGTTGCGGCCCGAGAGCCATGCCCACGACCGTGCCGTGGCTAGCAGCGCGGTCGCTCCGCGCGGCGAAACACCCAGCTGCAAGGACGGTGAGTGCCGCGTCGCCGCGACGATGTCGACGATGTAGCCAAGCACCTCGTCGGCCACCAGGACCTCGCGCACCGCCTCCCGACCCGCGGTCAGCTCTGCCGCGCCCGCAACGGGTTTCACAATGGAAAGGTCGCGAGGGTCGAAGCCGCGGGCATGACGGTCCAGGATCGCGATCTCTTGATCGCGTGGCGGCAGAGGCACGTTGAGTTTCAGCAGGAACCGGTCCAGCTGGGCCTCGGGAAGTTGGTAGGTGCCCTCGTACTCGATCGGGTTCTGGGTCGCGGCGACGATGAACGGGTCAGGCAGGGGACGGGCCTCGCCTTCGACGCTGACCTGACGCTCCTCCATCGCCTCCAGCAGTGCGGCCTGCGTCTTGGGCGGGGTCCGGTTGATCTCGTCAGCCAGCAACAGATTGGTGAACACAGGTCCGCAGTGGAACTCGAATTCTGCTGTGCGGGCGTCATATACGAGCGAGCCGGTGATATCGCCGGGCATCAGGTCCGGTGTGAACTGCACTCGCTTGAAGTCCAGCTGCAACGCCGCCGCGAGGGTGCGGACCAACAGGGTCTTGGCGACACCGGGAACGCCTTCCAACAACACGTGGCCACGGCACAACAGCGCGATCACCAAGCCGCTGACGACGGCGTCCTGGCCGACGACCGCCTTGGCGATCTCACCGCGCAAGGCCAGCAGGGCATTTCGTGCGGAGCCCGATGTCGCGGCGGTCTGCGTTGTTGGCTGAGTCACGATTGGGCGACCTGCCTTTCGATGTTGTCGAGTTCGTGAGCGAGGTTGACCAGATCGGGATCGCTGGCCGGCGGCGGACCGAACAGAATGTGGGCCACCGCCTGTGGGGACGACCCGCACCGCTCCGCGACCGCCGTAACGACGGCAGGAGGCTCGGCATCATGGCCGAGACCGATGCGGGGCATCATGCGTTGCAGTGCCGCCGTTCGCAGCGCATCTGCCGCACGGTCACGTGCCCGCCGCGAACGGTACAGGCGTCCACGGCCCTCGACGGTCTCGGAAGCCCGGACCACGACCGGTAATCGCTCGGCGACCAGGGGGCCGATGCGCCGCCCCTTCCACAGCGCCAAGAGTGCGACGACCAGACACAGCTGCAGGACGACCCATATGACTTGGTCAGGGATGAGGTCGGTGATCCTCGCGCTGCCACCGGATTCGGCGCCGGCTTCGCTGTGCTGCGGTGCGTACCAAATCAGTCGCGGATGCGACCCCGCGAGGTTCATCGCCAGCGCGGCATTGCCTTGTTTGAGCAGACCGGAGTTGGTCATGAAGTCGGAGGCGCTGACGACCGTCACCTCACGGCCGTCGTGGATGTACCGGACGAGGGCGCCGCCGTAGCAGCGCGTCACCGGCACGTCGCCTGCAGCCTCGTAGGCATCGCCAAGACCGAGCTGCACCGCGCCCGCGCGTGTCGCCTCCCGCAAGTCGCAATCGGGTTTGGAGTCACCGAAAGTGGTGGTGCCGCCGATTTTGACCTCTGGCGCAAGCGCTTCGCGGGTCCGAGACACCGGCGCTATAAGCAGTCGGTCGCCGGGAAGCGTTGCCAATCTGCTCAGCAGGTCGTCGTCGAACAGATAGAACGTCTGTGCCACCAGGATGAGCGTGTCGGGCCGCGCCGCGTTCTCCACCGCGGCGATGTCGTCGGCCGCGATGACGTCCACGCCGTGCTCGCGCAGGATCGTGACGAGCGCGCGAGCGCCCTCTGGTGACGTCGATTCCGGATCCATCGGGCCACCCGGCCGCGGCGCTGTCAGGTAGGAGGCGAGCGTGGCAACCCCGACTATGACCGCCAACGCAAGCAGGACCCACCGGGCGCTGCGCCACCGCTGCCCGACGGTTGGCCCGACGGCCGTGTCGGTCGGCGTCACCGGACTTCTGCCCAGCCGTCGGACGTGGCGGACAGCGCGGCGGTGCCACCAGACCCCGAAGTGCGCGCCCGCAGATGGTCGTCGAGGTCGGCGACCATCCGATACGCAGCTTCGGTTCCGGGCCGTTCGCCGTAGGTGACGTCGTTGAAAGCCTCTACTGCCCTGGTCAATTCGGTGGCCAGATTTGGTATGGCCCGCCCAGCGTCGCGGGCCAGTTCGGTCGCGGTTCGGCCAGGAACCGGGTCGAGGACGGCGGTCTCCTCCAATTGCCGCGCAACGGCTCTCAGCCGGTGTCGGATCGCGGCCGCCCAATTACCCTCCGCCGCAAACTCTTCGGCGATCTTGCGGTACTCAGCGGCGCTCAGCTCGTGCTCGCCGAACAGAGCGAAATCGCCGCCGCGGTTGGTCCGCATGGTGCGTCGGGCGATGCGTACCGCCACCACTATCGCGATCACCAGCAGGATCGCCAGGACGCTGATCGTGAGCCAACCGCCGGGCATCGATGAGCTCGCGTCGGCCAGCCGGTACAGCAGTTCGTCGAGCCAGGCGACGAGCCGTTCGGTCAGGGATGCCTTGGGGTAGATCGGCTTTCCGAGTTCATGCTGCGCGGCCTCGTGCGCGGCATCGCGGTCGATGTCTATCGTCGGCACGTTAGGCTTGGCGGGTCAGCCAGAGGTGGTCGGTGGAATCGGCGGGAGCGCCGGGACCCCATGCCGCTCCTGTCTGCAGTACCAGGTCGAACGCCTCGGCGCGGATGCGGCGGTCGGTGTAGAGGAGCACGACGACGCCTGCTGAAAACGGTGCGGTGATGATCTGACCGATTGCGCCGCCGATAGACAGCAGGACCAGCGCTACGAATGCCGCCACCGTGGATGACGCTGAGATGAGCAGCATTTGGCCACCGAAGCTGAACGGGACGGCGACGGCCCCGGCGACCACCGCTGCGACGATTCCGCCGAGCAACCAGATGCCGAGCACGCGCCAGAAATCGCTGCGCACCAATCTGAACGATCGCGAGACCGCGGCGGGGATGCCGAGTCGCTCCAGCACGATGATCGACGGTGTGAAGCTGAGCACGGTGACCCCATAGACCAGAAAAACTATCAACGCCAACACCAACGGCACCCCGACGACGCCTGCCGCGACACCGCCGGCGGCGACTGCGACGCCGGCGATGATGAGCACCACGATCGTGACCAATACGATTGCAGCGATCACCTCCAACACGGTGAAGCCGATCAACGCCCAGATCCGGGGCCGCAGCCGGCGCCACGCCTCGCCGACGGTGATAGTCGTCCCGAAGACGGCCCGTCCGATGACGACGGTGAGCATGCCACTCAGCAGGAGGGACGACAGCCAGGTGGCGACGGCTCCGGCAATGCTTGACGCCGACGAACCCAGCAGCGCACCCGTCGACACCTCCTCGCCGGCCAGCGAGGGCCGCAGTTCCCCGGTGACGGCCAGCGGACCCACCGACAGGATGAGCGCAAGTAGCTGAGCTGCCACCACGACGACGGTGGTCAATCCCAGCGTCGCTTTGGGATTCGCCCGGATATAGGCGACGGCGCCGTTGAAGATGTCGGACAGGCTCAACGGCCGCAACGGAATGACGCCCGGTTTGAGGGCCTGCGCAACCGGCGGCGGACCATATCCGGGCGCATACCAGGGAGGCGGGTATCCCGCCTGAGGATAGCCAGGCGGCGGATAGCCCCCTGGGTAGCCATAGCCGGGTGGCGGGCCGCCGTATCCTGGCGGCGGTGGATAGCCGGGCGGGGAATAACCGGGCGGAGGGTAGCCGCCCGGCGGCGGGTAGCCCTGGTAGGCGGGCGGCTGATAACCCTGGTAATCCGGTGGCGGATAGCCGGGGGGTGGATAGCCCGGCGGCGGCGGACCTGCCATGGGGTATCCGCCGGCGTCGTTGCTCATGGTCACCATCCTGTCGATGACTGTGCGAATTGACAACGTGGTCGACCGCGGTCGTTACGGTGGCCACATGTCGACCGAGATCACTGTGCGTGGATCCTTCGCTGCGTTCGAGCGGCCCGAGCGGGGGACGGTCCACGCCACGATCGCCTACGACGGGCCGGCGCCGGAACCGGTGTACGGCCGTGTGGCTCGTGATCTGGAGGTCGTCAAGTCTTCGATTGGTCGACTGGACGACAAGGAGAATGGCGCCGTCACGTGGTGGTCCGCTGACCAATTGCGCACCTGGTCGAACCGGCCATGGAACAAAGACGGCAAGCAGCTTCCGCTCGTGCATCACGCGAGCGTCGACCTCGAGGTGAAGTTTCGGGACTTCAGCGCCCTGTCCCGCTGGGTCGGCGAGCACGTCGCGAACACCGAGGGATTCCGCGTTGCGCGCGTCGAGTGGGCACTGACGGCGAAACGTCGGGAAGCGCTGGAGAAAGACGTTCGCGCGCGTGCCGTCCTGGACGCTGTCACGCGCGCGCAGCAATACGCGGACGCGCTCGGGCTCGGCCAGATTCGGCCGGTCGCGATCGCCGATGCCGGGATGCTCGGCACACGACCGGAAAGCGGTCCCCAGGGGGCCCTCATGCGGGCGGCCGCCGTCGGCGGAGCGCCGGAAGTCGAACTCGCACCCGAGCACATCGAGGTCTCGGCTGAGGTCGACGCGCGCTTCGTAGTCGGGACCGAGTGACCCGCCCCGGCGTAGCGTTTGCGTCATGGCCGAACTCAAAGACCAGCTGCGTGCCGATCTGACCGCCGCGATGAAGTCGCAGGACAAGCTGCGCACCGCGACGCTACGAATGCTGCTCGCGGCGATCCAGACCGAAGAGGTCGCAGGCGACGCGGCACGTGACTTGTCCGACGCCGAGGTGATCAAGGTGTTGTCCCGCGAAGCGAAGAAGCGCAGCGAGTCGGCCGAGATCTACACGCAGAACGGGCGCGGTGAGCTGGCGGCGAACGAACACGCCGAGGCGCGCGTCATCGACGAGTATCTGCCCACGCCGCTCACGGAGGCGGAGGTGGCCGATGTCGTCGACACCGCGATCGCGCAGGTTGCCGAAGATATCGGGGAGCGGCCGGGCATGCGGCAGATGGGCCAGGTGATGAAGGCCGCCACCGCGATCGCCGAAGGCAAGGCCGACGGCGCCCGACTATCCGCGGCGGTCAAGGACAGGCTGTAGCCGTTTCGGTGCCAGGCACTCGGGTACCCGAGTGCCATGACGCGTTTCGGCTACACCCTGATGACAGAACAGAGCGGACCTAAAGAGCTTGTCCGGTATGCCATTTCGGCGGAACGCGCGGGCTTCGACTTCGAGGTGTCCAGCGACCATTACTTCCCGTGGCTGGCGTCCCAGGGCCACGCGCCCTATGCGTGGACGGTGCTCGGCGCCGTCGCGCAGGCCACAGAAGAGGTCGAGTTGTTCACCTACGTCACGTGTCCGACCATGCGGTACCACCCTGCCGTCGTCGCGCAGAAGGCGGCCACGCTGCAGATCCTCGCCGACGGCCGGTTCACCCTCGGGCTGGGCAGCGGCGAGAACCTCAACGAACACGTGGTCGGCGGCCGCTGGCCGACGGTGTCGCGACGCCAGGAGATGCTGAAGGAGGCCATTCAGATTATTCGCGAACTGTTCACCGGCGATCTTGTCGATTGGAAGGGCGAGTACTTCGAGGTGGACTCCGCCCGGATCTGGGACGTCCCCGATACGCCCGTCGCCATCGCGACCGCGGTGTCCGGCGAACGCTCGGTCGACGTGTTCGCGCCTCTGTCCGACCACCTGATCGCCGTCGAGCCGAACAAGGACCTCGTCGACGCGTGGCACGACGGGCGACGGGCGACAGGACTGCCCGGTGAAGTCAGGGTGATCGGGCAGATACCGATCTGCTGGGACCCCGACCGCGACGCCGCCGTGCAGCGCGCACACGACCAGTTCCGCTGGTTCGGCGGCGGCTGGGCGGTCAACGCCGATCTGCCGACCACCGCGGGCTTCGAGGGTGCGACGCAATTCGTGCGTCCGGACGACGTCGCCGAGTCCATACCCTGCGGACCGGATCTCGATGCGATTGTCGATTCGGTCCGTGATTACTGGGATGCCGGCTTCACCGACATCGCGTTGGTACAGATCGGCGACGACGGTCAGGATCTGTTCCTCAAGGAGGCGGCGGGCCCGCTGTTGGAGAAGCTCCGCGTCGAATCCCATTGAGAGGAAACGGCTACTCGGTCACTCGCCGTCTCTGCCGTCGCGGCTGTGCCGGTACGCGGCGCGACGGAAGCCACGCAGCCATCCGGGAACCAGCTCTACGTCCTCGTCGCAGTGCAGCGCGGGATCGAATGCGATGTCGTCTCTGCTGGGATCGAGGTGACGAAGGGTCAGGCGCGCGAGTGGCTCGAACCGTCCAGTGCCCAGGGCCTGCTCGATATCGAAATCGAGTTCCCCGCTGTCTATTTGATTCCTGATCGGGTCCAACGACAAACCCGGTTCGTCGATCTTCGTGATCAGCCGGGCGCGCACCCACCACACGCCGTCGCGGAAGCGAAACGGCGTAAGGCTGGAGAAAGTTGAACTCGACCAGGATCGCATGGGCGCGAGAACGATGCGGCTGTTGGCGACCGTCGACGCCAGCAGGACGTCCCACGGCGTGCACGACCGGAGGTCCGGCGTCGGCGGGATTCGCCATGCAAGGCTCGCTATGTCGGGCAGCGCACCCGGCAAGCCGATGCCCTTCGATACGCGGCTGATGACGTCGCAGGAATTCATCGGCAGGCCCTCATCCGGTGGTGCGATCCGCTCGAGGATGCCCTCGGCAAGGACGCCATTCGGATGAAACAGGCGACGGCGGCGGGCTGCCACGCCGACCCGGATGGGCAGCGCGGCGATGTCGGAAGCATGCACGAAGTAGGTTTGCCCGAAACGCGGCAGGGCAAAACCGGACCCTCGTGCAACCGGGTCAAACGATCTCTCGGGCACACGCATCGATGAGGTCCTGCCGGTCGATGGTCAGTGTTTCAGCCCTAGGCCGAACGGCACGGAGAGAGTCAAGAACCACCGCTGGTACCGCAAAATCCGTAGTCGCGCTCGCGAGGCTCTATGTGATGGGACTTTGTTTAGCACGAGGGCGACTATTCGCGACATAGGCCGCGAAAGTCACGGCTAGGCCGCCAATCAGGTAGACGACTATCAGTGTGCTGACCACGACGTACCCTCCCTACCGACCAACACTGTCAGTCGATCCCCCTGACGATCGCCTACTGGTGAGCGCGGTCGCCGGTGCACTGTGGCCGCTGCTCGTTGTCGGCCTGGTCGAGCTGGGCCTGGTCGTGGTTTGCGCCGAAGTCTTGTCGTCGAACACCGAAGCCATCGGCGTCTTCGGCTAGCGGCACCAAGATTGCCTCCTGACTAACCTCCGCCACTGGTCTGGAGTGCATTTCGCATGAGCGGACCGATCTGCTCAGCCAGGTATTTTTGCCCTGCATCGTTGGGATGCACCCGGTCAGATCCGATCAATTCGGGGTCTGTGGCCAACCAACCCTCGGCGATGGGGTCGACGAACACCGCGCCCACGGCTAGTGCTTCGCTGCGGAGAATGCCGGGTATTCGCGCAAGCCCAGGGCCCGGCGTGGGGTTCGTCGCCACAGGCCCGATCACCAGCAGCTTGGCTGCAGGTGCGGCGGCCTTCGTGTTGGCAAACGCGACGTGGGCGGCTGAAGCCAGCACGCTTGCGGATGCGACGGAGTCGTTGCTACTGCCAAAGAAGACCACCAACTCATCCTTGGGGTTTACGTACATGGTTGCTCTTTCACCGAAGGTGCTACCTGCGTTGCCGGGATGGACGTAACCGGAAGCACCCTCGCCGGCGATGACCGGATCAACGATCCCGACGCTGGCTGCCAGGGTGGGCCAGACCAGCGCCGGCCATGTGACAGTGCTTTCGGGGCTGCCCTGAGTCAAGGAGTCGCCGATTACCAGAATATGGTGTGTCACAATGGGTTTCGGTGACGGAAGCATTGTCGCCGGCGTTGTCGCCACCGTCGCCGCGGGCTTTGGTGGGGGAGGTGGTGGGGCTTCCTCGCAGCCAGATACCAACAGCACCGCGGAAACGAGCACCGCAAAGAAATACTTCATAGCTCCCCCGAGCATTGTCCGGCACTGGCTGCTGAGCATCGTAACCGTCCGGGCCTGCGGGGCTGATCAAGTTGAGCATTAAACGCAGGTGGCAGCGACGAAGAAACGCGATCTGCGCGGCTACCCGAGCGGCGGGTGAAGCGGCTCGAAATCTACGCCGAAGTCCGACGCAATCGCACCGTGCCGGGACAGATGGCGTAACTGGATGGCTAACTGGTTACCAAACCCCGTGATGCTTTGGTGGAGTGGTGCCGTCCACCGAACGGAGGTGGCCGCCCAAAGAAATAGCTGTGAACCCAACCGCAGGTTCACAGCTATCCGGATGTCTTGAGACATCACAGAGTCGGGGTGGCGGGATTCGAACCCACGACCTCTTCGTCCCGAACGCTGATTCGATGTACCAGGACTGGTCGGCCAGTGCCATTGAGCTGCACCGATGTGATCGCCAGTGGTGTCGAGTGCCCCGTCGTATTGATCTGTCGGCTGCCTCCTTGCTGCCAATCGACCTTTTGATCCGTAGGCACGGGCGGGCGGCGTGACCAGGCATGATACGAGTTGAACTGTCGTGTAGGTGGAGGTGTCGCGGAGCCCTGTCAAGCCCGACTGTCGTCATCGTTGTCCTCAGTACTGTGGTCAGGTCATGGTGCGAAACAGCGGTACTCCCACCGCTTCCTCATACCCGGCCTGATCCTGCGCTGACATCGGATGTGTCAAGGGTGGCGAAGCCATCAACGTGGTGACGTCGAAGACGCCCTTTACTCAGCCGATCGGGAAGTCAGAGACTGCGGAATGAGGTGGCTGGGAAACTTCGAAGCGGGGAACGTGGGAGCACTCGTTCCCCTGCTCATGATCTTGATGTTCGTCGACCTCACCGCTGCCGAGTGCTGGCTCACCCGACGAGCATTCCGGCCACCGGAACACTGTCCCGGTTAGGCCACCGTCACCGGGCTTTATTGCGGGCGGGTGTTATGCGATTGTCCGC
>Ga0207693_10005862_pt1 | contig 10194 bp, 8 predicted proteins | sample LARL81metaG_FD_184347 | JGI IMG/M metagenome (GOLD analysis project Ga0207693, IMG submission 184347) | Corn, switchgrass and miscanthus rhizosphere microbial communities from Kellogg Biological Station, Michigan, USA - LAR L8-1 metaG... | ecosystem: Host-associated > Plants > Roots >... | reverse complement strand
CGCCGGCTACGCCTACGCAGGTCAGCATCGCGAACGCGCCGCCTACCGCTGGGCGTCGGACGTGACGGTGTACCTGTCCCCCGCCCACTTCCGGCTCGGGATCGGCAGCGCCCTGTACACGGCGCTGTTTGACCTGCTCGTGTTCCAGGGCGTGTATGTCGCGTGCGCGGGCGTCACGCTGCCCAACGAGGCCAGCGTCGGCCTGCACGAGTCGATGGGCTTCCTGCCCGTCGGGGTCTACAAGCGCGTTGCTTGGAAGTTCGGTTCCTGGCACGACGTCGGCTGGTGGCAGCTGCAGCTCGTCGAGCCGAGCGCCGAGGCGCCCGAGGAGCTGGGCGCGCCGGCGCGGCTTGATTTCCAGGAAAAGCCCGAATGACGGGCCTTTCCTGGAATCGCCCTCTTTCCTGGAATCGCCCTCATTCCCGCTCGAGCACCAGCGCCAGCGTTGGACACGCGTCCGCCGCCATCTTCGCCAGCCCGACGAGCTCCGGCGGCACCCGCGAGTCGTCGATGATCGGATAGCCCCAGTCGTCGAGCCGGATCAGCTCGGGCAACAGCTCGACGCACAGCCCGTGGGCGTCGCACGCGATCGGGTTGACGCGGATCCGCTGGCTCATTGCCACAGCGACCCGCCTCGAGATGAACGCGAACCAGGAGGCGAGCCAGCGGCGGCCAGCGCCACGTCCTCGCCGACCGGCAGCCCGGCGGGCAGCGCCCGGCAGCGAGCGCTCAGGTGCCCCTCGATCTCCTCGCCGAACACCTCGAGCACGCTCTGCACGAACCGCACGGCGCCGTCGGGGTGGTGGCAGGCGCCGCGGCCGCGCACGTCGCGCGTCCAGCGCAGCACGCGCTCGCGCTCGCCGCGCGACGCGGTTCCGTGCGCCATCGCGATGACACCGTCGGCGATCGCGCGCAGGCCATACAGGCACGGCCCGCATTGGCCGGCCGACTCGCGCGCCAGGTAGTCGATCACACGCGCGCTCTCGTGCAGCCCGCAACCCGACTCGCCCAGGGCGATCAGCACGCCCGAGCCCAGCGTGCACCCGACCGAGCGCAGGTCCTCCCGGGCCAAGCGCAGGTTGACCGCGCGCTCCACCTCGACCCAGGTGCCGAAGTAGCCGCCTACGAGCAGCGCGCGCAGGCCTTCGGTGGGGCCACCGGCCGCCGCCAGCAGGTCGGTCATCGGCGTGCCGAACGCGAGCTCGTAGACCCCGGGCGAGGCGACCGCCCCCGAGATCGTCACGAGTGCCGACCCCGGGTCGGCGTCAGTCCCGAGCTCCCGGAACCAGTCCGCGCCGAACCGGCCGATCAGCGCCATCTGCGCGAGCGTCTCGGGATTCTGGATCAGCGTCGGCCGCCCGCGGAAGCCGCGCTCGTACGGGCGCGGCGGGACCGACACCGGAATCGCCGGTCCGCCGTTCAGCGCGTTGATCACGGCGCTCTCCTCGCCGGTCACGTAGCCGTCGGCGCCCGCAAACACCCCGATCGGAATCGTCTCTCCCGAGCGCACCGCGATCGCGGCTTCGATGGGCGCCGGCGACATGCCGGGGCCAAGCTTGACGATCACCTCTCGTGCGCCACAGACCTCGGCCGCGAGCACGGCGCCGTCGAGCACGAGATGCGGCAGGCGCGAGATCAGCAACCGGTCCTTGGCGCTCGCCGGCTCGGTCTCCGAAGCGTTGACGACGACCGCGCTGACCCGCCGCCGCCGTGCGACCGCGTCGAGCTTGACCGCCGTGGGGAAGTCGGCGCCCCCTCGCCCGCGCAGGCCGCTTCGGCCGATCTCGTCGATCAGTCCGCGCCCGGCCAACGGCAGCGGCCCATGGATGCGCTCGTGCTCGCGCAGCGACATCGCCGCCTGGCTTGAATCAAGCCCGGCGAGCAGTCGCGGCAGCCCGTGATGGCCTTCGCGCGCCATCACGCCCGCCTCGCCACGAGAGAACCCGTCACCGTCCCGCCCTGGCTGTCGATGTTCAAGTTGGCGCGCAGCACCAGCTGCGCTCCGGAGCTGTCCTTGACGCGGGCGTCAAACCGCGAGCCGTCGAGTGAGACGATCTGGCCCGCCATCGCGGAGCGAAGACCGACCGCCGTCAGGTCGACCTGGCTGCCGGTCATCGACAGGCCACCGCCCTCGGGCGCGCCGGCAAGGCGGACGCGCAGAATCCCGCGCTCACCGCCGGTGAAATTGAGCGCCAGGTCGACGACCGCGCCACCGGACACGCCCGTCTGGGAGATGGTTCCCGAGACCGTCGCCGAGAACGGGCGCGGCGCATGGCCGGCGGCTCGAGGCGCCGTCGAGACCGTCACCGTCGAGGCGACACGATGCGGCCGCAGCAGCGAAGCCGGCGTACCGGAGCGGCGCGCCCAGCCGTGCTGGAGCGGGCCTTGCACGGCGAACACGACGAGGCCGGCCGCGACAGCGGCCGCCGCCGCGATCGCGGAAGGCCGCAGCCACTCGGGCGCCTGCGATTCGGTGCTCGCGATCCTCGCCAAAACCGCCAGCAGCACCGCCGCGACACACGCGCCGGTCAGCGCGAGCATCCACCAGGCCATCGAGTCGCTGCCGGTGCCCAGTCCGTGGAACACCGCGACCGGCCAGCTGGCGTAGGCGAGCCAGTGCACCGCCCGCCACGAGCGGTATCCCAGGCGCCGGCGCAGCAGGCTGGTGACGACCAGCGCGATCAGCACGTCGAACGACACGGCGCCGAGCCCCAGCCAGAACGGACGGTACGTGCCCGCGAACGGGACCACCGCGTCGAGCAGCGAGATCGGGGCAAAGGAGTCGAGCACGCTCACCACGACATGCAGGACGAGGAACACAATGACCAGCAGCGAGACGTCGCGATGCAGTGCATCGATCGTGAACCGCGGCCACCTCGGCCCGGCGTCGAAGCGCACCGAGCCCAGCACGCCGAGCACGACGCTTGCGGTCAGCAGCAGCAGCGCCACGGTGCCTGTCCCGCGAGTCAGATACCAGTAGGCGCTTGGGCCCGCGGCTGCGGGGACGAGCGCGCTCACGCCAGGTCGTCGCCTTCCTCGGGCCATCCGGCGACGTGACGCGCGACCCCGTCGGCGGTCACGAGGCGGCTCGGCAGCCGCAGCGACTCAAGCCACCCGACCGCGCGCTCGCCGCGGATGATCGAAGCCGTGCTGGCGATGTTCGCATCCAGGCACGAGCCCGCGGCTACGCTCACGGTCCGCCAGACGGCGCGGGCGGGCCGGCCCGTAGCGGGATCGACAAGGTGGTGCGCAAACCCGTCGTCGGTCGCCCACCTGCGCACGGTCGTGCTCGAGGTGGCCAGTCCGCCGGACTCAAGCGTGATCCACTGCCCGGGCACGTCGACGTCGGAGCGATGGTCGTCGGTTACGCGAACGCGCCAGCCGGCGTTCGGAGGCGGGCCCGACAAGGCGATGTCACCCCCGAAGGACACGAGCACGCCGCAGCCCGCGGCGCGCCGGGCTGCGGCGGCGGCGCGATCGGCCGCCAGCGCCTTCGCCGCCGCGCCCAGGTCGAGGCGCACGCCGCGAGCGAGGCGGATCGTGCCGGCCTCGGGATCGAGCGTGATCGTGCGCCACCCCGGGACCGGGACGATCTGGATCCGGCGCGGCGCGGCGGCACCGACAAGCGCGTAGTCGCGGTCGTATCCGAGCGCCATCAGCGCCTCGCCGACGGTCGGGTCGACATCGCCGTCGGTCAAGCGCGCGGCGCGCAGCGAAGCCGCGACGGTCTCGATCAGCAGCGGGCTGACGGGCACAGCCTCGCCGTCGGCGGCGTTGACCATCGACAGCTCGGAATCGTCGCGAAAGCGCGAGCAGGCAAGGTCGAACGCGTCGACCACCTCGGTGACCGCCGCTCGGGCGACGGCCATCCGCCGCAGGTCGGTGACCCCTATTACCGCTGTGCTTCCGAACGCCTGGAAGCGCGAATGCTCCTCGCGACCCGCCATCTCATCAGCCGATCGGCTCACGAGCCCCCGGACACCGCGGGCGCGCCGCCCCCGCCGGACGAATCCGACGGAGTTGGGGAAGCTTGCGGAGCCGGACTTGACTGAGCCGGGCTCGGGGAGGGCTGCGGGGCCTGGGCCGGGCCCTGCAGACCGAGGTCGCCGGGGCTCGCGACGGCAGGCAGCGCCGGCTCGGATTGCGAGGCTGGGCGGGCTGTGGCAGAGCTCGAGCGCGGAGTTGGGCTCGATGACCGGCCGTGTGCGACTTCGGCGACGAACACGGCGAAGCCGGCCGTCAGTGCGGCGCTCGAGCCGATCACCCAGCGGCGCATGTGACCGACGCGCCGGAGCGCCTGGTCGCGTCGCAGGCGGGCGTCGGAGCGGTCGCCGGGGGTCTGGCTGGGTTTGCGAGCGTCATCCATCGCTGCAAACAGAATCATCCGGCGGTAAGAGAACCGTGAGAATTGCGGCGCATCGCCGTAAGTTCGCGCGGCCGGCGTCCCCGGGGGTTGCGAGCCCCGACACCCCACGCCGGCAGCAGTTTGGGACCGTGAGCTTCGTTGATCCTCTATAAGGGAAGTTGGCCTTTTGAGCAAGGACGTGAGTTTTGGCCAAGTTTGGGGAAAGCCAAGAAGGCGAGCAGGTAGATGCGCCTGCGCTCATCCGCGCTCTGATCGTGACCGGCGACCGCCGGACGGCGTCGCTGATCGGCGAGATGCTGCAGGCGAGCTGGAGCGACGGGCTTGTCGTCTCCTACGCCGGGCAGCTGACCGACGCCACACACGAGCTGCTCGAGCACACGGCGAGCTGCGTGCTGCTCGACCTGTCCGAGCACGAGGACCGGATCGCGGCGGTTGAGCAGATCCGGACCGCCGCCCCCGATGTGCCGATCGTCGTGCTCGCCGAGCGGGCCGATGAGGACGAGGCGGTGATCGTCGTTAAGTCAGGCGCGCAGGACTACCTGGTCAGGTCCGAGCTGTCGCCGGCGTTGCTGCGACGCGCGGTGACGTACGCGATCGAGCGCAAGCGCTTGGAGGCTCAGCTCGCCCACCGCGCGCTCCACGACCCGCTCACCGGGCTGCCCAACCGCGCGCTGTTCCTCGACCGTCTCGGCGTCGCGCTGGATCGTTCGCGCCGCAACAACGCCTCGATCGCGGTCCTGTTCCTCGACGTCGACAACTTCAAGCAGGTCAACGACTCGCTCGGGCACGCCGCCGGCGATCGCCTGTTGTCGGGACTCGCCGACCGGCTGCAGTCGATGCTGCGCCCGATGGACACGGTCGCCCGGTTCGGGGGCGACGAGTTCACGTTCCTGTTCGAGGAGCTGACGACCGAGCGTGAGGTGATCCTGATCGCCGAGCGGATCGGGCGGGCGGTGCGGCTGCCGATCCACCTCGAGGAGGGCGACACGACCGTGACCGTCAGCGTCGGCATCTCCATCGTCACCGACCCGACGATGCCCGCCGAGGCGGTGATCCGCGAGGCCGACTCGGCGATGTACCGCGCCAAGCAGCTCGGCCGCTCGCGCTATGAGCTGTTCGACGAGATCTCGCGGCAACGAGCCGTCGACCGCCTTGAGCTCGAGGGCGCGCTGCGCCAGGCGCTCGAGCGATCCGAGTTGCGCGTGCACTTCCAGCCCAAGCTGTCGTTCGAGGCGGGTGCGTTGCGCGTCACGGGGCTCGAGGCGCTGTTGCGCTGGCAGCACCCCTCGCGCGGGATGCTCGCGCCGAGCGACTTCCTGCAGCTCGCCGAGGACAGCGGGCTGATGCTCGAGATCGGCCAGTACGTCCTCGCCCATTCGTTGCACCAGCTGCTGATCTGGCGCGAGCACCTCCCGGACCTCACGCTCTCCGTGAACGTCTCCGCGCGCCAGCTCGAGGACATGAGCTTCGTAACGCTCCTGGCCGGCCAGCTCAGCGCGGCGGGCGTCGACCCGCGCGCGGTCTGCCTGGACATCACAGAGCGCGCGACATCCCGCAACCCGGAGGTATCCGTCCGCGCGGTCCAGGCGCTGAAAGCGCTCGGCGTGAGGATCGCGATCGACGACTTCGGCACGGGCTCGTCATCGCTGTCTGACCTCAAGCAGCTGGCGATCGACTCGATCAAGATCCACGAGAGCCTCGTGGGAGGCCTGGGACGCGATCCGGGCGAGGCTCCGCTCGTGCGGGCCGTGATCGATCTCGGTCACGCGCTCGGGGTCGAGGTCGTCGCCGAGGGCGTCGAGACCGACGCCCAGCTCGACCAGCTGCGCGCGCTCGGGTGCGACGCCGCCCATGGCTTCCTGCTCGGCAGGCCGGTGCCCGAGGAAGAGGTGCTGGCATTGCTGTCCCCGGGCTCCGGCACACCGATCGGGGCTCCTAATTAGGACGGTAGGACAGCTCGCGTCGGCCTAATCCCGTTGCGCGCCAGCTCGACCGTGAAGGCCGAGCCGTCGATCGTCACCCTGCCTCCGTGGCGCTCGACGATCGCCGAGACGATCGACAGACCCAGGCCCGAACCCGGGCGGTCGGCGGAGTCCGGTCCACGCCAGAAGCGCTCGAACATCCGCTCGCGCTGCTCGGGGCCCGGCCCGGGGCCCTCGTCACTGACGGTCAGCAGCGCCAGCTCGCCGCTCCGTCTCGCCGAGACGGTCACGCGACCGCCCGACGGCCCGTGCACGAGGCCGTTCTCGATCAGGTTCTCGAGCACCCGTCCCAGCGCGTCGGCTTCGCCCTGAACGTCGACGGCCTCGACGACCCCGGCCACCACCCGCCCGTCTGGGTGCGCGGCGACCACGTCGCTGACCAGCCGCGCGAGGTCGACGGGCCCCAGGTCCTGCTGCCCGGCGCCCGACCGCTCGAGCACGAGCAGGTCGTCGACGAGCCGTGCGAGCCTCGCGGCATCGCGCTGCAGGTCGGCGATCACCTCCGCGTCGGCGCCGTGACGCGCCGCGTATTCGACGTTGCCAAGCAGCGCGGTGACCGGCGTTCGCAGCTCGTGCGAGGCGTCGGCGAGAAACCGCCGCTCGCTCGCTCGCGATCGCTCGAGCGATTCGAGCATCCGGTTCAGAACGCCCGTCAGCCGGCCGATCTCGTCGGCAACTCCGGTGTCGGGCAGGCGGCGGCTGGGGTCCGCGGTGCGCTCGATCTCGCCGGCCGCGTCGGCCAGACGGCGCAACGGCCGCAGGCCCCGGCGCGTCAGCATCGCCGCGGCCGCGACCGCGAGCAGCGCGGCCCCGAGGCCGCTCAGGGCCAGCACCACCCCCAGATGCGAGACCGTGTCGGAGATGTCGCTCGTGTCCGACGCGACCAGCACGGCGCCCCCCGCGGCCGGACCGCCGGCTTGGGCGATCGGAGCCGCGTACACGCGGTACGGCCGCCCCGCGGCCGTGATGTCCTCGAACCCGGGCGTGCCGTGCACGCGAGCCTGTGTCTCGAGCCGGTCCTCGGGCAGCAGCTGCGCCCCAAGCGTCAGTGAGCGGGCCAGGATCCTCCCGTGCGAGTCGACGACCTGAACCGCGAGCTGTCGCCCCGATCCCGGCCCCTCGAGCGCGCCGGGATCGGTCAGCACCGCCGGCGCCGACACCGCCAGCTGGGCGACGTCCTGGGCGCGCTGGCGCAGGGCGCGATCAAGCGAACTGCGCAGCTCGGTCCGCACGAGCAGGACGGTCGCCACCCCGAACACGGCCACTGCGACGACGATCGAGCCGCCGGCGGCGGCGATCAGGCGTGCGCGGAGTGTGTGTGCCCACTCCATTGGAGGTGGACACTAGGCCCGTAGCGCGAAGCCCGCGCCGCGGACTGTCCTGATCAGCGGTGGATCTCCGAGCTTGCGGCGCAGCCGCGTGACGTAGCGATCGACCACGTTGTCCTGCGCGGCGTCGTCCCAGATCTCCGCCAGCGCCCGCTCGCGGGTGACCACCCGGCCGGGCTCGCGCAGCAGCAGCTCGAGCAGGCCCACCTCGCGGCCGGTCAGCTCGATCGACCGCCCGGCGCGAGTGGCGCGGCGCACGTCGAGGTCGAGCACCAGGTCGGCATACGACAGCACCGGCTGCGAATCACGGCGCCGAGTGAGCGCCCGCAGGCGCGCCACCAGCTCCGCAACCGCGAACGGCTTGACCAGATAATCGTCGGCGCCCGCCTCAAGCCCCGCGACGCGGTCGGGCACCGCGTCGCGCGCGGTGAGCATCAGGATCGGCGTCGGCAGCCCCTTGGCCCGCATGCGGCGCGCCACCGCCAGACCATCTGGCGCGGGGATCGCCACATCGAGCACGATCACGTCGGGCGCGTGGCGCTCCGCCGCGGCGAGCGCGGCGCCACCGTCCGCGGCAACCGTCACCTCGAAGCCCTCCGCCGTCAGCGTGCGTTCGAGCATCCGCCGCAGCGGCGGGTCATCGTCGACGACGAGTACGCGCCCGAGCTCAGCCACCCGCCACGTCGCGACGCAGGAACACGAGGAACGCGGCCGCCAGCGCGGGCACGCCGTACATCGCGCAGACCCAGGCCGCGCGCACGACCGGCGCCCAGTCGATCGGCTGGCGCAACAGCCCCTGCCAGGCGTTGAACTGCGTGCTCAACAGGTACGGGACGGTGCCGCCGAGCCCCGGCAGAATCCCGATCAGCTGGAACAGCAGCGAGATCATCAGCGTGCCGACGACGGCCGCGGCGCTGTTGCGGGTGATCGTCGACAACAGCAGCCCGATCGCGACCACGGTGGCGATCGGGATCAGATAGACGAGCAAGCCGACGTATACGAGCTCGAGCGCCTTGGGCGCCGACACGACCGTCCCCGACAGCGTTTGCAGCGAGTTGAACCCCGACTGGATGCTGCCGGCGACGACGGCCACGGTGCCGGACAGCATGATCGCTACCACGGCGTAGGTGGCGGCCGCGAAAGCCTTGCCGGCGAAGATCTGCCCACGCTCGAGTGAGCGCGTGAAGATCGTCTTCAGCGTGCCGTTGTGGTCCTCTGAGGCGAAGATGTCGCCGGCGACGAGCGCCGTGATCAGCGGAAACAGCCACACGGCCCCGAACAGCATCAGCACGAGCGGCACAGCCAGGCCGCTGCGCGTCAGGTATGACGAAAACGCAAAGTCGCCGCCGCCGCGTCGGTCGGGCCGGAAGTGGATCGCCAGCACGAAGATGATCGGGACGGCGATCGCCGCGCCGAGGCCCAGGTACGTGCGCTTCTGATAGCGAAGCTTGGTCAGCTCCCACCGGTAGACGGTCGCGACGCCGGGGTTCACCGGGCCGCCTCTGCCGGCTGCGGCGCCGCTGCCGACGCGCCCGGATGTCGCGCGTCACCGTCCTCGGTGAGCGAGAAGAACAGGTCCTCGAGCGTGACCGTCTGCGGCGCCAGCGACCGGATCAGCGCCCCGGCCTCGATCAGCGCTTGCGACAGCTCGGCGACCGCCGACTCGTCGGCGGTGAACGAGATCCGCCCCGACTCGACGCGCTCGTTGGTGATCCCCGGCTGTGCCCGGCACACCGCGAGCGCGCGCTCGTCGTCGGTGGTCGACAGCCGGTAGGTGGTCCCGGCGCTGCTCTTGAGCTCGGCGATCGCGCCCTCGTAGACGATCTTGCCCGAGCGCACGATCCCGACCCGGTTGCAGACCTCCTCGACCTCGGTCATCAGGTGGCTGGAGAGCAGCACCGTCATCCCCTCCCCCGCCAGCCGGCGGATCAGCAGGCGCATGTCGCGCATGCCGCCCGGGTCAAGCCCGGTGGCGGGTTCGTCGAGCAGCAGCAGCTTGGGCTCGCGCAGCAACGCCGCGGCGATCCCCAGGCGCTGGCGCATCCCGTGCGAGTAGCCGCCGACGCGATCGCCGGCTCGGTCTGCGAGCTCGACCGTGTCCAGGGCGGTGTCGATCCGCCCGCGCGCCTCGCCGCCGTCGAACGCGGCCAGTAGCTCGAGATTGCGCCGGCCCGTCAGGTAGGGGTAGAACGTCGGTGCCTCGACGAATCCGGCCACTCCCGCGAGCGCGCGGACCGTCATCTGTGGGTCGCGCCCGAACAGGCGCACCGATCCCTCCGTCGGCCGGATCAGGCCGAGCATCATCCGTAGCGAGGTTGTCTTGCCGGCGCCGTTGGGTCCGAGGTATCCGTAGACGTCGCCCGCGTTGACGGTCAGGTCGACGCCCCCGACCGCGGTCAGGTCGCCGTAGCGCTTGACGAGCCCGCGCACCTGTACGGGCGGCGGGCCGTCAACCGCTTCGGCCGTCATAGCGCGCGCGCCGCCGCGTCCGCAGCCGCCGCCGGCACCGAGCCGAGCA
>Ga0207693_10005860_pt1 | contig 10196 bp, 7 predicted proteins | sample LARL81metaG_FD_184347 | JGI IMG/M metagenome (GOLD analysis project Ga0207693, IMG submission 184347) | Corn, switchgrass and miscanthus rhizosphere microbial communities from Kellogg Biological Station, Michigan, USA - LAR L8-1 metaG... | ecosystem: Host-associated > Plants > Roots >... | reverse complement strand
GGGGAGAGCCCGTCTTTCTCGACCTCGTCGAGCACATCGCCGACTTCAGCCGTGACGCGCCGATCCTGCTGCTTTGCATGGCGCGTCCGGAGCTGCTCGACCGCCGCTCGGCCTGGGGAGGCGGCAAGCTCAACGCGACCAACGTCCTGCTCGAGCCGCTCTCGCCCGACGAGGCCGACGAGCTGATCGAGCGGCTTCTCTCCGGCGCGCAGCTCGACTCGTCCCTCCGCGAGCGCATTCTCGAGGCAGCCGGCGGCAATCCGTTCTTCGTCGGCGAGATGCTCACGATGCTCGCGGAGCGCACTGACGGGAACCGCTCTGCCCAGATCGCGGTTCCGCCGACAATCCAGGCGCTGCTCGCGTCGCGGCTCGACCAGCTCGACGACGCCGAGCGAACCGTGCTGGAGCGGGGCGCCGTCGAGGGCCAGGTGTTCCACCGCGGAGCCGTGGTCGCGCTGGCGCCCGACGAAGGCCAGGTGGACGGCCGGCTGATGACTCTCGTCCGCAAGGATCTCGTTCGTCCCGAGAAGTCGCTTCTGGCGGGCGACGACGCATTCCGGTTCCGCCACCTGCTGATCCGTGACGCAGCCTATGAGGCCCTTCCGAAGGCGACCCGGGCGGAGCTGCACGAACGCTTTGCCGATTGGCTCGAGTCGAACGCGCCCGACCTCGTGGAGCTCGACGAGATCGTCGGCTACCACTTCGAGCAGGCCTACACCTACCGCAGCGAGTTGGGCCCGCTTGACGACGCCGGGCGCGCACTCGCTCCGCGCGCGGCCGAGCGTCTCCTGGCCGCCGCGAAGCGCGCCTTCGAGCGCGGCGACCTTTCAGCCGTCGAGAGCATGTCGCGACGCAGCGTCCTCCTCGCGCGTTCCGGCAGCACGACCCACCGCGAGGCGCAGCTTCAGCTGGCGCGGGTGCTCCATGCGATCGGCGAGGTCGTGGGCGCACGCGAAGTCCTGAAGGAGCTCGTCGCCTCCGCAGAACACGCCGGCGATGCGGCGAGCCTCAACAAGGCGCGGCTCGTAGAGGTCGAGCTGAGGGTCGAGCACGACCCGACCGCGTGGATGAGCGAGGCCGGCGTCGAAGTGGCCGAGGCTGAGAGCGAGCTGGCTCGCGTAGGCGACGACGAGGGGCAGGCCTGGGCCGCAAGGCTCGCCGGAAACTTCTCGGCGTGGCTGGGCAGGAGTGACGACGCAGAGCGCGCTTGGGCGCGTGGTCTCGAGCATGCGAGGCGCGCCCGCAGCTCCGGGCAGATTGCGGAGATCCTCGCGTGGCGATGTTGGGCGATCTGGTGGGGTCCGATGCCGGCGGCCGAGGGCGTTCGAGAGGCCGACGAGATCATCGAGCAGGCGACTGGCCATCCGCCGCTGAAGGCGATCGCGATGGTCGTCCGCGGCTGCCTGATGGGATTCCAGGGAAACATCGAACAAGGACGTTCGGAAGTACGGGCGGGAAGGGCGTTGTTCTTCGAGCTGGGGGACCTGCAACATTCGGCCGGGACCGGGATGATTGAGGCCGACCTCGAGCTGGCCGCGGGGAATCCTGCCGCGGCCGACGCCGTCTTACAAGAGAGCTACGAGTTCATGAGCAAGACCGCCGAGACCGGCTACCTGGCGACGGTCGTCGGTTTCCGCGCGGTTGCGGCGCTCGATCTGGGGCGCGAGGACCCGGCGCTGGCACTTGCAGACGAGGTCGAGCGGATCGCCTCGCCCGACGATTTCGAGCCGCACGTCCGGCAGGCCTGCGTTCGGGCGAGAGTGCTCGCGCGCCGCGGCGACCACGACGCGGCGGCGGAGTCGATTCGGGCTGCCGCCGCGGTCGGCGACAAGACCGACTACCTGTCCCTGCGGCTGTATGTAGCGATTTCGCGCGCGGAGGTCGAGCGCCTGGCCGGGCGCCCTGACGGGGAGCGTGCCGCACTCGACGAGGCCTTGCGCCTCGCTGAGGCGAAGGAAGACGTCCTGACAACCGGACGGGTGCGCGAGCTGCTCGGGCGGCTCAACGAGCCGGTGTCGCCCTAAGACCTCCAGCGTGGCCGCAGGCTCGGCCCAGATCGGTAAGTTGGAATTGTGAACAAGCGGCGCCTCGGCACGCAGGGCCTCGAGACCTCGGCGCTCGGCCTCGGCTGCATGGGGATGTCCGAGTTCTACGGGACGGCGGACGAAGGCGAGGCGATCGCGACGATCCACCGGGCGCTCGAGCTCGGCGTCAACTTCCTCGACACGGCCGACGCGTACGGGCCCTTCAAGAACGAGCGGCTCGTCGGCCGCGCGATCAAGGACCGCCGCGACGAGGTCGTGCTCGCGACAAAGTTCGGCAGCGTCCGCAACGAGCAGGGCGAGCGGCTCGGCATCCGCGGCGACCGCGAGTACGTCCTCGCCGCTTGTAACGCCTCGCTGGAGCGGCTCGGCACCGAATACATCGATGTCTACTACCAGCATCGCGTCGATCCGGACACGCCGATCGAGGAGACGGTAGGGGCGATGGCCGAGCTCGTCGAGCGGGGGAAGGTCCGCTATCTCGGTCTCTCGGAGGCGGCCGCGGACACGATCCGCCGCGCGCACGCCGTCCACCCGATCTCTGCCCTGCAGAGCGAGTACTCGCTCTGGACTCGCGACGTCGAGGACGAGATCCTGCCTGCGATCCGCGAGCTCGGGATCGGCCTCGTCGCCTACAGCCCGCTCGGCCGCGGCTTCCTCTCGGGCCGGATCCTTTCGGTCGACGATCTCGAGGCTAGCGACTTCCGGCGCGCCAACCCGCGCTTCCAGGGCGAGAATTTTCAGAAGAACCTCGATCTCGTCGAGCGGGTCGAGGAGCTCGCGGCCTCGAAGGGCTGCACCGCCGCGCAGATCGCGCTCGCCTGGGTACTGGCGCAGGGCGAAGACATCGTTCCGATCCCGGGGACGACGCGGGTCAAGAACCTCGAGGAGAACGTCTCGGCGCTCGACGTCGAGCTCTCAGACGAAGAGCTGCGGGACCTCGAGGCGGTCTTCCCGAACGGGGCGGCCGCGGGCGACCGGTACGCCGACATGTCGGCGATCAACCGCTGAGCACACAGATCGTCCTCACGAGTTCGGGCTCGAGATCGTCACCGCCACGGCGCGAAACTGGATGACGGTGACGAAGCTGCTCGAGCTCGCCGACTCGCGTTCGTCCTAGACTCGTACCGTGCAGGTTTGCCCGAGTTGCGGCGCCGAGAACAGGGACGAGGCGCGTTTCTGCGACGTGTGCGGCGCGGCCCTCGCGGCCGAGCCGGCTCGCGAGTCGCGCAAGACGGTGACGGTTCTCTTCTGCGACGTCACCGGCTCGACCGCGCTCGGCGAGCGGATCGATCCCGAGAGCCTGCGCAACGTGATGGCCCGCTACTTCGAGACGGCCAAGGAAGCGATCGAACGCCACGGCGGCACGGTCGAGAAGTTCATCGGCGATGCGGTGATGGCCGTCTTCGGCGTTCCGGTCGTGCACGAAGACGACGCGCTCCGCGCAGTGCGGGCGGCTGCCGACCTCCGCAGCGCCCTGGTGCCGCTGAACGAGGAGCTGGAGCAGAGGTTCCAGACCCGGCTGCAGCTACGGACCGGCGTCAACACCGGCGAGGTCGTCACGGGGACTGAGGAACGTCTTGCCACGGGCGACGCGGTCAACGTCGCCGCCCGCCTTGAGCAGGCCGCGCAGCCCGGAGAGATCCTGCTCGGCGAAGAGACGCTGAGTCTGGTGCGCGGCGCGGTCGAGGTCGAGCCGGTGACACCGGTCGAGGCAAAGGGGAAATCGGAACCGCTCGCCGCCTACAAACTCGTCGGAGTCGACCAAGAATCGGCGGCGCGGGCCCACATCGGTCCAATGGTGGGCCGCGAGCGGCAACGGCATGTGCTCGAAGAGTCCTTCGCCAACGTCGTCGCCGACCGGACCTGCCACCTCTTCACCGTCCTGGGGACGGCCGGCGTCGGGAAATCGCGGCTCGCGTCGGAGTTTCTCGACGGTCTAGACGGCGCGACCGTGGTATCGGGACGCTGCCTCTCGTACGGCGAGGGGATCAGCTACTTCCCGGTCACCGAGGTGGCGATCCAACTCAAGGCCGATCCCGCTGAGCATGCCGGGCTCGCGTCGATCCTGGGCGACGACGACGCGCCCAGCTCACCCGACGAGATCGCCTGGGCCTTCAGGAAGCTGCTCGAGCAGCGGGCAGGCGAGGGCCCCGTCGTCGTCGTCTTCGATGACATCCACTGGGGCGAGCCGGCCTTCCTCGACCTCGTCGAGCACGTCGCCGACTTCAGCCGCGAGGCGCCGATCCTGCTGCTCTGTATGGCGCGGCCGGAGCTGCTCGACCGGCGGCAGTCCTGGGGCGGGGGGAAGCTGAACGCGACGAACGTCCTGCTCGAGCCGCTCGGAACGGACGAGGCGGCCGAGTTGCTGGCGAGCCTACTTCCGGCGCAGGTCGAGGACGGGCTCCGCAACCGCATCCTCGACGCGGCCGGCGGCAATCCGCTCTTCGTCGAGGAGATGGTCGCGATGGTCGCGGAGCGGCAGACCGGGAACGGCGAGCTCGCCGAGATCACGGTGCCGCCGACCATCCAGGCGCTGCTGGCGGCCCGGCTCGACCAGCTCGACCCGCACGAACGCGTCGTCCTCGAACGTGGCTCGGTCGAGGGCAACGTCTTTCACCGCGGCGTGGTCGAGGCGCTCGCGCCCGATGAGCGCGAGGTACCGCGGCAGCTGATGAGCCTCGTCCGTAAGGAACTCGTCCGTCCGGATCGCTCCCAGCTCTCAGGCGACGATGCCTTCCGCTTCCGCCACCTGCTGATCCGCGACGCCGCCTACGACGCGCTGCCGAAGGGCGAGCGGGCCGACCTCCACCAGAGCTTCGCCGCGTGGCTCGAGGAGCACGGCGCCGAGCTGGTCGAGCTCGACGAGATCCTCGGCTACCACCTCGAGCAGGCCTGGCGCTACCGGACCGAGCTGGGAGCGGGGTCGGATCCGGAGCTGATGAACGCCGCGCGCACGCGGCTCGAAGCCGCCGCCCGCCGCGCGATGCTCCGCGACGACTGGGCGGCTGCTCTAAATCTGATCGACCGCGCGCTTGCACTCGTGCCCGAGGGTGAGATCGACCTCCTCCTCGAGACCGACCGCCTGAACACGGTCTTCTACAGCGGCGAGGTGCAGCTCGCCTACGAGGCCGCCGGCGCGCTCGGAGAACGCGCGGCGGCCCACGGTGATCGGATCGCCGAACGGGCAGCGGCGATCGAGCGGACCAAGTTCGCCACGTTCGTGAATCCCGAGGGCGCGGCCGACGAGCTCGAGCGCCTCGTCAACGAGGCGCTGCCGGAGTTCGAGGAGGCCGGCGATTCCCTTGCGCTTTACGTGGGCTACTTCGGACGAGGCGCGGCTGCCCACCTGCGCGGGCGGATGGACGAAGGACGCGAAGCCATGGATCGCGCTTCCGCCTTAGCTGAGGGTCTCGGCCTTCCGCACCTCCAAGCGTGGGTGCAGCCGTACCGCGTCGCGACACGGTTTCACGGCACCACACCCCTCGTCGAGGTGATCGCCTGGACGGATGAGCAGGAGGCTGCCGGCTTCAGCAGCCCGATCCTTCAGAACGATCGGGCCCTTGGGCTCGCGATGCTCGGTCGCTTCGACGAGGCGCGCGGTCGCTCGAAAGAGCTGCAGACGGAGCTCGAAGAACGTGGATCGTTGGTCGCGCTCGCGTTGCTGCTCGGCATGCTGACCCCTGAGACCGAGAGGCTCGCGGGCGACCCTGCCGCCGCCTTGGCGGCCAGCAAGCGCGGTTGCCAGATGTTCGAGGAGGTGGGTGAAAGGTCCTGGTTGTCGAGCGCCCTTGGCATTCAGGGCCAGGCCCTCTACGAGCTCGGCGACCTCGACGCCGCCTTCGAGGCGGCTGGCCGCGGTCTGGAGCTCGGCGCAAGCGACGACGCCTATACCCAGATTCTCTCGCGGGGAGTGCAGGCGAAGGTTCTCGCGAGGCGCGGTAGCTTCGGCGAGGCCGAACGGCTTGCACGCGAGGCCTGCGAGCTCGCGGACGCGACCGACATGCCGGCCCCGAGAGGGGGCGCGTACGAGGATCTCGCCCATGTCCTCTACCTCGCCGGCAAGCCGGGCGAGGCCGAGCGCGCAATTGAGCGGGCGGTCGAGATCTACGACGCCAAAGGTGCCGTGGCCATGTCCGAGCGGGCGCGGCGTGTGGCCGCGGAGCTGCGGGCCTGAGCACGCAGATCGTCCTCTTGCGGGGGATCAACATCGGCCCTCGGAATCGAGTTCCGATGGCGAGACTGCGCGAGGCCTTGGAGGAGGCGGGCTTCGCCGACGTGCAGACGCATCTCCAGAGCGGCAACGTGGTGCTTTCGAGCAAGACGAAGCCCGAGCAGACGGCGCGCAAGTGCGAGCGCCTGATCGAGGACGAGTTCGGGCTCGAGATCGACGTCGTGGTACGGACGCCTGCCGAGCTCGCGCGCGTCGTCAAGCGGAATCCGCTTGGCAAGGTTGCGAAGGATCCCAAGCGGTACCAGGTGAGCTTCCTTGGCGGGCCGCTCCCGGCGGCTTCAAAGCGGAAGCTGCACGAAGCCCTTCAGGAGCCCGAGGAGCTCGTCTTCAGCGGACGCGAGATCTACGCCTGGCACCCGAATGGAGTCGCCCGCTCGAAGCTGTGGGCGGCGCTCGCCGGGCGAGGGCTCGGCGTCACAGCGACGGCGCGCAACTGGACGACTGTGACGAAACTGCTCGAGCTCGCTAGCCGGTAGCGCTCTTCGCGCCGCGGCCCGTCAATTCGTCGACGAAGACGTCCCACTCGCGAAGGTCGTCGAGAACGAAGACGCCGTTCTCGACGAACGGATCCTCGGCGATGATCCGTTTGGCCTCGTCGACACTGACGCCTTCCAGCAGGCTCAGCGAGCCCGAGTTGTCGGAGAACGGGCCGCCCATCACGAACGTCCCCTTCGCGATCAGAGCGTCGATGAACTCCGCGTGCTCGTCCCATCCGGGCTGTTCGCGCACACCGCCGCTCGTCCACGTGGGGCCCGCTCGCCAGACGACGACCACCCGCATTGGCATGGATTCAGCTTACGCATTGACCGGCGCGGCGTCAGGCTGGGACAGCGCGGTACCGAAGGTGCGTCACGCGCGGCGACTCGAGCACTTGGGTTACCTCGAACCGGGGGACCGCGGGCCCGACGCCGTCGAATAGCCGGGCACCGCCGCCCAGGAGCACCGGGGCGAGGTGGAGCACGAGGTCGTCGACCAGGCCGGCGTTGATCGACTGGTCGATCGCGTCCGCTCCGCCTGCGACCAAGACATCCTGCTCGGCCGCGGCGGCGCGCGCGTCCTCGATCGCGCTTTCGAGGCCCTCGGTGACGAAGGTGAAGGTGGTCCCTCCATCCATCACGAGCGGCTCGCGCGCGTGATGGGTGAGGACGAAGACGGGCTTGTGAAACGGCGGGTCGTCTCCCCACCAGCCGTTCGCGTTTGTGTCGTCCTCCCAGGGCCCCTCGCCGCCGCTGAACATTCGTCGGCCCATCACGACGGCGCCGGTCGCGCGCAGCGATTCCTTGACGAGCTCGTCGTCGGGCCCGGTCTCTCCGCCGGGGAGGCCGTGGGGCTCGCGCCAGCTCTTGAGCGGAAAGGCCCACTCGTGCAGCTGGTCTCCGCCCTCGCCCAGCGGATTCTCGAGCGTCGGGTTCGGCCCGGCGACGTAGCCGTCCAGCGAGACCGAGATCTCCGCGACGATCTTGCCCATCTCTCCTCCCTACGAGGCCTCGGTGGCGGCGGCCGCACCGTGAGCGGGTTCGTGCGCGGACATCGGCTCCGCCTCGCGTAGGAGCGTCCCCCCGATCGCGGCCGCGGCGGCGGCGAAGGCCGCGCCAACGAGGAAGGCCAGGTGGTAGCCGCCGGTGAGAGCGCTCAGCTCGCCGGCGCCGCCCAGACGGAGGCTGCTCGACCGCGAAGCGGCGATGCTCGCGAGGACGGCGAGCCCGAGGGCGCCGCCCATCATGAACGACGTGTTGACGAGCCCCGAGGCGAGCCCTGACTCGCTCGGCTCGACGTCGCTCATCGCGGCGAGCAACACGGGGTTGAAGGCGATACCGGCGCCGAAGCCGAGCAGGATCATGCTCGGAAGCACGTCGACGAGGAAGTTTCCGTCGACCGGTGCGCGCACGAACAGCAGAAGGCCGGCCGCGGCCAGCAGGAGCCCGGTCGCGAGCGGCTTCCTGAAACCGAACCGCATCACGAGCTTCGCCGAGATTCCGATCGAGAACGCTCCCATGATCAGGTTGGCCGGTAGGAACGAGAGGCCGACCTTCAGCGGGCTGTAGCCGAGCACGAGCTGGAGGTAAAGCGCCGAGAGGAAGAACCACGCGAACATCGCTGCCGCCCAGAGGACCCCGACGATGTTCGAGACGCTGATGTTGCGGTGCTTGAAGAGGCCAAGCGGCACGAGCGGCGACCGGACTCGTGACTCGATGCCGAGGAAGAGCACCAGCGCCGCGACCGACGCGCCGAGCAGGCCGAGCGTCGTCGCCGACGTCCAGCCGTTCTGGTTCCCGTTGACGATCGCGTAGACCGCGATGATCAGCGCCGTTGTCACCGTCACCGCGCCGGCGACGTCGAGCCGGCCGGACATCGCCTCGGCGCGCTCGGTTGGCAACAGCCGCATCGAGAGAAAGATCACGAGGGCGCCGATCGGGACGTTGACGAGGAAGATCCAGTGCCAGCTGATCAGGTCGGTCAGGACGCCGCCGAGCACGACGCCCAGGCTGCCGCCGCCGGCCGCGACGAACCCGAAGATCCCCATCGCCTTGGCGCGCTCGGCGGGCTCCGTGAAGAGAGTCATCATCAGCGAGAGCGAGACGGCCGAGGCGACCGCTCCGCCGAGTCCCTGCACGGTGCGCGCGCCGATGAGCATCCACTGCGTCGTCGAGAGCCCGCAGGCAAGCGACGCCACGGTGAAGAGTGCGATCCCAAAGAGGAAGAGCCGCCGGTGGCCGTAGAGGTCGCCGAGCCGACCGCCGAGCAGCAGGAAGCCGCCGTACGTGAGCAGGTACGCGTTGACGACCCAGGCAAGCGAGGTCTCGGAGAAGCCGAGGTCATCCTTGATCGAGGGCAGCGCGACGTTGACGATCGTCGCGTCGAGCACGATCATCAGGCTGCCGAGGGTGAGGACGTAGAGCGCGAGCCAGCGGGTCCGGTTATCGGCGATCGTCATCGGTGGGGTCCTTTCCGGGTGTTCGTGATCGACATCGAATGCTTAGACCCGGCTCCGCGGCGGAATTCATCGGTGACCGGGCGATGATTTTTGGGTCGCAGGGCGGTCTATCTTCAGATGGCCGCCTACGTGCCTCGACCGCTTGTTTGTGATCTGAGCACGCTCGGCAAAGCCGACCTGGAGACTATCGATCTGCTCGCGCGGCTCCAGCTCGCAGCGCGGCGGCACGGCCGGACGATCCGGTTTCTCCATGCGTCGCCCGCTCTCCAGGGCCTGATTTCGTTCGCCGGCCTGGACGCGGTGCTACGCGTCGAGCCGGGGCGAGAGGCCGAAGAGAGGGAAGACCCGGTCGGTGTCGAGGAAGAACGTCAGCTCGACGATCCGGCCGTCTGAGACCTCGAGCACCTGCAGCGCCCAGGGGTCGAAGCCGCTGCCGGTTTCGCTCGGCTTGTACTGCCCGAAGGCCGGGGAGCCGTTGGCCGCCACTGTCGGGATCACGCGCGAGCCGCGGCAGCCGATGCCCGGGCCGAGCCACCACTCGAAGATGTCGTCCCGGCCGTTCAGCCAAAGGTCGAAAGGAGGCATCGACTGCGTCGCGTCCTCGTGGATCAACGACGTGAGCGCCTCGATGTCGTAGGCCTCGAAGGCCGCCACGTAGCGGACGAGCAGCTCGCGGTCGGCCTCGTCGAGCCGAGCGCGGTCGGCGCCCACGTCGCTCGTCTCGAGCGTCGCCCGCGCGCGCTGGAGCGCGCTGTTCACCGACGCGACGCTGGTCTCGAGCAGCTCCGCGACCTCGGAAGCCTTCCAGCGCAGGACTTCGCAGAGGATCAGCACCGCCCGCTGGCGCGGCGGCAGGTGCTGCAGCGCCGCCACGAACGCGAGCCGGATCGTCTCGTGCGCCACAGCGACCTCGGCCGGGTCGCTCTCGGCTGCGAGGGCGGTCGCGGGAACCGGCTCGATCCAGGTCACCTCCGGCAGAGTGTTG
>Ga0207693_10005859_pt1 | contig 10196 bp, 6 predicted proteins | sample LARL81metaG_FD_184347 | JGI IMG/M metagenome (GOLD analysis project Ga0207693, IMG submission 184347) | Corn, switchgrass and miscanthus rhizosphere microbial communities from Kellogg Biological Station, Michigan, USA - LAR L8-1 metaG... | ecosystem: Host-associated > Plants > Roots >... | reverse complement strand
TTCGGCGAGCGTGAAGTAGCCAAGATCCCAGACATACCAAAAGAGACCGCGCATCTCCCAATGAACTCGGTTGCAGTGGTCGGCGCCGGAACCATGGGCGGCGGAATCGCGATGGTCTTTGCCAACGCCGGATTTCCCGTGTTGCTGAAGGAGGCCGACGAGCCGGCTCTTCAGCGCGGACTGGCCACCATCCAGAAGAACTATCAGAGTTCGGTTAAACGCGGCCGGCTTACGCAGCAATTCGTGGATGAACGCCTGCAACTCATCAAGCCGACGATCAGCTACGACGATTTCGGCAAGGTCGATATGGCCGTCGAGGCCGTGTTCGAGGGCATGGCACTCAAGAAAGAAGTCTTCGGCCAGTTGGATCGCGTGTGCCGGCCAGGCGCGATCCTGGCGAGTAACACATCAACGCTCGACATAGACGAGATAGCCTCAGCCACTGCGCGGCCCGATGCCGTCATTGGCACGCATTTTTTCAGCCCGGCCAATATTATGCGCCTGCTCGAGATCGTGCGCGGCAAGGCGAGCAGCAAAGAAGTGATCGCGACCTGCATGCAACTCTCTAAGAAACTGGGAAAAGTCGGGGTGCTCGTCGGCAACTGCCGGGGCTTTGTGGGAAACCGCATGTTCGGCCCTTATCGCCGTGAAGCGCAGTTCCTGGTGGAAGAAGGCGCCAGTATCGAATCCGTGGACAAGGCGCTGTTCGACTTCGGCATGGCGATGGGGCCCATGGCTACTGGCGATCTGGCAGGCCTTGACGTGGGCTGGCGTATCCGTAAAGAGTACCGGCACCTTGAAAAGCCTGGAGTGCGGCAGCCGTTCGCGGAGGACCGCCTCTGCGAACTTGGACGCTACGGCCAGAAAACCAGTGCGGGCTGGTACAAGTACGACGAGAACCGGCGTCCGATTCTCGATCCTGAAGTCGACGAGATGGTGCGCAGGTGGGCCCGCGAAGCCGGCATCCCGCAACGCAAGCTTTCATCCGAAGAGATCGTAGACCGCTGTATCTATGCCCTGGTGAATGAGGGCGCCCGCATTCTTGAGGAAGGCATCGTATGGCGCGCCGTCGACATCGACATTATTTATCTAAATGGCTACGGATTCCCGGCCTATCGCGGCGGTCCGATGTGGTACGCGGATACGGTGGGACTGGATAAGGTCTACCGCCGCATCTCAGAATTTCATCAACAGCACGGCGAACTCTGGGAACCTGCCCCTGTGTTGAAGCGTTTGGCCCTGGAAGGCAAGACCTTCGCCGAGCTGAACCGGGAGCAGGCCGTCATGGCGTAAGAATTAAGAGCACGACCGCGAGCTTATCGCCATGGATACGATACGCGTTGCGGATTTTCGCTCGTGGCGTTTGATTGTCGGCGCGGGAGAAGATATGCGAGAAGCGGTAGTGGTTGCCAGCTCACGGACCGGGCTGGCGAAATCGTTCCGCGGTTCGTTCAACATAACTCGCCCCGAAGATCTGGCAGCACATTGCATCAAGGACGTCCTGCGCAAGGTGCCGCAGCTTGACGCGGCCGAAATAGACGACGTTGTGCTGGGATGCGCACAACCACACGGTCCGCAGAGTCACAACATCGCCCGCACTTCCGCCATGCTGGCCGGCCTTCCCACTTCGGTCGCGGGCACGACCATAAACCGGTTTTGCTCATCGGGATTGCAGGCGATTGCTGTGGCCTCGCACCAGATCATCAGCGAGGGCGTGGATGCCTCGATTGGTGGCGGCGTCGAGAGTATCAGCATGACGCCGGCTGCCGGCAATCCTCATCCCGAACTGCAGAAACGATTGCCCGGGTTGTACATGGTTATGGGCGACACTGCGGAAATCGTTCTGAAAGCCGGAAATTAATGCGAAGTGGTCGGCGCCCTGCAATTCACTCATGTACGACGGCGCAATTGGTTCCCCGTCAGCTGCGGACCGCGCAAGATCAACAAGCTCATGGCGACAATCCCGCGACCCGACCCGGGAACTGATCGAGTTCGTGTCCGAGTCCAAGTCCTGGTCAGAACTTGCGCAGCGCAAGCAGGTGGAGTTTGTTGCGTTTGATGTCGTCGATTCGCGCTAGGAGATCGTCGAGGTCGTCGCCCACGTTCATGTGGCGGCCCGACAACGCGTCACCACGTCCTGCCGCCAGGTTCACGACCCACCCTGCGGCGATTTCAGGGTCCGCGCCCTGGCCCGCTGCGAGACGGGCCTTGATCCATCCGAACACCTGGCCTTCGGCTGTCTCGGGACCTGCTGTGCTTGCCAGCGCGGCCTCGCTCAGCCCGATCGGCAACAGTCCCGGATCGAAGCTGAACACGCTGACACCGTGCGGTTTCAACTCCGCCGCGAGCGTCTCGGTCAGCTTCACCACCGCGGCCTTCGCAGCGGCGTAGGAGGAGACGAGCGGCCAGCGATGGACGGCAGCCTGACTGGTGATGCTGATGACGCGGCCGCGGCCTGCCGAAACCATCCCCGGAAGTACGGCGCTGGTGAGCATGTAGGCGCCGCCGAAGTTGATCTCGACGGCGCGCCACCACTCCGCCGGATCGGTCTCCCAGAGCGGGCCCATCGGGCCGTTGATGCCTGCGTTGTTGACGAGCACGTCGATCGGCCCGAGCTGCTCGGTAACCGCGGCGACGGCCGCGCGCGTTCGTTCGATATCGGTGACGTCGGCGACGGCGGTCGCGACGATCCCTCCGCGCGCGCGAATGGACGCGGCTGCCTCCTCGAGGGAAGCCTCGGACCGCCCGATCAGCGCGACCCGGGCACCGGCGTCCACCAGTCGCTCTGCGAGGAACCGTCCAAGGCCTCGGCCGCCACCGCTGACTAGGGCGACGGCGCCGTCGAGCTCACGGGCGGGAATCTGCTGTGGTCGGGCGAGGAGCCGCCTGAGGATTTTGCCGGACGGCGATTTGGGGATGGACTCGACGAACTCGACGCGCCGAATTCGCTTGTACGGCGTCACCCGCTCGGCGACCCATGCCATCAACTCATCGTCAGTGAGCGCGGTGCGCCGCACGACGAACGCCTGAGGCACCTCGCCCGCCTCGTCATCAGGGAGCCCCACGACGGCTGCGTCGGCGACTGACGGATGGGACAGCAGGAGCTGCTCGAGTTCGGCGGGCGCGACTTGGAACCCCTTGTACTTGATCATTTCCTTGAGACGATCCACGACCTCGTACCACCCCTCGTCATCGACGGTGACAACGTCGCCCGTATGCAGCCATCCGTCGGCATCGATCGCGGCAGCGGTCGCTTCCTCGTCGTTGAGGTACCTGCGCATGACACTCGGTGCGCGAACGAGTAGCTCGCCTGGTTGTCCGGCTGCGACCTCGGCACCGGTCGTGGGATCGATGACGCGACATTCGACGCCCTGCACCGTGGGTCCGATCGACCACGGCTTGTCCGGGCCGTCGTCGGGCGCGATGTGGCTCGATCCGGCCAGCTCGGTCATTCCGTAAACCTGTTTCACGTGGCAGCCGGTACGGCGCGCACATGTGGTGACGAGGTCGCTGGACATAGGCGCGGCGCCGACCGTCATCACCTGCAGGCTCGAGAGGTCGTAGTCGTCGAGCAGGTCAGTGTTGGCCAGCGCCTGGACGATCGGGGGAACGATCTCGGCGCGTGTCACGTGGTGGCGCTGGATCGTGTCGAGGAACCCCTCGATCTCGAACCGGGGCATCAACACCACGCACGCGCCGGCCCGCAAGGACAGGTTGAGCGTGACCTGGAGCCCGAACGTGTGCACGAGCGGCAACGAGGCGAGCACGGTGTCGCTGCTCGTCACACCATGGGCGTCGCGCATCTGACTCAGGCTGGCGACGAGGTTGCGATGGGTCAGCACGACGCTCTTGGGCAGCCCGCTGGTGCCGCTGGAACGCGGGAGAAACGCCGTGTCGGAGGGACTGGCCAGCCCGGTCGGGAGGCCGCTCTTCCCCGCGGCGATGATCTGCTCGAATGCCGTAGCTCCGGCAGGATCGCCGTCGACGACGAACGTCCCAGCGACCGCGGTACTGAGCGCCGCATTGCGCAGGACGCTCTCGAACAGGTGCGCTGTCGTGATAACCCAGCGCGTATCCGTCGCGAGGAAGTGATCGGTGAACTCGCTGGTCTTCGAATGCGGGCTGACCGTTGTGACGGTCGCACCGATGGTCAGTGCGGCGTACCACGCGACGACGAAGTCGATGCTGTTCGTCGAGCACAGCGCCACGACATCGCCCGGGCGTACGCCCGCCGCTCGCAGGCCATGTCCGGCTCGACCGACCTTGTCGACAAGTTCGGCGTACGTCAGGGCCTCGCCAGAGGCGGCGTCGATGAGCGCGCAACGCCCGCCGTGCTCGGCCGCCTCGCCCAGCACGTACTCCGGAAGTGTCTGGTCAGGGACCATGGACTGTCGGGCCACATCCCGACGGCTCACGACGCCGACGCCCGCTCAGACAGCAAATTCGCAACACGAAACGCGAGGTCGACGGACTGGCGCCCGTTGAGGCGCGGATCGCACCTCGTCGCGTAATGGCGGTCGAGGTCGCCCTCGCGCAGCGCCTCGCCGCCACCGAGGCACTCAGTGACGTCGTCACCGGTCAGCTCGACGTGCAGCCCACCCGGCCAGACGGCCTCCGAGGCGCACGCCGCGAAGAAGGCGTCGACCTCCGCGACGATGTCCTCGAAGTTGCGTGTCTTGCGACCGTTGGCCATCTGCACGGTATTGGCATGCATGGGATCGCACGCCCAGACGACCGGGTGCCCGGCATCGCGGACCGCGGCCAAGATCGGCGGCAGAACGTCCGGCAGTCGCTTGGCCCCCATCCGCGAGATGAACGTCAGCCGGCCCGGGTTCCTGTCGGGGTTGAGCCGCTCGCACAGCTCCAGTACCTCACCGACAGTCGCAGTCGGCCCGAGCTTGCAACCGATCGGATTCGCGATGCCTGACACGAACTCGATATGCGCGCCGTCCAGCGCCCGTGTTCGCTCGCCGACCCACACAGTGTGAGCCGACGTGTCAACCCATTCGCCGGTCTGCTCGTCGCGGCGGGTCATCGCCTCTTCGTAGCCGAGCAGCAACGCTTCGTGGCTGGTCCAGACATCGACGCGGTTCATCTCGGTCGAGTCGCGGCCGATCCGCGACGCATGCAGGAAGCGCACAGCTCCGTCGATCTCCCGGGCGACCGCGTCGTAGCGTTCGCCCGCGGGGCTGGATGCCACAAAGTCCCGGTTCCACTCATGAACTCGGTCGAGGCTGCCGAAGCCGCCCGAGCTCAGCGAGCGCACGAGGTTGAGCTTGGACGCGGAGTGGTAGTAGGCGGTCAACATGCGCCGTGGGTCCGGCACGCGTCGTGCCGGGTCCGCTTCGATCGAGTTGACGATGTCACCGCGATACACCGGCAGTTCAACGCCGTCGATCGTCTCGACCGCCGCCGATCGCGGCTTCGCGAACTGGCCTGCCAGGCGCGCGACCTTAACGATATGGCTGCCGGACGCGTACGTCAGCACGATCGCCATCTGCAGGATCACCCGCAGCCGGTTTTCGACGGCCTGCGCGGTTAGTTCGTCGAACGATTCAGCACAGTCGCCGGCCTGCAGCAGGAAAGCGCGTCCAGCCGCGACCTCTGCCAGCTCGTCGGTGAGCGTGCGCACCTCGCCGCCGAACACCAGAGGCGGCATCACGCGCAGCTCCGCGAGCGTGTGCTCCAGCGCCGCCTCATTCGGCCACTCCGGCTGCTGGACCACCGAAAGACCATGCCAACTGGACGGCGACCACCTAGCGTCATGTGCGCGCATCGGTTGGCTCGCGTACCAACGCGTCGGGTTCCGTAGGCGCCGCGACTCTCCCTGGAGCAGACGGAAGCAGACCTCCGGGTGCGACGTGAGGAACTGCCGCAGACGCTCGGCTTCCAGCAGCACGTAGCGGACCGGGCCAAGCGCGACGAGGTCGCCGCTGATCGGTTCGCCGAGCAGGGCCGAGATCTCACCGAAGATCTCACCGCGCGCGAGCCGCGTGTGTTCGCGGCCGTTGATCCGCACCGCGGCCTGGCCGTCGATGAGGAACCCAAGACCGACGGACGTCTCGCCCTGAGTGAGCAGATGCTCGCCGGCGGCGGCCGCGTGGCCGCCGAACTGACTGGCGATCGCCCGAAGGTCCGCCTCGGGGAGGTCGCCCACCAACCGCGAGGTCCGCAGCGCACTCACGACCTCGTCGAACTGGGCGTCCACGGTCACTGGGCCCGCCTCGCTGCCAGGACGTGCACGTCGAGCGGTAGCTCGTGGCGCCCGACCAGTTCCAGCCCGGCCGCTGCCAGCAGGCTCGCATACTCGGTCTCGGTCCGCTCTCGGCCGCCGACGTTGCACAGCATGTGGATGTCCCATGCGTAGGCCAGGGAGGCCGAGCGATCCTCCGGGATCAGTCGCTCGACGACCAGCAACTGCCCATCGGCCGCCATCGCCTCAGATATCCGCGCGAGGATCGTCCGACACATCTCGTCGTCCCAGTCATGTAGCACGCGCGAGAGAAGGTAGACGTCGCCACCCGCAGGTACGCCCTCGGTGAAATCGCCGGACAGGAACTCGACGCGCTGGCTGAGACCCGCTTGTGCGAATGCCGGCCGCGCCCCGTCGAGCACGTGCGGGCGGTCGAACAGCACGCCTCTGGCGCGGGGAGCAGCGGCAAGCATCCGCCTCAGCAGCGAGGAAGTGCCGCCGGCGACATCGACAATCCGATTCACCCCGTCGAGGGCGACGACCTCCGCGACCGCGCCGAACATCGCGGCGCTGGACGCCATCGCGGTGTCGAACAGTTCGCTCAACTCGGGCCGTTTCGCGAAGTACTCGAAATGGTGCTCGCCGAAATGGTCGTCGAACGCCTCCTCCCCGGTCCTGACCGAGTGGAGGAAGTGTCCGAAGGACTCATAGAACGGACCCCCATACAGCAGCGCGAGCGGTCGCAACGCGGGATCGGCGTCGATGCGCAGCAACCGACCGAGCTCGGTCAGCTCGAACGTGCCGCGCCGCGACTGCGTGACGACGCCGATCGAAGCGAGGTATCGCAGAAGCCGAGTCAGGCTGTCCACATCCGACGCAGTCGTCTCCGCCAACTGCGCGGCGGTCGCCTCCGGCTGCCCAGCGATCGCGTCCGCAAGCTTCAACTCGGCGGCGACGTGAATGGCCTGCGTCGCCCAAGCGCCGGTCATCAATGTCAACAACCGCTTGGCGGCCGGGACAGAGTTGCGGCGGTGGGCATCGATGATCGCCGGGTAGTAACCCGAGGTCAGCAGTTCGACTCGCCGCACGAAGTGATTTCGGGCACTGGCGTCGCGGAAGTACAGCACTGTATTGCCCTCGCGGCGGTTATAGCCGCCGTCGTCCGGTCGCATCCAGCCGTGATCAGACAGGATCGAGCGCATCGCCGAGATCGCCATCCGGTCGGGCTGGCCGATCGCAAGCGCGACGTGCGCCTCGTCGTTGCGTTCACGCTCGCCGTCGGCGATCGCAGTCAGCGGCGAACCCGGCGCCACCGTCAATGTGAACAGCTCGATCATCAGCGGGCGCCTGCCCTCAAGTGGAACCGGCACGCGACGGATCTGGACATCGAGTTCGCTCAACGACTGCCGGTAGCGCGCGGCGAGGCGGGCCTTAACTACCACACTTGGCTTCGGCTCCTCCGCGGTCAGCCCGCGCCGCGCCAGCGCGTCATCGATCTCCCCAGAGTTCTCAGGGAACACGAGCACCGCAGCATGGCGCAGTTCGCAGGTCTTCACGATCTCGGCGAGGTCCTCGCTGGACAATTCCGGCACGATCTCGGCCAGGAGCGCAGTCGTGTCGGTCTGTCGAAGGAATGCGATCGCGTCGTCCAGACGCGCCTCATCGGCTGGATGCATAACCTAGACCCCCTGTCGGCATTCGCGGGCGTCGAACCTCCTGTGTGCGCCTGTCTGCCCAGGCTAAGTCTTACGGCACGCAAGGCGGCTGCATATCGCATCATCTGGGGATTTCAAACGTCGACACTTCACCGATCACCGGCTACGAGCGGAAGGCCGTGTCCGGAAGTCGCGTGTCTCGGTTTTCCCTGGCATCGGCAAAAGGCTGGCACCCCAATCGGGATTGCGTCCTTGTCGCGATCAGCTACTCGCGAACCGGCGCCGTGACGAGTACCGACATCGCGAGAACGGTCATGCCCACCGTCAAAAGGAGCGCGACAAGCGATGCCGCTCGCCCGATCCCTGAAGCCCGGCGGAGAGCACACGCCGCCACAACAGCTCCCACCACTGAGGGACCGACACCGGTGATGGTAACGACGGCGCGGAAGTAGAGGAACCGCATCGGCGCGTCGTTTGAGTACAGAACAAAGTGCGGTTCGATCCACGAAACGGCCGCCAGCCCGAACAGCGCAAGCAGCAGTGACAACAGGTTCAGCCAGCTCACTCGCACCCGCGCAGGATGACAGCCCATGTCGCCCGACGCGCGCTAGAGGTGCTGCCGGAACGCACACCAGCACAACCTTCGCGCAACGCGGCTACTTAGTGTTTTCAGCACGACCGGTGTCCGGCCAGACTCGGTCGAGGTGCTCGGCGGGACGCTCTCAACCACCGGCTGCCCACCCGTTCATTTGGTGTGGCTCTCACATGGCCTGCGTCCCCGTCGAGTGCCGTGCGAGGAGTGGCTCGAAAGGGGTTTGCCCCTGCTCTAAGTAGCAATGCCCTCCACGCCGTTTCGTAACGACGAGAGCGAGGAGGACGGCGATGGGCGTGATCATCGGGATGGACCCGCACAAGCGCTCGGCGACGATCGAGGTGATCGACGAGCGCGGCTCGGTGTTGTCGACTGGACGATTCGGGACGGACAAGGTCGGCTACCGCGACATGTTGGCCGAGGGGCGCCGGTTTGGTGAGCGTGTCTGGGCGGTCGAGGGCGCAACGGCATCGACAAACACATCGCGCACCGCCTGGTCCACGACGGCGAGGTCGTGATCGACGTGCCGCCGAAGCTGTCGGCGCAGGTGCGGGTGTTCGCGACCGGCAACGGTCGCAAGACGGATCCGGTCGATGCGCATTCGGTGGCGATGGCCGCGTTCCACAACCATGGTCTGCTGCACGTCGAGGTCGATGACGACCTGCTGGTCCTCGGCATGCTCGCCGACCGTCGTGACGAGCTGGGCCGAGCCCGGACCCAGACGGTGAACCGACTGCACCGGCTGCTGCTGGAGCTGTTAGCTGGCGGGCCGAAGAAGGACCTGTCGGCCAAGCAGGCCCGCGAGCTGATCGTGACGGTCAAGCCCCGTGACCTGCCCGGCAAGACCCGCCGGCGTCTGGCGGTGGAGTTGATCGGCGAGCGCGAATCGATCGACCGCAAGATCAAGACCGGTGACAAGGAGATCGAGGCGTTAGTGCTCGAGCGTGACTCGACCCTGATGGATCTATTTGGCATCGCCGCGGCCAGCGCCGTTCGTCTCCTCGTCGATGTCGGCGACATCCACCGCTTTGCCAACCGTGACCGGTTCGCGTCCTGGAACGGCACCGCACCCCTAGACGTGTCTTCCGGCAACCAGGAACGCCATCGGCTCTCCCGCGTCGGCAACCGGCGCATCAACCGAACGATCCACATCATGGCGATCAACCAGCTCCGCCACCGGACCGAAGGCCGCGCCTTCTACGACCGACACAGAGCCGGCGGCATGCCGTCGATGATGGCCCTGCGCGTCCTGAAACGCCGACTGTCGAACGTCATCTTCGCCCGCATGCTCGCCGACCAGACCAGACGAGAAGCCAGAGTGGCGACGGGCCCGGGTGGGCACTCGGGGAACGACTCTGTCTCCAGCGCGGTCGACTCACACCTTGGCATCGACTCTTCGAAAAGCCACATCTCGGACCCGCCAGCACCAAGCCTAGAACCGGACTCCCAGCTGCGTCTTGACACTAAAGGGGTGCCACGTCCGTAAACCCAGCCGGCGCCGAGCCGGCACGCCAACGGGCGCGGTCGTCGCTGTGTCCGTCAGCACGTGCCGCCGACCCTCCCTACTGGGATCGTCCACGGTGAGGCGTCCGCCTGCGGCGTCGCACGTGATGGATTCGCCAGCTTGGACCCGACCGCCCGACCGAGCAGAGCAGCCGCCTGTCGAGGGCAACGGTGTAGACCGGTCTGACAGGCGTCCGTCGCCTCGCCTCGGGCAGTTGCGAATGCGTACCGCTCGAGGGGTCGACGTTCAGGG
>Ga0207693_10005858_pt1 | contig 10196 bp, 7 predicted proteins | sample LARL81metaG_FD_184347 | JGI IMG/M metagenome (GOLD analysis project Ga0207693, IMG submission 184347) | Corn, switchgrass and miscanthus rhizosphere microbial communities from Kellogg Biological Station, Michigan, USA - LAR L8-1 metaG... | ecosystem: Host-associated > Plants > Roots >... | reverse complement strand
CCAGGCGCGGCAGTAGCTCGCGCTCGCGTATGCCGCCGGCGAGTCCAGCCGCTGCGCCGCGGCGAGCGCCTCGTCGCAGATCTCGAGGTCGCGCTCGAGCGCGTCGACGAACAGCAGCGCACCCGTCAGCAGTGGCCAGCTGAGACCGTCCGCGGAATCGTCGTCGAGCAGCGCACCGTCGCTCCAGGCGAGCTCGGCAAGGCTCGTGACCGAGGCGCGATCCTGTCCGCGCAGCGCCGCCTGCATCGCGACGTGGGCGAGAGCGGCGCGCTGCGGGCCAGTCGGTGTCTGGGCGGCCCGCAGGAGCAGGCGCTCGCCCCGGCGCAAAGCATCCTCGGCGAGCTCCGGGACCAGCGATGCCGCTGCGGTGTAGGCCGCCTCCAGCTCGTCGGCCAGCGCCAGGTCGTCGCCGTTGGTCTCCGCCATCGACACGGCGAGCGTCTCGGCGGCGTCGCGGTAGCGACCATCGGAGTACAGCGCCCTGGCGCGCGCCAGCGAAAGCTGTCGGCGACGCGCGGGGTCGTCGGTCGCTCCGATCGCGGCCTCGATGCGCTCTCCGGCCTGCGGCAGCCCTGCCGACAGCTCCGCCTCGCCGAGCTCGCCGAGGACGCCCGGATAAAGCTCGGCGGCCGGCTGCTCGGCAAGCGCCCGCCGCAGCATCCGTACCGCGCTCTCGGCGTCGCCGCTGGCGACCGCCTTGCGCGCCGCGGACCGGAGCACCTCGACCGCGGATGAGTCCGAAGCGGGGGGCGCCACGAGCAGGTGCGCAGCGACCGCTTCGTCTGAGGCGCCCTGGTCACGCAGGATCGCCGCGGCGCGACGATGCGCCTCGCCACGGTGCAGCGGCGACATCGAGGTCCTCACGGCCGACGCCGTCAGGGGATGGACGAACGACAGCGGCGCGCCCGGGTGAAACAGATGCACGGCTGAAAGCAGGTCGGCCGCGCGCGACGCGGCGTCGAGGTCGAGTCCCGTGAATGTCGCGACCTGCGCGAGCGGAGCCCCGTCGCCGAGCACGGCCACGGCCACGGCGACCGCCCGCGACGATTCGGGCATCGCGCCCAGGCGGGCAACGACGGCGTTGAGGACGGATTCGGGCGCCATCTCAGCAAGGCGCCTCGCGGTAGCCCAATTCGGCCGCGAGCCGTCGGCGCGGACCTGATCGATCAGCTCGACGAGCAGAAACGGGTTGCCGCCGGTGACCCGTGCGCACGCCTCGCAGAACGACGGATCAGCATCCGGGAGATGCGACACCACGATCTCGGCCACGCCTTCGTCGCTGAGCGAATCGGGTCGCAGAAGCGAGTCGTCGGCGATGTCTCGCAGGGCCATTAGCGCCCGCTGGTCGGCCGGTTCCTCGCCCTGGCGGAAGGTGGCTACGAGCAGCAGCGGAAGGTCGCCGATGCGATCCGCGAGATACGCCAGGAAGCGGAGCGAAGGACGATCGGCCCACTGGAGGTCGTCGACGAGCATCGCCAGCGGCCCCGTGTGCGCCGGGCTGGCCGGGGTGGTCAGATTACATGCGAGCCAAAACAGCCCGTGGATCACCGAGTAGCCCTGGTCGTCGGGCAGCTCGGCTGGATCGGCTGTGATCCCGGACAGCAGCTCGGCCGCCCACCGGGCCGGTCCCTGAGTCAGGCTCGCGCGCTCGTCAGGGCCGGCCGCGATCCAGCGCGGCTCGAACAGCTGGATCGCCACGCCGAACGGGAAGTCGCGCTCGAGCTCTGAGCCGTGCGCACCCAGTACCCGCATGCCCGCCTCGCGGGCCATGTCGCCCGCGATCGTCAGCAGCCGCGATTTGCCTTTGCCCGCGGGCGCTTCGATCACCACGACCGAGCCCGCGCCATCGCAGGCGGCGGCTATCCGGTGCTCCAGCACCGACAGCTCCAGGTCGCGTTCGATGAGCAGCCCTTGTCGGCCACTGCCCCGCCCGCGTCTGCGTAGTTGAATACGTCCCGCCAAGTCCGAACTACCGCCCAACCAGAACAACTCCGATGCACTGCTAGTACCCGCTAAAACGCTCTCTAATTCCGAAATTAGGAGCTTTGGAAACAGAAAGCTAGGGGGCATGCCTGGGGCGGAAACGATGTAGACGCGCCATAGTTGCTGCGGTGGAGCGACGGCGTGTGCGAGTGATCCTGGACGTGGAGCGCGAGGGCATGCCGATCCGGGGGTGGCTGTCGATCGCGCCGGGCGTCGAGCGATGGTTCCACGGATGGCTGGAGCTCGCCGACGCGCTGGAGGCCGCCAGAGCCGGAGCCCTGGGCTCGAGGCCGGGCGCGACCGATCTGCAAGCAGCCGAGCGATCCGCAGCGTTGCGCATCAGCTGATTGCTGACAGCATTCGGCGCCGCCGGGTCCCAGGCTAGACTCGACGCGCGATGCGGCTGCACCAGGTGATTGCCGGTGCCCCGGCCGCGGCGCGGGACATCGAGGTCACCAACCTCGCCTACGACAACCGGGCCGCAGAACCGGGCGCCCTGTTTTTCTGTGTCCCGGGGTTCACGCGCGACGGCCACGACTACGCTCCCGACGCGATCGGGCGCGGCGCGGTCGCGCTCGTCGTCGAGCGCCGGCTGGGCCTCGGCGTGCCGGAGATCCTCGTGCCATCGGTGCGCGAGGCGATGGCGCCCGCCGCCGCGGCGTTCTACGACGACCCGACCGCGACGCTGCAGGTCACCGGCGTGACCGGCACCAACGGCAAGACCACCACCGCGTTCCTGATCCGCGAGCTGCTCGAAGCGGCCGGACTTCAGACCGGTCTGCTCGGCACCGTCAAGAGCGTGATCGGCGGCCACGAGCGCGATGTGCAGCGAACGACTCCCGAGGCGATCGACCTGCAGCGGACGTTTCGCGAGATGCTGGACGCCGGCGATCGCGCGTGCTCGATCGAAGTCTCGTCGCACGCGCTTGAGCTGCACCGAGCCGACGCCGTGCACTTTGCCGCCGCGATCTTCACCAACCTCACCCAGGACCACCTCGACTTCCACCAGACGATGGAGGACTACTTCCGGGCCAAGCAGCGGCTGTTCGAGGCGCGCCCCGGCGTCGCGGTGATCAACGTCGACGATCCCTACGGCGCGCGGCTTGCCGGCACAATCGAGGAGCCGGTTACGTTCGCGGTGGATCGCGACGCCACGTATCGAGCACTCGACGTCGAGACTGGCCTGAGCGGGTCGCGCTTCACGGTGCTCGTCGGCGATGATCGCGTCGACGTCGGGTCACCGCTGCGGGGCAGATTCAACGTCTATAACGTGCTCGGCGCGCTCGCCACGGCGCACCGCCTCGGGGTGGGCCTTGACACGATCGCCGGCGCGATCGAGCACGCGGGGCAGGTGCCGGGGAGGTTCGAGCCCGTCGATGAGGGCCAGGGATTTGCGGTGCTCGTCGACTACGCACACACGCCCGACTCGCTGGAGAACGTGCTCGCGGCGGCGCGCACGCTCACCGAGGGGCGCGTGCACGTCGTGTTCGGCTGCGGCGGAGACCGCGACCGCGGCAAGCGCCCGCTGATGGGGGAGATCGCGACGCGCCTGGCCGACCGCGTGATAGTGACGTCCGACAACCCCAGGTCGGAGGATCCGGAGGCGATCGTCGCCGAGATCCTGGAGGGGGCCGGCAGGGACGTGCGCGCCCAGGTCGACCGTCGCAGCGCCATCGCCGAGGCGATCGCCGGCGCCGCGGCCGGCGACGTCGTCGTGATCGCCGGTAAGGGACACGAGCAGGGGCAGGAGTTCACCGACGGCCACAAGATCCCGTTCGACGACGTGACGGTTGCCCGCGAAGCGTTGCGCTCGGCCGCGCTCACGCCATGAGAGCCTGGAGCGCGCAACACATAGCCGTCTGCGCCGGCGCAACCCTGGTCGCGGCAGCCGACGCCGACGAGGGTCCGGAGCGCGTCGTGATCGACTCGCGTGAGGCGGGCCCGGGCGACCTGTTCTTCGGGCTTGTGGGGGCGAGCGACGACGGCGGGCGGTTTGCGGAGCAGGCGCTGCGCGCCGGCGCATGGGGCGTGCTGACGACCGCTACGCACACGGACGCGAGCCTCGGCCGGCGCGGCGTCGTGCTGTCGGCGCAAGACCCGTTACGCGCGTTGCAGCGGCTGGCGAGAGCGTGGCGGCGCGAACTCGGCGCCGGCGTGATCGGCGTCACCGGCTCGACCGGCAAGACGTCCACCAAGGACCTGCTGTACGCGGTGCTGGCCCCTCACCGGCGGACGATCGCCTCGCGCGGAAACTTCAACACCGAGATCGGCCTGCCGCTGGAGATCCTCGGCGCGCCGGCCGGGACGGAGGTGCTGGTGCTCGAGATGGCGATGCGTGGCGCCGGCCAGATCGCCGAGCTCGTGTGGGTCGCCGAGCCCGACGTCGGCGTGATCGTGAGCATCGGCCCCGTCCACCTCGAGCTGCTCGGCTCGATCGAGGCGATCGCGGCTGCCAAGGCGGAGCTGATCGCGGGCCTGGCGCCCGGAGCGACGGCGGTGATACCGGCGGGCGAGGCGTTGCTCGAGCCGCACATGCGCGACGACCTCGAGGTCGTGACGTTCGGCGAGGGCGGCGACGTCAGGCTGCTCGCAGCCGACGGCGAGCACCTAGAGATCGAGCTCGGCGACGAGCGTCTCGAGCTCGAGGCGCCGTTCACGCAGGCACATCTGCGCCGCAATCTCCTGGCCGCCGTCGCGGCCGCTCGCGCGCTCGGCGTCGTCGCGAGCGGACGCGTCGAGCTCGAGCTGTCGCCGGGCCGAGGACAGCGGGCGCAGCTGCCCGACGGCGTGCTCCTGATCGACGATTGCTACAACGCCAACCCGATGTCGATGCGCGCCGCCCTCGAGGACCTCGCCCTGTCCGCCCCACGCGACAAGCATCCCCGTCGCGTGGCCGTGCTCGGCGACATGCTCGAGCTCGGCCCCGACGAGCGCAGGTTCCACGAAGAGATCGGCGCGGCCGCCGACGAGGCCGACGTCGACGTGCTGATCACCGTCGGCCCGCTCGCGGCCGCGATGACCGACCGGTTCGACGGCGAGGCGTATCCGGTCGCCGACGCCGAGGAGGCGGCCTCGCTGCTGCCCGAGCTGCTGGCGCCCGGCGACGCGGTGCTCGTGAAGGCGTCGCGGGGCGTCGGGCTAGAAGTGGTGTGCCGTGCGCTCGAGGCGGGTGTCGCGTGATCGGCGGCGGTCTTGCGCTTCACGTCGCCGCGACGACCACCGGGTCGATCTCGGGACGCGTCCTGATCGCCGCGACGGCATCGCTGCTGATCACCCTGTTCCTCGCCCCGAAGTTCATCGAGTTCCTGCGCGTCAGGTCATTCGGCCAGAACATCCGCGAGGAGGGGCCGGAGGGCCACCAGGTCAAGGCCGGCACGCCGACGATGGGCGGGATCATCATCTTCGCCGCAGTCGCGGTGCCGTTCGTGATCCTGTCTGCTCGCAGCTGGCAGGCGATGGGCGTGTTCGGTGCCGCGGTGGCGTGCGCGCTGCTCGGGTTCGCCGACGACTACACGAAGATCGTGCGACGACGCTCGCTCGGGCTGCGGGCGCGTACCAAGCTCGGGGTCACGATCGCGATCTCGGTTGGCCTGTGGTGGGTCGCGACCCAGAAAGCAGGTATCAACACCTCGGTCCGGCTGCGGCCGGCCGACGTCAGCATCGACTTCGGTCCGCTGTACGTGCTGTTCATCTACCTCGTCGTGGCGGGCACGACGAGCGCCGTCAACCTGACCGACGGATTGGACGGCCTCGCCGCCGGATGCGCGGCGATCGTGCTCCTGGCGTACGTGGGGATCACATTCATCACGAGCGGCGACACCGATCTCACGTTCCTCGCCGCGTGCCTGGTCGGCGCGTGCATCGGCTTTCTGTGGTTCAACAGCTTCCCCGCGAGCATCTTCATGGGCGACACGGGGTCTTTGGGGTTAGGCGGCGCGATCGCGGGCCTGGCGATCATGACCAACACGGGCGTGCTGCTGATCCTGCTCGGCGGGATCTTCGTGATCGAGGCGCTGTCGGTCGTGATCCAAGTCTTCTCGTTTCAGACGTTCCGCAAGCGGGTCTTCCTGATGGCCCCGATTCACCACCATTTCGAGCTGCAGGCCTGGTCTGAGACGAAGATCATCCTGCGCTTCTGGATCGTCGCCGCGGCGTTCGCCGCGATCGGCTTCACGCTGTACCAGCTCTCGATCCGTGGGTAGCAGCCAGGGTTTCCGGCCGCCGCTGCCGCCGGGCCCGTACCTGGTCGTCGGCCTCGCCCGCTCGGGCGTGGCAGCGGCGCTCGCACTGCGCGACCGCGGGGCGGAGGTGATCGGCGTCGACTCGGGCTCGGCGGACAACGCGGGCCTGGCGCAGGCCGCGGGAAGGCTTTCCGAGGCCGGCGTCGAAGTTCACCTGGATGCGTCAGGCGACGTCCTTGCCGCCCGCGCCCGGACGCTCATCAAGAGTCCCGGCGTACCCCAGAACGCTCCCGTGGTGGTTGCGGCAAGAGCGCATGGCCTGGCCGTGGTCGGTGAGATCGAGCTCGCGTGGAGACTCATCGAGAACGAGTTCATCGCCGTGACGGGCACCAACGGCAAGACGACGACGACCGAATGGATCGGCCACATCCATCGCGAGGCGGCGCTGCCGGTGGCCGTCGCGGGCAACGTCGGCACGGCGCTGACCTCGCTGGTCGGCCGGCTGGCGCCTGACGCGACGATCGCATGTGAGGTGTCGTCGTTCCAACTCGAGGACACCGACTTCTTCGCGCCCGAGGCGGCGGTTCTGCTGAACATCTCGCCCGACCACCTCGACCGCCATCCGAGCTTCGACGACTATGTGGCGGCAAAGCTGAAGGTGTTCGTCAACCAGGGCAACGACGACATCGCCGTCGCCCCGGTCGACCTCGGCATCGAGGACATCGGCGGGTGCGCCCGCAGGGTGCTGTTCGGCGCCCGCGAGGACGCTGAGCTGTCGGAGCGCTCGGGCTACCTGTGGTGGGATGAGGAGCCGCTGATCGAGGTCGACGAGATCGCGCTCCCCGGCGCCCACAACGTGCAGAACGCGATGGCGGCGGCGGCGGTCTGCCTGGCGCGGGGGATCGAAGCCGAGTCGGTCGCCGCCGGGCTGCGGACGTTCACGGGAGTCGTGCACCGCCTCGAGCAGATCGCGGTGCAGGACGGGGTGGCCTGGGTCAACGACTCCAAGGCGACCAACGTCGGCAGCACGATCGTGGCGCTGCAGGCATTCGATCAGCCAGTCATCCTGATCGCGGGCGGTGTCGGCAAGCAGCAGGACTTCTCGCCACTGGCGCCGCTTGTCGCGCAGCGCTGCAGGTCGGTGTACCTGATCGGCGAGGCGGCGGGTGACCTCGAGCAGGCGCTTCGCGGCACGCGCGTGCCACTGCACCAGGCCGGCGATCTGGAGCACGCGGTCTCGCGGGCGCGGAGCGAGGCGCGCCCGGGCGACGCGGTGCTGCTGTCACCCGCGTGCGCAAGCTTTGACCAGTACCCCAATTACGAAGCGCGGGGCGAGCACTTCCGCGCACTCGTGGAGGCGGGCTGATGGCGCGCGCCGCCACGGCCCGCAGCTCCGGCGCGCCGGCGGCGAAGCGCTCGACGATCCGGAGCCCTCGCGAGCGAACGCCCGCACGCCGGGTGGCGCCACCGCTCGAGCACCGCATCCTGATGACCGCCGCGCTGTGCCTGCTGGCGTTCGGCGCGGTGATGGTCTACAGCGCGTCGTCGCCGTTGGGCGTCATCGGCGGCCGCGGCTACGGGACCGGCGAGTTCGTGCGTTACCTGGTGTTCGGCGCGATCGGGCTGGCCGGGATGCACGTGCTCGCGCGGCGCGGCATGGACCTGCTCAACGAGCGCATGGTGAGGACGCTGCTGATCGTCTCCTTCTGCCTGCTGTTGCTCGTGATGGTCCCCGGCTTCGGCGTGGAGGTGAACGGCGCTCGGCGGTGGTTTGCGGCCGGCCCCATCCAGTTCCAGCCGTCTGAGCTGATGAAGCTCGCGCTCGTGCTGTATGTCGCCCGCTACCTGGCCGACCATCCAAAGCGCATGCGCGGCTTCCGGCAGGCGATCGCGCCGGTCGCGGTCATCGTCGGACCGGCCTGTCTGCTGATCGTGGTCGAGCCGGACCTCGGCACGGCACTGGTGATCGCGTTCGCGATCGCGGCGCTCCTGATCGCTGCGGGGATGCCAGGCCGCTATCTCGCGGTGTTGGCGGCTCTTGGCGTCGGGGCCGTGATCATCCTTGCGCTGGCGCAGCCGTATGAGCGGGTGCGCCTGGAGACGTTCCTGCATCCATGGGCGCAGGCGACCAAGGCCGGTCCCGGCTACCAGGCTGTGCAGGGGCAGATCGCGCTCGGCTCGGGCGGCCTGGTAGGTGTCGGGCTCGGCCGCTCGGTCCAGAAGATCTTCTATCTGCCCGAGGCCCAGACGGACTTCATCCTCGCGGTGATCGGCGAGGAGCTCGGCGTGCTTGGGATCCTCGGAGTGGTGTTCTTATACGGGATGATCGCCTACGCTGGCCTGCGCACCGCGCGGCGGGCCGCGGGGCGTTATGCGAAGCTGCTGGCCACGGGGCTGACCTCGTTGATCCTTTGCCAGGGCCTGCTCAACATCTTCGTCGTACTCGGGTTGGCGCCCCTGACGGGCGTCCCGCTGCCGTTCATCTCCTACGCCCCGACGAACCTCTGCATCATGCTCGCCTCGGTCGGTCTGCTGCTCAATATCGCCCAGCCAGGGGCACGACGGCTTCGCGCGGTCGGTGACGGCGCCGAAGATCGTGATCGGCGCGGGCGGGACCGCCGGCCACGTCGTTCCGGCGCTGGCGGTCGCGGACGCACTGCGGGCTGATGGAGCTGAGGTCGCGTTCATCGGGGGCGAGCGGGCCGAGCTCGAGCTCGTCCCCGAGGCTGGGTACGAGCTGCGGACGTTGCGCGTGCAGCCGCTGTACAGAAAGCAGCCCGTGCGCGCTGCGCGGGCCGCTGCGGTCGACGCGGCCGCGCTGCTGGCCGCCCGCCGCCTGCTGGCCGAGCTGAGGCCGGCGGCCGTGATGGGCGCGGGGGGCTACGTGGCCGGTCCGGTCGGGCTAGCCGCCGTGCTGCGGCGCGTGCCGCTCGTGCTGTGCGAGGCCGACAGCCATCTCGGCCTGACCAACCGGCTGCTGGCGCCGGTCGCCACGCGCGTCTGCTTGGCGTTTCCGATCGACGGGCGCGACGGCGATCGCTACCGCGTCACAGGCCGTCCGACCCCGCCTCCGGCGACCGACCGTAACGCGGCGCGCGAGCGATTCGGGATCGCCGCGGGTGAGACGTGCGTGCTCGTGTTCGGCGGCTCCCAGGGGGCGCGTTCGATCAACCACGCGGCAGTTGAGGCGTTCGCCGGCGCCCGCTTTCACGTCCTGCACGCCGCCGGTGAGCGCGACCTGCCCGACCTCCAGGCGCCGGGCCGGCACTACGACCTGCGCGGCTACATCTCGGCCTTCGGCGAGGCGCTGCTGGCGAGCGACCTCGTGATCGCCCGTTCCGGGGGTTCGATCTTCGAGATCGCCGCGGCGGGACGGCCCGCCGTCCTGATCCCGTATCCGTACGCGACCGCCGACCATCAGACGGCCAACGCGAAGTACATGGAGGAGGCCGGCGCCGCGATCGTGATCCCCGACGACGAGCTGACGCCGGCGCGGCTGGCTGCCGAGGTCGGGGGGCTGCTCGCCGACCCGGGGCGGCTGGCGGCGATGGCTCGCGCATCTGCGGGGCTTGCAAAGCCGGATGCGGCGCGCGAGATCGCCCGGGAGGTGCTGGCGGCGGTGCGGGGCTAGAAACGTCAAAGACCTCATTGAAGGATGAGATGGGGGCGGGTCCTGGGGCGCTTGACGCTGGCGAATCACCTGCAAAACCGAGCATCCTCGCCAGTCATTGCCGAGGCTTGCCAAGTTATGCATGGCATACGTGCAAAAGTTGACACCCCTGCCCCGGCCGGGTGGCACTTGTCAACTTATGCATGCCCGGCGACCCTCCATCCCTCCATCAATGGAGGTCTGTGACGTCGGCCCTCAGCCACCGCCAGCGCACCAGCCTCCGGGCGGTCGCGTGAGCCGCCGGGGGCTGTGCGTGTCAGCCGCTAGCCCCCGAGCCGGCTACGGCTGGCGGCGATGGCTCGCGCATCTGCGGGGCTTGCGAAGCCGGATGCGGCGCGCGAGATCGCCCGGGAGGTGCTGGC
>Ga0207693_10005857_pt1 | contig 10198 bp, 7 predicted proteins | sample LARL81metaG_FD_184347 | JGI IMG/M metagenome (GOLD analysis project Ga0207693, IMG submission 184347) | Corn, switchgrass and miscanthus rhizosphere microbial communities from Kellogg Biological Station, Michigan, USA - LAR L8-1 metaG... | ecosystem: Host-associated > Plants > Roots >... | reverse complement strand
CCAGACTGAGCAGGCCATGAATGCAATGGCCCCACGCCGACCGTCTCGGTGGATCTCAAGCGCCGCCAGATCGAGGTCGACGTCCCGCATCAGGACTGGAACCCCGGTCAGAGCACCGTTCGCCTGGCGATGGGCGTCGGGCTCTGGGATGCCGCCAACGGCCGGTACCTGCTGCCCCAGGCGACCGCCGACGCGACCCACCCGGGCGGTGCCGGCACCGCCACGAGCCCGCCTGCGTTCTTCAACGTCGCGTTCAGGACCGCGGAGCCGATGCCGTCGGTCACCGACAGCCTAAACGCGGTGGCGAACGCCGCCTGGTGGCGCGATCGCGACCAGGGCACCGCGCTCGCCGCGGGCAACATCTCGCAGTTCTTTGCGAACGTCAGCTTCGCCAAGCTCGGCAGCGGCGCCACCGACAACTCGGGCGTACCGACGACCGGCCCGATTGACCGGATCCTGGCCAGCCACTTCGAGCCCGCCCAGGGCGCGAACTTCTCCAGCGAGTGCGGGTTCGGCGGAGCGAGCAACCCCTCGTCATGCGTGCCCGAATACACGGGCCAGCTGCAGCCGTATGCAATCTACGTCCCCAAGACCGCGGCGTCAGCCGCTGGCTATGGGCTGACGCTGCTGTTGCACTCGCTGTCTGCCAACTACAACCAGTACAGCAGCAGCCGTAACCAGGCGCAGTTCGCCAACCGCGGGACCCCGTCGATCGTGATCACGCCCGAGGCGCGCGGCCCGGACCAGTTCTACGAGGGTCTCGGCGCTGCCGACGTGTTCGAGGTGTGGGCCGACGTCGCGCGCACGTACCACCTCGATCCGTCCTACGCCGATATCACGGGCTATTCCATGGGCGGGATCGGCACCTTTAAGCTGGGCGCCCAGTTCCCTGACCTGTTCGCGCGTGCGCAGCCTACGGTCGGCGACGAGTCAAACAACGACGTGGTCGCGTCGCTGCGCAACGTGCCCGTGCTGATGTGGAACAACTCCGCCGACGAGCTCGTCAAACCGGCGCTGTACGGACAGACCGCGGACAAGCTCCAGAGCCTCGGCTACCGCTACGAGCTCGACGTCTACGAGCCGTGCCCCGCGGCACCCAACGCCTCGCAGTGCTCACCGCTGTTCCCCGACCATCTCGAACTGGCGGTCAATGACCAGTTCGCGCCCGCGGCGGCGTTCCTCGGCACGACCCACGTCGACGTCAACCCCGCGCACGTCACCTACGTCGTCGACGGCGCCCGCGACCGGCCGAGCCTTGGCATCGTCGGCAACCACGCCTACTGGGCGTCGGGGCTGACTTTGCGTAGCACGTCGCACACCGGCGCAAACGGCGACCCCGAGGGCCAGTTCGACGCCCTCTCGCACGGGTTCGGCGTCGGCGATCCGACCGCTTCGGGGCTGGCGCTTCCCGGCGTTGGCACGTTGACCGGCGGGAACCTCGGCACCCTCACGTTCGCGAGCACCAAGCAGACCTGGGGTCCCACCCCGGTGGCGCCGTCGAGCGATTCGATCACGATCAACGCAACGAACATCGCGACCGCATCGATCGACGTCAGCCGCGCCCGCGTGGACTGCAACGTCGCGCTGAGCATTTCGACCGACGGACCGATCCAGGTCACGCTGCCAGGCTGCAACCGCACCGTCACCGCCGGATAGGCCCCCGGACGCTCCCGGTGCGAGACTGCCGGGCATGGAACTCTGCTTGATGATCGAAGGCCAGGAGGGCGTCACCTGGCCGCAATGGGTAGCGCTCGCGCGCGCCTGCGAGCAGCACGGGATCCCGTCGCTGTTTCGCTCAGACCACTACATGAACCTCGACGGCCAGCACCCCGAACGCGGCTCGCTCGACGCCTGGGGGACGCTGTGCGGGCTCGCCGCCGAGACGTCGACGTTGCGGCTCGGGACGATGGTCTCCCCCGCGACCTTCCGCCACCCGTCGATGCTCGCGAAGATCGTCACGACCGCCGACCACATCTCCGGCGGGCGCATCGACCTCGGGCTCGGCGCCGGCTGGCACGAGCGCGAGCACGAGGCCTACGGCTTCCCGTTCGCGTCGACCAAGGAGCGGATGGACGTGCTCGAGGAGCAGCTTGAGATCGTGTTCGGCAACTGGTCCGACGAGCCGTTCACGTTCGAGGGCGCCCACTACGCGCTGCGAGACCTCGACGCCCAGCCCAAGCCCGTCCAGCGGCCGCACCCGCCGCTGATCATCGGCGGAAGCGGGGGCGGCCGAAGCGCCGCGCTCGCCGCGCGGTTCGCGGACGAGTACAACACGCCGTTCGCGACGGTGGACGACGTTCGCGCGCGGCGCGGTGCGGTTCTGGAGGCATGCGAGAAGGCCGGGCGCGAGCCGCTGCCGTTCTCGATCATGACCGGCGTGATCGTCGGGCGTGACGACGCCGAGCTGCGCGAGCGCGTTGGCCGGCTGGCCGGTTTGACGGGCCAGGACGCCGACGAGTTGGGGTCACAGCCGCCGCCGGCCTGGATCATCGCCACGCTCGACGAAGCGACCGAGCGGCTCCTGGCGCTGCGCGACGCCGGCGTCAGCCGGGTGATGTGCCAGCAGTTGCTGCACGACGACCTCGACGCAGTCGCGCTCCTGGGGTCAGAACTCGCCCCGCGGGTGGCCTGACCTTCAATACAGTCCTGCGCGATGAAAGCGTTCGTCACCGGCGCGACCGGGTTTATCGGCGGCCACGTTGCCCGCAAGCTGCGTGAGCGCGGCGACGATGTCGTCGCACTGGCGCGTTCTCCGGACAAGGCCGGGGCGCTGCGCGCACTCGGTTGCGAGCTGGTGGCGGGAGACCTGTCCGACGGCGAGGCGATCCGGCGCGGCACGGCCGGATGTGACGCCGCTTTTCACATCGGCGCGATGTACAAGGTCGGGATCCCGAAGTCTGCGCACCCCGCGATGTACGACGCCAACGTGCTCGGGACCCAGCGGGTGATCGACGCCGCAGTGCAGGCCGGGGCCTCACGCATCGTGTACGTCTCGACCGGAAACGTGTACGGCAACACGCGCCGCAAGGCGGTCGACGAGAGCTATGAACGGCCTCAGCCACCGGAGTTCCTCTCCTACTACGACGAGACCAAGTGGATGGCGCACAAGGTCGCCTCCGACCGGATCGCCAAGGGAGCGCCGGTCATTATCGCGATGCCCGGCGGCGTTTACGGGCCCGACGATCCGTCGGAGCTGGGCAACCTGATCGACCAGACGCGGACCGGCAAGCTCAAGCTGCGGATGTTTCCCGAGTCGGGCTTCAACTTCGTCTACGTCGAGGACCTCGCCGACGGGATCCTCGCCGTCCACGACCAAGGCAAGATAGGCGAGTCCTACAACCTCGCCGGTCAGCAGGGCACGCTGGGTGACCTGATCGACAAGACCGCGGAGCTGGTGGGCCGTAAGCCGCCGCGGGTCACGTTGCCGCCCGCGGCGATGAAGCTCGCGATCCCGATCGGACCGCTGGTCGGCAAGGCGATGGGCTTTCCCGGCAACCTGGGAGAGCTGATCCGCACGTCTGACGGGGTCACGTTCTGGATGACCGACCAGAAGGCGCGCAGCGAGCTCGGGTTTGCCCCGCGCGATCTCGACGCGGGCCTGAGGCAGACCCTTGGGATCGCCTGACTGCGTGAGGTCTTAGCCCTGTCGCCGGGAGAGCATCGAGCAGCGGCCGCAGATGCAGTGATGACCGTGCACCGGCGAGACCTTGATGCCCGACATCGCCGGATGGCCGTCCGCGCGCACGCGCGAGCCTGAGACTGCGGGCGCGGAGCTGCTTGCGCTGCGGGAGCGCCGAGTGCCAGCAACAACACGAAACATTGACCAGGACATGATTTACCTCGATTGGCTACGTTAGCCGCGTCGTCGGCAGAAACACCTCAGACTTAAGGAGATCGTGCAAATGGACGAGGCCAACACGAAGGACACGATTCAGCGCCACGCCGCAGCCGTCGAAGCAGGCGACTGGGACACCGTGATCGGAGACCTGTCAAAGGAGCTCCAGGCGCACGCCGCGACGATCGCCCAGACCCTTCCCCAGCCGGTCACGTCCGCCAAGGTCGTCAGCGTCGAGGTCGGCGACGACGAGACCGTCGCCCAGATCCACTACGCCGGCGATGCGAGCGAGGTCACGATCCAGTCGCACTGGCGCGAGGTCGACGGCCGCCCGACAATCGTCCAGGCCGGGCCTGTCGCGTAACCGCAAAAAATCCGTAGTAACTCCGGTCGAGCGGTCCGCCGTAGACGCCGATCGGGCAAAGGTGGACCTGAATCAAGCGGCGAGCTTGCAGGCGCCAAGTTCCGAAGTCGACGACGCGGTTCCGCTCGAGCAGTACCGGCTGGCTTTCGAACGCAACCCTCAGCCGATGTGGGTCTATGACCTCGACAGCCTCAGGCTGATCGCCGTCAACGACGCCGCGATCGCGCACTACGGCTACTCCCGCGCGAAGTTCCTGTCGATGACGATCCGGGACCTGCGGCCCGGCGACGAACTGCCGTCGCTGGAAGAGAACCTCAGGTCCGGCTCGCACGGCTTCGAGCGGTCCGGCGGCTGGCGTCATCGCAAGAAGGACGGCTCGATCATCGACGTCGAGATCGTCTCCCACGAGCTCACGTTCGCCGGGCGCCGCGCCCGGGTGGTGCTCGCCACCGACGTGACCGCACGCCGCAGCGCCGAGAACGCCCAGCGCGCCCAGCTGGTCGTCGCGCAGCGCCTCGTCGACTCCACGACGATCGACGAGGCCGGCCCGAAGCTGCTAGACGCGCTCGGCTCGACGATGGGTTGGGACGCCGCGACGATCTGGAGGGTGGACGGGGCATCCGAGGCGCTGCGCTTCGACACGTTCTGGTCGGTGCCGACCGCAGATCCTGCCCTGACCGCTGAGCTCGAGCACACCTTGCGCGCGGCGACGTTCGGCCGCGGCGACGGCTGGGCCGGCCTTGCCTGGGAGACCGGCGAGCCGGTCTGCGAGGAGAACGGACCGCCCGTCGAGGTCTGTCCCGGCGCGGCGGCCCTCAGGCGCGCTCGTCTGCATCGCGCGGTGGCGATCCCGATCGTCGGCAGCGACGGCGTGCTCGGAGTGCTCGAGTTCTTCAACCGCATCCACCGCCCGATCGACGACGGCTCGCTGCGCACGCTAACGATCGCCAGCGCCCAGCTCGGCCAGTTCCTCGAGCGAAAGCGCGCCGAGCAGGCCCTGGCCTATCAGGCGCTGCACGACCCGCTCACCGGCCTGCCCAACCGTGCGCTGTTCCTGGATCGCCTGCAGATCTCGCTCGCCAACTCGCGCCGGCGGCGCAACACGGTCGGAGTGCTGTTCCTCGACATCGACAACTTCAAGGTGATCAACGACAGCCTCGGACACCGCGCCGGCGACGAGCTCCTGAGCATGGTCGCGACGCGGATCACAGCCGCGCTGCGGCCGGGCGACACGGTCGCCCGCTTCGGCGGCGACGAGTTCGTCGTGCTCGCCGAGCAGATCAGCGGCGTGCAGGACGCGGTCGTGATCGCCGAGCGGATCTCATCCACGTTCAACGAGTCGTTCTCGCTTGAGCTCGGGGAGGTCTTCGTCAGCGCGAGCATCGGGATCGCGCTGTCGGGCAGCTCCCCCGAGGACGCCGAGGACCTGATCCGCGGAGCCGACTCGGCGATGTATCGCGCCAAGGACCGCGGCCGCGGGCAGTACGAAGTGTTCGACGAGCTGATGCACGCGCAGATGCTCGGCCGGCTACGGACCGAGAAGGACCTGCGAGAGGCGCTGCGTCGCGATGAGCTGACGCTTTTCTACCAGCCGGTCGTCAACCTCCCCGAGGGCAACGTCGTCGGCGTCGAGGCCCTGCTTCGCTGGAACCATCCCGAGCGCGGGTTGCTCGAGCCGGCCGAGTTCATCACGCTCGCCGAGGAGAACGGCCTGATCCTGCCGATCGGGCGTTGGGTGCTGCTTGAGGCCTGTCGCCAGGCGGCGCACTGGCACCGGACGCGCCCGGGCAGGCCGCCGATCTCAGTGTCGGTCAACGTCTCGGCGATGCAGGCGTGCCACGGCTCGCTTGATCGGCTGGTCGACGAGGTGCTGCGCGAGACCGGCGCCGACGCCCACATGTTGAAGCTGGAGCTGACCGAGAGCGTGCTGCTCGAGGACACCGAGGGGCTGCACGAGACACTGCGCAACCTCGAGACCCGCGGCGTGCGGCTCGTGCTCGACGACTTCGGGACTGGCTACTCGGCGCTCGGCTATCTGCACCGGTTCCCGATCCAGGGCCTGAAGATCGACCGTTCTTTCGTCGACGGCATCGAGTCGGACCGCAAGCGCACCGCGATCGCCCAGGCGGTGATCGACATCGCCAAGGCGCTCGACATCGAGGTCGTCTGCGAGGGCATCGAGTGCCCCCGCCAGGCGGAACTGCTCTTCGAGCTCGGATGCAACTACGCGCAGGGCTTCTACTTCGCCGCGCCGGCGCCGGCCGTGCAGATAGCCCGACTGCTCTAGACCGCGAGTGGCGGCCGGTTGTCGGCCCAGGGCCGAGCCGCTTCGATCTGGCCGGCCAGCGAGTAGAGGGTGTCCTCGGCACCGTGGCGCCCGACGAGCTGGACGCTCAGCGGCAGGCGGTCTGAGCCGAAGCCTGCCGGAATCGCAATCGCGGGCTGACCCGTCACGTTGAACGGCGCCGTGAACGGCGTGAAGCGCCCGGCCTTGTCGATCGCCAGCGGCGCGCTCTTGCCGTAGGCGCCCTCGGCCGCAATCGCGGTCGTCGCGAGTCCCGGGGTCAGCAGCACGTCGACCTCGTCCCACAGGGCGGTGATCCGGGCGGTCGTCGCGGAGCGCTTGGCGAGCAGCTTGTCGCGGCGGCGGTCGGGGACCAGACGGCGGCCGGCGCCTGCCATCTGTCGCGTGAGCTTCTCGAGCTTGGTCCGATCAGGGACCTCGAGCGACTCGTCGTAAATGCCGCGCAACCACATCTGCACGAAGTCGATCTGCACCAGCTTGTAGTCAGGACTGCGTTCCACCACGTCGTGCCCGAGTTCGCGCAGCAGGTCGGCGGTCCGCTCCCAGGCGCCACGCTGGTCGGCCGACACCTTGGCGATCAGGCCCGGGGGAACCTTGCGCGAGATCGCGATCCGCAGGCGCGTGGGCGGCGTCGCGGCCGCGTCGAGATAGCTGCCGTCAAACGGCGGCGCGGCGTCCGCATCGCCGGCCGCGGGGCCGTGCATCGCGTCGAGCATCAGCGCGCTGTCGGCGACGGTGCGGGCCACCGATCCGTAGACGGCGAGGCCGAGCCACCCCTCGGTCCGGGGCAGCAACGACACGCGCCCGCGCGTCGGCTTCATGCCGACCAGCCCGCAGACCGCGGCGGGGATCCGGATCGACCCGCCGCCATCCGACGCGGTCGCCGCCGGCACCAGTCCGGCCGCCACGGCCGCTGCCGAGCCTCCCGACGAGCCTCCGGGCGTCCGCGTCGGGTCCCAGGGGTTGCGGGTGATGCCGTTTGCGTCGGTCGCGGTCCACGGGAAGATCGTCAGCTCGGGGACGTTCGTGATCCCGATCGGGATCGCGCCCGCCGCGCGCAGCCGTCGCACCGCCTCGGAGTCGGCGGCGTTGGCGGCGCCATAGCTCCGCGAGCCGACGGTCGTCACCTGGCCGGCGACGCGCACGTCGTCCTTGATGGCGATCGGAACCCCGGCGAGCAGCCCCGACGGCTCGGTCATCGCGTCGGCCTCGGCCAGCGCCTGTTCAGGCAGCGTCGTGCGAAAAGCGTTCAGGTAGGGATTGACGTGTTCGATCCGGCGCAGGAACAGCTCGACGAGCTCGCGCGGCTGCGCTTGGCGCAGGCGGACCAGCTCGGCCAGCGCCGCCGGGCCCGCGAAGGCAAGGTCTTGATCAGTGGTCGTGCTCATAAGGCGTAGCTTCGCAATCTCAGTTGGTGAGTGCGAGCAGAAGTTCGCGGATCGCTCCCGGGTAGCGGTAGGTGATCCCGCCGTGCTTGCCGTCGAACAGCTCGATCGTGTGGTTGACGCCGAGCTTGTCCAGCTCCTGTGCGACCGCCTGGGCACCGAGATCCAGGAACCACTCGTCGCCCTTGCCGGCGTCCAGATAGATCCGCCGCATGCTGCTCAGGGCGTCCTTGCTGCCGGGCGCCATCCGCACCGGATCCAGTGCGAGCCAGCGCTCCCAGAGGTGGTCGATCAGCCTGCCCGTGCTGATGTCGAAGGGCAGCAACGCCTCGCCCGGACGGTCGGGATCGGGGGTGTACGCGCATGCATAGCCGTACACCTCGAACGGCTTGCCGAACCGTCCCCAGTCGAAGTGATCGGTTTTGGACAGCTGCTCGAAGAACACGTCGTAGGAGCCTTCGAATTTGTCGCGCAGCTCGCGCGCGACCAGCGGAAAGTCGCGCGCGTAGCAGCACTCGAACAGCGCGTCCCCGGCGTGCGAGGCGAGCGCGCCGAACACGTCGGGACGCAGCATCGGGACGACCATCGCGCCGTAGCCGCCCGACGACTTGCCCGCCACCCCACGATGCTCGCGGTCGGCGTGCGTGGGGTAGCGCTCGTCGATAAAGGCCGTGACCTCGTCGCACAGGTAGTCCAGGTAGGGGCCGGTGCTCGAGGAGTTCAAAAACTGCGAGCCGCCCCGTGCGGTCCAGCAGTCGACGAACACGACGATTCCGTCGGGACAGTCGCTTTGGGCGAACATCGCGTCGAGTCGCTCGATCATCGTCGGCTCAAACGGCGTGCGACCGAGCCACATGTCGACCTGTCCGGTGAATCCTTGGATGACATATACGGAAGCCACCGGACCGCTCGTCTTGCCGGACGCGAGCCCGGGCGAGCGGTACACGTACAGTGGCCGCCGCGGCGAGTCCCCAAGCGGGTTTCCCGCCAGCAGGTCGGACTCGATCGTGAGGCGGTCAAGCGCCCCGTTGAGCGGGCGTTCCCACGGCGACCCCGCGGGCCCGTCGACTTCGCGTAGCGACACGCGGGCACCGTACCGCACGGTGGTCACAACCCCCCGGCTGGGGGTACGGACCGTTTGTATAGTGGCTGATCAGGCGAACATCTAGGTATCGATAAGGGCATGACTGATCAGGTCCAGACCCATTCCTCCAACGGCGCCGGCGCAGACATAGACGCCGTAGAGACGACCGAGTGGCTCGAGGCACTCGACTCGGTCGTCGAGCACGACGGACCCGACAGGGCTCGCCAGCTGCTGACGGTCCTACTCGAGCGCGCGCAGCATTCGGGCACCGGCCCGATCGCGAGCCTCAACACCCCCTACGTCAACACGATCTCGCCCGACCGCGAGGCAGAGCTTCCCGGCGATCCGGCGCTCGAGCGCCGGCTCCGCTCGATCGTGCGCTGGAACGCGATCGCGATGGTCGTGCGCGCCAACAAGGTCTCCTCCGAGCTGGGCGGCCACATCGCCACCTACCAGTCGCTCGCGACGCTGATGGAGGTCGGCTTCAACCACTTCTGGCACGCACCCAGCGACCAGCACGGCGGCGACCTCGTCTACTTCCAGGGCCACTCCTCCCCCGGCAACTACGCGCGCTCCTACCTGGAGGGCCGCCTGACCGAGGATCAGCTCGACGGCTTCCGCCAGGAGGTCAGCCGCGACGGCCTGGCCTCCTACCCGCACCCATGGCTGATGCCCGATTACTGGCAGTTCCCGACGGTTTCGCTGGGGATCGGCGCAATCACCTCGATCTACCAGGCGCGCTTCATGAAGTACCTGAAGGCGCGTGGCCTGTCTGACACCGACGGGCGCAAGGTGTGGGTGTTCCTCGGCGACGGCGAGATGGACGAGCCCGAGTCGATGGGCGCGCTCGGGCTGGCCGGCCGCGAGCGGCTCGACAACCTGATCTGGGTCGTCAACTGCAACCTTCAGCGCCTGGACGGCCCGGTCCGCGGTAACGGCAAGATCATCCAGGAGCTCGAATCCGACTTCCGCGGCGCAGGCTGGAACGTGATCAAGGTCGTGTGGGGCTCGCGCTGGGATCCGCTCCTGGCGGCTGACACCGACGGCGCGCTCGTTCGCGTCATGGACGAGTGCGTCGACGGCGACTACCAGACGTTCAAGTCGCGCGACGGTGCCTACGTCCGCGAGCACTTCTTCGGACGCGACCCGCGCCTGCTCAGGCGCGTCGAGCACATGTCAGACGACGAGATCTGGCTGCTCAACCGCGGCGGTCACGACCAGCAGA
>Ga0207693_10005856_pt1 | contig 10198 bp, 8 predicted proteins | sample LARL81metaG_FD_184347 | JGI IMG/M metagenome (GOLD analysis project Ga0207693, IMG submission 184347) | Corn, switchgrass and miscanthus rhizosphere microbial communities from Kellogg Biological Station, Michigan, USA - LAR L8-1 metaG... | ecosystem: Host-associated > Plants > Roots >... | reverse complement strand
GCGCCCGCTGCCCGGCGCGTCCGCGGAGGCCAGGACGATTCCCTCGCCGATATCGGGGTCGCGGCCCATCTCGTTGGGATGGGCATGGTGAGCGTTGTGCTTGGGCACCCACCAGCCAAAGCTCAGCCCGATCAGCGCGTTCCCCACGATGAGGCCGAGCAGGCGATTGCGCCGGCGCGTGCCGAAAACCTGGTTGTGGCCCGCATCATGGCCGATGAAGCCCAGCTGGGTGAAGATCATCCCCGCCAGCGGGGCGACGGCCAGGGCCGCCCACGAGTCGCCGGCCATGACGAACAGGGCCCATCCGGCGAAGAAGGCCAGAATCGTCAAGGTGATCTTCACCCAGTAGTAGCCCGGCCGGCGGTCGAGCAGGCCGGCCGTCCGTACCTGCCGCGCCAGTGCATGAAAACTCGCCGTCGAAGGATCGACGGCAGCAGGCAGCTGATCTGCAGCTGAGGCGCGGCCGGACGGCAGGGCAAGAAAGCCGGGTGCTGTTCTCTTCGTCGCTCTGTCCTCCTGGGCGTCTTCCGAGCACACCGCTCGGCTTATGTCGCCAGGGTCTGGAGCAACGGGTCGCGGCCAGGGCCTACCGGCACCGACCGCACCTGCTCTACGGTACCTCCACCACGCGGCCTCGCAAGGCCGACGCCAAGCGAGGTCTCCTGAGTCGCGGTAGGCAAGACCATCACGGCAGCGGTGACTTCGCCAGGCAGCAGGCCGCGGACGGCTTCGCGTTCCTGACCAGCGGATAACCGCCGGGCCCGCTGCAAAGTCCGGCAAGCCCGGACCGGCGCCGCCACCAGACGGCTCTACGTCTGGCGGCTCTACGTCTCCGAAGGCCTGACTACCTCTCGGCTACATGTGCACCAGGACAAGTGTGCGGCGCCGACCCGGCGGCCAGCTGACGGAAACGCCGGAAGACCGACTCGGCCAGGCGATATCGTGCCTCGTCTTCGCCGCACTCCGGCATCGCGGCCAGCGCGCATTCATTGACGAGGGGGTCACAGGCGACTTGCCCGGCCGGCGCCGGGCCGTCGAGATCCAGCAGCGCCTGCCGGTACAGCGCGACGGCATGACGCTGGTAGATCTCCTGGCTGCAGGCCGGGCTGCCCGTGGCAGAACCGCGAACCGTACCGATCTTACCCAAACCAAGCATCAAGAGCCCCGAGCATCTAGGCGGCATTGCGGTCAGCAAACGCCATCAGCCACCGAGGTCCGGAGCGACTACCTGACGTTACCACGGGTCGAGACAACGACCACGCGTGTCCCGGACCAGATGCCGGCGCGGCGTGCCCATTCGCCGGAACGCAGCGCATAACGCCTCGCGCTGGGCATGTCAGCCTCGAGGTGGAGTGCGTGGACCGCTTGGACCTCCCTGCGTATCGCCCGCCGTCCGGGCGGGCGGGGCGGTGGCCGCTGGTGGCCATGGGCAATTCTTCCGGTGCGGCAGCCGCCAATGGCTCCCCTCATGGCGGCTGCCGCACCGCCCCCCCTTTACTGGCCATAGATGGCCAGTCCTTGACCCCGCGCCGGGCAGAGCGGGCAGCCATCCTGGCATGACCGCGGCCGGGCTCCGGGTGATCTTACGGAAGGTAATCACCGGGCGACGGCCGCTTGCCCCGCCTCCACCCCGCCAGCACCCGGAGCTTTCGGTTCCGTCCTCGTCGGCCAGGCGAGCCCGAGGTGGATGTGATACGCGGCCAGGGCAGCCTCTAGCATGTGCGGCCCGCGAAGCCACTGAAGCCGCCACGAGACCTCGGAGTAATCCAGGTCCCGGTGATCGCCGCAGTCGGGGCAGATGAGCTCGAGCATGTCGGTGTAGCCGCCTTCGACGCGGCCGTCCACGATGCGGACCGGCTGGCTCCGCAAGAACGCCGTGCTGCCGTGGCCGGGCTGACCGGCGAGCGGAAGGGCGACGCCGTTGGATCCGGTGCTGGCCGCGGTGCCTTGGTCGCCGGGGCTGCTCACTCAACTCACCGCCAGGGCAGTAGTGGTTCCTGCCGCTGCCGGGGTCTGGAGCAACGATGCACGTGACTAGCTGACGATAACACGCAGGCGCTGCGCCGGATAGTCATCGACCAGCGTGATGAGGGCGCACCTGCCGCCGGTCACCGCCGCGGCGCCAGCAGCCACAGGAGGTGCACCGGTGATTGACGCCCGGTTCCCGGCCGGGGTGGCCGACGGCATACCGGTCGTGACCACTCCCGCCGAGATCGACATCACCAGCGCCGAACAGCTGAGGTCAGCCCTGCTCACCGCGGCCACGAGAGGGGCCGGCCCGCGCCGGGCGAGCCTGGCACGGCGGAGGGCGGGCAGAAGCGGGGCGGGAACGCCACCCCGTTCGGCATCAGAGGTCTTGAATTTCCCGAACGGGGGCGGCGTTCCCGCGATAGTGGCCGGCATAAACCGGCGGCCGCCGGGAAGCGGGGGCAGGCCGCCGCACGATTATCCCCGCTACCGGCAAGGAAGCCGAATGACCACCATCCCGGGACACGCTGACTGGCGCGAGGCCGGGGCCTGCGCCCAGCTCGACCCTGACCTGTTCTTTCCGATCTCATCGACCGGACCCGCCCGGGAGCAGATCGCCAAGGCCAAGGCGATCTGCGGCGCGTGCCCGGTACGGCGGCCGTGCCTGGAATTCGCGCTGGAGCACGACCTGGCCCACGGCATCTGGGGCGGGACCACCCCGCAGGACCGGCAAGCCCGGCGACGCGGACGCCGCCCGGAACCGCTCCGGACGGTCAGCCTGTCAGCCGACGCCCTGCCGGGGTAGGGCGCGAGCATAACGCCAGCTCAGGACAAAGAAGAGGTCAGCGAGCCGTCGCCGGTGAACACCACGACCTGGCGGCCGGGATAGGCGGCCTGCGCCGATCGCGTAGGGCAGCCAGGCGATCCCCTCGCGGCGGTACGGACGGGGACGGAGTGGGTACATCAGCCGACGCGGGCCTCCCATCCGTGAGCGCCGAGGCGGCAGCGCCGGTGCGATGACGCCCGGCAACCGTCACGACTGCGCCCGGGAGTCGTGGTCCGCCGCTCGGGTTCAGGCCGCTGGAAAGTCCGGCGCGGTGCCGGCGGTCAGGGCAGGAATGTGACCGTCTCGAACCAGCGAGGAGATGCCGTGTACGGTTTTTCGCTCATTTATGACGGCTTCGATCCCGGGACTGAGGGTCTTCGCGAGGCGCTCACCTCGACGGGCAACGGTTACCTGTGCACGCGCGGTGCAGCGGAGTGGGAGGACGCCGACGGCGTGCACTATCCGGGTACCCATGCGCACGGAGGCTATAACCGGGAGACGACGATCCTGGGCGGCCTGCCTGTCCTCAACGAGGATCTCGTCAACCTGCCGAACTGGCTGGTCCTCGAGCTGCGCATCGAGGGCGAGGACGCCATACGGATCAGCGAGATCGAACTGCTTGACTACCGCCACGAGTTCGACATCAGGAACGCGACCGTCGTGCGCCGCCTTCGTTTCCGTGATCATGGCGGCCGGGAGACCACGCTGACAAGCCGCCGGTTCGTCAGCATGGCCGACGCTCATCACGCGGGGATCGAGTGGACGCTCGTCCCGGAGAACTGGTCGGGACGCGCCGAGGTGATCTCCGCGGTCGACGGCCGGGTGAGCAATATCGGTGTCGCGCGCTATCAGCAGCTGGAAGGCCGCCATCTGAACCCCGTTTCCCCGCGGACGTTCGGGCCCGAGGTCATCGCGCTGAAGGTGGAGACCCGGCAGTCGAATCTGTACATCAGCCAGGCGGCCCGCACGCGCGTGTTCAGCGCCGGCCAGCCCCTCCCGGCCGAGCGGACCCTCTATCAGATGGAGGACTACATCCAGCATGTCCTGGCCTTCGACGTGGGGCAGGGGGTCGCGGTCCGGGTCGAGAAGATGGTGACGTTCTACACGTCGCGGGACCCGGCGGTCAGCGACACGCTTGTCAAAGCGGCCACGTCGGCGGCCCGCCACACCGATTTCGCCGCGTCGTTCGCGCGCCACACCGCGGCCTGGGAGGAACTGTGGCAGGTGTGTGACGTGCGCGTGTCCGGGAATGAGCGCGTGCAGCAGCTGCTGCGGCTGCACATCGCGCATATCCTCCAGGTCTGCTCCCGTCACACCGCTGACCTCGACGCCGGGCTGCCCGCCCGCGGACTCAACGGCGAGGCCTATCGCGGGCACGTCTTCTGGGACGAGATCTATGCGCTCCCGTTCTTCAATGTCCGGCTGCCCGAAGTCACCCGCGGGCTGCTGATGTACCGCTACCGGCGGATAGGCGAGGCCAGGGCGGCGGCCCGGGCGGCCGGGCTGCGCGGCGCGATGTTCCCGTGGCAGAGCGGGAGCGAGGGAGTCGAGGAAACCCAGCGTGTCCACCTCAACCCGCTCTCGGGCCGCTGGGAGCCGGACCTCAGCCGGAACCAGCGGCACGTCAACGCGGCGATCTTCTACAACATATGGCGCTACTTCCAGACCACCGACGACCAGGCGTTCCTGCGCGATTACGGTGCGGAGATCATGCTGGAGATCGCGCGCTTCTGGGCGTCGATCGCCCACTTCAATCCCGAACGCGAACGCTATGAGATCCATGGCGTGATGGGTCCCGACGAGTTCCACGACAAGTACCCGGATGCGCCGCAGAACGGGTTGCGCAACAACGCCTACACCAACGTCATGGTGGCGTGGCTCTGCGACATCGCCTGCAAGCTGCTGGCGCTACTGCCCGCGAGCCGGGCGGCGGCGCTTCGCGGGCGGCTGGGCATCGGCGACGGCGAACTGGGGGTATGGCGGGATATGAGCCGCCGGATGTTCGTCCCATTTCACGGCGACGGGATCATGAGCCAGTTCGAGGGTTACGACGACCTCGACGACCTCGACTGGGACGCATATCGTGCCAGCTACGGCAACATCCAGCGGCTCGACCGGATCCTGCGTGCAGAGGGCAAGGACCCCAACCGCTATAAGCTCACCAAGCAGGCCGACACGGTGATGCTATTCTTCCTGTTCTCGCGCGAAGAACTATCCGGGATTTTCGAGCGGCTGGGGTACGACTACCGTGCCGACACGGCCATGAGGACCGTCGCATACTACGACCGGCGCACTTCTCACGGCTCGACGCTGAGCCACGTCACTCATGCGGGAGTACTCGCCGCTCTCGACCCGGACAGCTCATGGGACAGGTTCCTCACCGCGCTGCGAAGCGATGCCGAGGATATTCAGGGCGGCACGACGAAGGAAGGCATCCACGTGGGCGTCATGTCCGGGACCCTCGACGTGGTGCAGCGCTATTACGCGGGCATGGATGTCCGCGACGGCGTGCTGTACTTCGATCCCCGGCTCCCGGGCCAGCTGGACAGCCTGTCGTTCCCGGTGCAGTTCCGGGACACTCCGATCCTGGTCACGCTCACCGCGGATCGCCTGACGCTGGCCATCCACCCGGAAGGCGTGAGCCACCCGATCACGGCCGGAGTCCCCGGCGACCTCCGTGAGCTATCAGCGGGCGACCAGGCGATATTCGACCTCAAGCGGGACCTGACGGCCACCCGGCCGGCTGCCGATGGCTAACAGGAAGGCGTGTGCCGATGTTCAGCGGAGCGATTTTCGACGTTGACGGGGTGCTGGTCGACTCGCCGCACGAGACTGCGTGGCGCGAGTCGCTGCGCGAGCTGATGGAGTCGGGCTGGCGCGACATCCGCGGTCGCACGACCTGGTCGCCGGAGGCGTTCACGTCGTCCGTTTACCAGGAGCACATCTCGGGCAAGCCGCGCGCGAGCGGCGCTCGCGCCGCACTCGACTACTTCCAGGTGCCCGACGCTGGGAACCGGGTCGCCGAGTACGCCCAGCGCAAGCAGGAGATGGTCGTGCGCCTCATCGAGGCTGGTGATTTCACCGCGTATCCGGATGCGCTGCGTTTCGTCATCGCAGTCAAGGACGCTGGCGCGCTGATCGCGGATGCATCGTCGTCGAAGAACGCGGCGCTGTTCCTGCGTAAGATCCGGCTCGACACGTTCGCGCGGGAACAGGGGATCTCTTCGCCGTCGGTCCGGCCCGGCCTGACGCTGCTCGACTACTTCGACACCGACGTCTCGGGGCGCGACTTCGCGCACGGCAAGCCCGACCCCGAGATCTTCCTGACCGCCGCGCGCGAGCTCGGCGTTGAACCGCGCGACGCGATGGTGCTCGAGGACGCGTCCGCTGGTGTCGAGGCGGCCAAGGCCGGCGGGATGACCGCGATCGGGATCGCGCGGGCAGGCGACGCCGGCCTGCTCGCCGCCGCCGGCGCCGATCTCGTGGTCACCACCCTCGACGACGTCGACACCGCCGCCCTCGCCGGCGGACGGCTGATGACGCGGAAGGCATAACGCCGGGCAGGCTATACCGGCAGCCAGTTCAGGCCGGGATCCGTGCCGCGAGCAGGACCATGTCGTCGGAGGGCCTGGGGCCGGCGATCTCGGTGGCCAGCTGTTCGAGCAGTGCGGGGAGGGGGCAGCTGGCGGGGGCAGCGGCCAGGACGGCGGCGGTACGGTCGATCGCGGCGTCTATGTCGGCATCACGTCGTTCAACCAGCCCGTCGGTGTAGAGCAACAGCGTCGCCCCGGGAGGCAGGCGACGCTGGTGGCTGGTGCGCGGCCAGTCGGCCAGGCCAGGCGACAGCAGGAGATCATGTGCGGTGAGGCGTTCGGGCCGCCCGCCGGGGCGCTCCAGAAGCAGCGGCGGCGGGTGCCCGGCGTTAGTCCAGGACAGGTGCCATGCGCCGCCGCCCGCTGGGCTCAGATGGGCATGCACCAGGGTGACGATGGCGTCCAGGCCCAGTATGGTGCAGGCGTTCTCCACCGCCGTCACGGCCGCGGCCGGCCCGCGAGCGAGGTGGTCAAGGTCAGCTTGGCGAAGCATGCTGCGGACCTGTCCCATGATCGTGGCCGCGTGCATGTCGTGGCCGGCGACGTCCCCAGCCGTCAGCGCCAGGCAGGGTACCGGTTCCAGGCCAGGTCCGCCAGGTAGCCGCGGCCCGCGGGCGGCCGCCCCCAGCGGATAGGCGTCATACCAGTCACCGCCGACCAGCTCGCCGGCGGCAGCGGGACGGTAAAGGGCGGCCAGCTCAGGGCCGGGGATGGCAGGCAGATCAGTGAGCATGGCCTGTTGCAACTGGGTGGCCACAGCGACCCGCTGCTCCAGGTGCAGCGCCCGCTCGATGGCACGGGCTGTGTACCCGCCGATCGCGGTCAGCACCGCCCGTTCGGTCACGTCAACCTGGTGCGGGGTGTCCCAGCCCAAGACCAGGACGCCCAGCGTGTGGGTGACTCCCCGCAGCGGGACGCACACAGCTGTCTCCAGGCGGACCGGGCCAGGGTCAGTACCAACTTGCCATTCCCGCCCGGCTCGCTGCGCGGCGCCGCCGGTAACAACGACCATCTGGCCCTGGCGGGCTGCCCGGGCACTGGGGTCGGCGTCTTCCAGCGCAATGGCCTGGACGCTGAGGCCGGCGGAATGGGTGAGGCCAGCATCAGGCGTCCAGCGCAGCTGCTGCCCGTCCAGCAGAGCCAGCCCTACGTAGGAGGGCTTGAGGTTGCCGGAAACCAGGTTCCTTACCCGCCGGCGCACATCGGCCAGGCCCGCGGTGTCGGCCAGGTCCTCCGCGGCCCGCAGCATCAGCTCCGAGCGGTCCAGCGCCAGGCGTGCCCGAGCCGCATGCTCCCGGACGGCGGCCTGCGATCGCGCGGCCTCATCCAGGGCATGCGCGGCGCGGCGCGACGTGATCCGCAGCCTCAGCTCCGCGCAGCACGCCTCAGCCAGGTCCGCCAGCCTGGCCAGTTCCTGAGGCGACCAGGATCGGGGCTGGGTGTCAATCGCGCACAAGGACCCCAGCACGCGGCCCGCGCTGTCAGTCAGCGGCATGCCGGCGTAGGCGGTTACCCCCTGGTCGCTGATGGCCGCGCTACCGTGCGCTTGCTCATCTTCACGCACATCGGTCAGCACCACTGGACTGCCAGTGGCCGCCACGCGCTGGCACAGCGAGTGCACCAGCGAGGTCTGGCGGCCGGACGCCCATGGCTCAGCCAGTCCAACCTGACCGGGAAACACCTGCCGGTCCGCCTCCGCCAGCGACACCAGCGCTATCGGTACCCTCAGCACGCCAGCCGCCAACCGCGCGAACCGCTCCATCCCCGGATCCGCGGACGACGCCAGCCCCGCCTGACACGGCACTTCCAGCCGCACGGCCGACCGCAGCCCCTGCCCGCCCACCTCGGCGGATCCAGGGCCTTCCGCCTTGCCCGTCACCATTCATCCCGTTCCCCTCCGACGGAACCGCCCCTTGTCCGCGGTAGCAGAGCCACCGGAGCACTGAATAATTCTCAGCTGGGTGTGATCATATCTGCCATGGCTGACGTCCCTGGGCCGTCGGCGGTCCAAGCGGGCGGGCGGGAACAGGCCAGTGCACGCTGGTGCCGACCGGCCATGTGGTAGTGATCCAGCGAACTCCCGCCAGCCCATGGGCATACCGGCCTCGACGCTCACCCAGGCGCGCACCGCCGGCCCAGACCGAGGGCGCTGGCTGTCCAGATCCGCGCATTCTGCGGGTCCACGAGCGGGGGGACGGGATTGCCGGCTGCATCTTGGGCTGCTCGGGACGCCGGCGGGCACGCGAGGCCGTCCAGCAGCCTCCGGATTCTCATGAAGTTCTCGTCGAGTCCCGGGGCGCCACCGCCTGGCGATTACAGAGGCCTGCTGATCTAACTCAGGCGGCTGGGCAGCGACCCGCCAACTGGCGTCGGCTGCCCGTGATGCATCCCGCCGCGGAGGCAGGAACGGGGGGGCCCGCATAAGCCACCCCCGTTCGGTCATCCGGTTTTTGGGTCAGACGGGCCGGACCTCGTCGGCTTGCGGGCCCTTGGCGCCCCGGCTGGCCGTGTACTCGACCTGCTGGTTTTCCTCGAGGCTGCGGTAGCCGTCAGCCTGGATGACGGAGTGGTGGACGAAGACATCGGGAGTGCCGTCGTCGGGGCGGCGTTACGCAAGGCCGGGTCGCTGCGGATCCGGATTCGCGATGAGCTGGGCTCGTGGTATGAGGACGGGAATTTCGCCGCCGTGTATCCGGTGCGGGGAGCGCCGGGGATCAGCCCGGCGCAGCTGGCGATGGTGACGGTTTTGCAGTTCTGCGAGAACCTGGCGGACCGGCAGGCGGCGGATGAGGCGCGGGGGCGGGTGGACTGGAAGTACTGCCTGAGCCTGGAGCTGAGTTCACGACGCTGAACGGGGTTCCGGGACCGGCTATGTCTCCGCGGACCTGCTGGTGTCCTGCCGGCTGCGGGGCATCACCCCGCTCGGCCCGCGCTGGCCCGTACCTCCGCCCAGGCCCGGGCCTGTGGCTACACCGCGGACATGTTCACCATCGACTGGGACCGCCGCCAGGCCACCTGCCGCTCGGCGCGGTCAGCAGCAAATTCTTGAGTGGGTGACGGGGATCGAAGCCGCACTGTCAGCCTGGGAAGCGGTGCCCTCGTCGGTCGGACTATCCCCGGACCGACTAGCCCGGTCGAGTCAGGCGGTTATCGTCGCACCGTCGCGGTCGCGACCGGTGGCCAGGGTCGTTCTGGCGCGGAACGAGGCGGTGCCGCGGGGAGGCCTGGAGTCGTTAACGTCGGGGTGTATTCTGGTAGGGCTGCTCCGGACCCCGGCAGATTGATCCGCGAAGAGCGCGGTGTACCCATATGGTCTGGAGTCTCAGTTGCTTCCCCACGTGCCGCAGTCCGGTGCTGGCGCGGGCGGCCGGGCTTGGCCGGACCCGGAGGCGCGTAGGGGTTGAATTGGCTGTTAACGCATCTTCCAGTGACCGGTTCCGTCATCTGGCGTTGCTCTACCATGGCCACGGCGAGTACCTGGCGGGGCTCCGCGGCTTCATCCAGGCCAGCCGTGCGCGCGGTGACGCGGTATTCGCTGCGGTCCCTATGCGCAAGGTTCAGCTGATACGCCGGGAGATCGGTGAGGACTCAGCGCATGTGACTCTGGTTGACATGGCGGAGCTGGGCCGTAACCCGGCGCGGATCATCCCGGCGCTCCTGGCCTATGCCGGTAAGCATCGTGGCCAGCGCGTCTGCTGCATCGGCGAGCCGATCTGGCCCGGCCGCACGGCCGCAGAGGTGCAAGAAGCCATCAGGCATGAGGCGCTCATCAACCTGGCGTTCCGCGAGAGCCCGGTTACTGTCCTTTGCC
>Ga0207693_10005855_pt1 | contig 10199 bp, 8 predicted proteins | sample LARL81metaG_FD_184347 | JGI IMG/M metagenome (GOLD analysis project Ga0207693, IMG submission 184347) | Corn, switchgrass and miscanthus rhizosphere microbial communities from Kellogg Biological Station, Michigan, USA - LAR L8-1 metaG... | ecosystem: Host-associated > Plants > Roots >... | reverse complement strand
CGGCACGCGGCTGAACGTGCTGCTCGCCGACCATGAGATCACGCAGATCCTGCGCTCCGGTGGCTCGGCCCGGCCCGGCACGGCGTTCACCACGCAGCAGCGATTCCTGGCCGAGACCGCCATGATCGTCGCCGAGAGCCCGCAGCTGGCGCGCAGCCTGGTGGTAGCCCCGCCGCGGCGGTGGAACCCGACCCCCAGCCTGCCCGGCGCCCTGCTCAGCGACACCGTGCGCGCGCCGTGGCTGAAGCCCACCAGCCTGGCCGCCCTCGCCGCAGTCAAGCATCCCACCGGGCAGGCGCCCCGCCGTCCGCCGCGCAACCGCCAGGTGAGTAAGGAAGAACTCAGCGGGTCCTACCTCGCACAGGTCTCTAGCCTCGACAAGGCCGTCAGCGTGCAGGGCAGCATCCTCGTCCCGCCGGCTCACGACTACCTGGGCACCGCGGTCGCCAGCCTGGAGTCAACGGCCTGGCGAGGCGACCAGGCCGGCACCCGGCAGGCCCTGATCAGGCGAGTGGCCCGCTATGTCGCCGCTCAGGGCAGGAAGGTCTCCATCATCGACCGGGGCCAGATCACGCTGAGCGGCTCCTCGGGCAAGGTGCCCATATCCATCACCAACCGGCTGCCGGGCCCGGTCCAGGTCCAGCTGCACGCGCGCGTCCCCCCGGACAAGAGGCTCATCGTCGAGTCGTTCGACAACCGGGTGTCCATCCCGCCGGGCAAGACCGTGACGGTCAGGGTGCCCGTGCACGCCTCGACGGTGGGCGTGACCTACGTCACGCTCGGTCTGCTCGCCCCCGGCGGCCACCCGCTGCCCGGCACGCTGGTCCGGCTGTCCGTGCACGCCACCCGCTTCGGCACGCTCGCCCTGGTGATCATATGCGCGGCGCTAGGCGTGTTCGTGCTCACCGCGTTCGCCCGGACGGTCAGGCGGGGACGCAGGGACGGCCGCGGCGGAGGCGAACCCGGACATACCGCGTCCGATCCACCAGGTCCGGCGACCGTAACGGGTAGCGTCATGTCTGGCGACGACCTCGCGCACGACCACCCGCCGGAGGATCCGGATGAGTACGCCGACGCACGGGGCCGGGCGAGCCGCTGACCGCGGCCGCGGGGACTCCCCGCGGGGCGAGCAGCCGCCCGGCCACCGTGCGCAGCCCGGAAACGGGGCGCGGGCACCCAGAGAGCCCGAGGACTGGCCGGTCCCGGCGCCGCCGCCCCGCACCCCCGCGCCGCCCCCGGGCCCGACCGGGCCGCCACCCAGCGGCAGGGAGCCGCAGCGGACTCCCTGGCAGCCGCAGCGGGCCCCGGCCCGGGGCGATCACGGTCCGGGGCAGCTCCCGCGGACCGCCGCCCCGCCGGACCGCGGGGCTGCGCAGCTCCCGCGGAACCCGGCACCGCCCGCCCGCAGGCCGGCGCAGCCGGCGCGGAACCCGGCACCTCCGGACGGCGCAGCCGGGCCGTACCCGCGCGATCCCTGGCCGTCGCGCCCGGGCGGGCCGCCCGCGGCGCCGTACCGGCCATCCGCGGCTCCCGGCCGCCCGCCCGCACCCGAGTACCGTCCGCCGCCGACGTACCGGCGGCCCGCCGGAGGGCCGCGCGGCCTGCGGCGCCCAGCCGCGCCCGGGGACACCGATGTCAGCCTGCTGCGCTCCAGCGGCGGGATGGCGCTCGGCACCCTCGTCTCCCGGCTGACCGGGTTCCTGCGCACGCTGCTTCTCGCCGCCGCCGTCGGCTCGGCGGCGCTGGGCAACGCCTACAACACCGCCAACACGCTCCCCAACGTGGTCTACGACCTGATGCTGGGCGGCATCCTGACCAGCGTCGTGGTCCCGCTGCTGGTTACCGCGGCCCGCCGGGATCCCGACCGGGGCGAATCCTATTTCCAGCGCATGTTCACCCTCGGCGTGATCGCGCTGGGCGCGATCACGCTGGTCGCGACGCTGGCCGCGGCGCTCATCGTGGATCTGTACGCGGGCGCCTTGCAGGGGCCGACGCGCCACCTGATGCTGGTGTTCGCCTACTTCTTCATCCCGCAGATCTTCTTCTACGGGGTGAGCTCGCTGGCCGGGGCCATCCTCAACGCCCGTGGCCGGTTCGCCGCGCCGATGTGGACGCCGGTGATCAACAACGTCGTCGTGATCCTCATCCTGCTGATGTACCTGGCCGTGGCCGGGGCGGGCCGCACGCCCGTCACGATCACCTCCGGCCAGGTCCTGCTCCTCGGCGTCGGTACCACGCTGGGCATCGTCGCGCAGACCGCTGCGCTGATCCCCTCGCTGCTGCGGTGCGGCTTCCGGCCCCGGCCGACGTTCGGCTTCCGGCGTGCCGAGGTGGCCGAGATCGGCCGGATGGCGGGCTGGCTGTCCGGCTACGTGATCACCACGCAGATCACATTCCTGACCACAGCGCGATTTGCCAGCGACGCCTCGAAGCACGCGCAGAGCGCCGGGTTCGCCGCGTACAGCTATGCCTACCAGCTGTTCCAGATGCCCTACGCGATCATCGCCATCTCGGTGATCACCGCGCTGCTGCCGCGGATGGCCGCGCACGCTGCCGCCCGCCGCTACTCCCGGGTCCGGGCGGACTTCTCCACCGGGATCAGGCTGTCCGCGGTGATCGTGGTGCCCTCGTCGCTGCTGCTGGCCGTGCTCGGCGGGCCGCTCGCCGTGGTGCTGTTCGCGCACCTCAGCATCTCGGTGGCGCACGCGAACTACATCGGCGAGGTGTTCGCCGTGTTCTCGCTCGGGCTCGTCCCCTACATGACATTCCAGCTGCTGCTGCGGGTGTTCTACTCGCTGCACGACAGCCGGACGCCGTGCTTCATCGGGGTCGCGACGATGGCGGTCAACATCACGATCAACGTGATCGCGCTGAACGTGCTGCCGGCCCACCGCGTCGTGCTGGGGCTCGCCGCGGGCTACTGCGTGGCTTACCTGGTGGGCGCGGTCCTGGCCTGGCGGCTCGTGCTGCGCCGGGTGGGCAGCCTGGACGGGCGGGCGATCACCAGGAGCCTGATCAAGATATACGTCGCGACCATCCCGCCGGTCATCTTCGCGTTCGAGATCAAGTACGCCGTGGGCGCGGTCCTTAACCCCGGCTTTGCCTACGGGCTCGTCACCGTTCTGGTGGGCGGCGGCGGCGGGCTGCTGCTGTACGTGCTGTTCGCCCGGGCCCTGCGGATCAAGGAGATGGCCGGCCTGATGGCTACGATCGGCGCACGGTTCGGCGGCGGCCAGGCGGCTGGGGCACCGCAGCCGCCGCCGCGACGGCACCGGGGCAGGCCGCCCGGACGCCGCAGGCGGTAGCCAGGGCCGGCGCACAGCCGGATAACGGTTTGCCAGTCCGGCCCCCCGGCAACTCCAGATCAGGACGCTCACGGCCTAGCATGGTGTGCAGCACGCGTGAGATACCGCATCGCCGGTACGGCCAACTGTCGGGGCTCGGAGGGAGAGTCGAGGGCTGGCCCCGCTCTCGAGCAGACGTATGAGCACGTTTACTTCTGAGCCCGGAGCCTTGCTGGCCGACCGTTACCGGCTTGAGGACAGGGTCAACGCCGCGGGCGGCTGGGCGGCGTGGAAGGCGACCGACGAGACGCTCGCCAGGGCCGTTACCGTGCTCACGTTCGCGCCCGACTTCCCGCGGATCGAGGAGGTTCTGACGGCGGCCAGGGCGGCCAGCAGGCTCACCGACTCCCGCCTGGCCCAGGTATTCGACGTCGAGGACGGCGGGGACCGCGCCTATGTCGTGCTGGAGTGGGTGGCGGGCGACTCGCTCGACGACATGCTGGGCGGCGGCCCGCTCGACCCGGCGCAGGGGGTCGCGCTCGTCACCGAGGCATCGAAGGCGCTGGCAGGCGCGCACGCGGCCGGGCTCTGCCACCTCTGCCTGACCCCGCAGTCGCTGCACTGGACGCCCGGCGGCGGCGTGAAGGTGACCGGGCTGGGCATCGACGCCGCGCTGGCCGGCGTCGCTGCCGACGAACCAGCCCTGGCCGACACCCAGGGTCTCGGCCGGCTGCTCTACGCCACCCTGACTGGTCACTGGGCGGGGCTGGAGAGCACCTCACTGCCGCCCGCGCCGATGGCCGAGGGCCAGCCCCGCAGCCCCCGCCAGGTCCGGGCCGGGGTCCCGACCGCGATCGACTCCGTGGTCTGCGACGCACTGTTCCAGCGGCCCCGCCGGGACCGGCCGCCGGTGACCACCCCGGCGCTGCTGGCCCAGGCCCTCACCGAGGTCAGCCCGGCGCCCGCCCGGCCGGGAGTGCCACCCGTCGCCGGCTTCGCCGCCGGGCAGCCGCTGTCCGCCGGCGACCATGACGATCCCTTCTCCTGGCCGTCGGGGAACGGGGCTGGCCTGCCTGTGCGGCGCGGGCGCGGCCACGCGGCCCCGGGACAGCGCGCCGTGACCACCAGCGCCGTGGTCGGCATCATCATCGTGCTCGTGCTGGTCGGGATCGGCGTGGGCGGCTGGCTGCTCAGCCACCGGCACAGCGGGCCAAAGCCGTCGCCCACGCAAAGCCACCAGACGCGGCCTTCGCACCGAGTCGCCGCGACCCAGCTCAAGCCGGTGAGCGCCACGTCCGCGGACGACCCGCAGGCCGCGCCCCTGGCCATCGACTCCAGCGCGAGCACCTTCTGGCACACCTCCTACTACCTGGACAGCCCGTACTTCGGCAACCTCAAGAAGGGCACCGGGCTGGTCCTGGACATGGGCAAGCCAGTGAAGGTCAGCCAGGTCCGGGTCAAATTCGGCTCGACGCCGGGGGCCAACGTCCAGATCAAGGTGGACAACTCGGCCCTGCCGCCGGACCCGGCGGCCGCGGGGCCGCTGCCTACGGTGGCCCAGGCCAACGGCATCGGCGGCTCTCACACGTTCACGATGAACAAGCCGGTCCGCGGACGGTACGTCGTCATCTGGCTGACCAAGCTGCCGCCGCTGACCGGGACGGGCAACCGGTACCAGGCCAACATCTACGACGTCACCATCCGGGGCACAGGCTGAACCTCGGGCCCGCTTCCTCCGGCGGCCGACCAGACGCCGAGCTGCTGCGTCTTCACGTAGCCGGCGACCCCGATGCGTTCGGCGAGCTGTTCCGCCGTCATCGCGACCGGCTCTGGGCGGTGGCGCTGCGCACGCTGCACGACCCGGATGACGCCGCGGACGCGCTGCAGGAGGCGATGATCTCCGCGTTCCGCCGGGCGGCGGAGTTCCGCGGTGACGCGGCCGTAACCACCTGGCTGTACCGGATCGTGGTGAACGCCTGCCTGGACCAGCTGCGCCGCCGGGCCGCCCGGCCGACGGTGCCGACCGAGGATGAGGCGACACTGGACGCGCTCGGCCAGCGGCACGGCGGCCCGGCCCCAGACCCGACGCCGGCCAGTGACACGGCGATGGACGTCGAGGCGGCGCTGCGGCTGCTGCCCGAGGGGCAGCGGGCGGCGCTGGTCCTGGTGGACATGCTCGGGTACTCGGTGGCCACGGCCGCGGACGTGCTCGGCGTGTCGCCGGGTACGGTGAAGAGCCGCTGCGCCCGGGGCCGGGCCAGGCTGCTTCCGCACCTGGCGCACCTCAGGGACACCGGGCCGCCACTGGGTCCGCCACGGAACCAGACGACCGCCGGGTGCGTCTCACCTTCGCCGGGCGTGCCGCCGCCGCAGGGCGAGCCCCCGCAGGGGGCAAAGCCGGCACCGGCCGCCGCCCGTCCCGGCGGCCTGCTCGCCAGTCAGGGCAACCCGGGCCACCCGGCCGCGCCAGCCGACCAGCGGACACCAGAGGAAGGAGGGAGCACAGACCATGATCGGCCATCCTGATGCCGACACCCTCGCCGCCTGTCGCGAGGGATTGCTCGGCAGGCGCCGATCGGCCCGCATCCGCGCGCATCTGGCCCGGTGCTCCCGCTGTGCATCCCTCGACCACGAGCTGGCCGCGGTAACCAGCCTGCTGGCCAGCGCCCCGGCGCCGAGGATCCCGGACGAGCTCGCGGCCCGGCTGGATACCGTGCTGGCCGCCGAGTCGGCCGCCCGGGCCCGCGGCGAGAGTCCCGCCGCAGACGGCATCCCCGCCACCGCGGGCGCGACGACCGGCGCGGCGGACGGAGGGTCCGGCCCAGCGGGCCAGGCCGGACCGCGCCCCAGCCGGCCCCGCTCCACCCGCCCGGCGCGGCCGTGGCGCGTCACCGCGCTGCGCGCCGCCTCGGTGACCGCCGCCCTGCTGGTCATCGCGGGCGGCGGCTACGGCGTGTCCCGGCTGCTGCAGGGCGGCAACAGCGCCGAGAACTCGCCAGTCTCCGGGGGATCGCATAGCCTTCCGAGCCTCGCCCCCGGCGTACACGTGCCCAGGCACGGTGGCAACTCGGCGGCCGGGCCCTCCGGGGCGGGGCTGATGATCCCCGCCGGCGGCGTATCGCTCGTGCACAGCGGCACCGACTACGAGCCGGGCCAGCTGGTGGCCCAGGCGGAGGCGGTGCTGGCCCGCCGGCCCGCCAAATCCGGCGGGCAGTCGACCTCGTCCGTGCCCACCACGCTGGCGGGCTGCGTCAGGCTGTTTGCCGGCGTGGCACGTCCGGTCCTGGTGGATGAGGCGAGCTACCGCGGACAGCCGGCCACGATCATCATCCGCGCCCCCGCCGGCACTCGGCCCGGACACGTCTGGGTGGTGGTCCCCGGCTGCTCGGCCGCGGGCCGCCGGCTCATGAGCACCGCCGTGCTGCCCGCTTCCGGCTGAGCCCGCCGTGGCCGGGCTGGCGCCGGGAAAGGCTCGCCAAAAAGCTGGTGGCCGGCACCGGCCCGTTCGGGAATCTCCGGGCCCTAGGATCCGTTGCAGTCCCTGCCGGCAAGGTGAAGGGCGAAGATCGTGACCGAAGTCCGTAACGTGATCATTATCGGGTCAGGACCCGCGGGGTACACCGCGGCGCTGTATGCTGCCCGCGCGGACCTTCAGCCGCTCGTCTTCGAGGGCTCGGTCACCAGCGGCGGCGCGCTGATGAACACCACTGACGTGGAGAATTTTCCCGGCTTCCCCGACGGGATCATGGGCCCGGATCTGATGGATCTGCTGAGAAAGCAGGCCGAACGGTTCGGGGCCGAGCTGGTCGCCGACGACGTGCTCGCCGTCGACATGAAGGCCGAGCCCAAGGTGGTCAAGACCGACACCGAGACCTACCTGGCCAGGGCCGTGATCATCGCCAGCGGCTCCGGTTACCGCAAGCTCGGCGTGACGGGCGAGGACCGGCTGGCCGGCCACGGGGTGTCCTGGTGCGCAACCTGCGACGGCTTCTTCTTCCGCGGGCAGGACATCGTCGTGGTGGGCGGGGGTGACTCGGCCATGGAAGAGGCGCTGTTCCTGACCCGGTTCAGCCATGTCACCGTGGTGCACCGGCGCGACGCGCTGCGGGCCTCCAAGATCATGCAGGACCGCGCCTTCGCCAACCCGAAGATCACGTTCCTCTGGAACCGCGAGGTGACGGAGATCCTGGGCGAGGACCGGGTGACCGGCGTCCGGCTCCGGGACACCGTCACTGGTGCCGAGGAGATCCACCCGGCCGGCGGCCTGTTCGTGGCCATCGGGCACGACCCGCGCAGCGGGCTGTTCGCCGAGCAACTGCCCACCGATGCCGACGGCTACCTGGTCGTGGACCAGCCGTCCACCCGGACCGTCATCGATGGCGTGTTCGCCTGCGGTGACGTGGTGGACCGCACCTACCGCCAGGCGGTGACCGCGGCCGGCACCGGGTGTGCCGCAGCGCTCGATGCCGAACGCTGGCTGGCCAGCCAGGAGAGCTGACCGCGACTTTCCCTCCCACCACTGGACAAAAGGAGTTATCAACGTGGCCACCAAGATCGTGACCGACGACACGTTCGAGACCGAGGTTCTCAAGAACGACAAGCCCGTCATCGTCGACTACTGGGCCGAATGGTGCGGGCCGTGCCGGATGGTCGCGCCGGTGCTGGAGGAGATCGCCGCCGAGCACGCCGACAAGCTCGACGTGGCCAAGCTCAACATCGACGAGAACCCGCTGGTCGCCCAGCGCTACGGGATCCTGCAGATTCCCACGCTCAACGTGTTCTCCGGGGGCGAGGTCGTCAAGCAGGTCATCGGGGCCAAGCCGAAGTCCGCGCTGCTGCGCGACCTGGCTGAGTTCATCTGACCCGGCACCCGGGCTAACGGTCAGCAGCGCCGGCCAGGCACCGCCATGGCCGGCGGTGATCAGTACAGGTTCGGCAGTGACGCAGCCAGGCTGTGGTACGAGGCCCACAGCACGGCCAGCGCCAACGGCGCGATGCCCACGTAGGCGATCCGGGGCGACCAGCGGGCCGCGGCGATGACAGCACCCGCGACGACCAGCGCGAGCACGAACTCCCACCCGATGGTGAAGATGAGCGCGCTGGTGTCGCCGGCCAGCGGGAATTCCGGGCGGGTGATCTCGCGCGCGACGCCGGGACTGGGGTGAGCCCTGGTCGTCAGCCGGGCATCGACCTCGATGTAATGGCTCGGTATGAACGGCGACGCGGCCGTGAGCAGGATGAGCCGGTTCGGCACCGTATCCTCGACCGTCTGCCCGCTGTCGGCCGTGGCTGCCACCGTGTAGATGGATCCCCCCTGGCCGGTGACGACCCGGATGACGTCGCCTGGCCGTAGCCGGGCGAGGCCTGCGAAGGGCCCGCCGAACGTCGCCCGGCGCCCGAAGATCTCCGAGACGCCGGCCTGACCGGGCAGTGGCGTATCGCGCAAGTGCCCGGGGCCCAGGGTGAGATTCTCCGGGCTGGTTCCTTCCACCACCACCATGTTCCGCACGCCGATGCTGGGAATGTCGAGCACCGCCACGTCGTAGATCGGGTTGAAGAACGTGGCGCTGAACGACGGGTTGATCGTGACGTTGGGCGCGGTCCCGGTCGTGGGCACGGTGCCGTTGACCGAGTTCAGCGCGAGCGTGCCGTGCTCGTCGCAGCCGAACAGGTTCTTGCCCGCGGCCGGCTTGCACTCCACGCCGCTTACCGGGGCACAGGAGGACTTCAGGCGCTTGGCCGAGTGATAGCGCTGGGCGATGTACTTGGCGATCGAGTAGGGAACGACCGCGTCCGGGTCCTTGAGCAACGGGTCTACCCCCTGGTTCTGCTGCACGGAGCTGTTGACGCACGAGCCGGGGGTGGTGACGCCGATGATGGCCAGGAACGAGCTGCGCAGGCCTGAACCCGTCTGCGGCAGGAAGGCATGGATCGGGGCGTTCTTGCCGCCGACCTGGCTCCAGTTGGTGTCGACACAGTTGTAGATGCTGGCCAGCTGCGCGGTGGTGAGGTTCGCGGGGGCGTTCGTGGTTGACTGGGTGGCGTAGGTGATCGCGTCCTTCGCCAGTGCCACGAACACGATCCCGCCCGAGGCCTTCGGCGGATCAGTGGACGCGCGTCCGCGGGCCGAACGGGCGTAGTCGATGCAGAACGCCTTGCCGTCGCTGGTCTTCGCGTTGGCGTCGAACGCGGTGATGCCTGCCGACGAGCCGTCGGGGCGCGGGATCGTCGAGCACCCGGACTTGGTCTTGATCGAGTCCCCAACCGCGCCGGTGGCGGGGTTGGTCGCGTCCCAGCTGTACAGCAGGTGCGCGGAGGTGCTGTGGCTGGCGTTGTAATCGTGGCTGAACTGGTCGAGCAGGAACTCGTCGGTGTCGGCGCCGACCCCGACGACGTCGCCCTCCCTCGGCACGGTGCCGGCGACCGGGTCATTGGGCCTGGCGTTGCCAGCCGGGCTGGCGTGGGCCGCGGCCGCGGCGACGGCCGGCGTCGCGGCGGCGACCGCCAGCACCGCGGCCGCGGCCGTGCCCGTGATCAGCTTCCTGATCGTTTGCATGCGTTCTCCTACGGCATGAGCAGGGGAAAGGGACCGGCGCGGGTACCGGTCAGCTGATCCTGGCAGATCGGCTGCGGCCAGCATCCTATATTTCCGACTTGTTTACAAGAGAATCTTTGGTGGCGGCTCCGCTGCGCGCGGTAGCACAGAACAGCCCGGCGGCACCACGGCCGGCCCGCCGGAACCGCGGACAGCCGCGGTCGTGCGGGCGGGCGCTAGCCGCCGGCTGGCGGGGAGCCGGCGTAGGCCGGCCGCAGCGCCCGCTCCGGGGTCATCGAGCCGAGCAGCCGCTCGAGTGCCACCTCGACATCCTCGCGCCAGGACAGCGCGGTCTTGAGATCGAGGCGCAGCCGCGGGTA
>Ga0207693_10005852_pt1 | contig 10202 bp, 4 predicted proteins | sample LARL81metaG_FD_184347 | JGI IMG/M metagenome (GOLD analysis project Ga0207693, IMG submission 184347) | Corn, switchgrass and miscanthus rhizosphere microbial communities from Kellogg Biological Station, Michigan, USA - LAR L8-1 metaG... | ecosystem: Host-associated > Plants > Roots >... | reverse complement strand
GCGCCGGCTCACGATCGCGGCCATGGTGGCCGCCGTGTTGCCCGCCCTGATAGGCGTCGTCGGAGGCTCGGCGACTGCAGGGGCTTTCTCTCGTCCGGGGCTACCGGTCGAGTACCTCGAGGTTCCGTCCGCTGGGATGGGCCGCGACATCAAGATTCAGTTCCAGAGCGGTGGTGCCAACTCACCCGGTCTGTACCTGCTCGACGGTCTGCGTGCGCAGGACGACTTCAACGGGTGGGACGTCAACACCCCGGCATTCGAGTGGTACCTGGACTCCGGCCTTTCGGTGATCATGCCGGTCGGCGGCCAGTCCAGCTTTTACAGCGACTGGTACAAGCCGGCTTGCGGCAAGGCGGGCTGCTCGACCTACAAGTGGGAGACGTTCCTGACCCAGGAGCTGCCGGCCTACCTGTCCGCCAACAAGGGTGTCGACGCGAGCCGTAACGCCGCAGTCGGCCTTTCGATGGCCGGTTCGGCCGCGATGACGCTGGCGATCTATCACCCGAACCAGTTCCAGTACGCCGGCTCGCTGTCGGGCTTCCTGAACCTGTCCGAGGGCTGGTGGCCGATGCTGGTGGGCCTGTCAATGGGTGACGCCGGCGGCTACAAGACCGACGACATGTGGGGCCCGTCGAGCGACCCCGCGTGGAAGCGCAACGACCCGATGGTCAACATCAGCCAGCTGGTCGCCAACAACACCCGTATCTGGGTCTACTGCGGTAATGGCACCCCGTCGGATCTCAGCGCGGGCGTCAGCGCAGGCAACCTGTTCAACGCCAAGTTCCTCGAGGGCTTCACGCTCCGGACGAACAAGACGTTCCAGGAGAACTACATCGCCGCGGGCGGTAAGAACGGTGTATTCAACTTCCCGTCCAACGGCGTGCACGACTGGCCCTACTGGGGTTCGCAGCTGCAGCAGATGAAGCCCGACATCCAGCGGGTGCTGGGCGCGACACCGCAGCCGTCTCCGGCGGTGGCGGCAGCCTCCGCCAGCACCGGCGGCTAACCGGGACGCCAATTGGTGGTGGACGGCGGCGATCTCCTCGGGGTCGCCGCCGTCAGCCATTTCGGGAGCGGCCCGTCGCGGTGATGTGATTCACTACCTTGCGGCTAGGGCTGACTTGCCGGCTCGGCCGGCGAAGCTGAATTGCCGGCTCGGCCGGCGAACCTGAATTGCCGGCTCGGCCGGCGGGATATGGGCGATGCGACGTGAGGTGGGGTTCATGCGTGGGTTGATCCGAGGGCTCTTGACCGTGGCCCTGGCCGCCGGGCTGTGGACCGCATCGGCACCGATCGCCAAGGCTGACGTCGAGATGCTGATGGTGCCGTCGGCGGCCATGGGCCGCGACGTCCCCGTCGCATTTCAAGGCGGTGGCCCGCACATGGTCGTTCTGCTCGACGCGTTCAACGCCGCGCCGGATGTCAGCAACTGGGTGACCGCGGGCAATGCGATGAACACCCTCGCAGGCAAGGGAATCTCGGTGGCCGCGCCCGCGGGCGGCGCCTGGAGCATGTACACCGACTGGGAACAGGACGGCAGCCGGCAGTGGGAGACCTTCCTCGCCAACGAATTGCCCGACTGGATGGCGGCCAACAAGGGGCTGGCCCCCAGTGGGCACGGCATCGTAGGCGCCGCGCAAGGTGGTTACGGCGCGATGGCCCTAGCGACGTTCCATCCCGACCGGTACCGCTTCGCAGGCTCGCTGTCGGGCTTCCTGTCACCGGAACAGACCGGCGTCGACGGCGCTATCACCGCCGGGCTGGCCGAGTTCGGCGGCGTGGACACGCGCAATATGTGGGGCCTGCCACAGCTCGGCCGGTGGAAGTGGCATTCGCCGAATGTGCACGTGCAGCTGCTCGCCGACAACAACACCCGGCTGTGGGTGTTCAGCCCGCCCGCCGGGGGATGCACCGATCCCGCCGCGATGATCGGCTACTGCGACATCGCCCAGGGCACCAACCGGACGTTCTATCAGCACTACCGCTCGGTCGGCGGCCACAACGGGCACTTCGACTTCCCCGCCGACGGCAACCATGACTGGGGCAGCTGGTCAGGACAGCTCGGGGCGATGTCGGGCGAACTCGCCGCCACCATCAAGTAGGCGCGTTTTCGGTCACCGGGTCCGCCCCGGGGCAGCCGGTACTTTGGAGGGGTGGAGTACGCGGAACGACGGACGACCGCTTCAGCAAAGTGGTCGGCAACCACATTGTTGGTTGCTTCCTCCGCGGCCCTGCTGACCGGATGCTCCGTCGCCGACGACGTGATGGCCACCGTCGGCCTGCCAACATCCGAATCCGCGCCTGCACACGGACAGGCCGGAGCGCAGCCACCGGGACCGCCGCAACCGAACGGGGACTCCAACGCGCTGATCGTGACCGGCCAGCAGCACGTGTACCTTGACACACTCAAGGCCGCAGGGGTGAAGCCGTCGAGCGATCTGCTGGCGCTGAGCATCGGGTCGTATGTCTGTCAGGCCCGTGCTGCCAAGCAGAGCGATCAGGAGGTGTGGGACCTCGTGGTGCCGTTGGTGCGCAGCGACGTACGCAACACCCACATGAGCGCGATGGCGCCGGCTACCGATGAGGTCGATTCAGCGACCGCTGACTACATTCGCATCGCAACCGACAAACTCTGCTAGCAGGAGAACATGCCAAAGACCAAACGGCGGAAACGCCACCGGATCCTCGCGCTCGTTGCAGCCGGGGCGATGGCCCTCGTCGTCGTGTTGATCGTGGCGATCGTGATCGTCGTGCTGCGGCGGCCCGAGACTCCGCAGACCGCGCTGCCTCCCACCGCGGTGCCGCCGGCCGCAGTCCCCACGACGCCGGGTAAGAAGCCGCGCCCGGATTTTCAGGACGCCAGCTGCCCGGACGTGATGATGATCTCGATCCCGGGAACCTGGGAATCCTCGCCGCAACTCGACCCGGTCAACCCGACCCAGTTCCCGATAGCGCTGCTGCTGAACGTGACCAACCCGATCAGGGCCCAGTTCGGCAACGACCGGCTCGAGATCTTCACCGTCCCCTACACCGCGCAGTTCCACAATCCGCTGTCGGCCGACCAGCAGATGTCCTACAACGACAGCCGCGCCGAGGGCACCCGCGCCGCCGTGAAGGCGATGACGGAAATGAACAACCGCTGCCCGCTGACCAGTTATGTGCTCGTCGGCTTCTCGCAGGGCGCGGTGATCGCAGGCGACATGGCCAGCGACATCGGCAACGGGCGCGGACCGGTCGACGAGGATCTGGTGGTCGGGGTGACGTTGATCGCCGACGGCCGCCGCCAGGACAACGTCGGTCAGGACATCGGACCCAATCCCGACGGCCAGGGTGCGGAGATCACGCTGCAGGAGGTGCCGACGCTGTCGGCACTGGGCCTGACGATGACCGGGCCACGGCCCGGCGGGTTCGGCATGCTCAACGACCGCACGAACGAGATCTGCGCGGTGGGCGACCTGATCTGCGCGGCGCCGGAGTCGGCCTTCAACATCACCCAGCTGCCGAGGACGATCGAGGTGCTCAGCGGCGGCGGCGGCCAGCCGGTCCACGCCATGTACGCCACGCCCGACTTCTGGAATCTCGACGGTGCGCCCGCCACGCAGTGGACACTGGGCTGGGCGCAGAACGTGATCGATAACGCTCCGCACCCAAAACATGGCTGACATGTGACCGGACCGATTTGGCGTGCGACATTCGGTCACCTAACATTAAGAAAAAACTAAGAGTGGTGACCGACGGTCGAACCGAAGGTGCTGGTCAGAGCCCATTCTGAGGTTGAGGATGGACGTCCGACCGACGATGGCGTAATGACCGCCGACTCCCCGGTACGATCTTCGGGGTTTGGTTTCGCGCGGTTGGCTTGGGTGGGCACGCCGCGGCGTCCCGCCGGTTACCACCGCGAATCGGTTTCGCGAGACTGTGGCTTCGACAGGAGAGTGAGAATGGGCTTTCATAACCCGTTCCTGAAGGACGGACTGATCAAGTTCCCCGACAACGGCAGCGTCGTCAAGCACGTCGAGAAGTGGGCCAAGGTTCGGGGAGACAAGCTCGCCTACCGGTTCCTCGACTTCTCCGTGGAACGCGACGGCGTTGTGCGCGAGCTGAACTGGGCCGAATTCTCGGTACGCAACAAGGCTGTTGGCGCGCGCCTGCAACAGGTCACCGAGCCGGGTGACCGCATAGCGATCCTGTGCCCCCAGAACTTGGAATACCTCGTCGCGATGTACGGCACCCTGTACGCCGGCCGAATCGCCGTTCCACTGTTTGACCCGAACGAGCCCGGCCACGTCGGCCGCTTGCACGCCGTCCTCGACGACTGCCACCCGTCGGCGATCCTGACCACCACCGAGGCCGCCGAGGGCGTGCGCAAGTTCTTCCGCACCAGGCCTGCCAAGGAGCGTCCTCGCGTCATCGCCGTTGATGCGATACCCGACGAGGTCGGCGCCACCTGGGAGCCGGTCGACGTCACCGCCGACACGATCGCGTACCTGCAGTACACGTCCGGCTCGACGCGCATCCCCACGGGTGTGCAGATCACCCACCTGAGTGTGGCGACCAACATCGTCCAGATCATCGAGGCGCTCGACGGTGAGGAGGGCGACCGCGGCTTGTCGTGGCTGCCGTTCTTCCACGACATGGGCCTCATCACGGCGATGCTGGCGCCGATGATCGGGCACTACTTCACCTTCATGACGCCTGCGGCGTTCGTTCGCAGGCCGAGCCGGTGGCTGCGGGAAATGTCCCGCAAGCCCGACGACACCGGCGGGGTGATCTCGGTGGCTCCGAACTTCGCGTTCGACCATGCCGCCGCCCGCGGCCTGCCGAAGGGCGACGAGCCGCCACTGGATTTGTCCGTTGTCAAATGCATCCTGAACGGCAGCGAGCCAATTTCGGCCGCCACCGTGCGCAGGTTCAACGAGGCGTTCGCCCCGCACGGCTTCAAGCCGCAGGCGATCAAGCCGTCCTACGGGTTGGCCGAGGCGACGCTGTTCGTGTCGACCACCCCGATGGGCGATCACCCGAGGATCATCTCCGTCGACCGCGATGCGCTGAACACCGGAAGCTTCGTCGAGGTACCCGACGACGCACCCAGTGCCGTGGCACAGGCCGGCGCGGGCAAGGTCGGCGTCGCCGAGTGGGCCGTCATCGTCGACGCGGAGTCGGCCACTGAGCTGCCCGACGGACAGATCGGCGAGGTCTGGATCAGTGGCCAGAACATGGGCACCGGTTACTGGGGCAAGGAAGAAGAGACCCGCGAGACTTTTCAGAACATTCTCAAGTCGCGGACCAACCCGTCGCACGCCCAAGGTGCAACCGACGAAGCGACGTGGGTGCGCACCGGCGACTACGGCGCTTACCACGACGGTGAGCTCTACATCACCGGCCGCGTCAAGGATTTGGTGATCATCGACGGCCGCAACCACTACCCCCAGGACCTCGAATACTCGGCGCAGGAGTCGACGAAGGCGCTGCGGGTGGGATATGTCGCGGCGTTCTCGGTGCCGGCGAATCAGCTGCCCGACGACGTGTTCGCCAACGCGCATTCGGGTCTCAAGCGCGATCCCGACGACACCTCCGAGCAGTTGGTGATCGTCGGCGAGCGCGCACCCGGCGCGCACAAACTCGACATGGTGCCGATCGCCGACGATATTCGCGCCGCCATCGCGGTGCGCCATGGCGTGACGGTGCGCGATGTGCTGCTGACCGCCGCGGGCGCGATCCCGCGGACGTCAAGCGGCAAGATCGGCCGCCGCGCCTGCCGCACTGCGTATCTCGACGGGAGCCTGCGCAGCGGCAAGGTGGCCAACGCGTTCCCCGACGAGAGCGACTAACGCTGTACTCGATCTACACACGACACTGGCGACCGACGGGCGCCGAGTCGATCGCGAGGTGACTTGAACATGACTGACGCACACGACGATTCGCAACCCGCCGGCGACGAGGTCCAGCTTGCGCCGGAAACGCCGGTGGCCCCTCCACGCACGGACATGACGGTTGCCGAGATGCGCCAGTGGCTGCGCGACTGGATCGCCGACGCCACCGGCCAGCCCGCCGACGCGATCAACGACGCCACGCCGATGGTCGAACTCGGCCTGTCGTCACGTGACGCTGTCGCGATGGCCAGCGACATCGAGGATCTCACCGGTGTCACGCTGACCGCGACCGTCGCGTTCCGCCATCCGACGATCGAGTCGTTGGCGACCGTCATCATCGAGGGCGAGCCCGAGATCGACCACACCGGCGACGACGAGGACTGGACGCGCGCACGCGACGTCGACGACATCGCGATTGTCGGCATCGCGACCCGTTTCCCGGGCGACATGAACACCCCCGACGAGACGTGGCAGGCGCTACTGGAGGGCCGCGACGCGATCACGGATCTGCCGGAAGGGCGCTGGGAGGAGTTCCTCGGCGAGCCGCGCATCGCGGAGCGGGTCGCCAAGGCACGTACCCGCGGCGGCTACCTGACCGACATCAAGGGCTTCGACGCCGAGTTCTTCGCGCTGTCGAAGATGGAAGCCGACAACGTCGATCCGCAGCAGCGGATGGCACTCGAATTGACCTGGGAGGCTCTGGAAAACGCCCGCATCCCGGCGTCGAGCCTGCGCGGTGAGAGCGTCGCCGTGTACATCGGCAGCTCCCTTAATGACTACAGCTTCCTGGCGATGTCCGACCCCTCGATCGCACATCCATACGCGATCACTGGCACCGCGAGCTCGATCATCGCGAACCGGGTGTCCTACTTCTACGACTTCCGCGGCCCGTCGGTGGCGATCGACACCGCATGTTCGAGCTCACTGGTCGCAGCACACCAGGGCGTGCAGGCCTTGAGGGCGGGCGAGGCCGACGTGGCGATCGTCGGCGGCGTGAACGCATTGATCACGCCGCTGGTGACGGTCGGCTTCGACGAGGTCGGCGGCGTGCTCGCGCCGGACGGCCGGATCAAGTCGTTCTCGCAGGACGCCGATGGCTACGCCCGGTCCGAGGGCGGCGGCATGCTGGTGCTCAAGCGGCTCTCCGACGCCCGGCGCGACGGTGACGAGATCTTCGCGGTGATCGCGGGCAGCGCGGTCAACCACGACGGCCGGTCCAACGGCCTTCTCGCTCCGAACCCGGACGCGCAGGCAGAGGTGCTGCGCAAGGCGTACAAGAACGCCGGCATCAATCCACGCGACGTCGACTACATCGAGGCGCACGGCACCGGCACCATCCTCGGTGACCCGATCGAGGCCGATGCGCTGGGCCGCGTCGTCGGTAGGGGCCGTCCGGCCGACAGGCCCGCCCTGCTGGGTGCGGTGAAATCCAATGTGGGACACCTGGAATCCGCGGCAGGCGCGGCCAGCCTGGCCAAGATGGCGCTTGCGCTCCGCAACGACAAGATCCCGCCGTCGATCAACTACACCGGGCCCAACCCGTACATCGACTTCGAGGGCGTGCGGCTGAAGGTGGCCGATACCGTCACCGACTGGCCCCGCTACAGCGGCCACGCGATCACCGGTGTGTCGGGCTTCGGCTTCGGCGGCGCCAACGCACACCTGGTGCTGCGCGAGGTGTTGCCGACGGATCTCGTTGAGCCGCAACCGGAACCGGAACCGGAAAAGGACAAGCAGGCCGATCCCTCAGCGGCCGACGCGATGTACGTCGGAGGCGTCCGAATGGACGAGTACGGCGAGTTCATCCATGACGATGACGACGAAGATGAGCCTGGCCACGTCACGGCCGCCGATGAAGAGCCCGAACTGCCGGGCCTCACCGACGAGGCCAACCGGCTGCTCGAGATCGCACGCGAAGAGCTCGAATCCGGCCAGAACAATGGAGAACACCCCACTCCTGTTGTGCCGCTCGCTATTTCGGGCTTCCTGACGTCACGCAAGAAGGCCACCGCCGCCGAGCTCGCCGATTGGATCGACAGCCCCGAGGGCCGGGCGTCGTCACTGGAGTCGATCGGTCGCTCACTGTCGCGGCGCAACCACGGTCGCTCCCGCGCGGTGGTGTTGGCTCGTGACCACGACGAGGCCGTCAAGGGCATGCGGGCGGTGGCCGAGGGCAAGCAGAACCCGAACGTGTTCACCGCCGACGGCCCGGTCACCAGCGGGCCGGTCTGGGTGCTGGCCGGTTTCGGCGCGCAGCACCGCAAGATGGCCAAGAGCCTGTATCTGCGCAACGAGACGTTCGCCGAGTGGATCAACAAGGTCGACTCGCTGGTTCAAGACGAGCTGGGTTACTCGGTCGTCGAGCTGATCCTCGACGACTCGCAGGACTACGGCATCGAGACGACGCAGACGGTGATCTTCGCGATCCAGATCGCGCTCGGCGAGCTGCTCAAGGCGCATGGCGCCAAACCCGCTGCGGTGGTGGGTCAGTCACTCGGCGAGGCCGCTGCGGCGTACTTCGCCGGCGGGCTGTCGCTGGCCGACGCCACCCGCACGATCTGCTCCCGTGCCCACCTGATGGGCGAGGGCGAGGCGATGCTGTTCGGCGAGTACATCCGGCTGATGGCGCTGGTCGAGTACTCCGCCGACGAGATCGAGACGGTGTTCAAGGACACTGAAGCCTTCAAGGATCTCGAGGTGTGCGTGTACGCCGCGCCGACCCAGACCGTCATCGGCGGCCCGCCGGAGCAGGTCGACGCGATCATCGCCCGCGCCGAGTCCGAGGGGAAGTTCGCCCGCAAGTTCCAGACCAAGGGTGCCAGCCACACCACGCAGATGGACCCGCTGCTCGGCGAGCTGGCGGCCGAACTGCAGGGCATCGAACCGCACCCGCTGACCACGGGCTACTTCTCGACCGTGCATGAGGGTCGCTACATCCGGCCCGGCGGCGAGCCGGTCCACGACGTCGAGTACTGGAAGAAGGGGTTGCGCCACAGCGTCCACTTCACCCAGGGCATTCGCAACGCCGTCGACAACGGGCACACCACTTTCCTTGAGCTGGCGCCGAATCCGGTCGCGTTGATGCAGGTGGGGCTCACGACGGCGGCGGCCGGGCTGCATGATGCCCAGCTGATCGCGACGTTGGCGCGCAAGCAGGACGAGGTCGACTCGATGACGTCGACCATGGCGCAGCTGTTCGTGCACGGGCACGACCTGGACTTCCGGACCCTATTTCCCCGGCGTGCCGCCGAGGCTGACTACGCGAACATCCCGCCGACCCGATTCCGCCGCAAGCCGCATTGGCTGGAGGCGCGCTTCACCGGCGACAGCTCGGTGATGATGCCGGGTAATCACGTCGCCACACCCGATGGCCGCCACGTGTGGGAGTACGCCTCCAAGGGCGAGGCGGATCTCGGTGCGTTGGTGAAAGCCGCTGCGGCGCAAGTTCTCCCGGATGCGAAGCTGACCGCGTTCGAGCGGCGCGCGGTGCCCGGTGAGGGCGCGCGGCTGGTGACGACGCTGACCCGGCATCCCGGAGGCGCGGCGGTGCAGGTGCACGCCCGCGTCGACGAGTCGTTCACGTTGGTGTACGACGCCGTCGTCGCGCGGGCGGGTCAGGCCGCGGCGTTGCCGACTGCCGTAGGTGCAGGAGTTGCAACGGTGGTCACCCAGGAACTGGTCGAAGACAACGCTGAGCCCGATGTCGCCGCCGACGCGGTTCCAGAAATCCTGTCCGACAACCTCACCCAGGGTGCGAACCTCGGTGCGGGCTTTGCCAAGTGGTCGCCTGATACGGGTGAGACGGTGCACGACCGGCTGGCAGCGATCGTCGGCGGCGCGATGGGGTACGAACCCGAGGACCTGCCGTGGGAGGTGCCGCTGATCGAACTCGGCCTCGACTCGCTGATGGCGGTACGGATCAAGAACCGCGTCGAGTACGACTTCGATCTGCCGCCGATCCAGCTGACCGCTGTCCGCGATGCGAACCTGTACGCCGTCGAGAAGCTGATCGAGTACGCGATCGAGCACCGCGACGAGGTCGAGCAGCTGCACGAACACCAGCAGACGCTGACGCCAGAGGAGATCGCGGCCGAGCAGGCCGCGATGATGGCGGGCACCGCGCCGACGATCACCACCGAGCCGGAAGAGGCTGCGCCGGTGGATATTCCGCCGCCGCCCACCAACCCGGCAGGCCCCGATCAGCCGTCAGCTGCCTCGCTGGCCGCCCAGGGCCCACGCGCGGAGCGCTGGGCCCACGCCCGAAGGGCAGGGGAGGGAGTGCTGACGCAGGAGGCCGTCACCGAGGCGCTGGGCGCCGACGTGCCGCCG
>Ga0207693_10005851_pt1 | contig 10204 bp, 11 predicted proteins | sample LARL81metaG_FD_184347 | JGI IMG/M metagenome (GOLD analysis project Ga0207693, IMG submission 184347) | Corn, switchgrass and miscanthus rhizosphere microbial communities from Kellogg Biological Station, Michigan, USA - LAR L8-1 metaG... | ecosystem: Host-associated > Plants > Roots >... | reverse complement strand
CCCGGTCTTGTGCCTTTGGCATTTGCTTTGCCTTCGCTACTCGGAGTTCTTGTGGTGCTTAAACGCACATCGCCCAGCCCGGACCGAAATGCACAACTCGCGCTCTTTGGAGGCGCAGCGCTGTTCTTCATTACGCTGATTTTCCCAATTCAGTTTAATCGACAATGGATCACCTTGGGCTGGGCCTTGGAGGGTGCAGCGCTTTGCTGGCTGTTTCATCGCTTGCCGCATCGAGGACTGCCCCTGACGGGTGTCGTTTTGCTTATGGTTGTCTTTGTGCGGCTTGCCCTGAATCCGGCCGTGCTGAGTTATCATCCGCACGCCGCGCTCCCAATTCTTAACTGGTATCTTTATACCTATGGCATCACGACAGTATGCCTGTTCGCAGCCGGGCGATTCCTCGCGCCGCCGCGCCAATTCGTGCTCGGGTCGAATGTGCTGCCCTTGCTTTACACATCAGGCACGGTGCTCGCCTTTTTAATCGTGAACATCGAGATCGCCGATTACTTCAGCGCACCGGGTGCGACAGCATTGACGTTTCAATTCTCAGGGAATTTCGCGCGTGACATGAGTTATAGCATCGCCTGGGCGTTGTTCGCGCTATTAATGCTTATCGTTGGGATCCGTAAGCAAATTGCGCCTGTGCGTTATGCGAGTCTCGGTTTGCTTGGTCTCACCGTCTTGAAGCTTTTCTTTCACGATTTGTCCCGTCTTGACCAGCTTTATCGCATCGGCGCGTTTGTGGGCGTCGCCGTGATCGCTATCCTCGCATCGTTTCTGTATCAGCGATTTCTCGCGGTCACTGAGAGAAACGATGAAACCAAATCCACGCTTACATCGGCTCCTTAAGGTTTACCAGCTTATCACGCTGCACCGCCATCAATTGAATCAATCATGGTCCAAAGAATTATCGATTAACGCTTTCCTGGCGCAGATGGGAAGATCGTCAACGCCGGAAGGATTGGCCCACTAAACAAATGTGAAGCTAAGACTTCTGCCACCGCCCTGGCGTCTGCTCGCAATCGGGATTGTATATTTCGCTGTGATGTTTCTCGCTCATTTGCCGGACCATCTGATTTTGTTTCCAACAAGAACACCGATCAATGCAGGCGGCGCGGTTCGGAAAACCATTCCATTCGAAAACGGACAATTGGAAGTATGGATCGCGCAATCCCGGCTGGCGCGATCCAAAGGCAATGCGGACATATATCTTTTACGCTTTTATGGTAATGCAGACCGCGCTGAACGTTGGCCTATTGCTGAGGCCGAGATGTGGAATGACCGTGCAGTCGAAATCTGGGGAATGAATTATCCGGGATTCGGCGGCAGCACAGGGCCAGCGTGGCTTTCCAGGATCGGGCCGGCTGCGCTGGCGGCGTTTGATGAATTAAAACGTCACGCAGCGGATCGACCAATCGTCCCTTTTGGAACAAGCATCGGCGCAACTGCGGCCCTAAACATCTCTGCGCAGCGTCCAGTTGCGGGACTGATTTTGCAGAATCCTCCGCCGTTACGCGAAATGATTCTGCGCCGGTTTGGCTGGTGGAATCTCTGGCTGGTAGCTGGTCCCGTTGCATTACAGATTCCGATGGACCTGGACAGCATCAGAAACGCGAAGGCGATTCACGCTCCGGCAATCTTTGTTCTCGCGGAAAAGGACGAAATCGTTCCTCCGCACTTTCACAAGCTTGTAGTTGACGCCTACACCGGAGAAAAGCACGTCATTCAACTGCCTGGCGCCTACCACAACGATCCGATCGAAAGCGCAGCGTTGGTCAATTTGAATAACGAAGTGGATTGGCTGTTGGCAAAGACGAGCTCCTCCTGCGCGCGCTAAAAACACGCGCTCTATTGTAGATCCAGCCATCCATTTGCCGCTCGATTTTCTGACTCGATCCCCATTAAGCTCGCGCGCCATGCAGAACGCACAGAATCTCATGAGCAGCTTCGAGTTTATCGCCGCGCTGATGTCGATCATCATCGGTTTGGGTGTAACCAATCTGCTCGCCGGCGCCGGCCGTGCGTTTTATCGCCGCAAAGAGAATCCACTCGATGAGGTCCATATTGTTCTAACCCTCGCCACGCTGTTGCTGCTGACTTTGCAGTGGTGGGTCACATTTAAGTGGAACACTGAGGTAAACTGGAGCTTCGACAAGTTCCTTGTGCTGATAGTTTGGACCATCACGCTCTACATGCTGACCGTTTTCCTTTACCCGCCCGATTTATCGGAAGCGGAAGAACACCAGGGCCGCTTCGAACGGAACCGTTCGGGCTATTACTCCACCTTCATCGCCATGTGCTTGCTCGACATCACGCAGACCGCGGTTCACGGCGATCTCTTTCATCCGATCTGGTACGTTCCGTTTGTCGGTCAATACGCGGTGCTGGCAGCCGGTGGGCTCGTTGCCCATCGGCAGAGTTACGACCGGTTTTTCGCGTGGTACCAACTAATCACACTGCTGGTTTGGGCTCTCGTGGTGCGACGACTTCTCGTAGGAAATGCGATGACTCCGTAGGAACAAAGCGTGCTGTTCTTTAGCGGTTAATCGCCACCCATTCATTGCGCGCCCGAGAATCGGCGACGGCTTGCACGACGCGCATGTAGCCAAGGCCCTCTTCGAAATTCGGATGCGGGCGCACGCGGCCCTTGGATTTCACCGCTGCGAGAAAATCTTCCTCTACGCGCCATTCCGTTTCCAATTCTGAAGGAAGATCGACAACATGCAGCCCGCGATCGCCGACCTTACCCACTTGCACTACATCGGAATTGAAATCGTAAGTGAGCGTGCCGGTACTACCGTAAATTTCCACTCGATCACTCGGCGCCAGCGCATCGATACCGCTAAACTCCAGTACTCCTTCGGCGCCATTATCGAAAGCGCAAAGGACGGTCAGCAAATCTGGAACGATGACTTCGTAGCCATCGCGGGTTGGGTGAACGACTTTTCCGCGCGCGAAGACACCGTTGATCTCGCCAAGCCAGCGTTGCAGCACTTCGACGTAAATCCCGAGTGTGAGTACGTGGAGCCCGCTGATTTCGATCCTCTGCCGCCAATGCGGCGAAGCGGCCGGATCCAAATAATTGCCGGTAAAACTTTGCAATCGCACATGGTGCGGACGGCCGATGTAATCTTCAGCCAGAAGCTTTTTCACAAGCAGATCGGCCCGCATTCCCATCGGCGGCGGACAAAGCATCGTCACCAGCTCTGGATAACGCTTTGATGCCCCGAGCATTTCCTCAGCTTCCGCCAAGTCCATCGACATACGCGCCTGACAAAAAACATGTTTGCCAGCCTCAAGCGCCGAGACGGTCACGGCGGAATGCATTACCGGCGGCGTACCGATCCAGATAATATCGATCTCCGGCAGGGCAAGTAGCTCGGGCCAATTCCGCATCGGCGTGGCCGATGGATAATATTCCTGGCAAAATTTTTCCGAGCTTTCGTACGTGGAATTGGAGATGGCAACAATCTCGACCTCCGGATGTTTCTTAAGGGCTGGCAGGTGGCGAGTGCGAACGATGTTGCCCGCTCCAACAATCCCAATCCGCAGTTTGTGATTATTCTTGTGCATTCGGCTAGGTGCGATGTCGTTCTTGTAAACTCGACTGTCTCTTGTGCGAGCTAAATTGGACCGCATCCGCCAGTTGCGCGTTCAACCATGAATTTTTCGACGAGAAGAATACAAAGCGCGACGGATCAACATCCACTTGACCGGCTGGCTGGTGCGCGTCAGTTTACGCGGCGTTTTTCATTCACTTATGTCACGAATTTGCAGTATTACGGGATCAAAAGCCATGCGAGGTAGCGTTATTCACAGGCGCGGCCTGGCAAAGAAGAAAGGCGGGGTAGGGCGGCATGTTACGAAAAACGTGACGCGCATTTTCGCACCGAACCTACAGCGCCAGCGTATTTGGGTGCCTGAGCTGAAGAAGTTTGTACGCGTTCGCGTTTCGGCGCGCGGTCTAAAGACAATTAACAAACAGGGTGCCTATAAAGCGCTCAGAAAAGCCGGCGCGATCTGAAATTGTAAGCCGTATCCGAGACGATGGCTCTGAGGGCTGATAGAGGCGCCCTAAGAATCCAATCGATGCAATTTACTCTCCTTAAATCAAAGATTCACCGCGCCGCCGTCACCGGAGCGAGTCTGGATTATGAAGGTAGCCTGACGGTTTCCGCGGATCTGGCTGAACTCGTTGGACTGATTCCATATGAAAAAATCCTCGTGAGCAATTTAAACAATGGCGAACGATTCGAGACCTATGCAATTTTCGGCGAAGCTCGGCGTGGAATCATCGAACTAAACGGTGCCACGGCGCATCTCGGCAAAATAGGCGACCGCCTCACCATCATGAGTTTTGCACGCTACACGCCCGAAGAAGCGGCATTACATGCACCGCGTATTTCGCTCTTGAACGAAAAAAATGAAGTCGTTCGCTACGAAGGGTGCGACTCGGCGCCTTCGCTAAGAATCGTTAACGAGTAGGGTCCACGCCAAATCGCCAGCGCGAGCGTCTGTTCCGCCGGTTCACCGGAGCCGCGCTTCACTCCCCCTGCCGCCGCGTCACGCGCTAAAGCTTCTCGCGGTTTGACTTTTCCTCGCGGAAGATCAAGCGAGCCATCATTGAACTCGATCACATAGCCTTCGTTGATCAGCCAGCGCAAATCGGATACAAGCGCGAGTTTGCGCGGCTCTACATCGTCGGTTGCAGCATCTCCAATTAACTTCTCAAAAAGCTGTTTGCGATTGATCACCGCTGTCCCTGCCAGCGCTTCGAGAATCGCATTCACAGATGGAGAGACGCCAGCCTGTTCGTAAACGAAGGCGCGTGTTCGAATTGGCGAGACAAACAACATGCCGCGGCGATGGCGAAAAACATGAAGCCCATTCTGTCGAAATCGTCCAGCCAACTCCTGCATCATCCCCGAGGGCGAGCGCGTTTCCTGCACCCAAGCATCTTCGACCGCCCGATTGAGAACCCTGTCCGATAAACGCCGACTCAGGACCCCGCCGATGGTTGCTTCGTCCAGTCCCTTGACTAATCCCTCCAAATAATGCGATCGGAAATGCCGCTCTGCTTCGGTTTGGGAAGAAAATGTCAAAGGAACTTCTTCGCGGCTCGTCGTGTAGGTAGTCACCTTCCGAGCCTCTTCTTTCCAGCGCTCAATCAACTCCGCATCATTCACAATCTCGACCTGTCGCTGGTAATCCGCGAAGCTCATCCGGCGGCTAAAGCGTTGCTCGTAAAGGCTACGCAGTTGCAACTGATAATTGTGATGGTTCGTCGGGCCAAGAAGTGTCCCACTCAATCGGCATCGCGCGATATTTGAGAAATTCCCCTTGATCGGTTCGGACTCGGCAATGTCGATCTTATAGAAATTGGACTGAGCCAGGCGGAACGCGTTTCGTTCGAGGAATTCTCGATTCAGAGACAAGGCGCCATTATCGCCAAGGCGATAAAGCGGCGATTCCGCTTTCGCCGTGAGCCGCACGTCGTACCGTTCAGGCTTTTCAAGAAACAAACGCGCCAGGGCGTACAGCGAATACGCGACTGAGCCGGATTTGATTTGCGCAACGACATTTTCCAAGGCCGGGGAGTATGGCAGAAAACGGATTGTGATCTGCAGTGGCGTTCGTGTCACGGAAGGATGATCCTCTCCCCTTGAGTGATCTTCCGCCGCTCTTCCGTGCCGTGCCGAAAATCGGTCCGGCTCAAACCGGCGATGTCTTGCCTCGTGCTTGCCAGCTCTAGTTATCGGCCGTTGGATGCCCGCTCGGGATCTGCCGGAGTCCGATGTTGACCGTCTTCCCCGGTGCGTTGGCGCACCCCGATGATGCCGCGCTGGGCGTTCAGGACCGTGCTCGCCTTCCACATCCGCGTAACGTTTTGCCTCAACTGGTTCTTTCACCCACGCGGGCAGCAGCCTTAGATCGAGCAGATCGGCAGGCTCGACAGAGGAAGGTGTCATCGGCTTCATCTACTCGAATGACAAACGGAAGCAAACGTGAAGGTGGGAGATGCCGAAGCCACTATCAGGTTAGCATCCGCGGCTACGGCATTTTGTCATGTCGAGCAGAGTCGGGCATCTTTAAATGTTAGGGGATTGGACAAAAACAATCATTGGAAGAGCGAGAGATTCCTCGACTTTGCTCGGAGTGACAAGAACCGCATCGAGCGCAGATGTGGCACGTTCCCGAAAATGATTGACAACATCTTTAATTCATTTACTTGCCATGCTGTGCTCGGAATGGCTTTAGGCTTTTCCAAGCGCTATTAACACAACCGAACAAATTTTATGGCGGAAAAATCGATCGAAGAGAAAGTTAAGGACATTATTGTCGAGCAACTCGGCGTCAATCCGGAGCAGGTTACGCCACAGGCGTCTTTCATTGAGGATTTGGGCGCGGACTCGCTGGATATCGTCGAACTGGTGATGGCATTTGAAGAGGAATTTTCCGTCGAAGTCCCCGACGAAGACGCCGAAAAGCTACAGACAGTCGGCGACGTGATTAAGTACATCGAAGAGCGCGCCAAGCAGCAGTAGTGGCACTTGCTGTAGTCGCGTCTCTGTGAGACGCGCGACGCGCGCCTCCCAGCCAAATCACGCTTCGCTTCCCACGGGGAAGCGGCTACAGCCAAAGGCCCCGCTGCTTCGCGGTTGCCAAGCCCCATAACGCGTTCACACTAGGAAACGTGGAGATAACGCTTCTGGAGCGGCCGCTCTTTTACGTTGGCGACCACTACATAACATTCCTTGGCCTGATTGCATTCGTCGGCCTTTTCGCGGCGGGTCTTCTCACTGCCAGAATCTTACAGAGCGATGCAGTTCGCCGGTTTTTTAGCCGTTTCAAGATCGACACAAATTTCATCGCGATCGTCACGATCATCTTGAGTCTGGCGTCGATCGCCTTTTTCACAGTCAGTGCGATCAATGCCGCCGGAATTCCATTAGCTTGGAATGCAGCTCTTCCGGCGATCAGGCTAAGCCTGCTTCAGATTTTTCTGCTGATCGCGCTCCTGATTGCGGTTTTTTGGATCTCTTCCAGAACGAAGCGGTTTCTTTTTAACCGGCTGCTTGCGCAAAGTGGGCTTGATCGTTCGCTCCAGTACGCCATTGCCCAAGTCGTCAGCAACATCGTGCTGGTAGTCGGCATCTTCATTGTCGTTGAGAATACGGGAATTCATCTCGCCGCTTTGGCGGTTTTCGCCGGTGCGGTTGGTGTAGGCGTGGGGTTTGGGTTACAAAATATCGCCAGTAACTTCATCAGCGGTCTGGTGATTCTGGCAGAGAGACCAATCACCATCGGGGACCGAGTCGAAGTGGCCGGGATCGCCGGTCAAGTGGAGCATATCCGCGCGCGCAGCACGGTTATTCGCACCAACGACAATATCATGATGATTGTGCCGAACACGAGGTTCATCGATTCACCCGTGACTAATTGGACCTATACCGATCGGCGCGTGCGGTTCCGTGTTCCGGTCGGAGTGGCCTATGGCAGCGATATCGCCAAAGTGTGCGAAACGTTACTGGCTGTGGGACGTGAAAACCCCAATACGTTAGAAGAACCCGCTCCGAGTGTTTTCCTTAAAAAATTCGGTGACAACTCGATCGATTTTGAACTGGTGGTCTGGAGCAGTGAGATGAGCGCCAGGCCAAGCCGTTATCGCAGCGATCTCAATTTTGCCATCGCTGAAAAATTTCGCCAGGCCGATATCGAGATGCCATTTCCGCAGCGCGATCTTCACATCCGAAGCGGCGTGCTCAAAGTGGAAGGCCTGGAGACTGGAACATCGAAACGATCGGAGTCCTAGTTCAAACACCGTAATCTGATCCTGGTCTGGCAGTAATATCCAGTCTAGCTTTCCGGAATCAGCGGCGGCGTTGCCACGGCACGCTTTACCACGTCGATCAATTCGGCAGCAGCAACCGGTTTCTCGAGAAAGGCGAAGGCGCCTAAGTGGATCGCCTGAGCTTCCGCGTCGGGCCCGCCAAATGCTGTGATGATGATCACTGGTAATTCCGGTAAGGCGCTGGCAAGCGCTAAAACCCCACGTCCGCTGAACATCGGCATCCGCAGATCAGTGATAACAAGATCGAATCGGGTTTCAGACTCCATAAGCTTCGATACAACCACGGTTGGATCTGAAATGCCGGTGACTCGCATGCCTTCCTTCGAAAGCACCCGCGTCATTGCCCGTAGCATTCCCAGATCGTCATCTACAACCAAAACAGATTTGTTCCGCAAGTCGCTCATGATCGTTTCAAAGAATAGTTCCCCCAGTGATCGTCATGTCACGCAACCGACAGCAAGTGGAAGTTCAATACTAAAGGTGCTGCCTTTCCCCAGTGAGGTTGTGCAATCGATCTTCCCGCCATGCTCGTTAACGATTTGCTGGGTATGTGCGAGGCCGAGGCCGGTTCCATCGCTCTTCGTTGTGAAAAATGGTATAAAAAGATTCCGAGCCTCGTCGTGGGTCATGCCGCGACCATCGTCGCTGATGGATACTAGGGCCTTTGTTCCATTTTTCTTTGTGTTGACAGTTAGATTGCCCCCATCGGGCATCGCGTCGACTGCGTTGCGAATCACATTTAAGAAGGCCTCCCAGAGTTGCTCGGGATCGCCATGAACCGGCGGTAAGTCTGCATCAAATGCCTTCCGTAAATGCACATGTTTGTCATTGAGCAGCGGCTGCAGGAAACTGAGTTTCTCTTCGAACAAACCCCTAAGCGAAAGAGCAGCACGCTCGGACTTTGGCATTCGGCCGAATTGGAGGTACTCCTGTAGAACTTGATGGATACGAACCACCTGAGAACGCATTTCGCGCAACAGTACGCGGCATTCTTCGAAAGAGCGGGCTTCTGAGTTTGCAGCGGCATTAACTTCCTCTCCAATCAGATCAAGGTTGAGGAAAATCGACCCGAGGGGGTTGCGAATTTCATGGGCAACCTGCGCTGCCATCGAGCCAACCAGAGCGAGACGTTCCGCCTGGATTTTGGCATGCTCCAGCCGCTTTCGCTCTTCGATCTCCGCACGCAGCGCGGCAGTTCGGCGCTCGACCGTTTGCTCAAGATAGTAGTGAGAGATTTGGAACGCGCTCAGTAGCCAAACAACGACCAAAAAAAAGACAAAAAGCATGATCGCATTCCAAATGGGAATAAGGGGAGATTGGTATGTTGCCCCATTGAGCATATCGCTGATGAACCACGCGCTTGCGCACAGAGCGCCCACGGCAAATCCCGTCCACCGGCCGGCCACCCATGCCGCGATACACGTCGGCAACAAGTAAAAGGCTGATATTGCCCACTCACGACCTGTAAGATAATCTAGGACGCCAAGAGCAATTGCCAGCGCGATAGCTGCAACCGTGGCGAGGATCTTCGACCTCACGGAACGTTCTCCAATAGAATTCACATCGAAACCCAATGCTGAAGAACTTTGACAACCCCGCTCGCAGGTTTGTTCAGCTTGCGTTTCTTTCCGATGAAGACCGGCGCCGGCGTTTTAAAAGCCGAATGCACGACAACAAACGATCTGAATTGGGTCGCGGCAAGATTGAGAGAATCTAATTCCCATGCCGCTTGGCAGCCGCATTCTAACCCCGCAAGGCGTGGCAAAAGTCATCGCAAGCTCCGAGCTGCGCAATTGCGAAGCGTGGGAACGCGCCTTCCACAACATGTGCAAAGACCGTCGCTACTACGAAATCGTAGAAGAAACGCTCAAGGATGGTTTCGAGCACCGTTATCTGCTGCTCGAAGATAGTTCCGGCAAAGCGCGGGCAGTTCAGCCTGTATTCTTTGTTCGACAAAATCTCGTCGAAGGCGTGCCAGGTAAAGTTAGTTCAATTGTTGATCGTGTTCGCAAAATTTTCCCACGCTTTCTAACGATGCGCGTCTTGATGGTCGGCTGCGCGGCGGGCACGGGCGACCTGGGAGCATGCGACGAGAGAGACGAAACGTGGGTGGCAAACTCGCTGCAAGCGAGCCTTCCCAATTATGCAAAACGAAACAAGGCTTCGCTCGTCGTGTTGAAGGATTTTCCTGCCACCTATCGCCTGGAGTTGGAAACGTTCCCCATAAATGGTTACGCGCGGATCCCCAGCATGCCAATGACGCGCCTTCCACTCCCTTACAACAACTGGGACGAATATTTTCGCACCCTCAGCAAAGCCACTCGAAAAGATCTGCGCCGAAAATTCCGTAAA
>Ga0207693_10005850_pt1 | contig 10205 bp, 9 predicted proteins | sample LARL81metaG_FD_184347 | JGI IMG/M metagenome (GOLD analysis project Ga0207693, IMG submission 184347) | Corn, switchgrass and miscanthus rhizosphere microbial communities from Kellogg Biological Station, Michigan, USA - LAR L8-1 metaG... | ecosystem: Host-associated > Plants > Roots >... | reverse complement strand
AACGCTGGGCTTCGCCGCGTCGCCCGACGATTGCAGCCTGGCGCTGCGCGGCATGAAGACGATGGCTGTGAGGCTGCGCGCGGTGGAACAGGCGGCGCTGGCGCTGGCGCAATGGCTGAGCGGACGGCCGGAGATTGAACTGGTCTTGCATCCCGCTCTGCCGTCGTGTCCGGGGCACGAATTGTGGAAGCGGGATTTCACCGGCGCGTCGGGTCTGTTCTCGATTGTGTTCCGCCCGCAGTACAGCAAAGAGCAGGTGCTGGCGTTTATCGATGCGCTGCGGCTGTTCAAGATTGGATATAGCTGGGGCGGCGTGACCAGCCTGGTGATGACTTATGACATGCAGTCGCCCAAGCGCCCGGCGTATGGGAGCCGGCTGGTGCGCCTGTACACGGGGCTGGAAGCGATTGAGGATTTGATCGCGGACGTGGAGCAGGCGCTGGGACGGCTTACCACTGATCAACACTGATGACACAGATCTGAAAAAGCAAATCTTCACCACGGAGGCACGGAGACACGGAGAAGAGCAGAAGCAGAATCTGACCGCGGATTTACGCGGATAAGCGCGGATCAGGCAGGGCAGGCTCTTCACCGCGGACAAACCCGGGACTGTTTGTCCCGGGTTCGCATCGCGAGCCGACCCTCGATTTACGGCTTGCACGAATAGGTGCTGTCGTGGCGACTTAGTGCTTCATTCCCGGCGACGCCGGCCGTTCCATCAGAAAATCAAAGCCCGGCGCCCCCGTATTTACAGGGGACGCAGATTGCGCCGCACGCCCAGTATTCTCTTCTCCCACAACGTCCTTACCCAGCTGGCCTTTGCTGGCCCAGATTTGGATCAGCTGAGCGGTTTTCGTATTCCTGTTGAATACCAGTTTGGTGCTGCTTGCCAGCCCGCCGGTTGTCCTGGTCCGGGTTGCGATGTTGGCAACAACGTGGCCGTGCGAATCGCGCATTGCCACAACTCCCGGGCTGGCTACGATGAAGTCATAGTGCCCCGGCTGGAATGTCCGATCGCCGATCTGAAATGTGAACGGCACGTCGGACGAAACCACGTCATACAAGCGGGCTTGCGCCAGAGTCGGCAGTAGTGCTCCCAGTGAAGTGGCAAGGAGCGCCAGATGCAGGAAGCGTCTCATGTGGTCCCACGTCGTAATGGCCAGTGTTTTCCAGGGCCGGCGGCGCAAAATGCGATAGACGGCGACTACGGCGGAGGTATTTGTGTCCCGGAATTCTCCGCGCGGAATGTAATTGTTCACGGCTTTGTCTCCTGCTGAATGAATTTTTTTGAATCGTTTGGTGACCGCCGCGAATCGTTGGAGTACATAGATTGCAAGCGCCACTAGTGCATTAGGCATCACCAGGGTTCCGGGAGTCCTTCCTGCTCGATTGCTTATTTCTGACTTTTTTAGGAGCAAGATATGCCGAGAAGTGCCGTGTATCGCTTCGGCCCATTTGAGCTCGACGGAGCGGAGTATCGCCTGCAGCGCAACGGTGTTGAAGTCCCGTTGCAGCTTAAGGCGTTTGAAACTCTTTGCATACTTGTGGAGCGCGCCGGTCGCCTGCTCACCAAAGACGATTTGCTGCGCCAACTCTGGCCCGGCACCATTGTGGAAGAGAACAATCTCAACAAAAACATCTCCATGCTGCGCAAGGCCCTGGGTGAGTGCGCCGACGGCCAGTCTTATATAGAGACCGTCCCGCGCGTGGGCTATCGCTTTGCCGCGCAGGTCGAGCAGGTTTCTGCCGCAGGACCAACATTAGTGATTGTCCCTGAACCGCCGCCAGCTCCCTCTGCGCCGCCGCGGCGCAAGTCCGTTGCCGTGCTTTATTTTGAGAACCTGAGCGGAGACCGCGAGGACGAATATTTTCGCGACGGCATGACTGAAGATGTGATTACCGAGCTGGAAAAGATCCGTGAGCTTCGCCTGGTTCCCCGCACTTCAATGCTGGCTTTCCGTGACAAGCCGGCGCCCATCACCCAGGTTGGCGAGCAGTTATGCGCTGATTTTGTTATGGAAGGCAGCGTTCGCCGCGCCGGAGACCGGCTTCGCATCACCGCGCGGCTGGCTGAAACCAACAGCGGCCACTCCGTGTGGGCGGAGCGCTATGACCGCCGGTTGGAAGATGTCTTTGCCATCCAGGATGAAATTGCCCAGAGCATCGCTCTGGCTTTGCGCGTGGTGCTCACGGACAAAGAGAAGAGCGAAATCGAGAAGGTCCCAACCAGCAACATTCAGGCTTACGACTATTACCTTCGCGGACGCCAGTTCCTGTATCAGCTGCGCTGCCCGACGCTGGAGTTTGCCCGGCAAATGTTTGCGCGCGCCATTGTTATCGACGCGAATTACGCCCGCGCCTATGCCGGTGTGGCTGATTGCTCTTCATTCCTGTATATGTGGTTTGCCGCCACGGAAGACAATCTGCGCGAAGCTCTTTCTGCGAGCCGCCGCGCCGTGGAACTTGATTCCGAGTCTCCGGTAACTCATGCATCGCTTGGATTGGCGCTGTTCTTGAGCAAGGACTACGAAGCTGCGCGTAACGAATTTGAAACCGCTCTCGGTCTATGTACCGAGCTGTTTGAAGCCTATTTCTTTTACGGCCGCTCGTGTTTTGCCCAGGGCCAGTTTGAAAAAGCTGCTGAGCTCTTTCTTAAAGCAAGTCAGGCCAGCCCTGCTGATTATCAGGCGCTTTCACTCCGCGCTCTGTGCTTCCGCGCCCTCCGCCGTGACGCCGAAGCCCGCCAGGCATATCAGGAGTGCCTGCGCAAAATCGAGAACCATTTACAGCTCAATCCTGACGATGTTCGCGCTGTCTACATGAAGTCCGGGTCTTTGGCGGGGCTTGGCGAACACGCCTTGGCGCTGGAGTGGTCAGACCGCGCTCTGTCCATGGATCCTGAGGAGCCGTCAGTGCTCTACAACGTAGCCTGCAACTACTCGCTGCTCAACGCAACAGACAAAGCGCTCGACTGCATTGAAAAAGCTTTTGACAAGGGCTTTGGCCACAAAGAATGGATGGAACATGACCCGGACTTTGCGTCGATCAAGAACCATTCGCGATTCAAGGCCCTGATGCGTGGCCTTGCCGCAGCGCGCGCCGCGTGTTAGCTGCGGCAGATGCTCGCTGATCAGTGGTCATCAGTGTTGATCAGTGGTAAGTTGTTTCCCCAATCCGCGTTCATCCGCGCCGATCCGCGGTAAGTTTTTCTTCTGTCCTGCAGATCAGTGTCATCAGTGTTGATCAGTGGTAAAGCTTTCCCGGTGTTCTACCAATACGTCAGGTTCACTTTATCCAGCCACACTGAATATGGCGCGCCCACGTTGTTGGAATCAGACTGATAGGCAATGTCCAGGCCGCTGTTGTTGTCGGGAGTATGCTGCATGCTTAGGTTCACCACGCTGCGCTGGCCATTGACGGTGACGGCGGTAAAGATCAGGTTCCCGCCGGTTTGACGCTGGAATTCAAAGACCGCATGGTTCCAGGTTTTGGCCGCGGGTGCAGAACAGATCGCCGCGGAAGCCACCCATTTTTTCCCGATGTTGTCCCACATGCGCCAGGCATGGGCGCCGGCCAGGTCGCACTGCGCGCCAAAATTATATCGGCTGCCGCCTGAGCTTTGTGTCACGTAGAACTCCATGGCCTGCGCGGCTGCCGGATTGTCCACGTAATACTCCAGGTCAAAAAGAAAGTGCGTGGCGCTGTTATGGGCTCCCAGGGCCTTGAACCACATCACGGCGCCAAAAGGCTGAGTGCCGGCCAGGATGGAGAACCTGGCGGATGATCCGCTCAGAGAGGGCGAAGCGATTCCTTCGGTCATGGAAAAGACCGCTGCCGGTGCTCCTGCGCAAGAAAGAACGCAGGTTTGCCAGCCCGTAAGCTTCTGTATACCCGCAATGGTCTGGGCGCTGCTCGGCGCTCCGCTGGTAGGTGTCGGGCTGGGGCTAGCGCCAGGGCTAGGGGAAGGAGTGGGACCGGGGTTAGAAGAGGCGCTGGTTGGCGTGGAACCTGAGGCTGCTGTTTGTCCGCCGCATCCGGCAAACAGGACCAACATGGCAACCAAGATCAAAATGGCAAGACTCGGGCGTAGCAGTATCTTCATTTCTGGGGAACTCTTTTCCGAGTGACAATTTGACGGTGGCGTTCATGGGAGTCTATAGAGATCCAGAGTAGATGCGGAAAGTTTCTAGTGCTGCTGCTTTAGGATTAGGTGAGTACCCTTACACCTGAGTCTTTGGATTTTTTTCCCGATCGCGCACAAAGTAGCGCGGCGATGTTCTTTATGATCTGCGTTCATCCGCGCAAATCCGCGGTAGAGTTCTCCTGCAGATCGGTGTCATCAGCGTTGATCGGTGGTAAGCCTTGGTTCACCAGAACGTCAAATTCACTTTATCGAGCCAGACAGAAAATGGCGTGCCTCTAAAGTTAGAGTCGGACTGGTACGCAACGGCCAGGCCGCTCTTGGAATCGGGGGTATGCTGCATGGTCATGTTCACCATCTGCCGCACCCCGTCCACGGTTACGGCGGTAAAGGTCACGCTGCCGTCGGGCTCGCGCTCAAATTCCCAGACCAGATGCACCCACGTGTTCGCTGGGGGTTCAGCGCACGTGGCCGCGGATGCCACCCACTGGAACCCCACCGGGTCCCAGACGCGCCAGACGTTTCCGTCGAAAAGATCGCACTGCGTGGAAAAGTCGTAATGTGCCCCGTTGGCGCTCTGGCCCACATTGAACTCCAGTGCCTGCACCGCGGACGGGTTATCCACGAAAAAATTCAGGTCATAGATAAAATGTGTGGCGCTGTTCTGCGCGGCCATCGCCTTGAACCATAGCGCGCCACCAAAGGGTTTGGTCCCCTTCAGCAACTGGAATCGGGCTGAGGACCCGCTGAGCGACGGCGCCACAATGTGCTGCTCCATGGAAAAAACTGCTGGCGCCGTTCCGGTGCATGAACCGAAGCATGCACGCCAACCGCCTTTGCTTTGTATGTCAGGAATCGTTTTCGCGTTGGGATTAATAGTAGGAGACGGTGAAGGCGCTGCCATTGCGCCCTGCATTGAATGGCCGCCGCATCCGGCAACCGCGGCGCAAGCCGCAAACGTAAGGAGCAAAAGACTCGAACGTAACACGTTCTTCAAATTCGCCATTTTGGGGAACTTTCTCCGGCGGCAAAGTTTTCACGTGTCGTTTCTTTGGAGTCTATCCAGATACAGGGTAGGTGCGGGATTTATTTCAGGACGTACTTTTGGATTAAGTCGAAAGGCTTACTACCGGGATTGCGGATGCGTTTACAATTCCCCACATGTCAATTCCTTTTGCCGAATACGCGGCGCGGGTGCAGGAGCACCTGGAGCGCGACTGGGGCATTCCCGTGGTAACCAGGGACATTCCTGATCCGCTGACGGGCGATCTGGACGGTGCTGAGATCGACGTTGACTACGCCATTACGCCGGAGCAGCGCTTGTTTCTGCTGGGGCACCTGTTTGGCCACACCGTGCAATGGAATGTGAATGAGAGCGCGTTTGATCTGGGGCGGCAGTATAAGCCTCCGGTGGATGAGAAGCTTTTTCCTGAGGTGCTGGCCTATGAAGGCGAGGCCGCGCGCTATGGGCTACAACTGCTGCACCAGATCGGTATCACCGACGTGGACCAGTGGTTTTCCAACTACACGGGCGCCGACCAGGCTTACCTGCTGCATTTCTATCGCACAGGCGACAAGGGCGCGTTCAAAAACTTCTGGCGGGAAGGCGCTCCGATGATCGAGCCGAAGCCTATCCCTGAGTTCAAGCCGAAAAAGCGCGTCTTCAGGATGGACGGCGTGGTGATCTAGAAAGGCAGATCGCCGTGATCGCGCGAGATCGGGAAAGCAAAACCTCACCATGGATCAACACTGATGACCTGATCCGGAAATAGCGTCAAAATGGCTGTCGCAGATTATTTTTCTTCTTGCTCTGATGAAGGCGCTGGCGGAACGGTCTTTTCTCCCTTGTGCTTGTTCACGGCCTGTCGCAGGATGTACTCAATCTGGCCGTTCACGCTGCGCAACTCGGCTTGCGCCCAGCCTTCCAGTTCGTCCCAGAGCGCGGGGTCCATGCGCAGGAGAAATGATTTCCGTTCCGCCATTGGTTACCAGTTAACTTTCATCGTTCCGTCCAGAAGAGGGTGGAGCAGGCATTTATGCCTGCGGTCTAGTCTTGCCACGTGACCGGCTTTAGCCGCTGCGGTAAGAGCTTACGAATACAGCGTTCCCGTGTTCACCACCGGATGCACTTCCGATTCGCCGCACAACACCACCATCAGGTTGCTGACCATCGCGGCGCGGCGCTCGTCGTCAAGATTCACCACGGATTTTTCCGCCAGCTCTTTCAGGGCCATATCCACCATGCTCACCGCGCCCTGCACGATCTTGGTGCGCGCGGCGATCACGGCTTCCGCCTGCTGCCGGCGCAGCATGGCTTGTGCGATTTCCGGAGCGTACGCAAGATGCGTGAGCCGCGCTTCGTCCACCACCACGCCAGCCTTGCCCAGGCGCTCCTGCAACTCATCGCGCAGAGATTTTGAGACGTCGTCCACGTTGCTGCGCAGCGTTATCTCCGTGTCTTCTTCCGAATGGTCATACGCGTACAAGCTGGCCAGGTGCCGCAGCGCCGATTCACTCTGAATGGGCACATAGTTCTCATAATTGTCCACGTCAAACATGGCCTGCGCCGAGTCTTCCACGCGCCAGACTACGACAGCCGCAATCTCAATGGGGTTGCCGCGCTTGTCATTCACCTTGAGCTTGTCGCCGTTGAGAGTGCGCGCTCGCAATGAGATCTTGTTTCGTCCCATGGGCAGCGGTCCCGGCGTCCGTCCCGTGCCGGTCTTGGCGGCGGCCAGGTTCGCGCGCCATGAGGCCGCCTGCTGCGGGCCGTTTGAATAAAACGGATTACCCCAGTGGAATCCCGGCGTGCGGACCGTGCCTTTGTAAGCGCCAAACAGCACCAGCACGCGCGCCTGGTTGGGCTGCAAGGTGAAGAGGCCGGTCATCAACACAATGATGATGGGCAGGGCGATGATGGCAATCGCCAGCAACCCGCCGTGCGGCTGCCCGGTGGTTTCAACGCCATCCTTAATGGAGAAAACCATGAGCCCGCTATCCGCCAGCAGGGCAGCGATCAACAGGATGAGCATCGCCCATCCGTTCTGTACGCGGACAACCTGCTCATGGGCGGCAGTGACTTTGTTGGTATTCATTTTTCAGAACTTCCTTGATCTACAGTCAGCTTGTTCTCTGTCTGTTATCGAAATGATATCATTACGATATATAAATCAAACATATTTATATTTGCCGTGGAATCAGTTGGTTAGCTGGATCGACAGCAAGGTTGTGGATATCCAAGGCTCAGCCGCGACCCTATTTGCCTGGGGCGGAAACGGCATTTCAGGAAAAGAAAAAGCCCCGCTTGCGCAGGGCTGGTTGAATCGTCAAAAGAGCGGCGAAGTTACTGGCCGAGAGAAGCCATATCAATTACAAAGCGGTATTTCACGTCGCTGCGCAGCATGCGCTCGTAAGCTTCATTGATTTTCTGGATGGGAATCACCTCGACGTCAGCCGTAAGCTTGTGTTTCGCGCAGAAATCCAGCATCTCCTGCGTCTCCGGAATCCCGCCGATGAGTGATCCGGCGTATTGACGGCGCTTGAAGATCAGGCTGAAAGGCTCGACGGCCGGAGGATGTTCCGGCGCACCGACCAGCGTCAGCGTGCCATCGCGCTTGATCAGAGCAAGATAAGCGTTGAGGTCGTGTTGCGCGGAGACCGTGTCCAGAATGAAATCGAAACTGTTGGTGTGGCGGTCCATCTCGCTCTGGTTCTTTGAGACCACAACTTCATGCGCGCCCAGCCGCTGCGCGTCCACTTTCTTGTTCGGCGACGTAGTGAACAGGACCACGTGCGCGCCCATGGCGCTGGCCAGTTTCACGCCCATGTGTCCCAGGCCGCCCAGGCCCACAATGCCCACCTTCTGTCCTTTGCCGACTTTCCAGTGGCGCAGCGGAGAATAAGTGGTAATGCCGGCGCAGAGCAGCGGCGCAACTCCGGCGAGGTTGGTTTTATCGGGAACGTGCAGAACAAAATACTGGTCCACGACGATGCTCTTCGAATATCCGCCATAGGTCATGCCGCCCAGATATTTGTCCGGCGAGTTATAGGTGCCGGTGAAGCCGACGTCGCAGTATTGTTCCAGCCCGGCCTTGCAGTTGGAGCAGGTGCGGCATGAATCCACCAGGCAGCCCACGGCGGCAATGTCTCCGGGCTTGAAGCGTTTTACCTCGCTGCCCACGGCGGTCACGCGGCCAACAATCTCGTGTCCGGGCACCACCGGAAACGTTGTGCCCTTCCACTCGTTGCGGACCGTATGCAGGTCAGAGTGGCACACGCCGCAGTAAAGAATTTCAATTTGCACGTCCTGGGGCAGCGGCTCGCGGCGTGCGAAGGAAAACGGCGCCAGCGGCGATTGCGCTGACTCGGCTCCATAGCCAAGCGTCTTGGTCTTGGCGGGAGTTGCTTCTAAAACTGGTGTCGACATGAGGGAACCTCCTGGGAGATTTATGAATGATGGCTGAAGATGATGTGATGCGCTCTTTTGAGAACGTGAAAATCCGGGAACCTGATTTGAGCGGCTGATCTGGTCCAGCGATACAAGGGCTTTGATGTGCGGGCATGGCAAAGCGATTCAAATAACAAACCTTACCACTGATAACACTGATTTACACGGATCGGAACAAATCTTCACCACGGAGGCACGGAGACACGGAGAAGAGCAAAGGAAAAACCTACCGCGGATTTGAGCGGATGATCGCGGATCACGAAAATGCAAACTTAAAACTTTCCAGGATCGACCGCTGGATCTTAGTCCGCGTCAATCAGCATTGGTCCGCGGTAAGAATCCGATTGCGGCCTCACTTTTTCTTCTTCCGGTCGATCCATAACAGCAGAGAAAGTCCTACTATCCAGGTGACCATCACAATGGCCAGAAGGGTATGCGCCTCTTGCGCATTTCGAGGCATTGGGACGGATTGAAACTGAGGATCAGGATTGACGAGCTCTTGCAGGCCGTTCATGTGCGAAGTGGCACTGATTGTACCACGGCACAAATATACCGTGGCTAATTCAGAGCACAAAATCGTAAAAAACACTATTGGCCAAAGACAACGAAATCGAGAAGAAATTCTTCGCCGCCCTGGGGCCACGGATCCAGCGGTTACGGATACGCGCCGGCTACAGCCAGGAAGACATGATTTCTTTTGGCTATGGTGTCCGCTACTGGCAGCGCATTGAGGCCGGCAAGCCCATCACCCTGCGGACCCTTCTGCGCATCTGCGGCATTCTTGGCACAACCATGGACTCCATGGTGCGCGGATTGGGTCCCGAGGCCATGAAAAAGCCGGTGAAGCGGCCTTAATTTTTCAGCTCCTTCCCGCCGCGCGGCGCCCTGTTCGCGCTCCAATCGCGCTTTACGTCAATGGTCGCAAGAAAAAAAGGCCGCAAACCCCCTTCCGGTTGCGTTCACGGCAATGTTGACGTGATGGTTACGCTCGATTTATGCAATGCCTGAAACGTTCCGGTGCTGATATCTTCCACAACGATTTCATGCGTGCCGGGGGTGAGCGAAAAAGTCTGGCTGATGGTGGAAGAGCCGGGCGCCGATTCGCCGAGCTTCTTGCCCGTTGTATTGTCCCAGACCTGTAGCTGGTAAATGCCGGCGGCCGATTCTCGCGCGGAAGCGTTCACGGCAACTTGCGATCCAGTGGTTGCACCGGAAAGCGGAGCTGCAATGGAAACTCCGTCCGCCAGGACGGTAATGTTCACAAGCGTTTTATGCAGAGTTTGAAAGCTGCCTGTGCTGAGGTCTTCAACGATAATCTGGTGCGGCCCCGCCGCCAAAGAGAAAGTCTGGTTGATGGCCGAAGTTCCGGGCGCGGATTCGCCCAGCTTGCGGCCGGTGGTGTTGTCCCAGACCTGAAGCTGATAAATCTGTGCCGCCGATTCCATTGCCGATGCATTCACGAGCACCGACGGCCCCGAGGTGCTGTTGGCGACAGGCGAAGCGATATTGACGCCGTCCGCATGGACCGTGATGGTTACAAGCGCCTTGTGCAGCATCTGGAAGTTGCCCGCGGCAATGTCTTCAACCACGAGTTGATGCGTTCCGGGAGAGAGAACC
>Ga0207693_10005848_pt1 | contig 10206 bp, 12 predicted proteins | sample LARL81metaG_FD_184347 | JGI IMG/M metagenome (GOLD analysis project Ga0207693, IMG submission 184347) | Corn, switchgrass and miscanthus rhizosphere microbial communities from Kellogg Biological Station, Michigan, USA - LAR L8-1 metaG... | ecosystem: Host-associated > Plants > Roots >... | reverse complement strand
AACAAATGATCAATGGCATGATCGCCGCACTTGGCGATCATGCCATCTACCTGGAACTTCTCTGTCGGGGTGGCCGGATTTGAACCGGCGGCCTCTTCGTCCCGAAGCAATCTCGGCGGATATGCCCTGGTCTGGGCAAAGCCGAACCGGGGGCCCCTCGCCCTCACCTGTGCAAACGCTCTGAGTGGGTCGCGCTGAGTCGGCCGGGGCCTGAGTAGGTTGGCCCCTGGTTTGGCCCCCGTGAGCCCTCGGGCAGGAGGGGTCACCTATGGCAATCATGATCAACGACAGTTCCCGCTACGCTGCGGCCGCTGCGGGCCGGGCGCTCAGCCTGGCGATGCGCGCCGGGGCGCTGGCCGATGAGATCGACGCCCTGCACCGCGACATCTGCGCCGCCCGTGACGAGCCTGTGCACTGGGCGGGCTTGCGCTGCGATACCGCCAGCGGCTGGATGAGGCAGGCCGGCACGCAACTGCACGACACCGCCGGTCATTTGGGCCGCATCGCAGCCGCCATGAAGCCCGGGGCCTGCGCGGTCCCGTGGGGCGTATGCCCCGAGCATGGCAACACCCTGACCAGTACCGGCGGCCATAGCTGGTGCCGCGTCACCGGGTGCGGCCGGCAGTGGGACTACGATCGCGCCGGCCTGCCATGCATCGAGCCCGCCCGGTGGACAGTGACCGACAAGCACAGCCACGCCTGCGTGATGTGTGACGGTCACGCCCTCGACGCCCGCAAGCGCCTCAAAGACGCGCGAGCCGGGCTTGGAGAGGGGTTCGCGTGACTGACCGGCTCATCCGGATCACCACCGCTGCCGCCGTCGCCACGGTCGCCACGGTCGCCGCAGTGATCTCCTACCGCCATGCCTGCGAACTCGCCGGCACCCACGGTGAGACCGGCGTGACCGCACGCCTGGTCCCGTTCACCGTGGACGGCCTGATCCTGGCCGCGAGCATGCTCATCCTGGACGCCAACCGGCGCCACCGGCCGGTACCACCCTTGGCGCGGTGGTGCCTCGGCGCCGGCATCCTGGCCACGATCGGCGCCAACCTGGCGCACGGTCTTGGCCACGGTCCTGTCGGTGCCCTGGTCAGCGCCTGGCCGGCCCTGGCCCTGGCCGGCTCGTTCGAACTCATGATGACGCTCATCAGAACGGAATCCCGGGCCAGCGCCGCGCCCACCCCAGCCGCTCACGTGCGCCACCCGGTGCCGACCGCCGACAGCGACGCGCCACCCGCGCTGACCGAGGCACCAAGCATCGAGCGGACGGTGCGGGCCTGGCACAATGCCGGTCACAGCCAGCGCGCCATCGCCCGCGAACTCAACCTCGACCGCCGCAAGGTCAAGCGCATTCTGGACAAAGCTACATAGTCCTCGCACTGTGGGTTGCGCGCCCTTGGAACCAGGGCGCGCAACCGCTCGTCGAGCTGGCGGGCGGCATGGTGGTCTCGAAGCGCTCCGGAGGGGATCTCGGGATGGAGCTCTAACGTTAGCTCAGGCGTGGGCCTTCTCGTATTCGGAGACAACAGATGCAGGGATGCGTCCTCGCTCGCTGACCTGGATGCCCTGCTGTTTCGCCCATTCGCGCACAACCGATGAACGGTCCCGGTCACGACGTGGCCGACCGGAGCGACGGCCACCCGTTACCCTGCGTGCATGCTCGATATACCGATCGAAGTCACGGCGCATCTTCGACGCGTTCTTCCCCGAAAGGTCGATCTCATATGAAGTTCCATCGACTCGGAAAGCGATCGTCTCGGCCGCTTGCGTCCCATCGATGTCATCAGTCATCTCGACAGTCACCCTTTGAGCCACTGTGCCCTCCTTGGTTAGCTCGCGCGCTGAGTAAAGAAAGTGTAAAGGAAGTCGATCAAGCTCGGTCACGAGACTTGCCAGTCAGGCGAGGGATTCAAGCACTTGAGCAGCGCCACTCCTCCCCCCCTGCTTGCAAATTAGGCCCAAGCTGTCGGATACGGTCGCTCGCCTGGGATTGCGGCTATGAGGGCATCCGCTGGGATCGGGCCTTGTCGGATGTTGTTGTGGTCAGGCTTGGTGGTCAGCCGTCCCGGCGGTCAGATGCTGCCACCGGTGATGACCAAGGATCTCCAGTAGCCTGAAGCGGTCGTAGGAGGATCTGGCACAGCGTCAGCCCTCCGGCAGTCGTCGACTGGTCGTGCGGTGGTTGCTGCCCTAAAGCCTCATCCTGGGGTGGTCATGTGGCTCAGCCTTGCTATCCCATGGCCGCAGGCATCATCTAGCTGCTGATTTCGTACGGCCCGACCTGATCGCCAGGTACGACGTCGGGAAGCGTCACCGGACCGCTGCGAGTCCTCGGTCTACAGCAGGCCCGGGACGCTGCCCACGGACGCTTGCTAACACTCGGCGCCGGCCTGTTTGCCGCAGGGATACTCCTGTTCACTGCCCGGAACATCGGGCTGTCTCGCCGCACGCTCGAAGTCTGACAGCGGACGCTCGCACTGACCGAGCAAGGGCGGGTGACCGACTCCTACACCGAGGCGATCGAGCAACTGGGCTCCAGCACGATCGATGTGACCATCGGTGGCATCTATGCCCTGGGGGCGTATCGCCCATGACTCACCATGAGACCACCCCCACGGCTATGGAGGTCTCGGCGGCGTGCATCGGCGAACACTCACGTGAGCAGTGGCCGCCGGCACCGAGCAACGGGGTCTGGCGTTGAGCTACCTGAGCGCACCTCACATCCCGACGTTCAGGCGGCCCTCACCGTCATCTCTGGCCCACAGCTGCGGGGCGTTTGCGCCGGGGGAGGTCCGCGAGTCGGCAGGGTCTGCTGGGCTGGTCGGCGGCGAGGACGTGCCCGAAGCGGGAAACGTCCAGGGTGATGTTCACATGCACATCTTTGATGAGAGATGGGCTGAGCCTTGGCTGTTTCTTGACTTTGGAGAAGAATGCCCGGAACGGGTCACGCACGGCGGCTGCTCGGGGTGGGGGGGTTGATCGCCAGGAGGCAGTCACGAGTGACCGCGGCGCCAGGCGCGCTGCTGGCATGTGCGGAAGAGTAGTGATGCTGCCCGGCCCGCGCCCGCAGTCCGTCGGCAGTTCGATGAAATCTGGAATGGGGGGGAACCGGGCCGCCGCCGATGAGCTGTATGCACGTAATTATGCGAACTGCGATCGGTATAACCCTTACTAAGGGATGGGCCCAGAGGGATTCTGGGCAGCGAGTAAGAGGTTATCGCAACGTCTGCCGTGACTTTCCGAGGGGGAACTTTGATGCGTACGAGACTCGCGTCTGTCAGTGCTTTGGCTGTACTGGCCGCGGCTGCCGTTGTCCTGCAGCCAGCCGTGGCGGGGGCGGCCCCCGCGTTCAGTAATACGCCACTCATCTCTACCCTGCAGCAGCCGGGGATCACGACCGCGCCGAATGCGGACTCGACCGGTAACAGCGAGCCGGCTATCGCCTTCGGCAGGGACGGGAGCATGGCCGTCGACGGGCTGGCTTGGCTGCCGTTCCAGGTGAACCTATGGAAGGGCCGCTTCGGGGCGACGCCGGCGTATTTCGGGGCCATGGATGCCGACCTGAACAATGTCGGCGCCGGCCGCACGACGCTCGGCGATGGGGACGCGGATGTCGAGATCACCTCGGCCGGCACGACGCTGCTCGCCGACCTCGACCTGATCTTCAACCGCAACGGCGGAGGATTCCAGGTTGGCGTCAACGTCACCCGGTGCCCGGCGGGCACCACCACACCGGCTGGCTGCACGCACATCTTCATCGACACCGCCGGCTCGGACCGGCCGTGGATCACCACCGCCGGCACGAGCGCCTGGCTGGCCTATCACGACGCGCGCAACAGTGCGCTGATCCGGGTGAAGCGCTCCACCGACGACGGCAAGACGTGGTCGGCGGCGGGATCGCCGATCCCGGGCCAGGGCGCGGCCACCGGTGCTGCCACCTTCAACAACATTGCCGGCCCGATCGTGGCCGATCCGGGCACCGGCGTCGTGTATGACTCATACGCGGCAGGTGAGCCGCAGACAAAAGCGAAGAGCGGGAACTACAACAACATCTACGTGTCGCGGTCGGCCGACGGCGGCAAGCACTGGACATCCACGCTGGTGTTCCACGCCCCGCCGTTCACGAGACTGAACAACATCTTCCCGGCGCTGGCGGTCGACCCGGTCACGCACGCGGTCTATACCGCCTGGACCGATCAGCACGGCATCGCCGTGTCGCAATCGAGCGACGGAGGCCTCACCTGGTCACCAGCGGTCACCGTGTCGAGCATCCAGACGACAGTGATGCCGTGGGTCGCCGCCCGCAACGGCAAGGTCGACGTCGTGTATTACGGCTCCACGGCCGCATCGGTCAATGACACGGCCGCGGTCTGGAACGTGTACGACTCCCAGTTCACCAATGGCGCGTGGGCCGTCAAGCAGGTCAGCAATACCCCGAACCGGGTCGGTGCCGTCTGCCTGGAAGGCTCGGCTTGTGCCAGCAACCGGGAACTGCTCGACCTGTTCGAGGTCGCGGAGGATCCACTGTCCGGCAAGGCAGCGGTTGTCTACACCGATTCCACCATCGACACCTGGACCGCCAACGGGGTCACGCAAGAACTCCCGGAGATCGTCCTGGCGTTCGAGCAGTAACCGCCTGCGGTTCGCGCGCCCCCGCTATGCCAGAGCGGGGGCGCGGAATCAACCTCTCCGGGGGAGGGATCGGGCTGTGCCGCTTCAGAACCTGGATTCGTGCCCTGAGCTGGGCTTTCGCTGCGTCACGCGGCGCGCTCGTACTCGTTGATCAGGCCGCCCAGGACGTGCCTGCACAGAATCGTTGAACCGGTCTGCGGCCATGTCACCGATGTCAGTGGATGCGGCGGTTGCTGGTCCAGGGATTGGTGCGGCCGGTGCCTGTTGTAGTGCTCGACGTACTCCCCCAGCACGACGGCCAGGTGTCGCCTGCCGGTAATCAGGAGCCGGTCGGTGCACTCTCGTCGTGCTGTTCCCACCCAGCGCTCCGCGTACGAATTCGCACGTGGAGCTTGCGGCGGGGTCTTGATCACCTCGATACCCGCGTCAGCCAGGACGGCGTCGAACGGCCCCGTGTACTTGGCGTCCCGGTCACGGATCAGGAACCGGAACGACCGCCCCGCCTCCTCCAGGTCCGCCACGAGGTTGCGGGCGCACTGCGTCACCCACGCCCCGCTTGGGTGACGGGTCACACCCAGGACATGGACGCGGCGAGTGGAGACCTCGAGGCAGAAGAACACATACACCTGCCACAGCCACACGGTGTCCACGGTGAAGAAGTCCACCGCCAGAATCCCCGCAGCCTGAGCACGCAGGAACGCCGTCCAGGACTGCTCCGCTCGTCGCGGCGCAGGACCGGCACCAGCAGAGCGCAGGATTCGCCACACCGTGGCTGGCGACACCCGAAAGCCCAGGCCAACAAGCTCACCCTGGATCCTGCGGTGTCCCCAGGTGGGGTTCTGACCGGCCAACTCCAGGATCAGCCGACGGATCTCGGCCCGCGTCGAGGGCCGACCCGGTCGCTTGTGCAGATACGTCCACTTCCTGGCCACCAGTCCCCGGTGCCAGCGCAGCACCGTGGCCGGAGTGACGAAGAACGCCGCCCACCGCTCCCGGGGCAGCACCCGGGACAGAGCCGCCAGGAATACCCGATCCGCAGGCTGCAAGCGCGGACGGACGACCTGCCGGCGCAGGACCGCGACCTCATGGCGCAAGACCAGTAGCTCGACGTCCTTGGTGGCATCCCCCCGCGGTCGCAGAACCATCAGATCCACCGCACGCCGAGCAAGCGTGTACATCAGCGACCAGATCATGACCACCAGTCTGTGCGGTCACCACCCACGGCCGCCGACAAACCCGCAGCTCAGGCGCCAAACCCAGGTTCTGAGACCCCACATGCGCCAATACCCAGCGAAACGGCATTGGTCGAGAGCAGTTCGCATAGTGTCTTGTCCGTGTCTGCAAGATCATCACGGGAGAAGAATAAGCACAGCGGCTGCTATCTGTCATACGCTCACTTATCTGGGGAATCTGGCTGATCTCTTTGAGGGGCGCTATTGGCCGCGAGGATAGCCGAAACTATAACTGGTTCCGCACGTTTCAAGCGATAGTAACTGATCAGTGCGTAGATCCAGAGACACATGGTGGCTATGGTTGCGATGACAACTTCAACGGCAGTGGGCAGGTTAGCCTTCACGTTGGCTGCAATATAGAGGGCAAGGAGAAGAGGTGGCGATCCGCCGAACAGGAGAGTGGTATACCAATCAGATGACACGATTGGCCGAAAGTCGCGATCTGCAAAGGGCTGAGCTGGGCCGAACAAGACTTCACGGGCCGAAGCTCCTCCAGCGGTGAGTCGGCGGAGGAAGACCTCCCATTGCAGAGCAGGCTCCCCTATAGCGGAGCTGACCTTTGGCGCGAGGTCGATCGCGATGTACGCGGCAATTCGGTGAACTTGAGCAGCATGGTCGATCCAATAGAGCCATAGCACACTAGAAATGGCCGCCAAGGCCACGAGGATGGCCTTGGACTTGTTGACGATGGAGAGGCCGCCCCCAAGGGCGGCTAGGTCCAGTGCGATGAGCGTATATGAGATGGTCGTACGGTTGTTGATCTCCTGCCGAAGGGTCTCGTACTCTCTGAGATGAGCATCTGCCACGGTATAGTTTTATACCACAGCGCTACGCTTGTTTAGGCCAACATTGCTATCGATAAAGTTACAATTTACTATAGGTACCAGCCCCAGGAGGGTCCGGCATGAGCAAGATTCGGATGCGAGTTGCTCTGGTCGCGCCTCCCTGGTTCGAGGTCCCCCCACCCGGCTACGGGGGTATTGAGTCGCTCGTCGCCAACCTTGTCCAAGGCCTCATGGCCCGTCAGCATGATGTGGTCTTGCTCGGGTCGGGACAGGACCGAACGGGGGCCAAATTTCTAAGTACATATACGGTGCCGCCATCAGCTCGGCTCGGTGAAGCAGTGCCCGAGGTGCTCCATGCAGCCACGGCTCAGCGCCTGCTGGATGAAGTTGATGTTGACATCGTGCACGATCACAGCCTCGCAGGGCCGCTGACAGCCCGTGCTCGGAAAGTGCCAACGGTGATGACGGCGCATGGCCCAGTGGATGGCGAGTTTGGCGACTATTACCAGCAGCTCGGTGATAGCGTTCACCTCGTGGCTAGTTCCGAGGGCCAGCGTCGTCGCGCGCCGCACCTAAATTGGGTTGGCCAGGTCCATGCAGCAGTCGATGTTCACACATTTCCATTCAGAGATAACAAGGAAGAGTTTGTTCTTTTCCTTGGAAGGTTCGACCCAAGAAAGGGCGCACATGTTGCAATAGATGTCGCTCGGACTGCCAGGCGTCCAATACTGCTGGCAGGAAAGGTTAATGAGGCATTCGAGCGAGATTACTTTGATCGGGAGATCAAACCACGATTGGGCCCAGATGCGGAGTATGTAGGTGTCGTGGATGCGCAGACAAAACGCAAATTGCTATCAGCCGCTCGGTGTCTGATATTTCCGATCCTGTGGGAGGAGCCATTTGGAATTGTAATGGTTGAAGCCTTGGCCTGCGGGACACCGGTGGTGGCCACTAGACGCGGCGCAGTTGCGGAGGTCATACAAAATGGCCTCACTGGCGAGATTCGGGACCGGCCTGAAGACTTGGCGGCAGCCGTAGATATCATACATAATATAAGCTCTGCGGCTTGCCGGGCTGAGGCTCTGGCCCGCTTCGACATATCGCGGATGGCTGCCCGCTATGAACAACTCTATGAGAGGATCTGCGGTCTTAGGACAGGCGTGGTTAGTGAGATCTAAGTTGCTACATGACAGGAATTGAAAAGTGTCCGAATCGACCAGAACAGCAGCAAATTTGACGGAGTTCACCGCTCTGAAAGCTGAAATCACTAACCGCACAAATCTTCAGAACAGTCTTGCGACTTTTACGCTGGTAGCCGCTGGCACTCTGGGGAGTTTTGCTTTGAGCTCTGGCCAGAACCACAGGCTCGTGCTTCTTCTGCTAGTGCCACTTAATGCAGCTACGGGATTTCTATGGCTAGATCACGCTCATTCGATCTATAAGGCCGGAAACTATATCCGGCTCAAGCTGTGGGCTGAATTGCGACAAGCAGCGCAATCCTCGATGCCGACATATGAGGAGTTTGTCCTGCAAGATCGGCCCATATGGCTAGAGCGTAGTGTCTTTATACTCCCCTTCTTTATTCTATTCATCGGCCCGATGATTGGAGCCCTAGTTAGCACCTTGGGAAACGCTGACGTAGGGCTCCTTGGAGTGTTCTGGGCACTCGATGTCATAATTGTATGTTTTTTTGCAATGTCCTGGGTGACCTCCATCAGAGAATTCCTGCGTCCTCCACGCACCCTCGCCGACCTCTCGAACACTCAAGAACCGACCGCTTGGTTTCAACTGATAAGGAGGCGGTCACCTAGCCGGCATCCCCACGAATAATAAACCTGGCGGAGTAAGACGCCAGGGGCTTGAACCCCGAAACTACGGATTAAAAGTCATCGCGCCCCGGGGTGACGCCGTTGCGGCGTGAAAATTGCCAAGGTGCCGCGGGATGCCCGGGGGCCCGGCTGCGCCGGGCGCTGCCGCGTTCATGGGCGCGGGCGGGCGGGGCGAATGCCGGGCGTGGGCGGGGTGGATGGGAGGCTGTGGCTGCGGTCGCTCGCTGACGTCGTTCCATCTTGGCGGGCCTGACCCCGTTTAAAAGTCTGACGCTGGGAGCCGGTCACCAGGGCCGCTGAATGGTGCTTCGAGCCCGCGGACCAGATTTCCCCGATTGCCCCAGGCTCCCGCGGGCGGCCGCAGCCACTGTTGTCATGGTAGGAGCCGGTGATGGAAGAAGTCGAAGACGAGCCGCTGTTCGCTGATCGGGTAGCCGGGCTAGACATCGCCAAGGCCGCAGTCGAAGTGACCATCCGGGTGCCCGGCCGCACCGCCGTGGGCCGGCGGCGGCAGGAGACCCGGGCCTTCGGTACCACCCGCCGGGAGCTGCTGGACCTGGCTACCTGGCTGGCCTGCTGGGAGGTGACCAAGGCCGGCATGGAGGCCACCGGCGACTACGTGCGACGTGAGGGTGCATGAGTTCAAGTGGGAGGCGCTGTTGGAGGTTCGGCTGATGCCGAAGGTGCAGTACCCGGGCCAGTGCGCGTTGGCCCGTCTCCGCCCTGGCGTGCGCCGCGGGTAACTGCGGGGTGCGGAGCCCGGGGAAGAAGCCGAAGCGGCCCTTGTCCCATCCGGGGGGCGCAGGCGAGGAGAAGACCGGCGGGAAGCTCTGCTTTCCGGCTTTGGGCGGGCATCCAGCTCGCCAGGGGTGATGGGTGAACGTGAGTGAACCTCTGATGACGTCTCGTGAAGGTGACCCCCGCAGGTGGGATGTTCCAGCGGGGCCGCAGGGACTGGCCGTGGAAGAGCGGCGGGTGCCGGCCGGAGGGTAATTGCCGGCCGGGAGCGCACCACCGTCCCCGGGGTTAAGGAGGCACCCTGCCCGGTCGTGTCTTGCTCATGTGCAACACGGCAATCCCGTTGGGGTCCGGCCACCTGGTGACCGGTAGGCCGACCGCAAGGAAGGCTCAGCTCCCCAGCGGGCGAAGGATGACCCAGCAAGCCAATGCCGGTGGCCGAAAGGCAGCAGGAAACCGGGGTCCGCTGGACCGGCTCCTCCGCCGGGTGGGCTTCGCATAACTGGCCGGATACGGGCGCATGCCCGGCCTGAAAGGGAGCTGACGTGGGTCAGGTGAGCCTGTGATGACCTGGTGAATGGAGACACCGGAACCGATGGGCAAGTTGGGCGCCGCTGCGGCGGCGAACGGACCTGAGGGCGATGTTCTGGGCTGGGACGCCGTGCAGTGGCGTGCGGTCGAGGACGACGTACGGCGGCTGCGGCAGCGGATCTTCACGGCGAGCAAGGCAGGGGACCTGAAGAAGGTCCGCAATCTGCAGAAGCTGATGCTCCGTTCCCGTGCGAACGCGCTGGTGAGCGTGCGGCGGGTGACGGAGGTCAACGCTGGCCGCAAGACGGCCGGGGTCGACGGCAGGGTCGTGCTGGCAGGCTGGGAGAAAGCCGAGATGGCTGCCTGGCTCCGGCATGGCGCGGCCGCGTGGAGGCCCCTGCCGGTCAAGCGGGTGTTCATCCCGAAATCGGGGGGAAAGCGGCGCGGCCTCGGGATTCC
>Ga0207693_10005846_pt1 | contig 10209 bp, 13 predicted proteins | sample LARL81metaG_FD_184347 | JGI IMG/M metagenome (GOLD analysis project Ga0207693, IMG submission 184347) | Corn, switchgrass and miscanthus rhizosphere microbial communities from Kellogg Biological Station, Michigan, USA - LAR L8-1 metaG... | ecosystem: Host-associated > Plants > Roots >... | reverse complement strand
CCTTCATTAGCCTTCTACCCGGCCAGCCCGATCCGATCGTCATCCTGAAACCAAGCCGGACTCGTGACAATGGTCCGTTTGTATCTTCTGATGAGACATCTGTAATGGTTGTAATGCCGCTGCCGGACGGTCCTGTTGGTCGGTTTACTCGTCGGCGCGAGCCCTGTTTCCATAGGCATTTTCCGGAAGAATGGATTTGACGCGGGATCCACAACCTTCTTTTTTGGTCAACGCTTGGAGTGCGCTATTCGGTGGTGATATTCAGCGGCGTAGTCATAACGATTGGCGGACGTAGGAAGGTAACTAAGAGATTGACGGCGAACAGCAACACCGCTGCCAACTCCATTAGTGCCGAAAGCGGCAAATAGCTCCACGCCCAGTTCGCGTAGCCCTGGTAGGCAAGGATTTCAGACGCCACACGGAGGGTGCAGTCTGTCATCAACAGCGTCAGCATCCAGAGCATCAGTCTCGGGCTCCACAATACGCGCATTCCGCAGAATGACGGTAAGACTCTCTGCCCAACACAAAAGACCATCGCTGCAATGAATCCAACGGTCAATGCGTGCCGCGATGCGCCCCAGATTCCTGCGGCCTCTCCGCCCAGCGATGCCCACACCCCAAGAATCGCGGCAATCAGGAGCCAACCGTAAGCAATCCGGATGAAGATGGGGAAAGTCCGGTGGACACCTATGCTCTTCGGCGGTTTCGCGGCCGGCTCAAAGAGACGGATCGCCGCAATCGCCGTCGCCGCTCCCCCCAGCAGAAGAATCCCCGATACGGTGAAGCACTCCAAGAGCCCGGCCACGACACCCGCCGTATTGAAACCGAGCGCGACCAAGAGCAGTAGATTCCGGAGGGGCCTGAGCCCCATGAATACGGGAAGCCAACGTGAGCTGAAGCCCCAGATCATGGGAACCAGAAAGCCCCAGGTCGAAACAATCAAATAGCGCTGATCGAATTCGTGCGAAAGAGCAGGCGAGGCTGCGTAACGGGACATTTGAATAGATGCGCCCAAATTGAGAAGCAACGATGTCAGCAAACCCAATGTCGCGGCGACTACTACGAAAATCCAGGGCTCCCATGGTTTCGGCGCTCCGCTCGCCGGCCGATGACGTGCGACGGCTCTAAAAAAAATCAGGAAGGCAAGGAGTTCGAGTGTCGCCGAGAGAGGCAAAAGTACGCGCCAGTGCCATGGATAAAGATTTGCAAACCAACGGGAGGTCACACCCACCACCCACAATGCGAAGCATAGCCAACCTTCCCAAAAGGCGAACGGCTTCAATCTGCGTAGCTTCGGAATGGAGTAGAACCCGATGCCCAGAATGAACGTGCCCACCCAGCCGAACAATTGCGCATGGCCGTGGGCCTGAATCCACGCCGGAGATACGGAGTTGACCGCTTCGTGGCTGCTTATTTTGATGAGGTTCCACACGCCAAGAAACGTTCCTGGCAGCAGCATGAAAATCAAGCCGGTGACGATGTAGGTCATCAATAAGCGCGAGAGTGCCTGCTCGCGCGCTATGGCCCGATCCATAATCGATTTCGTTTTATCGTCCAGCCAGACGGGCTTTAAGCCGCCAACCGTCGGAGAATCAGACATCTCCCTCTCCTGTACAGCTTGCTGTGAGCGCGCAGCAATCGCGTAACAGTCTCCGGTGAAAACCAAGTTCCAGCAGGCGACCAGAAAATATCTAGCCGCGCTGGCGCGTTTTCTTTTTTGGTCTTTGTTTCCTTGCCCTGCCCTGTACCGGACGGCTCATGAGTCTCAGCGCCCGCCCTTTGTGGATCGCCACGTGGTCTGTTTTGTCGCTCTTGATAAAGTACTGAGGCTCGGCTTTTGACGCGTGGTGCACGTAGCCCTTGAACCGTACATCGCAAACAACTTTCTTGAGAATGACGCCACGAACTCTGCCGGCTTCGGAGTTCCATTCGACGTGGTCACCGCGTTTGAACGTCTTGGACATCGGCCTCTCTCCTTTCCCAAAGTATGGAACGCTTAGGCTCCACCCTCTCCGACCGAACTTGGTGTTGCTACTGTCCGAGCTCAAAGTTGATCGTCACGATCATTTGCACCGCGATCGGCCGATCGTTCAAATACGTCGGTTCATACTTCCATTTCGTCAACGCATCGAGTGCAGCCTTGTACAGCATGGGCGGTCCGGAGACGACCTTCATCTGAACGACGTTCCCTTGCTCGTCCAAAACTGCGTCGATCCGGACCTGGCCCTGAATGTGCGTTTGCCGCGCGAGTGCCGGATATTCGGGCTGCACTATTACGATTGCTTTGGGCTGTCGCACGTGCCCGCCAACACGCATGGGACCTTTCGGTCTAACGGAGGGAGGCGGGGGAACGGGTCTTGCTGCGGTATTCAGCACTCCACCAATCACGCCGCCGAGCACTCCACCCATTTGCCCGCCGGGCACTCCGCCCGGCACTCCGCCCGCTACTCCACCGAAACTATCCGGCGCCAGAGGTGCTTCCTTGATCTCTGCGATGTGCTTCGGGATCACCGTGGGTGCCAAAAGTTTCCCCGCACTCAGAAACGTCTGGTGCACAACCCTCGGCTTAATCACTGCGCCGGTCGCAGGAGGAGGTGGTGGTGGCGGCGCGACCAGAATCATTGACGCATATTGTTTGACGTTGAGAGGGTCTGCAAAATAAAGACCAGCGAGGATTACTCCGGCAATGATTCCCACGTGCAGCAACAGCGCGATTGTGCCACTCAGCGTTCGTGAGCCACTCGTGATGTGGTTTTCTTCGAGGAGAATGGCCTTCGAAAATTCGGATGGCCGTTTGAGTTGGCGATGAATGAAGGGTCTTGGAACTGACCTTTCCGTGGGGATAACTTGCGCAGCAGACGCCGAAGCGACTTCGACGGGTGTCTCCGCTTCATGCTCTTGCACTGCTGATGGTTCTCGCATTGTCCAACTCCTTCTGTCTGCCTTCCGCTGAGATCGTGCGGCCCGGAACAGCTTGGCCTTCCCGCTTGAAACAGCGATTCAGATGCTTGCGCATTTCCAGACGGGCCTGGACTAAGCCCGATTTCACGGCCGGTGTGGAGAGTCCAAGAAAATTCGCCACTTCCTCGGGAGAACATTCCTCAAGATCGCGGAGTATGAAAATTGTCCGGTTAAGCGGCTTCAGCACGCCCAGACCTTCAGAAAGGATTCGCTTGAGTTCTCTCCGGGTGTAGCGCTCTCTGGGCTCCTCGTCCCGCACCAACCGGCACTGGCGTGCCGAGATGCCCTGCCCCTCTGCATTTTGGTCGAATACACATCCATCTGAGTCGTTCCCGCGAAGTTTTAGCAAAGATTCCTTTGCCGCGATTCCCAAGACCCAGGTGGAAAACCGAGAATCCCCCCGGAACTCTTGCAGCCGCTCCTGCGCTTTGACGAAAGTGTTGTGCAGCACAGTCTCGGCGTCTGCCGGTCTTCGAGTGATCGCCAAGGCAACGCGGTGAACCCTTCCCTTGTTTCGCGCAACGAGTTCTTCAAATGCCAGCAGGTAGCCCGCTTGAGCCGCCAAGACCCATTTGAAATCCGGCCCGTGCGCAGGCAGCCGCATAGTGTCGCTCCGTACTGTGTCCATAACTTACGCTCCATTCCAATGCCGCTTCAGGGATCGGGATTTGGGCCCGACTTCAATTTCTGAATTCTATGTACCCCTCGGTGCTTGGGCACGCTCACCATGTAAGCCGAGGACGCAAGGTAGTGGCGCACTAAGGATAGGAACGTGCGTCCCTGGGTCCCCAACCAGACGCTGCCGCGGTCGAGTGCATCGACAACTAGAACGAAAAGCACAACGAGCACGGCCAGACACGCATAAAAAACCGTGAAGAAGAAAAATGTCACGAGCAGCTCGCGAACGAAATAGCTCTCGATCAAAGCGAAAGCAACCAAAGTCATCCACACCAACTTCCGATTTTGACGTTCTTTAAAGTTGACACGGCACTTGTTCGCAGCAACGCCGGCAGCTGAAAATGCTCGCTCCCATAACGTCGGGCGCTGCCGACCGCCGCCAACCTCTGGTTGTTTCTTCATGACATTTGCTATTTTGAACGGCGAGTCTCTGGCGACAATGGGTCGTTCATACTTTCAAAGAGGACCCATGTAATGTTTCGGGGAGATGGCGGATTCCGTAAACTGCGTTCCGACCGGGCCAATCTGCTAGTTTCTTGCCGCCGGAATCAACGGCACGCGCGATTGCAGATCTTGGCCACGGACGATAACGCGAGTGCGGCAATCAAATAGGCACTTCAGAACGTCGCACGGAGATGGATCAACCGTAGGTGGTCGGAATCAAAAAAAAGATCAGAGAAGTTTGCGCTGCATGGCGTGAGTGACGGCTTCCAGGCGGTTGTGGGTGTGCAGTTTCTGATTGATGTGGTGCAAATGGTTTCGCAGGGTCTGCAACGTTATTTTCAGAGAGCGTGCAATTTCAGCCGAGTTCTTGCCTGCCGAAAAGTGTCGCAGAATTTCCTTTTCTTGCTCGGAAAGAGGCGTGATCGGCATCGGATTCAATGCCACTTCTTGTATGTTCGACAGTTGACGAGAAACAGCAATCATCTGGTGTAGAAGTTTTTCGCTCTTCTTGCCTTCGGTGATGTCATGTGCAAGGTGGACGATCAGACGCCGGTGATTCGGAGAGTTTTCAAATACCAGAGTGGATACACTTACCCAAATCCGCCGTCCGGACCGAACCTTCACTTCCAAGTCGAAGTTCGGAATTTCCAGATGCTTCTCCGCACGATGCCTGACGCTGCAATTCTCACCACACATTTCGTTGCCCAGAGGCCCGAGGCCCTGCAAGAGACCTTGACAGGTCTTGTTCAGAGCTTCCGCTGCGCTATACCCAAAAAGTTTCTCTGCGCCCTTGTTCCAAGAACAAATCTCACCCTGATCCGTTATCGCGAAGGCGGCGTCCGATGTTCCCTCGAGCAGCTTGAACAGCTCAAGCTCCAACATCTTCGAACTCCTGTGATTGCTGTCTCTATTGCCGGTACAAACGGATTATTGAGCGAAGTCACCGTTCCACTCATTCTAGCATTTCGTTGTAAACCCTGAGGTCAGTATCGGACGCCGTCCTCACCGTGGAAGGTTCGGGCAGACACCTCAGTGGCCGCCGCGATGAGAAGGATTCTATGAAAACGTATCAGAGCAAACTCAAGAACCGCGAAGAAGCAGTTCGGTCTTACTGCCAGCAGCACCACGGAGCGGGCTCTGCGCGTTTTTGAGCCGGGAGCTTCGTCCTCATACAGATTGGAGAACAATAATGCTAGTCAAGATCGGCATCAACGGGTTCGGCCGTATCGGGCGTAATATCCTTCGAGCTTCGCTTGGGCACCCTTCCATTGAGATTGTGGCGGTGAACGACGTCACCGATCCGAAGACCCTCGCACATCTGCTGAAATACGACTCGATTTTAGGAAACCTGCCGAACGCTGTAACGGCGAGTGTGGATTCACTCTTTGTCGATGGCAAACCGATCAAGGTTTTCAAAGTAAGCGACCCAGCGGAGATTGATTGGCCATCGCTCGGCGTGCAGATCGTCATTGAGTCCACGGGACATTTCACTAAACGCACGGATGCGCGCAAACATCTGCGCGGCACAGTGAAGAAAGTCATTGTCTCAGCGCCATCACCTGGCCCCGACCTCACAGTTGTATTAGGAGTGAACGATAAGACCTACGATGCGGCCAAGCACCAGGTGATTTCGATCGCCTCCTGTACCACAAACTGCCTGGCTCCCGTCGCCAAGGTTCTGCAGGACAACTTCGGCATCGTCAGCGGCACGATGACGACCGTCCACTCGTATACGAACGACCAGCGGCTGCTCGATCTGCCGCATCACGACATGCGGAGAGCCCGGGCGGCTGCACTCTCCATCATACCCACGTCTACGGGGGCGGCCCGGGCTCTGCATCTGGTCATCCCCGAATTGAAGGGCAAACTATACGGTTACTCGCTGCGCGTGCCAACCCCGGACGTCAGTGTCGTGGACCTAACCGTCCTGACGGAGAAGCCGACCGCAGCGGAGAATGTCAACGCCGCTTTCCGGAAGGCGGCCGAAGGTCCGATGAAGGGCATACTCGCTCAGCGAAGAGGAACTCGTCTCGGTAGACTTCCGCGGGAATTCGAATTCTTCGATCGTAGATGCTCCATTCACGCACGTCGTAGGAACAAACTGCGTCAAGGTGGTGGCTTGGTACGACAATGAGTGGGGTTTTTCGTGTCGCTGCTGCGACTTGGTGGACCTTCTGGCAATGAGCCTCTGAGGCGCCACCCCGCTCGAGATGGATGCTCTCACTAGCAGCGACGCAAGTGCCGCAGAATTCTAAGTTAGCAAGGCAAGCGAAAACGGAAACAACATCTCGGGGATAAACTAGAATTCAGCGGACCATTGACTCTGGCGTGGTGGCTATCGAATCCGAACTATTTGTACGGAGCATTTAGCGTGTCGTGCTACTGCGTCCGATACGCTCCCCATGAGAAAACGCTCAAAACCTCGTCGACCATGCGAACCGACGACGATCAAGTCAGCGCGCCACTCTTCGGCGACGTCCAGGATCTTTGACTTCGGGTCGCCCACCTCAAGGGTTGCAACTACCTTTAGATCACGGGCGCGTAACAATTCTGCGGCCTTCAGGACCAGTGCCTCAGCATTCTGTTTCTGAGATTCCAACGCTGTTTCGAGGGCCGGATCATATCCCCCCATTTCGCGGGCGACCAGGAGCGGCGGCGATTCCACCACGTGTAAAATCCTCACGTCAGTATCCTGCGGTCGGGCTTGTTCGATCACCGTCTCAATTGCAGCTTGCGAAAATCTAGAATCGTCGATCGCCACTAGGATTCTCATGATTTACCTCCTTCGGCGCGGCGGCATGCTTCAGACTCGCAGCGTTCAGGACGGTACTTTATAAGCTCGACAGAGCACGGAGCGCCATGTATCACCGCACCCGGCACGCTGCCGAGCATCAATCGCTTCAGCGCTGTGCGGCCATGCCAGCCAAGCACGATCAAGTCGGCGTCCCACTCTTCCGCTACTCCTACAATCGATTCGATAACTATGTCTTTGAGAACCGTGGTCTCCACTTTAAAGCCGGCAGTTCGGAGAGCCTGCCCCGCCAAATCTAGCGACGCTTGCGCCTGACGCGCTTCTTCCTCCGCAACATCCAGAGGGATGACCCTCAACATGTTGACTTCTGTGCCCTCTGGCTTGCGCTGCGTCGTCACTGCGTGCAAGGCCGCTTCAGAGAGCTTAGAGCCGTTGAATGCTAGAAGAATTCTCATGATTTCACCTGCACTAACTTCCAGCAGACGTTGCTTTCGCCTTCTCCGTGGATTTGCCCCTCGCGGCTACCTTCGGCATCACGATTTCAAGTGTTTCGCCCTTGAGCGTCGCAGTCGCTTTCGAAGGCTCAACCGTCGAAGGCAAATCGTGCATCCGAAGAATACGGCGCGTTCTTTTCTCTATGTGAGCGGTGTAATGCCCCCCAACAATCATGTCCAGTTCTCTTTCTCCGCTGACGATCAGGCGGCGAGGCTCCACACTCACTAACAGTTGATCCGCTTTAAAGGAATTCGGCAATTCAGCCCGTAGGACCACGGCTTCGTCAGATTCTCTCAAGTCATGAAAGCAGACATGCACAATATCCGACTCTGCCTCGAGCCAATCTTTCAGATCCTGACCGTGTTGGCCTCCGCGATTTGCGAAAAGCTCGTAGGCACGCCGCGCAATCATTGCATGCACTTCGCAAATCCGATTAGCTAGATCCTGGGAAGGACGGATCTTCACGGCTATGCCTTTTTCAATCCCGTTTGTTGCTGGCAGATCCTTCATTGTCTTGCTCCTTTCAAGGCCTCGATTTTCTGAGTCCTTTTGAAGTCCTTACATGCTCGATTCTCATGCTCGGTCCCCATGCGCACAATGGGTTGCTTGTCCTATCCGCGATGACGCGTATAACGTGGTCGGATTGGTCGGACTCCAACATCTGGCCGGCCGCCAGTGATCTCGTCTTCAGGTTATTTGATAAAAAGCGGACAAAGTTTCCGCTAGTCTGACTGCAGCAGGGACCCTGACGCAGGCCCGCTCAAATTTCACGAATGCGGAATAAGATCGCAACTGCGGATTAAGTGATAGCGGAGTGCACCTGTCCGCCTTGATCAACCGGTTCGAGGCAAGCACCACAGCCAATTTTTCAATAGCCACCGAAATCTTCAGCGCGGATATCGTCCTCATTCACTCCCGCTCCAGTAAGGACGTCTTTCATGGCGGTCACCATCATCGGTGGACCGGCGACGTAATAGATCGGGGCCTCCACGTCATGGACGGATCGGGCAAGCATCGCCTTGTCTATGTATCCGGTTTCCCCGTCCCATAGGCGTTTGGATTTCTTGATCGCCGTCATAACGCAAATGACACGGCAATTTCTGTTCTGACTTCCGACCTTCTTAAGCTCCTCGAGAAAAGCCGCATCTTCAGGCCGTCGGTTCGAATAGAGCAGCACAAGGCGGTGGGCGAGCCGTTCCCGAGTGGCGTTTACGATCATGCTGCGAAACGGTGTGATGCCGATTCCCCCCGCCAGGAAGACCGCCGCCCTCGATACATTGCTGTGCATCGTGAATGAACCCAAAGGCCCATCAATATTGAGATGACTTCCGAGCGGCATACCCTTCAGAACTCGCTTGAATGCCGTATCGCGCATTCTCGTAGCAACCATCAAGTCACTCTCTGCTGGAGCACTCGCAATAGAAAAGGTTCGAATATTACCCTCGGCATCGGTCTGCGGCGGGTCAATCAACGAACAGTCGAGATACTGGCCCGGCTTGAATTGAAAATCTGCGGGCTTCTCAAAGTAAAAGGACATGGTGCCCTCGGCGACTTCTTCCCGCTTCAAAAGTTTGAGCCTGTGTGTCGGCATCTCTTCTCTCCCGGTCCTAAACTGCGCGACCTGCCAACGCCTGCGTGGCGCGGCCCGGCTCGGAACCCCACGCTGTTCCACATACGGCGCGACCAGCCAGTCCCCGAAGTTTTCAGGAGGCGGGCAAAACGCGAAAGGCAACGACAGCCTCCGCTTGACGGAATCCTTGGCGAAATTCAGCGCACGGCCCTCTGCGCCCCAACCGTCGTGCCAATGATCTCGCCAAGCACCGGTCGAGCTTTTTCCCAATCCTTCAAGAACGAGGCCAGGCCCACATCCGTCAGTGGGTGCTTGAACAGCTGCTCGAAAACCTTGAATGGCATCGTTCCGATGTGAGCGCCAATTTTTGCAGCTTCGACAACGTGCAGCGGGTGACGCAAGCTGGCAGCCAATACCTGCGTGGGAAACTGATAGACGCCGTAGATATCCATGATTTCGCGGAGCACATGCAGCCCATCCTGCGACGTATCGTCCAGCCGCCCCAGGAATGGGCTGACGAAGTAGGCTCCTGCCTTCGCCACCAGAAGCGCTTGCGCTGCGGAAAAAACCAGCGTGACGTTGATGCGGATGCCCTCGCCGTGCAGCACATGAAGGGCGCGCACTCCGGCTGGCGTCATCGGCACCTTCACCACGATGTTCGAGTGCCAGCTCGCCAGCTCCCGCCCCTCGCGGAGCATCCCTTCTGTGTCGGTGGATACGACTTCGGCGTTCACCACCCCATCTTTCACAATCTCGCACGCCTTCAGAATCAGTTCGCGAAACGGCCGGCCTTCCTTAGCGGCCAACGTAGGATTGGTAGTAATGCCATCGAGCAGACCAAAGTCAGCAGCCCTCTGAATTTCATCCAGGTTAGCTGTGTCCAGGAAAATCTTCATTGCAATCTCCTTTCATGCGGGGCCCGGGCAAGCCATTTGGTCTTGAGACCGGTCGAAAATGAAGCAAGTTTCCGCATGTACATCCTCCGATTGAAATTTGTAGATCGTATTACCGGGTTAAAGAAACCTGCGAATTCACCATCCCTTTTGCTCCTTGTTTTGCCGTTGCATAGTGTTCGCGGACCACTGTCAATTGCGATAGCACAAATGCCCCGATGGCAATCTCTACATCTCGCATCGCCAAATCGTAGAACATCCCGGTTGTCAGCAGATTCACTGCGATGCCGAGCAGCCAAAACATCACGATGTAGCTGCCCCACTTTGTCCAGCGGCTGAGAACGACCAAGCCGGCCAGAATTTCCACCACGCCAATGACATGCATGAAGTTAGTGGCACTCATGGGAACAACCTTT
>Ga0207693_10005845_pt1 | contig 10209 bp, 11 predicted proteins | sample LARL81metaG_FD_184347 | JGI IMG/M metagenome (GOLD analysis project Ga0207693, IMG submission 184347) | Corn, switchgrass and miscanthus rhizosphere microbial communities from Kellogg Biological Station, Michigan, USA - LAR L8-1 metaG... | ecosystem: Host-associated > Plants > Roots >... | reverse complement strand
CGCTCCGCCAGGTACCCCAGCAGAACCGTCTTGCCGGTACCCGGTTCGCCGTGCACCACCAGCGCCCGGCTCTCGCCTCCCCGAACAGCGTCCAGCAGCCGGTCAAGCACCTCACGCTCAGCACGGCGATCCGTCAGTTCCGCCTCACCAATCTGCGCGGGGAAACCACCGGGCACCTGCATGCCACCAACGCTATCCCGCACCCACCGCCCGCGCACCCGCTGTAATGCCCGCCACTGCCGGAGCGGCAAGCGCGCAAGTCTGCTCGAAGAAACTGGCCGCGCATCGCGTCGCTTCAGGATTGAGAAGGCGTGACTACGGACGAGATGCGTAGCCTAGCGACACCCGCCATCGGTGCCCGTGGGTTCACGTGTCAGGGGCGGCGCGGGCGATCTCGGTTAGCGGCAGCGACCTTCACGATCCGGGCTGATCTGCCGCGCCGGACCGCGTGCGCACGACGCTTCCCGTCCTGCTCAGATAGCGTATCGTCGGCGTCCGTCTCAATGAACAACGTCACGAACATCGGGTGCAGGATGTTCCCTCCTCCGGTCCTCGCGTTTCATGCCGCGACGGGCTGTCCTTCGTCTTCACCTGTGAGCCTCGGCCACGGCAGGGTGAGAAAGCGTCCCCCCATTGAAGTGATTTGCCGAGATCCTGGTCAGCAGCGGAGCAGAGGAGAATACGCCACATGGCCGGGTTAGCCCGTCGCCCGGGGAAGCGTGGCGGTCCCGTGCAGATCTGTTGCGTAGGCGGCGTAGGCCCGCACGGCCAGATCCTTGATGGCCGGCCGGACCTCCACGGGCATCTGAGCGAGAATTATGTCGCTCACCACGGCGTCACCGTGGTACATGATCATGCCCAGGATGGCCGGCAGCTTGCCCGGAGGAATATGAGCAGCGTGCTCCTGGGCGAGGACGGCATGCTCGGCATCGGTGATGTGCTTCACGATCAGCGGGACGACGCGTTCCTCCTCAAGAGCTAGATGCTCCGTGATGACGGCGATGAGCTGGTCGATGGCACGGGCCAGGGCGCCCCGCGCGCGCGCCGACGCGCTGTCGCGCCATGGCGGCAGTGCCTTGCTCACCTGCAGGAGGCGTGTGCGGATGGCGTGGTGCTGATCTTCCATGACGTCGACGAGCGACCTGCATTCCTGGGGGCAACGTTCCCGCAGCCGCGGCCAGATGTGCCTGTCTTCTTCCGCGTGGTGTTGACCAAGTACGCCGCTCAGCAGCGCGATGTGGTCGGCGACCAGCGTGGCACGCTGCGTGTCACCGGGCGTGACCGCGCGGACCAGGCCCGGCATCAGCCCGAACTCGCGGCGGAACATCGTGTGCGCCGCGAACATGTCCCGTGGGTCAGCGAGAGATTCGTTCAGCGTCGTTATCAGCGTCATTTTCATGTGTCCTTCAACAGAAGCCGTCGAGATGCCGCTCTTTGAAGCACCGGCCGAGGCGACCGCTGAATTTCTCCGTTCCCGCGATGCGGCCATGCGTGCACCTGCTTGCCAGCGACGAGCACTACGACGCCATCGTCACGCCGGGAGGGCCGGGTCCGAATCTGCCGAACTGGCCAGTCATGACCAGCCGCAGCAATGTGACGGGCCGGGACCCAGGCCCGCGAGATCAGTGCAGCGCTGCGCTACGAGGCCATCGCCTGCCGAAGGCCGGGCCGGAATCCGCCGAAGTGGCCAGTCATAGCCAGTGGCAGCGATGGGACGCCTGGACGCGCTGGGCGCCCTGGCGGGCGCGGCCACCACGGTCAGGCCGCAGCAATGCAGCACGCGGTGGGACACCGGCGGCCGCGTAAATCACACGGATCGGCCGGCGGCGGCTCACTCGCTCCGGGCTGACGCTGGCACAGACGCAGCACAAACAACGAAAGGGATGACAGCACAATGACTGGACGAGTCGAGGGCAAGGTCGCCTTCATCACCGGGGCCGCGCGCGGCCAGGGCCGCAGCCACGCCATCACGCTGGCCCGGGAGGGCGCGGACATCATCGCGATCGATCTGTGCGCCCAGATCGGCTCGGTGCCCTACCCGATGGCCACTCCGCAGGACCTGGCCCAGACGGTCAAGGAGGTCGAGGCGACCGGCCGGCGCATCGTGGCCACCGTCGCCGACGTGCGCGACTACGACGCGCTGAAGGACGCGCTCGACGACGGCGTCGCCCAGCTTGGTCGCCTCGACATCGTCTCCGCCAACGCCGGCATCACCAGCTACGGCCGGGCGCAGGAGCTGCCCGAGCAGACCTGGCAGGACGTGATCGATGTCAACCTGACCGGGGAATGGCACGCCGCCAAGGCCGCCATCCCGCACCTGCGGGCCGCCGGGCGCGGCGGATCGATCATCTTGACCAGCTCCGATCTCGGGCTGAAGGCTGCTGCGAACCAGGCCCACTACGTGTCGGCCAGTCACGGTGTCATCGGGCTGATGCGCACCCTGGCGCTGGAGCTCGCGCCGGATTTCATCCGGGTCAACGCGCTGGCGCCGACCGCAGTCGACACTCCGATGGTCATGAATTCAGCGACTTACCGGCTGCTCCGCCCGGACCTGGAGAACCCGACCGCCGATGACATGGCCGGGCCGGCAGCCGCGCTGAACGCGCTGCCGATCCCCTGGGTGGAGCCGGTGGACATCAGCAACGCGGTGCTGTGGCTGGCCTCTGACGAGGCCCGATACGTCACCGGCGTGGCACTGCCGGTCGACGCCGGCATAGTCATCAAGTAGGCCACGGGAGGCTCGCGATGAGCAACGGATGGTTCGAGACGGTGGCCGTGGCGCAGCGGCGCGCCAAGAAGCGGCTGCCGAAATCGGTGTACTGGTCGATCGTGGCCGGGTCGGAGCAGGGCGCCACGCTGAAGGACAACGTGGCGGCGTTCGGCGAGCTGGGGTTCACCCCGCACGCCGGGGGCCTGCCCGCCAAGCGGGACCTGGCCACCACGGTGCTGGGCCAGCCGGTGTCGATGCCGGTGATCTGCTCCCCGACCGGGGTGCAGGCCGTGCACCCCGACGGCGAGGTGGCGGTCGCCCGCGCGGCGGCGAACCGCGGCACCGCGGTGGGGCTGAGCTCGTTCGGCAGCAAGCCGGTCGAGCAGGTGGCCGCGGCCAACCCCCAGACGCTCTTCCAGGTGTACTGGATCGGCGGCCGCGCCGAGATGGAGGCGCGGGTGGAACGTGCCCGCGCGGCCGGCGCGGTCGGGCTGATCATCACCTTGGACTGGACGTTCGCCAACGGCCGGGACTGGGGCAGCCCGAAGATTCCGCAGCGGATCAACCTGGCCACCATAGTGCGGTACGCGCCGCAGGCCGTCGTGCGGCCGCGGTGGCTGGCCGCCTACGCCCGGACCCTGCGCCCGCCGGACCTGACGGTACCGAACATGGTCGCGGCGGGCCAGCCCGCGCCCACGTTCTTCGGCGCCTACGCTCAGTGGGCCGCCACGCCGCCGCCCTCCTGGGACGACGTGGCCTGGCTACGGCAACTGTGGGGCGGGCCGTTCCTGGTCAAGGGCATCACCCGTATCGACGACGCCAAACGGGCCGTCGACGCCGGAGCCACGGCGGTCTCGGTGTCCAACCACGGCGGCAACGACCTGGACGGTACTCCGGCCACCATCCGTGCGCTGCCCGCCGTCGCCGCAGCCGTCGGCGGACAGGTAGAGGTGCTGCTGGACGGCGGGATCCGCCGCGGCGGGGACGTGGTCAAAGCGGTGGCGCTGGGCGCGAAGGCGGTCATGATCGGCCGCGCCTACCTGTGGGGGCTGGCTGCCAACGGCCAAGCCGGGGTGGAGAACGTGCTGGACATCCTGCGCGGCGGCATCGACTCCGCACTGCTCGGCCTCGGCAAGGCCAGCATCCGCGACCTGACCTCCGACGACCTCGTCATCCCGCCCGGGTTCACCCGTACCCTCGGCGGCGACGGCTCCGTCTTCGACCCGACACCCGACGAGCAGGCAGCCACGGGCTAGGACGTTGCTTACCGTCCGCGAGGAGCCGCGCTACGCAGACCGATGCCGAGCTGGGCGCGGAGCCGTGGAGACCGGGCCGGGCTGGGTCAGCGCCGGCGTGCGGAGGGCGCGAGCAGGCCAAGGGTGCGAGCGCGCTCGACGGCCTCGCCGCGGCCATGCGTGCCGAGCTTCCTGTAGAGGTGGTGCATGTGAGTCTTGACGGTGTTGGCTGAGACGTACAGTTCGTTCGCGATTTCGCGCGCTGACAGGTTGGTCGGCAGGTAGCGCAGCACGCGGATCTCGCTGTCGCTGAGCGGCTCGAGCGGCGGCTGCGCTCCGCCGGACGGCGCGGGCGTCCGTCCGGCGAGCAGGCTGAGGGTCTCGGTGATCAGGGCGGCGTGCGCGGTGCGGTGCCGGGCGTGACGCGCGAGCAGCTCCGGGGCGGGGTGCAGCAGGAACGGAAAGATCACGCCGTCGGGCTCGGCGACATCGAGCGCGCGCTCCAGGGCGTGTTCGGCGGCGCCGGGGTCGCCGAGCGCGTCCCGGGCGATCGCCTCCAGCAGGAAACAGTGAACGAGCCAGGTCTCGGCGACCACCGGAGCGGAGCCTGCCAGAACCGGCGCGAGCACGGCGGCCGCCGCGCCCGGGTCGCCACCGGCGAGCCGTAGCACCGCCGTGGCGACGCGGACCTCCCCGCGGTCGCGATCCTGGTCGCCGAGGCCGGCGAGGGCCTGCTCGGCGCGCTCGGTCTCGCCGAGCCGCACCAGGGCCTGCAGCTGCCGTGCCCGCGCCGCCGGGACGAGGTAGTGCGGTGCGGCGAGAAGCCTGGCCAGCTGCTCGGCGGCCCGGAAGGCGGCCAGCGCGTCGGTGTCACGGCCGCGCGTGAGCTCCAGCAGCCCGCGGACCGAGTGGACCGTCACCGCCACCGAGGGCTCGGCGTCCGCTCGGACGGTACGCTCGGCGCGCTGGACCCAGGGCTCCGCATCTTCGAGCCGCCCCTGCCCGGTCAGCGCGCCTGCGAGTATCGCGAATGCCATGCCGGCGGCCGGCTCGTCGGTCCAGCCGTGCCGTTCGGCCAGCCCGATCGCCTGCCTGCTGTACTCCGCCGCCCGGGCGAACGACCAGCCGACGTGAAGCGCCGCCTGGTGCGCCAGGCCGGTGAACTCCAGGTACGGCCGCCCGATCCGGCGCGCCAGCGCGACGCCTTGCTCCAGGTGCGGCTCGGCCTCCTCGAACCGGGCTGTCCCGTACTCGGCGATGCCGAGGTTGATCAGCGCCAGCGCGCGCAGGTCCTCGCCCAGGCCGGGCCGCGCCACGTCCGGAGCCTCGGCCTCGGCTTGCAGCCGCCGCGCCTCCTCGGCCACCGCCGGAAGATTCCCGCGCTGCCGGGCCAGCAACAGCCCGACCACCCCGAGAAGCACCTGCACCCGCCCGCGCCGCCCCGCCGGCACCGACACCGATCCCAGCGCCGCCAGCGTCAGGTACCGCCTGGCCTCCTCCAGCGACCCCTGGGCCAGCTCATCGGCCGCGGCCAGCGCCGCCAGCTCCGCATCCGCCGAAGTGGCTTCGGGGGGGAACCCGGCCAGCAGCTCGTGGACGCTGCCGGCCTGCCCGCCCAGGTACAGACCGGGCCAGTTATCGGCGAGCAGCCGGGAAGCCAGCCCCCAGTCCCGCGCCCCCTGGGCGTGGCGGACCGCCTCCACCGCGAACCCGTGCCTGGCAAGCCACCCAGCCGCGGCGGCGTGCAGCCCGGTCACCTCACCCGGGACGGTGCGGCGCAGCTCCAGCTGCAGCAAGCCAGCGAACAGCCGGTGGTAGCGGAACCAGGACCGCGCCGCGTCCAGCGCCACCACGAACGCGTTCGCCTCCTCCAAGTCCTGCAAGATCCGCTCGCCGCCCGAACCCCCCGTCAGCGCGTCGGCAAGCTCGCCGCTGACCCGCTCCAGTACCGAGGTCCGCAGCAGCAGCCGCCGCACCTCCTCGCCCTGCCGCTCCAGCACCTCAGCCAGCAGGTACTCCGCTACCGTCCGCTCGCTGCCGGAGAACTCCGCCGCGAACCGCTCCGGATCTTCGTGCCCGGCCAGCGACAGCGCCGCCAGCCGCAGCCCCGCCGCCCACCCCTCGGTCCGCTCATACAACGTTCCCAGGGCCGGCCCGGGCAGCTCCACCCCCGCCGCCGCCATCAGCTCCCCCGCCTCGGCCACGGTGAACCGCAGATCGGCCGCGCGGAGCTCGGTCAGCTCGCCCTCCAGCCGCAGCCGGTGCAGCCCCAGCCGCACGTCATGCCGGGCGGCCAGCACCACCCGCAGCTCCGGCGGGCCGCGCATCACCAGCAGTTCCAGCTGCCGCCGCGCCTCGTCCGACCCCAGCTCGTGCACATCATCGACCACCAGCCACACCGGCTCAGCCAGCGGCGCCAGATCCTTCAACAGCCGCTCCACGATCGCCCACCCATCCAGGTCCGGCGCCGCCGTCACGGCCTGCACCAGCCCTGACCCAGCGGAAGTCCGACGCAGCGCGCCGAGCACCGACAACCAGAACTGCTGGGGGTCGCGCTCGCCCGGCCCCACCGACACCCATGCCGCGCTTTCCCCTAGACCCGCTTCCCCAATCCACGACCGCAGCAGCACCGTCTTCCCGCTGCCTGGCGGCGCCGAGACCACCGTCACCCGCGCCGAAGCCCCGAGCCGCTCGAACAGCCCGGGACGGGACACGACACCTCCGGTACCCGGGCGGGCGACAGCACCCGATCCCTCGGCAGGCCCCATGGCCCGATCATCGCACGACGTCAACCCGCAAGCACCCCCCTATGCAACGCCGCAAAGCCGCCCTGGATCAGCCCAGCCACTCCAGCGCCGCCCGCCCGCGTCCCGCCGTGCGGAGCCAAAGACAACGTGAGCACCGGATTGATGTGACTCGGTTGCCGGCAAGCCAGCGACCGGCGGAATCACCGTAATCGGACGACGCTTGCTCATCCGGCCCACCGCGATGCTCGCAAGCAAGCAGCAGGACAGAGCATGCGATGCGGATCAGATTCTCCCGGCAGCGCGTGCCCCTGCACCGTCCAGCATTAACCTCGCACCGCTGAAGGAGGAGCGATGGAACCGCCCATCACCGGCCAGGAAGCCATCGGCCATGACGAATCGCCCGTGCACAACTGGCGCGTGTCACAGCTCAAGCGCCTGGGTGTCCTCGGGCCGCTGGCCGAGATCGACGCCGACCGCATCGACTGGCATCAGATGGCCCGGCTGGTGCGATGCGGCTGTCCCCCGCGACTCGCCCTCCGCATCGTCGGCTGACGCCACCGGCGATGAGCAACTCCATGACCGCGCGCGCGGACTGGCGTGACGACGCCGCCTGCCGCGACGCCGACCCGGACCTGTTCTTCCCGATCGGCACGACCGGGGCCGCCCTACGCCAGATCGGCGAAGCGAAACGGGTCTGCCGGACCTGCCCGGCGCAAACCCAGTGCCTGGCCTGGGCGCTGGAGAACAGGGTCATCGATGGTGTGTGGGGAGGCACCACCGGGGAAGAGCGGCGCGCTATGCGGAGCCTGCCCAGAAGAATGACAACTAGCCAGGAAGATGACGATGGCGAAGGGCATCAGCCGACAGAGCAGGGAGAACAGGCAATACGTGCGCAGGCTGCTCAGGGAAAAGCAACCCGAATTTTCAGCGGCGCTCGAGCTGGCGATGAACCTGGTGCGACGGGAGCCAAGGTCACAGGAGATCCAGCGCGACGTCAGCGCTTCCGAGGTCTCGTGACCAGTAACGTTACGTCGCTAGGAACGGTGACGGACCTCGCCCAGGCCATCGTCGGCCGGGTCCGCTTTATCCAGTCAGCCGGGGTGCGCGATGACAAGACCGGCAGCTATCCGTACGGCGGCTTCGCCCGAGATTTTGCTACCGCAGACGGCGAAAGGGTCAGGATAGAGGCGTTCACCCGGGAGCAGTTCGCCGACCTCGCCAAGACAACCAGGCTCGCCAGAACCTTTGCTTTCCTGCAACGCGTACTTGACGCGGACTTCTGCGCCCGCGGTGGCCTATACACCCACCGCGCCGCCATCGGCGCGCTGCTTGCACCGTGGTTTGCCCGGCACACTGTCCCAGAGCTGGCTGTCGCGTTCGCAGGAACCTCGGTGCGGTGCGTGCACGTTCACAACGCCACCGGCTAGGTTCAGCCCGTCGACCGGGGTTTACCCGATCCCGAGACGGACCTCACGAGTCGTAAGCTCGCTTGCTGGCTAAAGCCGGGTTGGTGAAGGCCGCGCAGCTATGGGCGGGTGTCATCCCTTTGGCCTGGTCGTGATCCCAAGGTCGCGCGGCGCGTGCGGCTCCTGCTCTCAGCGACTGGCAACGCTGCACTCCCAGCCAGATCAACATCGCTATCGGACGGCGCGATTGCCGCCGCCGCGGATCATGCGAATCGGTTGAGGCACGATCACTCGCCGACGCGTCACCGTGGTTTACCTCACCCAAGAAAAGCGACTCACGCCAACACACCCGCCCCGGACGGTGGGTGCGGTCAAGCCAGGCGAAAGGAACCCTGTCATGCTCAAAGCCGATCTCAGTTCTCCCACTATCCCTGCTCCGCCTGGCTCGGGAGCTAGTGCTCGCAGCGTAGTGGAGCGGTTGGATGAGGCTGAGTGCATGGAGCTGCTCAGCACCGCAAGAATCGGGCGCCTGATTTACAACAGCCGGTACGGGCCTGTGGCACTGCCGTCCGAGTACAAGATCCTTGACGGATCGATCGTTTTCCCCACCTACCGGACCCTCTTCACAGAAGAGGACTTGCGTACCGGTATCGCGCACGCCGAGTACCAAGTTGCCGTGGAGGTCGACCAAACCGATCCTGAAGCACGCGAGGGATGGCTGGTACTCGTCCGTGGCACAGCCCATCACCTAGACACCGAGGCCGAGCGCGCATCGATCGCCAGCTTGGGCCTCAAGCCGTGGGTCGAGGGCGAACCGGAGCACTTCATCCGCGTCAACCCCATCAGTATCGGTGGCCAACGTCTCCGCCAGTCATGACGCCAGCTGCACTATGACTGCTTCAGTTGCTCTATGTGTGGGGCGGGTGGGGCTCGAACCCACGACCGGCGGATTATGAGAACTATGGGCCCCAAGCATCGGAGGCACTACCTGCACGGGTACCACGGAGCTCTGCCTCCGATGACTCTGATCGCACTGTTTGCACGGGTGGCTCGGTCCATGAACCGGTCCACAGCGAAGCGTCGGCCTCCTCCTGTCCTGCTACTGTGCGTAACGTCGCCGGGAGTGCCGCGCGGGCGAATATCCATACTCCGCCTCGAGGCGCGGCACGGTTTATTCTGTTGCTGGACGTGAGAGGAGGCGGCTGGATGACTGCTGAGCACCCCAGGGTGACGAGTCGTTGATTCCCATGCCCGCCCTGACGCTCCCTGCTCTGCGCCAGGCGGTCGGCGCGGTTGCGCCGTCCCGGCTGCCGGAGTTCTTCCAGGAAATCCAGGACGCCTTCACCCAAGCTGGCGACGAGGACAGCGTCTTCCCCATCCGCCACTTCTACCAGCGCTGGGGCGCCGCCATCGCCATCGAGCGGCGGCCCTTGGTCGCCGCCAGGCTCCGCGCCGCCGAACGGGCCCTTGCCGACCCCGACCCCGCTGTCCGGGACCAGGCAGTCCGGGAAGCCGCCGAGATCGTCCAGGCGGCCTACCGCGAGGTCGCGGGTGGCTGAGTGGCGCTGGGAACTCGTCACCGATGACCTGCTCGACGGGTTGCCACCGGCCGCGCTGATAACGGTCCGTCAGGTAGCCGAGGAACTGATCGTCCGCGAATCGATGATCTTTCTCGACGGGCGGGAGTTGCCAGCTACAGAACGCTACCGCCGACATGGGCTGATATGCCAGTGCTACGGCAAGCGGGCGACATGGTCGATCTGGACTACCCGCCGCTCTTCATCGATCGTGTAGAAGACGCGATACCGCCCGGCTCGCAGGCGCCGTAGATCCGACGATCCGTAAGGGAACGACTCCGGCGGCCGTGGCTCATCGGCGAGCTGGCTAACAGTGTCCCAGAGCGCAGCGACACCGGTGGGATCATCGCCGAGGAAGCCCGCCGTCTGGTCTAGCACCTGAATCTCCCAGTTGACCTGATAGCTCACCGGGATCGCATGCCCAGGCGGCGGCCCGCTTCCTCATGCGACACGTAGCGGATCGCCCCGGCCTCACGGCGGGCCAGGTACCTGGCCCGGGCAGCGTCGAACTCCTCGTTGACCTGCTGCTCTTGC